>Ga0302326_10003327_pt1 | contig 37938 bp, 31 predicted proteins | sample Palsa_T0_3_FD_202264 | JGI IMG/M metagenome (GOLD analysis project Ga0302326, IMG submission 202264) | Peat permafrost microbial communities from Stordalen Mire near Abisko, Sweden - Palsa_T0_3 | ecosystem: Environmental > Terrestrial > Soil > Palsa > Peat permafrost | place: Sweden: Abisko... | reverse complement strand
GAATTGGGATCCGCATACGCATCCGGTGGTCACCGAAGTGGCCGGTATGATCAAGTTCTCCGACTTCGTCGACGGCATTACCGTCACCTCGCAGGTGGACGATGTCACGGGCTTGACCAGCACGGTAGTTTTGGATCCGAAGCAGCGCGGTTCGGGAGGCAAGGACCTGCGTCCGGTCGTGCGCCTGACCAACGCCAAAGGCAAGGAAGTCACCTTCGCCAATACCGACATACCGGCGGTCTATGCGCTGCCGGCGGGTGCGATCGTCAGCCTGGAGGACGGCTCGAAGGTGTCGGTGGGCGACATCATCGCGCGCATCCCGCAGGAGTCGTCCAAGACCCGCGACATCACGGGCGGTCTGCCGCGCGTCGCCGACCTGTTCGAGGCCCGCAAGCCGAAGGACTCCGCGATTCTGGCGGAGCGCTCAGGCACGGTCAGCTTCGGCAAGGAAACCAAGGGCAAGCGCCGCCTCATCATCACCAATGAGGGTACCGACAAGTACGAGGAGCTGATCCCGAAGTGGCGCCATCTCAACGTGTTCGAGGGCGAGCAGGTGGAGAAGGGCGAGGTCATCGCGGACGGCGAGCCCAATCCGCACGACATATTGCGGTTGCAGGGGGTCGAGGCCTTGGCGAACTACCTGGTGCGCGAAATCCAGGACGTGTATCGGCTGCAGGGCGTGAAGATCAACGACAAGCACATCGAAGTCATCGTGCGGCAGATGTTACGTAAGATCGAGGTACTGGATACCGGCGATTCCGCACTGTTACGGGGCGAGCAGATGGATCGTGGCAGACTGCTGGATGTCATTGCCAAGCAGAAGTCCGAGGGCAAGCATCAATCGACCTGGGAGCCGATGCTGTTGGGCATCACCAAGGCTTCGTTGGCGACGGAATCCTTCATTTCCGCGGCTTCATTCCAGGAGACCACCCGCGTGCTGACCGAGGCGGCGGTGCGTGGACTCAAGGATGATTTGCGAGGCCTGAAGGAGAACGTGATCGTCGGAAGACTCATTCCCGCAGGCACGGGCTTCGCGTATCATGCGAGGCGCCGACGCGCCTTCGATGACAGCCGTCGCCGCAGCTTCATGGACGTGGGCAGCGGGATGGGCGACACAGATGATGCGGTACCGGCGGGGGACACAGAAGCTGCCGAATAAAACAATAAGAAGTATTTAAAGATATGGCCCCGGGCTCGAAAGAGCCCCGGGGCCTTTTTTAAAGTCGTGAATCCAGTCACGCTTTTGTGATGCCATGCCTTTATTCTTGCGCAATGATATTTCTGGCAGCCTTCGCACGACTCTCCGCCGCCCCCGAACCGCCCGCCAACGATTTATTGGCGAAATCGCGCGCGGCCCTAGGCCATCTGGGCTTGACCATCATCGCCCTGATATTCGTTCTGATCACCTTTTGGAAGGGCTAGCCTTCTAAAACCGTTGATGTCCGGCGGCGCTACTCGGCCGCCACCGTGCGCTCCTTTGCCCAGCTGCGCAAGGCGCGGACGCGCTCCGCCATCACGACGGCAAGGCTCCGCGTCGATGCGATTTCGGCGGCGAGCAGCCGCGGCCCGGGGCCCACATGTTGCGAGTGGGCGGTATAAAGCGACGCCACCACGGCCTGCTCGATTTCGGCGCCTGAGAATCCCTCGCAGGCCGCCGCCAGGCTGCTCAGCGTGGGCGCATCCAAGGCGATGCCGCGCTTGGTGGCGTGGATCTTGAGGATCTCGCCGCGAGTTTGTTGATTCGGCAAGTCGACGAAGAAGATCTCATCGAATCGCCCCTTGCGGATCAACTCGGGCGGCAGCGCGGTGATGTCGTTGGCCGTCGCCACGACGAATACGCGGCTGGTCTTCTCCGCCAACCACGTCAGGAAGGCGCCGAGCACGCGGCGCGTCGCGCCGCCGTCGGCATCGCCCGCGGCGAAGCCCTTCTCGATCTCATCGACCCACAGCACGCATGGTGCCAGCAAATCCGCACCGCCAAGCGACTCGCGCAGGTTGCGCTCCGATTCGCCGACGTACTTGTCGAACAGCGCGGCGCAATCGAGCCGCAGCAACGGCACGTTGAAGATGCCCGCGCAGGCGCGCGCGGCCAGGCTCTTGCCGCAGCCCTGCACACCGAGCAGCATGATGCCCTTCGGCGGATCCAGTTCCGGCGCGGAGCCGTCGAATCCGGCGGCGCGCTTCTCCAGCCATGCCTTGAGGTTCTTCAGGCCGCCCACATCGGCGAGGTGGGCGGTATCATGTTCATAGCGCAGTATGCCGTTGTGGTTCAGCATCTCGTACTTGGCGCGCATCACTTCCGGGACGTCCGAGATCTGCAATGCGCCATGCCGGTATATGGCGTTGCGTGCAAGCTGGCGCGTATCGGATTCGCTGAGGCCGCTCATATTCTCGACGAGTATGTCGAGCGCACGCTCATCGACCTTGAGCGGCTGACGAGGGTTCCCATGCATCCATTGCCGCGCGACCTCCTGCACCACCTGGCGCCGTGCATCGCGGTCCGGCAGCGCGAGCTCGCAGCGCGCGGCGAGATGTTCTATCTCGCGGGGGATCTCCAATTGATAGCTGATCAAGACGATGGTCCGCGCGCAGGCATCGTAGTTCAGCGCGATGTCCTTGAGCAGGCGGATCAGCGTCGGCTCGCGCATATAGGGGTGGAAATCCAACAGGGCATAGGCGCCCGCGAGATTGGTGGCACGGACGTGCTTGAGGATGTCGATGGCTTCGCTGATGGTCCGCTGCGGCGGCCCCACATCCACATCGAGCCGCTTCAAGCCATCGGTGACGGTCCACTGGAAGAGCGGCAGACCGGCGCCGCGGACCGGCGCCACCGGTGCGGGCCCTCCCGTGGAAGACAGGTTCGCACACGCGCGCAGCAGTGATTTGATGACCCGCGATTCGTCGCGCGTCTCGACCGCAATGATGGGGACCCTGGAACGCAGCAGTACTTCGAGATCGCCGCTCAAGGCCTTAGCTCGCCGAGGAAGTGGTTGTATTCGCGCGCCACGGCACCAATATACACGGGGTCTCAGGGCCACCAAGTGAATGTGTGTATCATTGTCCGGTGCATTCGTCCCTGCAAATCATCCGCAAGTCCTCGTTTACGCCGAGGCCGTGGAAGAACGGCGGCGGCATGACGCACGAGGCCATACGCGTGCCGAGGGACGGCGATGCTTTCGCGTGGCGAGTCAGCGTGGCCCACATCGACGCTTCCGGGCCTTTCTCCGATTTCGCCGCGTATAACCGCAAAATGGTGCTGATCAAGGGCGACGGCATGGAACTCAAATTCGCCGACGGCGGGCAGTGCAGTCTTCGGCGGGTGGGCGATCTGGCGGAATTCGATGGCGCACTGGCCACGCAATGCACGCTGCTCGGCGGACCCTGCGTCGATTTGAATTTGATGGTCGCCAAGCCGCAAGCCGTCTCGGTCGCGGTGCGATGGCTGACCGGAACCGATGGGAGCCTGAGTGCAAGCGCTTCGCCCGGTGAATCGACGCTGATCTTCAGCATCGACGATGTGGTTACTCTGGCGGGCAGCGGCGGCGAGACCTTGCACCTGGAACCGTGGGATCTGGCGATCATGTCGAACGGCAGCGGGTGCATCACGCGGCTCGAATCACGCGCGACCTCGATTCCGGGTGCGGTATTCTTTGCCACCATAGGTCACTAACGTTCGGGGTCTGCAATGGCGGCCAACTTGGACCAACCTTTGCGCGGCGAGGCCTTGGAGCCGCTGCGCGGCGCGATCAGAGAGCAAGGCACTTGGGCGGAAGATCGCGCGGTGACCGGTCTCTTGCATGCGTTGGAACTGACCGGCGGGGCCCGTCACCGGGCGGTGGCGCTTGCCATGTCGCTGGTCGCAGGCGCGCGCGCGCGGCGCGATGAGCGCCCTTTTTTGGATGCATTCCTGCAGGAATTTGGTCTTTCCAATCAGGAGGGTATCGCGCTCATGTGCATCGCCGAGGCGCTGCTGCGCATACCCGACGATGCAACGGCCGATCGCCTGATCGCGGAGAAACTGGCGACCGGCGACTGGTCCGCACATGCCGGCCGCTCCGAGTCGTTGTTCGTCAACGCCTCGACCTGGGGCTTGATGCTCACCGGGGGCATCCTGGAGTTGGATCCGTCCATCAAGTCCGACGCGGGTGGATGGATGCGCACGCTGACGCGCAAGGCCGGCGAGCCTCTGGTGCGTCTCGCGGTACGGCGCGCCATGAAGATCATCGGCGGCGAGTTCGTGGTGGGGCGCAGCATCGAGGAGGCGCTGGCGCGCAGCGCACGCGAGCCTGACGTTGGGCTGTGCTCGTTCGACATGCTGGGCGAAGGCGCGCGCACGCGTCTGGATGCGGAGCGATATCTCAAGTCCTATCAGCATGCCATCGAAGTCATAGGCTCGAAGGCGGGCGGCCGCGCTCCGCACCTGGCGTCGAGCATCTCCATCAAGCTTTCGGCGCTGGAGCCTCGCTACAACCTGCTGCAACGCGAACGCGTCATGCAACGCTTGCTGCCGCCGCTCGAGGCGCTTGCCGCGCAGGCGGCCGGTCTCGGCATCCAGTTGACCATCGACGCCGAAGAAGCCGATCGTCTGGATCTCTCGCTGGACCTGATCGAGGCATTGGCGCGGGACCCTGCCACGCGGGACTGGCCGGGCTTGGGCTTGGCGGTGCAGGCATACGGCCAGCGCGCCCTGGGGGTGATCGACTGGGTCGCGGCGCTCGCCAGGCAATGCGGCCGCCGCATGACGGTGCGCTTGGTGAAAGGCGCTTACTGGGACTCAGAGATCAAGCGCGGACAGGAACGCGGCCTCGCCGCCTACCCGGTTTTCACGCGCAAATTGACCACCGATGTGTCCTATCTCGCCTGCGCCGGGCGCCTGTTCAAGCACAGCGAAGTGATCTACCCGCAATTCGCCACGCATAACGCGCACAGCATCGCCTCGGTGCTGCAGTTGGCGCCGACGGGCGCCAACTTCGAGTTTCAGCGCCTGCATGGCATGGGCCAGTTGCTGTATGCCGAGGCCGCGCGCCAGGTCGCGGATTTTCCCAGGGTCAGGGTATATGCGCCCGTGGGCGAGCATAAGGATTTGCTGGCCTACCTGGTGCGCCGGCTTCTGGAGAACGGCGCCAACACTTCCTTCGTCAACCGCTTCATGGACGAACAGGTGCCCGTCGCCGACATCGTCCGCGACCCGATCACCGAACTGGAGCGCGCGGACTCGTTCGCCCACCCGCGCCTACCCGTTCCGGCCGCGCTGTATCCGGACCGGCGCAACTCGGCCGGCGTCGATCTGGGCAATCCGCTGGAAGTGCAGGCGTTGCGCGAGGAATTGGCGGCTCGCTCGGCGCCCAAATCGGCCGCAAGCGGCAAGGGCGCGTCGGCCCCCGGCACGCATGCCATCACCAATCCCGCCGACCGGCGCATTCAAGTGGGGCTGTCGCGCGACGCCAGCCCCGCGCAAATCTCCGCGGCTTTCGATGCTGCGGCCGCGGCGCAGGCGGCATGGGACCGCGCCGGAGGCGAGGCCCGCGCGAGCTGCTTGGAAAAGGCCGGGAACCTCTTCGAAGCGCGCCGCGCCGATCTGCACGCACTGCTGGTGCGCGAAGCGGGCAAGACCATCACGGACGCCATCTCCGAGGTGCGCGAGGCCGTGGATTTCTGCCGCTACTACGCGTTGCAGGCCCGTCAACAGTTCACGGCGCCGCGTATCCTCCAGGGCCCCACGGGCGAATTGAACGAGTTGTCGCTGCAGGGGCGCGGCGTGTTCGCGTGCATCAGCCCGTGGAATTTTCCACTGGCGATTTTTGCCGGGCAGGTCAGCGCCGCTCTGGCCGCCGGCAATGCCGTGGTGGCGAAGCCTGCCGAACCTACCCCGCTGATCGCCGAGGCTTGCGTCGGCATTCTGCACGAGTCCGGTGTGCCGGCGCAGGCCCTGCACCTGGTGCCCTCTCCGGGACGGATCTTCGGCGAGGTGGCGTTTGCACACAGCGCGCTCGCGGGCGTGGCCATGACCGGATCCACAGCCACCGCACTGATCATCAATCGCGCGCTGGCCGCGCGCAACGGCCCAATCGTCCCGCTGATTGCCGAGACCGGCGGCTTGAACGCGATGATCGTCGATTCGACCGCGCTGCCGGAACAGGTGGTCGACGACGCAGTGACGTCGGCTTTCACGAGCGCCGGCCAGCGTTGCTCGGCGCTACGCCTGATGTTCATACAAGACGAGATCGCCGACCAGGTCATAGAGATGATCGCCGGTGCGATGGACGAGCTCATCATCGGAGACCCGGCGGATTTTGCCACCGACGTCGGACCGGTGATCACGGCGGCCGCGGCTCAGCAGTTGACCCGCCATGCCGAGCGCATGCGCCGCGAAGCGCGCATCGTCAGGGTATGCAAGCTGGGACCCGAGCACGCGAACGGCAGTTTCTTCGCGCCGCATCTCATCGAGCTGAAAAACGCGGCGCAACTCACCCGCGAGGAATTCGGTCCCATGCTGCACGTGGTGCGCTACCGACCCACGCAGATCCTCGAGGTGCTGCAATCGATTCGCGCCACCGGTTTTGGTTTGACGCTCGGCGTTCAGACCCGGTTGGAATCGTTCTGGAAGCAGATCTTCGAGGGCACGCTCGTCGGCAATACCTACATCAACCGCAACATGATCGGCGCCGTGGTAGGCGTGCAGCCCTTCGGCGGCACCGGCCTGTCTGGTACGGGTCCCAAGGCCGGCGGCCCGCATTACGTGGCGCGTTTCGCCAACGAACGAACCCTGACGGTGAATACCACGGCGACGGGAGGAAACGCGGCCCTGCTCAATCTGGGGTGAAACCGCCATGAGAAGCCACTGTCGGCGGTCTCCTACACCACTGCATCGTTGCCTGCCCATTTGCGCCGCAGGGTTTCACACGTAAGATTTTTTCGATTGCCGAGCCGCAGCGATTCATGGATCAAAACCCTTCGTCCCCCTCGATAGACGCCCCCGGAACGGGCCAGCCGCTGCCATCGAAGACCATCGTCGGATTTCTCCTGGCGGTCATTGCCGTCGTCGTCATTGCGCTCTTGTCGTATCAGTCGCTGCAGGCCGCGGGCGCCAGCGCGCAGAATCTGGCGCAGTCCGTCGCGGTGCTCGCCGAACTCGAATCGTTGCTCTCCACCTTGAAGGATGCGGAGACCGGACAGCGCGGCTATCTGCTCACCGGCGATGAGAAATACCTGGAACCCTATACGAACGCCCGTGCCGAGCTCCCCGGCGAACTGCAAAAAGCCCGGCCGATGTTCAGCGGCCGCCCCGTCCAGATGCGGCGGCTCGAGATGCTCGAGACCGTTGCCAAACAGAAGATGGATGAGCTCGAATCCACCATCGTGGCGCGGCGCGCCGGCCGCCCCGATGCCTCGCTTGAGATCGTGCGCACCGATCGCGGCAAGAACTACATGGACAGGATCCGCTCGCTGGTGACCGAAATGGAAACGGCGGAGCGCGAGCTCATCGCGCAGCGGGGAGCCGAGGCCAGGAGCACCGCCACGGTTTCACTGGCGGTCACCTGGGGCGGCTCCGCCATCCTGCTCGTGCTGATTGCCGGCGCAGCGGCGGTGGCATCGCGCGATTTCCGCGCCCGTCAGGCGCAAACCTGGATTCGCGTGGGTCAAATGGGGCTCGGCGAGCAGATGCAAGGCGATCAGCCGCTCGAGCGCCTCGGCACCAATGTGCTGGGTTTTCTAGCAGGCTTCCTGCAGGCGCCCGTGGGCGCGATCTACATCGCCGAAGGCGGTCAATTCCGGCGCTTCGCCGGCCACGCGCTTGCGCCGGCCGCCGAAGCGACCGCATTGCGCCCCGGCGACGGCCTGGTCGGACAGGCCGTCAAGGACAACCGCGCGCTGCGGGTGCGGGACGTTCCGGCAGGGTACTTGCCCATCGTATCCGCGACCGGTTCAGGAAGCCCCAATGAATTGTTGATCGTCCCGGCGAGCGTCGATGGCGTGGTGCACGCGGTGATCGAGTTCGGATTCTTCGGCGCCACCGCGCCGGAGGCGCGCGAATTGTTGTCGCGTTCCGCCGAGCCGATCGCGGTGGCGGTGCGAGCCGCAAAGGACCGCCAACGTCTCGAAGAGCTGCTGCAAGAGACGCAGCGTCAGGCTGAGGAGTTGCAGGCGGGCCAGGAGGAATTGCGCGTCAGCAATGAGGAGCTGGAAGAGCAGGGGCGTGCGCTCAGAGAATCACAGGCGAGCCTCGAGGCCCAGCAGGTCGACCTCGAGCACGCCAATGCACAGCTGGAGGAGCAAACGCAGCTGCTCGAGCATCAGAAGGACGCTCTCGCCAAGGCCCATGGCTTCGTCACGGCGCGCTCCGACGAACTGCGGCGCGCCAACGAGTACAAGAGCGAATTTCTCGCCAACATGAGCCACGAGCTGCGTACCCCGCTCAATTCCACGCTCATCCTCGCGAAATTGCTGGCCGAAAACAAGGACGGCAATCTCACCGACCAGCAGGTGAAGTTCGCACAGACCATCTCCTCGGCCGGCAACGATTTGCTGTTGCTCATCAACGATGTTCTGGATTTGTCGAGAATCGAAGCGGGCAAGGTGGATTTGGTCCCCGAAAAAGTGTCGGTGGCGGACACCATCGATTCTCTGGTCAAGACCTTTCAACAGAGCGCCGAGCAGGCGGGCCTGCGTTTCTGGGCCAGGGTGGAGCCCGATGTCCCGGAGTTCATCGAAACGGATCCGCAGCGGCTGGGCCAGATACTCAAGAACTTGTTGTCGAACGCCTTCAAGTTCACGGAAAAGGGTCAAGTCTCGCTGCGCGTATTCCTGGCGGAACCAGGCAACTTATCGTTCACGGTGCAGGACACGGGCGTCGGGATTGCGCCGCATCAGCAAGAGGTGATATTCGAGGCCTTCCGCCAAGCCGATGGCAGCATTCATCGCAAGTACGGAGGCACGGGTCTGGGATTGTCGATATCACGCGATCTCGCCGGATTGCTCGGCGGCGTGATCAGCGTGCACAGCGAGTTGGGCGTGGGCAGCGCATTCACCCTGTCGCTGCCGACGGTGTTCACGGGTGGACGCGATGTGCCCGCACGCAAGTCGGCCCGCCCGGCATCCGCCGCGCGCACGCCGACCACCGCCGACACGCCGACCACCGCCGACACGCCGACCACCGCCCCCGCGGTTGCGGGCATCGCGCTGGAGGATGATCGAGATTCCATCGTTCAGGGCGGGCGCGTAATTCTAATCATTGAGGACGATGGCGCGTTTGCCATGATATTGCGCGACTTGGTGCGCGAAATGGGTTTCCAGTGCGTCGCGGCGCGCTCCGCCAACGAGGGGCTGGAGGCGGCCATGCGCTATCACCCGAGCGCCATCCTGCTGGATGTCAATTTGCCGGATTATTCAGGATTGGGCGTGCTCGATCAGTTGAAGCGCAATCCCAAGACCCGGCACATACCCGTGCATGTCATTTCGGTGGCGGATTACCAGCGCGAGGCAATGGGATTGGGCGCCATCGGATATGTCATGAAGCCGGCCCAGCGGGAGCAGTTGATCGACGCGCTGCGCCGGCTGGAGGCCAAATTCTCGCAGAGCATGCGGCAGGTCCTGGTGGTGGAGGACGATGCGCGGCAACGCGAAAGCATTCGCCAATTGCTGAGCAACGACGATGTGCAGATTACCGCAGTCGCCAGTGCCGGCGACGCCCTCATGCATCTCAAGGCCACGACCTTCGATTGCATGGTCGTGGATTTCAACCTCCCGGACTTGAGCGGCTACGATTTGCTCGAGAAAATGTCGCAGCAGGAGGAAGTCGCATTCCCGCCGGTCATCGTCTATACCGGCCGCGCATTGACCCGCGATGAAGAACAGCGCTTAAGGCGATTTTCCAAATCGATCATCATAAAAGATGCGCGCTCGCCCGAGAGGCTGCTCGACGAAGTCACCCTGTTCATTCATCAGGTCGAATCCAAGCTGCCGCCTGAACACCAACAAATGCTCAAGAGAGCGCGCAACCGCGAGGCGGTCCTGGAAGGGCGCCGTGTTCTGATTGTCGAAGACGATGTGCGCAACATCTTTGCGCTCACGAGTGTTCTGGAGCCCAAGGGCGTGACGGTGGTCATCGCGCGCAACGGCCGCGAAGCGCTGACGACCTTGGCAAATTGCAGCCGCGACGGCGCGCCCATCGATCTGGTATTGATGGACATCATGATGCCTGAGATGGACGGACTGACCGCGATGCGTGAGATTCGCAAGGAGAACCGTTGGAAGAACCTGCCGATCATCGCCCTTACCGCCAAAGCCATGACGGACGATCAGGAGAAATGCCTGGCCGCGGGCGCGAATGACTACATTGCCAAGCCGCTGGATGTCGAGAAGCTGCTCTCGCTGGTGCGTGTGTGGATGCCGAAGTAGGGCAGGAGCGGATCGGGACGGGCCGGGAGTTCGAAATCGAACTCAAGCTGCTGGTCGATGCCATTTACCAGTTGTATCACTACGACTTTCGAGGCTATGCACCGGCGTCGCTGCGGCGGCGCATGAAAATCGCCATGAATCGTTTCGGATGCGCCACGCTGTCGCGATTGCAGGACAAGGTAATGCATGAACCGGGCGTGTTCCCGGCCTTGCTCGATTATCTCACCGTCCAGGTCAGCGAAATGTTCCGCGACCCCGCCTACTTCCGGGCAATACGCGATCAAGTCGTGCCATTGCTGCGCACTTACCCTTCGCTGAAGATCTGGGTGGCCGGCTGCAGCAGCGGCGAAGAGGCCTATTCGCTCGCGATCCTATTGCACGAGGAGGGGTTGCTGTCCCGCTCGTTGATCTACGCCACCGACATCAATCCCCGCACGTTGCACAGTGCGGCCGCGGGCGTATTCGATGCGGACCGCGTTGGCGGATTCACGGCGAATCATCATAAGTCGGGCGCTCGTTCTTCATTGTCCGACTACTACACGGCGGCCTACGGCCGCGTGGTATTCAATAAGTCATTGAAAGATCACATAGTTTTTTCAGACCACAGTCTGGCCACGGACAGCGTTTTCGCCGAGGTGCAGCTGGTGTCATGCCGCAACGTGCTGATTTATTTCAATCGCACATTGCAGGATCGGGCCTTAAGCTTATTTCGCGAATCGCTCTGCCGTCAGGGTTTTTTAGGCATAGGGACCAAGGAATCGATACGCTTTTCGGCCAGAGCGGCAGATTTCATAGAATTCGTTCACGATGAGCGGATCTACCAAAGGAAGGCCGAGTTGTGACTTTGAACGGAAAAATCGACGCGGTGGCGATCGGCGCGTCCGCGGGCGGGGTACAGGCGCTGTCCGTATTGCTGCCGGCGCTGCCCGCATCGCTGCGCGCGGCGGTATTCATCGTGCTGCATTTGCCGCGGGACAAGCCCAGCGTCCTGGCCGAGATCTTCCAGCCGAAGTGCGCGTTGCCCGTGTTCGAGGCCGAAGACAAGCAGCCGGTGATTCCCGGCAACGTGTACTTCGCCCCTGCCAACTACCATTTGTTGATCGATGAGGGGCCTCAGCTGGCGCTGTCCGCCGACGATCCGGTGCATCATTCGCGCCCCTCGATCGACGTCCTCTTCGAGTCCGCCGCGGATGTTTACAGGGACCGGCTGCTGGGCATCATCCTCACCGGCGCCAACGAAGATGGCGCCGTGGGCCTGGCCAGCGTAAAGGACGCAGGAGGAATTACGGTGGTGCAGCAACCGGAGACCGCCCAGGCGCCCCTCATGGTCAGATCAGCCTTGGCGCTGCGGCCGCCAGACTGGGTGCTGCCTTTGGATCAAATCGCAGCGCTGCTGCAGGCGGCATAACCCATGGACACCACCGCGCTGCCGCCACCCAAATGCCTGCTGGTCGATGATCTGGAAGAGAATCTTCTGGCGTTGTCGGCGCTGCTGGCCGAGGACGACGTGGAGATATTGACCGCGCGTTCCGGCTCCGAGGCATTGGAGCTCTTGTTGGTACATGACGTCGCGTTGGCATTCCTGGACGTGCAGATGCCGGACATGGATGGTTTCGAACTGGCGGAATTGATGCGCGGCAGTGAACGCACGCGGCACATTCCCTTGATCTTCGTCACCGCCGGAGCCCGCGAGGCGCAGCGATTGTTCCAAGGGTACGAATCCGGAGCCGTTGATTTCATCTACAAGCCCATCGAGCCGCATATTCTCAGGAACAAGGCGCAGGTGTTTTTCCAGCTCTACCGCCAGAAACAGCAGCTCGCCGCCGAGCTCATCGATCGCACCGAGACGCTGCGGCTCAACGAAATGTTCAGCGCACTTTTGGCGCATGACTTGCGCAGTCCATTGAGCGCCATAATCGGCTCCGCCCATATCCTGCAGCGCCGCAGCAGCGACCAAGTCTCGGTGGACATCGCCGCTCGAATCCTGGCGAGCGGCAATCGAATGGCGCGGATGATCGAAGACATGCTGGATCTGGCGCGCGCGCGTCTGGCAGGCGGCATCTTGATCAAGCGCGAACGGGCCGACTTCCGGACGCTGGTGGAGCGTGTAGTCCGCGAACATCAGGCGGCGGCGCCGGCGCGGCTCATCGAATCGTCATTCGAAGGGGATTGCAACGGCGAATGGGATACGGAACGCGTCGCCCAGGTAGCATCCAATCTGATCGGCAATGCCTTGAAACACGGCGATCCAAACGGCCCGGTCGAAGTGCGCTTGGAGGGCAGCGCCCCGGATCGAGTGACGCTGATCGTGAAGAACGGCGGCACGATACCGCCGCACATGGTCGGGCATTTGTTCGACCCATTTCGCGGCAGTCAGCGGCAGCCCGGCCGCGGGGAAGGGCTGGGGCTGGGTTTATACATCGTCGCGCAGATCGTGCACGCCCACGGCGGCAGCGTCGAGGTGGAGACCGGGCAGAAGGATGCCACACTGTTTCGCGTGTGCATCCCGCGCAGCGAAGCTACCCAGGCTTCGACAGCTCGGCAATCAGCCCGTTGATCTCGTCAGCCTCGAAGGGTTTGATGATGGCGCGAACGTTCCGGCCCCAATTCTCGACGCCGATGTCGAGCGAATAGCCTGACGCAATGATGATGGGAAGGGCGGGATTGTCACGCAATAAGGTACGCGTCAGCTCCATGCCCGACATCACCGGCAGGCTCACGTCCGTGATGACGAGATCGTAGCAATTGGAGCGAAATGCCTCCAGCGCGTCTTCAGCGGTGCTCAACGCGACGATTTTGCGGCCGTGCCCTGAGAGCAGTTCCGCGGTCACCTCGCGGACCAGGGCGTTGTCCTCGACGTACAATATTCGCACTTGATGGTTCAGTGCAGCTTGTGAACGATCCAAAGTCCGGGCTTGCCTTTCGGATTCAATCCCAAGTGAACGAGCGACTCATTGCTTTGAAAGAGCTTTGCCATCGGCAGGCCCTCCTGCCGATAGTTGTGCATCAGCGATTCCATCGGGGACATGATGTGACCGCTCTGTGAAGCCGGCGGCGGAGATGCGCGCCCCCCATCGAATCGTGAGGAGAGCTGGCTGGCGAAGAGCCGGTGATTGCCCGGCGTGGAAGCAACCCCCGCAACCGTTTCATCGCTTCCCACCGCCTCCGACGGCGGTCGGAGATCCAATCGCCCCTTGAGTGCCGGTACGGCTGCAGTGATATGGGAGTCTTTGCCGCGGCTCAAGGCCTCCGTTACCTTTTCCAGGGGCTGGCCGGCAAAGGCGGAGTGGAGGGCCGCGATTTCACAAAAGGCGACCAGGGCTGCTGCCAAGAATATGCTTTTTTTTCCAACGCTCTCCATGGGTGTATCCAACCACGCGGCATCGGTCCGCGCATCGCACGCACAGAGCATCGTGGGGTAGGAATGCGCTTAAAACGATGCGTATCGGTCGATTCCTACACTGTAATAAGCTTTTCCGCCGTTTCGCGCGCGCCGAGAGCCGCGAGAGTATCCCGAGCAGTGAGGCACCTTTTACACTCCTGGGCGTTGGTTCTGGCTGGAGGCGAGGGCAGCCGGCTGCATGGTCTCACGCGCAACGTTCACGGCGTCGTCGTCCCCAAGCAATTCTGTTCGCTGCAGGGCGGCCCCAGCTTGTTGCAGGAAGCGCTGCAACGCGCGGCGACGGTCGCGCCCATGCAGCGACTATGCACCGTCGTCGCCGCACAGCATCGCCAGTGGTGGACATCGATGCTGGGCAACTTGCCCCGACAGAACGTCATCGTGCAGCCGCACAACCGCGGCACGGCGCACGGCATCCTGCTGCCCTTGCTGCGCATCGCGGATCTGGATCCCGCGGCCACGGTCGTCCTGCTCCCGGCCGATCACCATCTGCGCAACGAAGAAATCATGATCGAATCGCTGCGCGAGGCGGCCGCGTTGGCGAGCGCACAACCCGATTCGATCTATCTTCTCGGGATCGAGCCCGAGGAGCCTGATCCTGAGCTGGGCTACATATTGCCCGCTGCGCGTTCGCGCAAACCGGCCGAGGTCCTGCAATTCATCGAAAAGCCCGCACCGGCGCACGCTCGCGCGCTCATAGAGCAGGGTGCGCTTTGGAATTCCTTCATCATGGCGGCCTCGGTGCGCGCCTTGTTGAATTTGTTCGACGGTGCCTTCGAGACCGCCAGCAGGGCGATGCAGACCCTCGAAGGCGCGCAGTTGGACGAGGCCTATCAGCATTTGCGGCCGGTGGATTTTTCCCGCGATGTGCTTTCCGGGAATGAGCGCGCGCTGCGTGTTTTGCCGGTGCCGCAATGCGGATGGTCCGACCTCGGAACGGCATCGCGGGTCGAATCGACGTTGAGGCGATTGATGGACGATGACATTGGACCTACGGTACGGCCCTATTTTCCGACACATTTGATTCTTGCCGACCAGTGTTCACGCCAGCTTTCGCGCGCCGATGGCCGCAGGGCCGGTGCAGACATACACGCGTAGCCCCGGCGAAGACCTCATCGTAGCAACCGTCGATGGGTTGTTTTGCCCGGCGGGCGAATTTCACATCGATCCGTGGCGGCCGGTGCCGCGTGCCGTCATCACGCATGCCCACGCAGATCATCTGCATGCGGGGAACGGCGAGTACGTGACGTCCGCGGCCGGAGCGGCGCTCTTGGCGCAGCGCCTGCCGGCAGGCGCTGCGGTACGCCAAGTTCCCTATGGCGAGACTATCGCCTGCGGCGGGACGCGAATTTCGCTGCATCCCGCCGGACACGTGCTCGGCTCCGCACAGGTGCGCATCGAGCACGAAGGCGCGATTTGGGTGGTGTCCGGCGACTTCAAACGCGATCCCGATCCGACCTGCGAGCCATTCGAGCCGGTGCCCTGCGATGTGTTCATCAGCGAGGCGACGTTTGCATTGCCTGCATACCGCTGGCCGCCCGCCGGCGCAGTGGCCGCCGAGATCTTCGAATGGTGGCAAGCCAATCGCGCGCGCGGCACGGCCAGCGTGTTGTTTGCGTACGCTTTGGGAAAGGCGCAGCGCGCATTGGCGGAATTGACCCGCTTCACGGCAGAGGCGGTGTACGTGCATGGAGCCGTGGCCGCCGTGACGGAGATTTATAGAAAGCAGGGCGTCGCGATGCTGCCTACGCTGCCGGTTGCCGACCTGCCGGCGGCGCATTATTCGGGCGCGCTGATCATCGCGCCGCCCAGCGCGGCGGGATCTACATGGATGCGCCGATTCGGCGAGAGCAGCACGGGCTTCTGTTCCGGCTGGATGCGCGTACGCGGCGACAGGCGTCGACGAGGCTTTGATCGCGGCTTCGTGCTCTCGGATCACGCCGACTGGCCGTCGTTGCTGCGCACCTATCGCGATTGCGGCGCCCGGCGAATCCTGCTGACGCACGGGCATAGCGACGCCATGGCCCGCTACCTGAGCGAACAGGGCATTGCCGCCGCGGCTCTCAAAACCGAGTTTGGGGCGGAGGAATAGTGCAGAGATTCGCGGCGCTGTTCGACAGCCTGGACACCACCGGTTCCACGCGCGCGAAGATCGATGCCATGGTGCAGTATTTTCAGCGTGCGCCGCCGGCGGACGCAGCCTGGGCCGTGTATGTATTGATGGGCCGACGCGCCAAGCGCAGCGTCGGCCACTCGCTGCTGCACGCCTGGTTGATCGAGGAGTCCGGCCTGCCGGCGTGGCTGGTGGACGAAACATACGCATCGATCGGCGATCTAGCCGAAACCATCGCGCTGTTGCTGGCCGTCGATGTGCCGGAACAGGATCCCGCAGGCCACTTGACCCTGAATCAATGGTTCACGGAGCGGATTGTGCCCCTGGCGGATGCGGGCGTGGAGACGAAGCGCATGCGGGTGACGGGCTGGTGGCGGCAGTTGGGGTATCGAGAGAACTTTCTCGTGAACAAATTGCTGACGGGCGCGCTGCGCGTAGGCGTATCGCGTTCCCTGGTCACCCGCGCCCTCGCCGAAGTCTTCGATCAGCCGCGTGCAGAAATCGAACGCGCGCTGATTGGCGAGTGGCTGCCCAGTACGGCCTTTTGGGAGAGGTTGTCACGCAATGAGGCCAGCGCGCACGTCAGCCACCCGTATCCGTTTTTTCTTGCATCGCCGCTCGAGGGACCCGCCGCGTCCCTGGGGCCGCGCGAGGATTGGTTGGCCGAATGGAAATGGGATGGTATCCGCGGACAGATCGTGCGGCGGCGCGGAGAATGCACGCTTTGGTCGCGCGGCGAAGAAATCATTACGGGCCGATTTCCGGAAATCTCGGCCGCGGCTGAGGCCCTGCCCGACGGCACCGTGATCGACGGCGAAGTGGTTGCATGGCAGGGAGATCGCGTGCTGCCCTTCGCGCACCTGCAGCGGCGCATCGGAAGGTTGAAGTTGAGCGCGAAGATATTGCAGGATGTTCCCGCCCGCTTCATCGCGTACGATTTGCTGGAATTTCGCGGCGAGGATCGCAGAGCGCTGCCACTTTACCAAAGGCGCGGCGAACTCGAGGGCGTGCTGGCACGACCCGGACAGCAGATCATCCAGCTGTCCGCCGAAATACCTGCAGACTCTTGGGCTGAGCTGGCCGCGCACCGCGAACGCGCGCGGGCGCTCGGCGTCGAAGGCATCATGTTGAAAAGCCGGCAGTCGCACTACGGCGTCGGGCGTCAGCGCGGTGCGTGGTGGAAATGGAAAATCGATCCCTTCACATTCGACGGCGTGCTTTTGTATGCTGCCCCCGGCAATGGCCGGCGCTCCAATCTATACACGGATTATACGTTCGGCGTCTGGAACGGCGATGCGCTGGTCCCCGTGGCGAAGGCCTATTCGGGGCTGAACGCCGCTGAGATTCAAGAACTGGATCGCTGGATACGCACGCACACGCGCGAGAAATTCGGCACCGTGCGCAGCGTCGAGACTCAATACGTTTTCGAGCTGGCCTACGAAGGCATCGCCAAATCGACACGCCACAAATCCGGGATTGCGCTGAGATTTCCGCGCATCATTCGCTGGCGCAAGGATAAGACCGCCGTCGAGGCTGATCAGCTCGCGGATCTCAAGCGCGTGCTATCCGAGCAGCATGTTTAGGGCTGCCAGCGCGGCGCTCTTCTGATCCTTGCCCCAGGGCGGTCCGATCGACTTCCCCTGCGCCATGAGCCGCCGTGCTGCCGCGCCGAACTCGGTCTGCTGCCCGGCGCGCGCCTCCAATTGCTTTTCGGGAGTCACGCTCGCAGCCAGCTTGCAGGCAAGCGCCGCTTGCTTCAACGCCGCCGGAAACAACACCCCTTCGGCCTTGTGCATGCGCATGTGCACGGCCAGGATCTGCTCGACGGTCCACGGCAGCGTGGCCTCGCTGCCTACTATTCCGCAGCCCTTGACGCGATGGCCGCCATCCACCCAGCGCTCGCAAGCCGCGCGCATTTGCGCGTAGGCCATGCGGTGCGCCGCTTCAATGCCGCGCGCTACCAGCTGCCGCGCCGCTTGCGGCTCGAGAGTCTCCGCGGCGTGGTACGGCTGTTTTGCCCAGGAGTTTTGCGCTTCAACCAATTCGATGCGGCGGCGCTCGATCACACCGTACGAGCTGTCCAAAGCCACCATCGCCGCCCATCCGGAGTGAGACCTGAATCCAAGCGCAATGTCCATGCGGCGCCGGTCGCCTCAAGCGTCTATAGCTTCATGGTCGACAGAGTATCGAACAGGCTGCGCTCAGGATGCTTGTTGCATTCGCCAAGGAAGGCCGATTCAAAACCGGTCAGGCCTTCCGGCTCGAAAAAATGATTGCCCGACTTGCCGGTCGCGAAACCAAACAGCCACATCATGATCGTATCCGCGCTCTCGCGGTCGGTGCGGGCCAGTTCGACGTGACGCGTGGAGAATGTCAGACAGTCCAGGGTGCTCAAGTCCATCGGATTCTTGTCGCTGGGCTTGATCTTGAGCAGCGCATCCATGAGGCTCTCGCCGGGATTGTTCTTGCACTCGGCATCCAGCCCGAAGCCGAAACCGGCCAGCGCATCGCCATACATGACGTGCGCTCCCGATCTGGCCACCGAGTATCCGAACAGCCACATCACGGTATTGATGCCGTCCGCGCCGGGGGTCGTGGGCGGAGCGGTCAACAACTCGCCCTCGTACCTCGCGCAAGTCAACGTGATGAGATTGACCGGTGCCGCGCGCACCGTGCCCGGACTCAATGCCAGAAACGCCGCGAAGGCCGCAATAAGGAAGACCAGTGATTTCATGCCGAAGAAGCCCGCGATGGAAGGACCCGCCCGACCAGAACGGCGAATCGCGCTGATTTTACCCAAGATTGGGCCGCCGCGATATCCGGCGCAAACAAACGATCGGCCGCATAGAAAGGCACATCGGCGCGGATGCCGGCATGCACCAGCTCGAGATTCGCGGAGGAGCGCGCGGGGCGGTGAAAATCGATGCCTTGCGCAGCAGCCAGCAGTTCGATGCCGACCACCGCCGCGGCATTGTCCACCATGGCGGATAGGCGCCGCGCGGCATGCGTCGCCATGCTGACGTGATCCTCCTGGTTCGCCGAGGTGGGGATGGAGTCGACGCTCGCCGGCGCCGCGATGGTCTTGTTCTCCGCCACCAGTGCGGCTGCGGTCACTTGAGCCATCATGAAACCGGAATTGAGTCCGCTGTTCTCCACGAGAAAAGCAGGCAGACCGCTCATCTTCGGATCGACCAGCACGGCGATGCGCCGTTCGGCGAGGCTGCCGATCTCCGCCAATGCCAGCGCCAAGATGTCGGCCGCGAACGCCACCGGCTCGGCATGAAAGTTCCCACCCGACAGCACTTCGCCCCCTTCGACGAACAACAGCGGATTATCAGTGACGGCATTCGCCTCAATGAGCAGCGTCGCCGCACAGCGATGCAGCAGATCCAGGCAGGCCCCCATGACCTGCGGCTGGCAGCGGAACGAATAAGGATCCTGCACGCGGCTGCAGTCCAGATGCGATGCACGGATGGCGCTGCCGGCGATCAGATCGCGGTATTCGCGGGCGACCGCGATTTGTCCGGGCTGGCCGCGCGCCAGATGAATGCGCTCGTCGAACGGCGAATCGCTGCCTTTCAGGGCATCGACGGACATCGCGCCGGCAACGACAGCGGCGGCGAAAACATCTTCGGCACCGAATAATCCCGCCAAGGCAAGTGCCGTCGATACCTGGGTGCCGTTGATCAAGGCCAGCCCTTCCTTGGCGCGCAGCTCGATGGGTTGCAGCCCCGCGACCTTGAGCCCGTCGGCGGCGCTGCGTACGGCACCGCCGATGCGCACTTCGCCCAGCCCCAAAAGCACGGTGCTCAAGTGCGCCAGCGGCGCCAGGTCGCCGGATGCCCCCACCGAACCCTGCGCCGGTATCACCGGATAGACCTCATGCTCGAGGAGCGCGAGCAAGGCATCCATCAATCCCATGGTGATGCCCGAGTGGCCGCGCGCCAGAGCATTCACCTTCAGTGCCAGGATGAGGCGTACCACCGGGTCCGGCAGCGCAGAACCCACGCCCGCGGCATGCGAAAGCACCAGATTTCGCTGCAGCTGCGCCAGTTGGTCATGGGGTATGCGTGTTTGGGCCAGCAGACCGAAACCGGTGTTGATGCCGTAGGCAGGATCGCCGGCTGCAACGATTTTATCGACCAGAGCACTGGCCGCTGAGATGAGCGCTCTATCCTCCGCGGCCAGACGCAGCGCAACAGGCTGCTCGTAGATGCGTCGAAGTTCGGACAGCGACAGCGCGCCGGCGCGCATCTTGAGGCTATGCGGCATCTAGTGCTCGATCATGGGCAGCTTCAGCCCCTGCGCGCGAGCGCACTCAATGGCGATTTCATAACCCGCGTCCGCATGCCGCATGACGCCGGTGGCCGGATCGTTCCACAAAACCCGGGCGATGCGCCGCGCCGCGGCCTCGCTGCCGTCGCAGACGATGACCACGCCGGCATGCTGCGAATAGCCCATGCCGACGCCGCCGCCGTGGTGAATGGACACCCAGGTCGCGCCACTGGCGGTATTCAGCAGGGCGTTCAGCAAGGGCCAGTCGGAAACCGCATCGGAGCCGTCGCGCATGGATTCGGTCTCGCGATTCGGGCTGGCTACGGATCCGGAGTCAAGATGATCGCGGCCGATGACGATGGGGGCGGACAGCTCGCCGCTTCTGACCATGTCGTTGAAAGCTGCACCCAAGCGCTGGCGCTGTCCCAAGCCCACCCAACAAATACGCGCAGGCAATCCTTGAAATTGGATGCGCGAGCGCGCCATATCGAGCCACTGATGCAGGTGCGGATCGTCCGGGATCAATTCCTTCACCTTGGCATCGGTCTTGTAAATGTCCTCCGGATCGCCTGATAACGCCACCCAGCGAAACGGGCCGATGCCGCGGCAAAACAGCGGGCGAATGTATTCGGGCACGAAGCCCGGGATGTCGAAGGCGCGAGCGACGCCCGCGTCGCGTGCCGCTTGCCGGATGTTGTTGCCGTAATCGAAGACCGGCAGGCCCATGTCCTTGTATTTCAGCAGGCACTGCACGTGCTTGGCCATGGACACAGCGGCGGCCGCCGCGGTCGCTTCGGGATCACTGACCCGCCGCTCGTCCCATTCCTGCACCGTCCACCCCTGCGGCAGATAGCCGTTGACCGGATCGTGAGCGGAGGTCTGGTCGGTCAACGCGTCGGGTTTGATGCCGCGTTTCAGCAATTGCTCCAGCACGTCCACGGCATTGGCCAGCAAGGCAACGGAGATCGGCCGGCCGCTTTCCTTGGAGGCCTGCAGCTTGGCCAAGGCATCGTCCAGGTCATGCGCCTGCGCGTCGACGTAACGGGTCTGCAAGCGCTTGTCGATGCTGCTCTGGCGGCACTCCACCGCCAACATGCTTGCGCCGGCCATGGTTGCCGCCAGCGGCTGCGCGCCGCCCATGCCCCCTAAGCCCGCCGTGAAAATCCACCTGCCGCGCAAGTTCCCCGCGAAATGCCTTTGCCCCATCTCGGCAAAGGTTTCGTAAGTGCCCTGCACGATGCCTTGACTACCGATATAGATCCAGGAGCCCGCCGTCATCTGACCATACATGGCGAGGCCCTTTCGATCTAGCTCGTGAAAGTGTTCCCATGTGGCCCAATGCGGCACGAGATTGGAATTGGCGATCAGCACGCGCGGTGCATCGGCGTGCGTCGGGAACACACCGACGGGTTTGCCGGACTGGATCAACAGCGTCTCGTCTTCCCCCAAAGTCTTCAGCGTCTCGACGATGCGGTCGTAGCAATTCCAATCGCGCGCCGCGCGTCCGATCCCGCCGTAGACCACCAGCTCCGCCGGATTCTCGGCAACCTCGGGATCCAGATTGTTCATGAGCATGCGCAAGGGCGCTTCCGTCATCCAGCTGCGGGCGGTGAGCGTCCTGCCGCGCGGCGCGCGGATGACCCGGGGTTTCAGTGGTGCAAGCATGGCGACTCCTCCTAAGGGCGAAAGCGTCCGGACAATTCGTAGCGGGAACCTGGATGGTACAAGCGCGCCACGGAGGCAATTTGGTCCGCCGTCCAGGTTCGCCTGATCACGACCAGACAAGGTTCGTTTTTTTTCATGAGCAACAATTTGCGCGTGCGCTCATCGGGCATCTCGGCCCGCAGCACGTGTTCCGCCTGCTGCAACGGCGCCACCTTGATCAAATACTCGTGCGGCGTAGTCTGCTTGAAGTCCATGCGCAGATAATCGGGCGCAAGCTGCGGCAGCACGTAGCGGTCTTCGAGTTGAATCGGACGGTCGTTTTCGAAATGCACGATGACCGAGCAATACAACTCGGTGCGCGCAGCCACGCCAAAGTCCTCGGCAAGCTCCGCCACAGCGCGGATTCTCTCCAGCGCCACGATTTGCGAGCGATGCACATGGCCGCGCTGGCGGATCTCGGCATCGATGCCGCGAATCTCCAGCGGGTGGCCATGCGCCTGCCGGTCCGCCACGAAGCTGCCGACACCGGCGATGCGAACCAGCACGCCTTCATCCTGCAGTTCGCGCAACGCACGATTGGCCGTCATGCGCGATACGCCGAAGGATTTGACGATGTCGTTTTCCGAGGGCACGCGGGTCGAGGTGCCCCATTTGCCGGAACCGATATTGTCCAAAATATGGCGTTTTACCTGCAGATACAGCGGCTGCAGTGCCGTGCTGGATTTCGACATGCAGCGCAGGCTAGCCTGTATAGACAGGTATAGTCAACTAATTTAACAATCGGGTCCCGCGCGAGGGCTGCCCAAAGGACTGCTAAGATTCTGGGCGCCTCGTGGTCGTCTCGCACACCGACCGCGCAGACCGCATTCGAATTATCAGTGCACGGCGGCCGACCCGCCTCGAGCGAGTGAAAAAGCCTGAAAGAGACGAGATGAGATCGGAATACGACTTCTCTCGCGGCATCCGCGGCAAATATTTGGCTCGACTGGCCAGGGGTGCCAATGTAGTCGTCTTGGACCGCGATGTTGCGAAGATTTTTCGAACTTCTAAAGCGGTCAATGATGCCTTGCGTGTGCTCTCGGAGGCCGGCAAAGGCACGGTAAAGCCAAGGCAACGAGCCGACGTCGCTCTTCGTGACATTCCATGAATGATCCAATTGCAAAGGAAGTGCCCATGATTAGAGTCGCGAGGATGTCTTTTATTCCGGTGGTATTTTTGTACAGCGGGTGCGCAGTTAAGCCACCATCGGTCGTACCGGATGAGGCTGTTGCGAGCCATATTCGAGTTAACCGCGCAAATCCTCCGCGGATTGGATTTGAATATTACCCAGAGGCGTCGCGGCACGCGGGCGAGCAAGGTGTTTGCAAGGTAAGCATAACCGTCCTGATAGTCGATCTCCATTGCGCGCCGGCATAGTTTAAAAACATTCCCAAAAAGACCGATAATGGGAATGCTCAGCAAAATTGGAGCGGCAGCAGTCGGGCCAGAACCGGTCCTTCCCGCGGGGGCTATCAACCTACCCGATAGAAGTCGTTCCGGCGCATTGCCGGAACCGTGGCGACTGTCCGTTGCCAATGTGGGCGCGATCCGCGAACATGCCTTACGCCCGATCAGGGAGATGGAGCAGTGGCAGAAGCTGGCGACATCGAGGGTATTCTGGACTCTGGCGGTGAGAACGGAGAAACCGACACCAATGTAGGTGGCGCCGATGCTCTAGCCATGGCTGTCGCGATCGAGCAAGCACGCCATGACCCGGAGCTTAGCCGCAAGATTGGCGCCTATCTCGACGAACAGCGGGGACTCGTCAAGCTACAGCTCAAGCACTTCGACCAGGAGCATCTGCTCGCGATCGCGGCGGCCAAGCGCAAGCGGATCAGCGACCGCTTGCGTATCGGCCTGCAACTTTTGCTAGCCCTGATCGCCGCGGTGGCAATTATCGGCTTTGCGGCGCTGGTATGGGCTGCCATCACCGATCGGGGCATCGTGATCGATGCCACTTCCGTACCCGCCGATCTGGCTGAACGGGGCTTCACCGGCCAGGTCATCGCCAAGCAGATTCTGGATCGGCTCGCCGAAATCAATGCCTCGGGCAGTCCGATGCGGGCGGCGAATTCGTACGCCGACAGCTGGGGCGGGGATATCAAGCTGCAAATTCCCGAGACCGGCGTCTCGATTGGCGAGCTGTCGCGCGTGCTGCACGACAATTTCGGCCACGCGACACACGTCGGCAGCGAGGTCACGCGTTCGGCAGACCAGATCTCGGTGCGAATCCGGGTCGGCGACGATTTTTCGGTCGCGACCTCCGGACCGGAGGCGGATCTGAAGACGCTGGTGCAGGACGCTGCCACCAACATATACGCCAAGACGCAGCCCTATCGTTACGGCTTCTGGCTCTCCACCACCGGCGACTCCGCGGGCGCTGCCGCCGTGTTTCGCCAGCTCGTGATAACCGGCTCGCAGATTGAGCGCATCTGGGCTCTGCATGGTCTTGCCATCACTGCTGAATCTTATCGCAAAGGCATCGCATTCGACCAGCAGGTGCTTGATCTGGATCCGGAGTTTTATCTGTCCCGACTGACGATGGCGGAAATGAATTTCGCGCTCGGGCACGATGAGCTGGGACTGGCGCTATGTCTTGCGGTGCTTGACGCCAAAGAGAGCGCTTTCGATTCGACATTATGGGGCACCGGAGCGGCTCGCATCCGGGCCCGCGCGGCGCTGAATCGCGACCAGGCGGTTGGCGACTATCGGGGGACGATCGCCAGTGCGAGCGCGGTAGCGGATGTCTACCCCGGCGAGTATTACCGCCAGGCCTGGCGGGCCAGAGTCGAGGCACTGATTCAGTTACATGATGTTGCCGCAGCGACCAGCGCGCTCGAACTGTTGCCGCCGCCGACAACGGGCTATTACACGGCGCAGACACTGCTGCTGGAGGCGCAGCTGGCCGCTGAAGGCGGCGATGGGCAGTCGGCGCTTGCCGATCTCGAGCGGGCCAAGCCGTTGCTAGCTGAGTTGTCGGAGCGCTCTCGTGAACTCATCGGCGTGCGCCTGAATCCATTGCTGGCCGAGGCCTACGCGCGGGTGGGGCGCAACGCGGACGCCGATGCCGTGCTCGCCGCGATGGCGAGCGATGTCTATGACGGCTATCGCGCCCGGGGACGCGTCGCGGCCCTGCGTCGGGATTACGCGAGCGGTGAAACAGCGCTGGCCGAAGCCGTTCGGCAGGGCCCATCTATTCCGCGTGCGTATCTGGATTGGGGCGACCTGCTGGCCGAGAAGGGTGATGTTGCCGGTGCACTGATCAAGTACGCCGACGCTAACCGGCGCGGGCCGCATTGGGCCGATCCGCTCAAGGCCTGGGGTGACGTGTTAGCCAGGCAGGGTCGCATCAGCGAGGCGCTCGCGAAGTATGACCTGGCACTGAAGTACGCGCCGAACTGGAAGCAGCTACATGAAGCGCGCGAGGCGACCGCGAAGCAAAGGACTTGATTAGACTGCCCCGGACCAGACACTCGCGAGCGGCAGCTCGGGGTCCGATTGCGGACCTACGTGATCTGGATAAATAAGCATCGTTTGTTGGTAATCGACGATCGAATTTCGGAATCAGAAAGGATTGGTAACACGCAACTGATTGTCAATGATCTGCCCGTGCTGCAGGTCCTCGGAATAGAGAATCCTGGCGCCCGAAATCAGCGCGGCGGCGACCAGAATGGAGTCGTAGAGCGAAAATCCATAGCGTTCGAATATTGCCAGACCGCGATCGTGAGTTTCGACCGTCATCGGCTCGACGGCGCAGACAGCTCGGATCGTATCGAGAATCTCGCAAACTTCATTCAGCGGCATTTTTAATTTTCGCAGAGCGACAACTGCAAACTCGTTCAGTACCTGAACGCTTATGACACCCCGCACAGCGAGCAGGGTCTCGATTCTATCCGCTCTGACGGCGTCGTCCGAAAGCAGATACAGGAGTACGCTGGTGTCAAAAAATGGATCAGCGCCGCTCATTCGCTTCGAGTCGATCGAACCTGAACGTCGCAGGCAACCTGCCCCGGAACTTGCGCAGCCTCGCCAATAATTCGGCCGTGCCGGGCGCCTTGGCTATTGCGAACGTGCGCTTGGCAGCAACCTGAATTTCGATCTGATCGCCCTCTTTCAGTCCGAGGGCATCGACCACTGTCGCGGGAAGTCGAACTGCCAGGCTGTTACCCCATTTTGAGACCTGCATCGCGCACCTCGTAGATATACATTTAAGGGTGAGTATATCATGGCGCCTGGCAGCCGTCCCCGAACCAAAAATCTTGCTTCTTGCCTACCGGCATGGGTTGCGGGATCAACGAGTTGCTGCAGTCGTCAGTCGGCCGCGAAGCGCTTGACCAGCCGCCCAAACTCAGTGCGCAACATGGCGTCGGCCGCGTGGTGTCCAGCACGCACCACCCATTTTCCCGCCACCATCGTGTCGCGAACGGCGGCGCGGCCTCCGGCGAACAGCAAGCGATCCAAGATGGTTTCCAAGGCCCCGCCGGCCATCGTCGGGTGCTCAGCATCGAGCACCACCCAGTCCGCACGCTGTCCGACCGCGATGCTGCCGGTGGGCTGGCCGAGGGCGCCCGCACCATGCACGGCGGCGCTACGCCAGAGCACGGTGCCCACATGCGATTCGTCGGCGGCGGCGAGCACGCCGCGGCGGGTTTCCCGCAGACGCTGCTGATATTCCAACCATCGCAGTTCCTCGCTCGGGTCCACGGTGGCTTGGCTGTCGGAGCCGACGCACAAGCGTCCTCCCAATTCCAAGAAACGCCGGGTATCGAAGCAGCCGTCGCCCAGATTGGCTTCCGTGCTGATGGAGACGCATACCACCGCACGGCTGGCCGCGACGGCCTCGAGCTCCTCGGGCGTGGCGTGCGTGGCATGGACGAGGCACCAATTTGCGTCGAGCAGTCCCGTGTCCAGCAGCAGTTCGATGGGCCGTCGGCCCATTTCCCTTTGGCAGGCTTCGACCTCGAGCAACTGTTCCGCGACATGAATGTGCAAGGGCATGGCGGCATCGATGCTGCGCAGCGCGCGCGCCGCTCTGCGCAAATTGTCGAGCGGCACGGCACGCAGGCTATGGAAGGCGACGCCGGTGCGGCGCATCCCACGGTCGCGGCGCCGGTGATCATCGACCGCGCGCAGGAACGCATCGGTGTCGAATTCGAAGCGCTGCTGCTCGGATTTGAGCGGCTTGGCCCCAAAGTCGCTGGTTTGATAGAGCGTGGGCAGAAACGTCAGGCCAATACCCGCGGTTTCCGCGGCCGCGCCCAGCGCGTCCCAGAGCGCGTTTGCGCCTTCATAGGCGACGCCGTTGCGCCGGCGGTGGAGATAGTTGAATTCCGCCACGGAGGTATAGCCGGCCTTGAGCATTTCGACGTATACCTGTGTCGCAACGACTTGCAGCTCATCAGGCTCGATTCGATTGGCGAGTGCGTACATGGCTTGGCGCCACGTCCAGAAACTATCCTGGGCCGAGAGGCGAAATTCCGTATTGCCGGCCATGGCGCGCTGAAAGGCGTGACTGTGCGCATTGGGCATGCCCGGAATGACGATGCCATCGACTGGCTCGGCGCCGCGCCCGCCATCAGGTAGCTGCGCCGCCGGGCGAATGGCGCTGATGAATCCGTCGGCCGCGACCGATATGACCACATCGCGGCTCCAACCTCCGGCCAGGTATGCGGACTGCAGACGGTAATCTGACATGCTGGCTGTATCATACGGACTTAAGGCAACCCATAGGCGAGCACGTGCAGGACTCCGTCGCGGATAAGTGGGATCAGATTTGGGTCGGCGCGAATGTCGCGACGATGAACGACGGCACGGCGCCCTATGGACAACTCGAGGACGCAGCCATCGCAATCAAGGGCGAGCGCATTGCGTGGCTGGGATCCGCCCGCGAAGGCCGCCGCAGGGCGGCAGCCCAACAAACCGAGGTGCAGGATGCGACAGGGCTGTGGATAACTCCCGGCTTGATCGATTGCCACACTCACCTGGTGTACGGCGGCAATCGTGTCGCCGAATTCGAGCAGCGCCTTTGCGGCACTTCATACGAGGAAATCGCGCGCGCCGGCGGCGGAATTCAATCCACGGTACGCGCCACGCGCGCGGCCACCGCGAAAGAGCTGCGCGAATCCGCGCTCAAGCGCTTGCGCCGGCTGATGGCGGAAGGCGTCACCACGGTCGAGATAAAATCCGGATATGGCCTCGATCTGTCGGCGGAACGGCGGCTGCTGGAAGTGGCGCGCGATCTGGGCGCGGAGTTGCCGGTCTCGGTGCTTAAGACATTCTTGGGGTTGCATGCTCTGCCGCCCGAATTCGCCGCAAGCCGGCAGGAATTCGTGCGGCAAGTCTGCGGCCCGTGGCTCGAGGCGCTGGCGGCGGACGGGTTGGTGGACGCGGTCGATGCGTTTTGCGAAAACATGGCCTTCACGCTTGCGGAAACCGCCCAACTGTTGGAGGCGGCCCACGCGCTCGGGCTTCCCGCGCATGTCCACGCGGGTCAGTTGAGCGACATGGGCGCGGCGGAACTGGCCGCGACCTGGGGGGCCTTGTCGGCAGACCATCTGGAGTACTTGAGTGCGGCCGGCGCCAAATCGATGGCGGCGGCCGGCACGGTTGCCGTGCTCTTACCCGCCGCATATTTCACTCTGCGCCAGGCCACCCCGCCGCCGGTGGCGCTCCTCAGAGAAGCCGGCGTGCCGGTGGCGGTCGCCACCGATTGCAATCCCGGGACCTCGCCCTGCAGTTCGATTCTGACGGCCATGAACATGGCGTGCACCCTGTTCGGACTGACGCCGGAGGAGGCGCTTAAGGGAACCACGCGCAACGCCGCCCGCGCCTTGGGAGGGCAGGAGCAGATAGGAACGATCGCGATCGGAAAGCGTGCGGATCTCGCGTTTTGGCGCGTCGATCGGCCCGCTGAGCTCAGTTACGGTTTGGGCGCGAATCCCTGCGCCGGAGTCATGCATCGAGGACGCATGCGCGATGCCCTCACGCCGTGATCTGATCCGAATGTCTGAGGACGAGATACGCGATTATCTCGAAAAGCAGCATCACGTGATTCTCGTGACGAACGGTCCTGGGGGCATGCCGCACCCGGTCCCCATGGAGTACGGAGTGGATGTCGACGGCAGCATCGTGATGACGAGTTTTCGCAAAGCCCAGAAGATCCTGAACCTGGAGCGCGATCCACGAGCCACGCTGCTGTTCGATAGCGGCACGCAGTACCGGGAACTGAAAGGCGTGATCGCTTACTGCAACGCCGAGGTAATTCGAGATTCCGAAGCGGTGGGCAAAGTGATGCGGCTGGTCCGTCCCAGCGACGAATTGTCCGCAAGCATGAGCGCGGGAATGAGTGCGCAGGTCCGCGCCTCTACGCCGAAGCGCGTTGCCATTCGCCTAAAACCCTTCCGGTTCGTGACGTGGGATCACGGTAAACTTCCGGGCGTTTACTAAAGCGACCGCGTTTACCAAAGCGAGCGCGCCGGATAAATGCTCCTCGACGTTTCACCGCTGCGGCGCCACCGCGATTTCCGTTTCCTGTTTGCCGGTCAATTCGTCAGCACGCTCGGAAGCTTCCTCACGTACGTGGCGTTGCCGGTGCAGATCTACGCCCTCACGAAATCCTCCGCGCTCGTGGGACTGGTGGGCGCGGTGCAGCTCGTGCCATTGGCCCTGACCGCGCTATGGGGCGGAGCATTCGCGGATGCAATCGATCGACGGCGGCTGTTGCTGTGGTCGGAGACATTACTTATGTGCGGGTCCACGGCGTTTGCGTTGAACGCCATACAGGCGCACCCGAGCGTCACGCTGCTTTTCGTTCTGGCCGCGCTCATGTCCGCGATCAACGGATTTCACACGCCGGCCCTGCAATCCCTGACGCCGCAGCTCGTCGCGATCGATGATTTGGCGGCCGTGTCCGCGCTCGCGTCATTGCGCGGCACGACGGCGGCAATCGCGGGGCCGGCGATTGCGGGCATATGCATTGCGACACTTGGATTATCGATGACGTTCGTCATCGACGCGGCAACGTTCGCATTTTCACTGCTTGCGCTGTCCATGATCAGATCCATGCCGCTTGCCGGCAACGTCAAGCCGCCCGGACTTTCCAGCATCGTCGAAGGCATCAAATACGCGGCCAGCAGACCTGAATTGATCGGCACGTACGTGGTGGACATCGTGGCAGTGACATTTGCGATGCCCACGGCCGTGTTCCCGGCGCTTGCGGTCAAATGGGCCGGCTCTCATGCAATAGGCTATCTGTATTCGGCCATGAGTGTCGGCAGCTTCGCAGTCAACCTGTTCAGCGGTTGGACTAAACACGTCGAGCGCCGCGGCGCGGCGATCGTGATTGCGGCAGCGATCTGGGGAGTCGCGATCGCGGCACTTGGCCAGGTGTCGTCGCTGACTGCCTCGGTCGCGTGCCTGGCACTGGCCGGTGCCGCCGATATGGTGAGCGGACTTTTTCGCGTGACTATTTGGAACGAAACCATACCGACCGCCATCCGAGGGCGAATGGCGGGCATCGAGCAACTGTCCTATATGACGGGGCCTCTGCTCGGCAATGCCCGCGCAGGCTTCATGGCGGAGCGCTTTGGGGTCGCGCGGTCCATAACCTGGGGAGGCCTCATGTGCATCGTGGGCGTCGTCGCATGCGTACCCATTCTTCCGGCGTTCTGGCGCTACCGGAAGGCGGTACCTGAGGTCGCATGACCCCAAGGTCTCCAATGCGTCTGGCTCATGCTTCGAATCCCGTGAGCACGTTGACCGCATTGACGCCGATTTCCCGAACCGCGTAGCCGCCTTCCAGCACGAATAGCGTCGGCAGTCCGCACGCACCGATCATGCGTCCGTACGTGGAGAAGTCCTCGGTGCGCAGGCGAAACGAGCTGATGGGGTCATCGATGAAAGTATCGACTCCCAACGAAATGATCAGTGCGTCGGCGCGAAACTCAGCGATGCGCCGCAGAGCGCTATTGAGTGCCGACTGCCATGCCCCGAATTCGGTCCCCTCGGGCATCGGCAGGTTATAAGTGAAACCTAATCCTGAGCCGCTGCCTACCTCATCCTCATAGCCGGAGAAGTACGGGAACGCATCGGCGGGATGCGCGTGCAGGGACACGAACAGCACGTCGGCGCGTTCGTAGAAAATGTCCTGGGTCCCGTTACCGTGATGGTAGTCGACGTCGAGAATGGCGACGCGCTCTGCACCGCAATCGCGCAGGTGCTGCGCCGCCACTGCGGCATTGTTCAGGAAACAATACCCGCCGAACAGGTCGCGCGCCGCGTGATGTCCAGGCGGGCGGCATAGTGCAAATGCCGCTTGCTCTCCGTCCACAAGCTGCGACGCTGCGGTGAGAGCAACATCCGCGGCGGCACGCGCGGCCTCCCAAGTGCCGGCACTGATCGAGGTCTCCCCTGCCATGGCATAGAAACCAAGCTTGCCCGTTATGCTGTTGGGACGCTTCTGCGTCATGCGCCGTGCAGGCCAGCAATCGGGAATCGCTTCACCGCGATTGCCCGCAGCGACCCAATCGCTCCAGGCGTGCTCGAGGAATTCCAAGTATGGCGCATCGTGGACGCGCAGCAAGGGTGCCGCGCCAAATCGAGCCGGCTCGATTACCGCGCCGAGCCGCTGCTCCCGAACGCGATCAAGCACGAACTGCGCGCGCTCGGGACACTCGTGGGGGCGCACCAATTCGCCGCCCGACAGTTCGGTGCGCGGATGGCGCAGCAAGTGCTCTTCGGAGTACACCGTGATCATGCGTTTCGCTGCCCGGCCACGCGGGCAACGCCGACATTGGCCCGCCGCGCCAAGAATCGCGCCATCGCAGGACCTGCTACCAGGATCAAGATGAATCGTGCCGTCTGCATGGCTACGATGAAGGGTAGGTTCACGTTGCTGTTCGCGGCAATGATGACGACCGAGTCCACGCCGCCGGGACTGGTGGCAAGAAACGCCGTCAATGGATCGATGCCGGCAAGCATCACCAGCGCATAGCCGATGCCGGCGCAAATGGCAATGAGCGCGATAATGCTGAGCAGCACGCGCGGTAAAGCGCGCGCGGCGTGAACGAGGATGTCGCGCGTGAATCTTGCGCCGATGCTCCAGCCGATGACTGCATAACTGGCGGCCAGCAGCATGGGCGGAAGTTCGATCTGCAGCCATCCGGTGTCCTGCAATATCGCGGCAAGCGCCATGGGGAGCAACAACGCTCCCGCGGGCAGGCGAAGTTTCGGTCCGAGCCATGCGCCAAGCGCCGCGACGGCAGCGGTCTTGAGCAGCGCAAGCCAGGCGACGGGCGGGAACAGATCGATCGGCGCGTGCTGCATGGGCCCCAGTGCAAGCCGCGCAACGATGGACGCTGCCACGGCAACGCACACCACGCGCAGGTATTGCATGAAGGCCACGAGCCGCACATCTTCACCGTAAGCCTCCGACATCAAGATCATCACCATGGCGGCACCGGGAAACGATCCCCAGATGGCGGTGGTACCCGGCAGCACTCGCCAGCGCATCAGTAGCCAGCTCAAGGTGCTGCTGACGATGAGTACGGCCGTCACTCCGGCGAGAAACAACGGCCAGCCGTGCGACATCTCCTGAAGCATCTGTGTGCGCAGCGCTCGAGCGATCACGCAACCGATGAGTGCCTCGGCGATCACGAACAGCGCGTTCGAGATGCGAATGGAGCCCTCGATACCGGCCACCGCTATGGCTGCCGCCAGCGGCCCCAGCATGAATGCGGCCGGCAGGTGTGCGGCCTGCAACAACGGCACCAGCAGCGCGGTGAGCACGAACAGCACAGTCCAGTGAACCCCGGGTCTGTCGCGTAAAGAAGGTATTGGCAGTCCACTCACCCGGGCAGATTGCGTGGGATCGGAACGGCAAGTCAATCGGTCGCTAAGATCCGCTATTCTTTAACTACTGTAGGGGGAGGGTAAATGGGTGCATGTCGGGCCTAAAATCCAGGATGGCTGAAAAGTCGCGCCGCGGCCGGCCGCCGCATGATGACGTGCTGACGCCTGCGGAATGGCGAATCGTGCACGCCGTCAAGCACGGCCTGTCGAACCGCGAAATTGCGCGGCGTCGGGGCATCAGCCTGGATGCGGTGAAGTATCACGTCACCAACGCCGTGCAGAAGCTCGGCGTGGCAAGCAGGAATGATTTGAAGCAATGGCATCGCGCGCCGCGCGGCAGCGCGCTGAACCGCGGCGGTGCACCGAAGGACATGGAAGCGAAGGAGACGGCAGTGGATGGTTCGATGAAACTTGGAGCGCTCGGTCAGATCGCAAGATCGGTGCGCGATATCAAACAATCCGAGGCGTGGTACCGCGACGTGCTGGGATTGCCGCATTTGTATACCTTTGGAAATCTCGCCTTCTTCGATTGCGGCGGCATGCGGCTCATGCTCAGTCAAGAGAAGACGCCAGCCGCTGAATCGCTGTTGTATTGGCGGGTCGCCGACATCGTCGCCGCGCACGCCGCCTTGAAGGCTCGCGGCATCGAGTTCCTGAACGCGCCTCACATGATCCATAAGCACGCCGACGGCGTCGAAGAGTGGCTTGCCGCTTTCAAGGACGTGGAGGGCCGGCCGTTGGCGCTGATATCACAGGTGGCCCCGTAGACCCTCGAAGTTGGCCGCGCGGAGTTCTTCTGCTGCTCACCGGCGCAGCCCTCTGCGCCCCTTTAGCCGGCAGCGCGGATCAGCCGGCGCCCTCGGCGCCGGCCGCGCTGGATGAAATCGTGGTCACCGGTGAGCGCGCGGGACCGGGCATGTGGCATGTGCATCATGGCGGTGCGGATGTGTGGTTGCTCGGCAGCCTGTCGCCGCTGCCTCGGGGCATCACCTGGCGCTCGCGGCAGGTCGAGCGAGTGCTCGAGACGGCATCACAGGTCCTGGTGCAGAAGCCGTTCGAGATCAGCATTGCGCGCATTCTTTGGGTGCTGTTGACCGAACGCAGCCTGGTGCTCGAAACCCACGGCAAGCGGCTGAAGGATGTGTTGCCGCCCGCTTTGCACGAACGCTTCGCGGCGCTGCGGCGCAAGTACTCCGACGACCCCGAGAAGTGGGAGCATTACCGGCCCATCGTCGCAGCCGCCTTCCTGCAGCAAGCCGCGTTTCACCAGGTCGGCCTCTCGATGCGGATGGATCTGGGCGCTGCCGTGCGCGTGCTCGCAAAAACTAAGCATGTGCGGGTCGAGGAGGTCAAAATCGCCGCGGTGGGCGATATGTTGGATGCATTGAAGACCATGGCGCCCGCCACCGAGAATATTTGCGTGGACGCTTCGCTCGTCACCATGGAAAGCGCGCTGCCGCGCTTGATCGAACGCGCGCAGGCTTGGGCCGACGGCAACATCGAACGCCTGCAGAGTTTGGCGGTTCCGAAAGAGGTCGATGCCTGCCGCGACGCGCTCGAGGGCGGCCGTGGTGCGCTCGATATCATTGCGCTCATGCGCCGCTCCTGGCTCGCCAGCATCGGGAAGAGCCTGCAGGGCACGGGCACGACCATCGCCGTGGTCAATTTGGACCTTATGCTCGAACCCGGCGGCTTGCTGGATCAACTGCATACGGCCGGCTATCAGATCGAGGTGCCTGAATAGACCCGTTTCCGACGCGAAGAGCGCCAGATTAGGCAAGCTTACTCATGCTGCGAAGCAGCAATTGCCTTGACACTCCGGCCTCCGGTTCCTACAATCGCCGGCCTTTGTCTTCAGGGTCAACGCTTTGGCGTGCCCCGATAACTTTTGTCGGTTTAGTGGAGCGCCCCGTTGGTTGATGGCGGGCCTCTAAGGGTATTTATGGCGACGACGACGCAATTGATCCGTACCGGTCGAAATGAGCCTGCTTGGAAGTCCAAGGTCCCGGCACTGGCCTCTTCGCCGCAAAAGCGCGGAGTGTGCACCCGCGTGTACACCACCACACCCAAGAAACCCAACTCGGCCTTGCGCAAAGTGTGCCGCGTACGCCTGACCAACGGTTACGAGGTGTCGAGCTACATCGGCGGCGAAGGCCATAATCTTCAAGAGCACTCGGTGGTGCTGATCCGCGGCGGCCGGGTCAAGGACCTGCCGGGAGTGCGGTATCACACGGTGCGCGGTGCTCTCGACTGCGCCGGCGTCAGCGATCGCCGCCAAGGCCGTTCCAAATACGGCGCGAAGCGTCCCAAAAAATAGCGCCATCAGGCCGGAAGGATTTCAATGTCTCGTAGAGCAGCAGCCCCCCATCGCACCATCCTGCCGGATCCGAAGTTCGGAAACGACATGCTGGCCAAGTTCATCAACATGGTCATGGAGCGTGGCAAGAAGTCGGCGGCCGAAAAGATCGTATACGGCGCGATCGACCGCATCGGCGAGAAAATGAACCGTCCGGGCGGCGAATCCATTGCTGTATTGCAGCAGGCTTTGGACAACGTCAAGCCTGTGGTGGAAGTCAAGTCGCGCCGGGTCGGCGGGGCGACCTACCAGGTTCCGGTCGAAGTTCGAGCCAACCGCCGCCAAACGCTGGCGATGCGCTGGGTCATCGAAGCGGCGACCGATCGCAGCGAGAAGTCCATGGCGCATCGTCTGGCGGCGGAATTGATGGAGGCCGCCGAGAACCGCGGCGCCGCGGTTCGCAAGCGCGAAGACACCCATCGCATGGCCGACGCCAACAAGGCATTCGCGCACTATCGCTGGTAGGTATCGGCGCACGGCGCCGCTGGTATTAGGCGCTTTCGGCCTTATATAACACTCAAGGACGGGGCCGCATCGGCCCCGTCAACAGTTGCGCGAAGCGCATGGCTAGCGCATGACAAGGACTTATCGTGGCACGCACTACGCCCATTGAGCGCTACCGAAACATCGGTATCTCCGCTCATATCGACGCGGGAAAGACTACCGCGACCGAGCGTATTTTGTTCTACACCGGCGTGTCGCACAAAATCGGCGAAGTTCATGACGGCGCGGCGATCATGGATTACATGGAACAGGAGCAGGAGCGCGGCATCACCATCACGGCGGCTGCGACCACCTGTTTTTGGAAGGGAATGGACAAGACCTTTCCCGAGCACCGCATCAACATCATCGACACGCCCGGCCACGTGGATTTCACCATCGAGGTGGAGCGCAGCTTGCGGGTGCTGGACTCGGCAATCGCCGTGTATTGCGCGGTTTCGGGCGTGCAGCCGCAGTCGGAAACGGTCTGGCGGCAAATGAACAAGTACGGCGTGCCGCGCATCGCGTTCGTCAACAAGATGGACCGTGCAGGAGCGGACTTCGAGCGCTGCATCGAGCAGATCCGCACCCGCCTGCGCGGCAATCCCGTGGCGATTCAATTGCCGATCGGCGCCGAGGATGGCTTCGTCGGCGTCGTCGATCTGGTGAAGATGAAATCGATATTCTGGGACGAAGAAACCCAGGGCATGAAATTCGAGTATCGCGAAATTCCCGCGAACATGCGCCAAGAGTGCGAGGCTTGGCGCGCCAAGATGATCGAAGCCGCCGCCGAAGGGGACGAGACGCTGCTCACCAAGTATCTGGAGAGCGGCGAACTCAGCGACGAGGAGATCAAAAAGGGCCTGCGTGAGCGTGCCATCAAAAACGAGGTGTGCCTCGTGACCTGCGGATCGGCCTTCAAGAACAAAGGTGTGCAGGCGGTGCTCGACGCCATCGTCGAGTACATGCCGTCGCCCGTGGAAGTGCCGCCGGTCAAAGGTCAGAGCGAACGCGGCGAGCCTCTGGTCCGTCACGCCGATGACAAGGAACCGTTTGCCGCGCTCGCGTTCAAAATCTTGAACGATCCGTTCGTCGGCAACCTGACCTTCTTTCGCGTCTATTCGGGAACGCTCAACTCGGGCGACCAGGTGTTGGTGCCCAATCGCGGCCGCACCGAGCGAATCGGCAGATTGCTGCAAATGCACGCCAGCGAGCGCTCGGAAATCAAAGAAGTCCATGCCGGCGACATCGCGGCGGCCGTGGGGTTGAAGGACGTCACCACCGGCGACACGCTGTGCGACACCGAAAAGGCCATCATTCTGGAAAAGATGGAATTTCCCGAGCCCGTGATTTCGGTGGCAGTGGAACCGAAGACCAAGGTCGATCAGGAAAAGATGGGCTTGGCGCTGCAGCGTCTTGCCAAGGAAGATCCCTCGTTCCGGGTGCACACCGATGCGGAGTCCGGGCAGACCATCATCGAAGGCATGGGGGAGTTGCATCTGGAGATCATCGTCGATCGCATGAAGCGCGAGTTCAAGGTGGACGCGAACGTCGGCAAGCCGCAAGTCGCGTACCGGGAGACTCTGCGCAGCACGGTGGAATCCGAAGGCAAGTTCATCCGCCAAACCGGCGGCCGCGGCCAGTACGGCCACGTATGGTTGAAGCTCGAACCCCTGCCGGTCGGCAAGGGCTATGAATTCGTCAACGGCATCGTGGGCGGCTCCGTGCCGCGCGAGTTCATCCCGGCGGTCGACAAAGGCATCCAGGAAGCGGTGCAGACGGGTGTCATTGCCGGATATCCCATCGTGGACGTGAAGGTCACGATATTCGACGGCTCCTACCACGACGTGGACTCGAACGAAATGGCCTTCAAGATCGCCGGCTCGATCGGCTTCAAGGAAGGCTTTCGCAAAGCCAAGCCTGTGTTGCTCGAGCCCATCATGAAGGTCGAGGTCGTGACGCCGGAGGATTACTACGGCGATATCGTCGGCGATTTGAGCCGCCGCCGCGGCCAGATCATCGGCATGGAAGACAGCCCATCCGGCAAAGTGGTCACCGCCGAGGTGCCGTTGGCCGAAATGTTTCAATATTCGACCTCGATGCGCTCAATGAGTCAGGGCCGAGCGAATTACACCATGGAATTCGCGAAGTACCAGGAAGTGCCGGGCAACGTCGCCGATGTCGTGATGAAGAAAGCTTCTTGAGATCCCAAGCGTCTATTACTTAACTGGAGAGGAATCGTGTCGAAGGGGAAGTTTGAGCGAACGAAGCCGCACGTGAACGTGGGGACGATTGGGCATGTAGATCATGGCAAGACGACCTTGACGGCTGCCTTGACGAAGGTGATGGCGGAGAAGTTTGGCG
>Ga0302326_10003325_pt1 | contig 37943 bp, 34 predicted proteins | sample Palsa_T0_3_FD_202264 | JGI IMG/M metagenome (GOLD analysis project Ga0302326, IMG submission 202264) | Peat permafrost microbial communities from Stordalen Mire near Abisko, Sweden - Palsa_T0_3 | ecosystem: Environmental > Terrestrial > Soil > Palsa > Peat permafrost | place: Sweden: Abisko... | reverse complement strand
CCGCCGAGTGGCGCGCCGGCGGTCGGAGCACGGCCTGCTCCGACCGCCGTGCGCTGGTGACGAATTGCGCCCCCGCGATCCGGACGGAGCGTTATTGTTCATCGCACTGGGACAATGGAGAGCGCCCCGCAGCGGCAAGGGACAGGGTCACGTGAGTAGTGCAACCAAGCCGGTCGAGGAGCTAGCACGCGTCATCGTGCGGTTTGCCGGCGACTCCGGCGACGGCATGCAACTCGCCGGCGGGCGCTTCACCGATGCCACCGCGCTGCTCGGCAACGACCTCGCCACGCTGCCGAACTTCCCGGCGGAGATCCGTGCACCGGCCGGCACGCTCGCCGGTGTCTCGAGCTTCCAGATCCACTTCGCCTCGAGCGAGATCCTCACACCGGGCGACGCACCAAACGTGCTCGTGGCGATGAATCCGGCGGCGCTGAAGGCCAACGTCGGCGGGCTCGAGCGCGGCGCGACGATCATCGCCAATGAGGACGCCTTCAGCACACGCAACCTGCAGAAGGCCGGCTACGAGGGCAACCCGCTCGATGACGGGTCGCTGACGGACTTCGTCGTGCGGCGGATCCCGATGACGTCGCTGACGCAGCGCGCGGTCGAGGGCATGGCCGAAGTGTCGACGCGCGATGCGATGCGGGCCAAGAACCTGTTCGCGCTCGGCCTGCTGTGCTGGTTGTATGACCGCCCGACAGCGGTCACCGAGAGCTGGCTCGAGAAGAAGTTCGCCGGCAACACGGCGGCGCTCGAGGCCAACCTCGCGGCGCTCCGTGCGGGCTGGGCGTTTGGTGAGACGACCGAGCTGATCGATGTCCGCTACAGCGTCGCGACCGCCCACGATGTCACGCCGGGGACCTACCGCACCGTCAACGGAACCGCCGCCACCGCGCTCGGACTGATCGCCGCGAGCGAGCGCAGCGGCCTGCAGCTGGTGTTCGCCTCCTATCCGATCACCCCCGCCTCGGAGCTCCTGCACGAGCTGGCGCGCCATCGCAAGGCCGGCGTCCGCACGATCCAGGCTGAAGATGAGATCGCCGCCGCGGGTATGGCACTTGGGGCCGCATTCGGCGGCGCACTCGGCGTGACGGCCACCAGCGGGCCCGGCATGGACCTCAAGGCCGAGACCGTCGGCCTCGCGGTGATGCTCGAGCTGCCGATGATCGTCATCGACGTGCAGCGCGCCGGTCCCTCGACCGGAATGCCAACCAAGACCGAGCAGTCAGACCTGTTGATGGCGCTCTACGGCCGCCATGGCGAGTCACCGCTGCCGATCGTCTGTGCCACGACGCCGGCGGAGTGCTTCGAGGCGGCGCTCGAGGCGGCACGGATCGCGATCCGCTACCGCACCCCGGTGATCCTGCTCACCGACCTGTTCCTCGCGAACTCCTCAGAGCCGTGGCTGATTCCCGATGCCGCGAAGCTGTCGGCGATCGATCCGAACTTCGCGCAGCGGAACGGATCGGGACCGTTTGAGCCCTACGCACGCAACGCCGACCAGGCACGGCCCTGGGCGGTCCCCGGAACGGCGGGGCTCGAACACCGGATCGGCGGGATCGAGAAGTCCCAGCCGAGTGGCGGCATCTCCTACGACCCGGAGAACCACCAGCTGATGACCAACCAGCGCAAGGCAAGGATCGCCGGCATCGAGGTCGCGCCGCTGGCCCTCGACGCCGACGCCGACGCGCAACTGCTCGTGATCGGCTGGGGCTCGAGCTACGGCACGCTGCGCACCGCCGTGCGGCGCGTTCGCGACGGTGGCGGAGCGGTCGCCCACGCGCAGTTTCACCACCTCAACCCGCTGCCGCCAAACACCGAGGAGATCCTGCGCGCCTACCCGCGCGTGCTCGTCGCCGAGATGAACGACGGCCAGCTGGTCAAGATCCTGCGCAGCGAGTTCGTCCTCGAACTCGAAAGCTACGCCGTCACGCAGGGACGCCCGCTGCTGGCGGGCGAGATGGAACGGGAGATTCTGGGGCGGCTATGAGCACGGTCGAGACCAACGGGGCCGCCAAGGCGAGCGGCGCGCGCGAGCTGACCAAGGCCGACTTCCAGTCCGACGTCGAGACCCGCTGGTGTCCTGGCTGCGGCGACTATGCGATCCTCGCCGCCGTCCAGGGCTTCCTGCCCGAGGTCGGCGTGCCACCGGAGCGCACGGTGTTCGTCTCCGGCATCGGCTGCGCCGGTCGCTTTTCCTACTACATGAACACCTACGGCATGCACGGCATCCACGGTCGTGCGCCGGCACTCGCCACCGGCCTGGCGGCAGCGCGCCCGGACCTCTCGGTCTGGGTCGTCAGCGGCGACGGCGACGCGCTCTCGATCGGCGGCAACCACCTGATCCATGCGCTGCGCCGCGACGTGCCGCTGAAGATCCTGCTGTTTAACAACCGCATCTACGGCTTGACCAAGGGTCAGGCCTCGCCGACCAGCGAGCGCGGCAAGGTCACGAAGTCGACGCCGTTCGGATCGGTCGACGAACCGTTCAACCCGATCGCGCTGGCCCTCGGGGCTGGCGCGACTTTCGTCGCGCGGACGGTCGACACCGACAAGCGACATCTGCCGGCGATGCTCCGCGCGGCTGTCGCGCACCCCGGCGCCGCGCTGATCGAGGTCTACCAGAACTGCCCGGTGTTCAACGACGGCGCGTTCGACGCGCTGACCGACAAGGCCACGCGCGAGGACGCCCTCGTCTCGCTCGAGCACGGCCAGCCGATCCGCTTCGGCGCCGAGGGGGCGCGCGGAATCGTGCGCCGCGCCGACGGCGACCTCGAGGTCGTGGCTGTCGCCGAGGTTGGTGAGGATGCGCTGCTCGTCCACGACGCCCACCGCGCCGACCCGAGCGTCGCTTTCGCGCTCAGCCAGATCGAGAGCCTCGCGGGCGGCGCCACGCCGATTGGGATCTTCCGCCAGAGCCCTCGCGAATCCGATGCGGCGACGCTCGCGGCCGAGCTGAGGGACGCCAGAGCGAGCTTCACGAACGGGGACCTCGCCAAGCTGCTGCACGGCTCGAACACGTGGTCGGTCGGCGTGAACGGCGCCGCCGCCAAGCGGTAGCGGCGGTCCGGCCGATGTCGGCGGGCACCGGGCCGATCGGACGGGCGCTGCCACCGCAGCACTACACGGTTGAGCGCGAGAAGATCCGTGAGTACGCACTGGCGGTCGGTGAGACCAACCCGCTGCACCTCGAGCCCGACGCCGCGCATGCCGCCGGCTATGACGATCTCGTCGCGCCGCCGATGTTCGCCGCGGTTTACGCCGGCCCGGCGTTTGCGGAGGCGATGTTCGACCCCGAGATCGGGATCGACTTCGCGATGCTCGTCCATGGCGCTCAGGAGTTTGACTGGGGCCCGCTTGTCATCGCCGGCGATCAGATCACGACCGAGATCCTTCTTGCCGCGATCAACGAGCGCGCCGGGTTGAAGTTCTACGTCTTCAATTCGAGCTCGCGCAACCAGCGCGACGAGGAGGTCTGTCGTGGGATCTGGACGGTGATCGTGAGGCCGCGCGAATGACAGCGTTCGAGCTGGGCAGCGAGCTCCCCACGCTGCGCGTGACACCGGACGGCGAGGTCATGGCGCGCTACGCCGGTGCGTCCGGCGACTTCAACCCGATTCACCTCGACGAGGAGTTCGCCAAGTCGGTCGGGTTGCCGGGACGCGTCCTCCACGGCCTCTACACGATGGCGCTGCTCGCCCGCGCCCAGACCGAGCCGGCCGGCGGGCCGGAAACGCTCAAGCGACTCGCCGTGACTTTTCGCGGCGTCGCTCTGCCCGAGCACGAGATCACGATCACCTCGATGGTCAGCGAGCAGCACGAAGGCCGCCTCGTCCTGACCGCGACGGCGACCCAGCAGGGCAAGGCGATCATCCGCAACGCGACCGTCGAGATCGAGCCGCGCTCGGTGCCGGCTTGACCGCGTCCCATACTCTTCTATGCCGTGAGCTTGGAAACGGCAGCGGCCAGCAATATGGCTCGACGCAGCCACTATGAGATATGTGCGCGGCGACGCGCCGGGCAACAATGAGCGTGATCCAGTCCGCGGTGGCAACGTCGCAGCGCGAACCGCCAGGCACGACTGAGCCGAAGATCGGCGTTGTCGTCGTGGCCTACAACGCGGCGTCGACGCTGGCGCAGGTGCTCGACCGCGTGCCAAAGGACTTTCGCCATCGGATCACGCGGGTCTTCGTCTGTGATGACGCCAGCGAGGACTCGACCTACCTGGTCGGTCTCGGCTACCAGCAGCTCGTCACCGATCTCCCGCTGACGATCATCCGTCACGACGACAACCTTGGCTATGGCGGCAATCAGAAAGCCGGCTACCGGCTGGCGATCGAGCATGGCCTGGACATCGTCGTGCTGTTGCACGGTGACGGCCAGTACGCGCCGGAGTGCATCGCGGAGATCGTGGCGCCGCTCGAGCGCGGCGAGTGCGACGCCGTGATGGGGTCGCGGATGATGGTCAAGGGTGCGGCGCGCCGGGGCGGCATGCCGCTGTACAAGTACTGGGGCAACAAGGTGCTGACGCGCTTTGAGAACCGCGTCCTCGGCACCGACCTGAGCGAGTTTCATTCCGGATACCGCGCCTACAGTGTCGAGGCGCTGAAGTCGATCCCGTTCGAGCGTAACTCGGACGGTTTCAACTTCGACACGCAGATCATCATCCAGCTGACCGGGGCCGGCAAGCGGATCGTCGAGGTGCCGATCCCGACCTATTACGGCGATGAGATCTGCTACGTCGACGGTTTCAAGTACGCCCGTGACGTCTCCGCGGACGTGATCCGCTATCGACTGGCGAAGCTCGGCTTCAGATCCGACGATCTCGTCGACGTCGGGCCCGAATATCAGCTGAAGGAGAGCCCCGACAGCTCGCACGCGGTGATCCTGCGCTGGCTGGAGCAGCTGCCCGCCGGCAGGCTGCTCGACATCGGCTGCTCCGGCGGCCTGCTGGCGGAGCGTGCGCGGGCCTTTGGTCACAGCGTCGTCGGCGTGGACGTGCTCGAGTTGCCGGAGGCCAGAGGGCGCCTTGACCGCTTCATCCAGGCGAACCTCGACGATGGCTTGCCGGATGAGGTGGCGGCAGAGGGGCCATTTGACATCGTCCTGGCCGGCGACGTGCTGGAGCACGTGCGCGATCCCGGGACCCTGCTCGTGCAGGCCCAGCGGATGACCGTGCCACGCGGCGCGCTGATCGTCTCGGTGCCGAACTTTGGCCACTGGTATGTGCGCGCCAAAACCTTGCTCGGCATCTTCGACTACGACCAGCGGGGGCTGCTCGACCGCACCCACGTGCGTTTCTTCACGCGCCGCAGCATCGAGCGCGAGATCCGCAAGGCCGGCTTTACGATCGTGCGGACGGAGGTCACAGGCCTGCCGCTCGACGTGCTGGCACCTGGACGCGAACGAGTCAAGAGAGTGGTTGGCATCGTGGACCGCGCGGGCGTGATGATGCGGCCGACGCTGTTCGGCTACCAGCTCGTCTACCACTGCGAGACAGGGCCGAGCCAGGTGCTGATCGAAGCGTCGCAGCATGGCTTGTGACGGAGCTCGCCCAGGCGGCGGTTGATCCGAGCCGCGCACTGGGCGCGGATCGCGAGCAGGCTGGCGCTGAGCGCTGGCGTCGGCCACCACTGTGGCTCTGGGGCGCGGCGGTGGTGGCGCAGGTGCTCGCCGCCGCGGCGCTGACGCGCAGCGCGTTCTTCTTCCTCGACGACTACGTGTTTCTCAACCAAGCGCGCCAGCAGAGCTTCGGCGTTGGCTATCTCCGCGGCGCCCTGTACGAGCACTTCTCGCCGATCAGTCGGCTGCTCGACAAGCTGCTCGTCGTGGTCGCACCGGGCAGCTTCGTGTTCACCCACTGCGTCGAGCTGGCGCTTTACGCCGGCGCGCTCCTCGCTTTTATCGTGCTGATTCGTACGCTTCTCGGCAACAGCTGGGGGGCCTTCGCTTTCACCGTCTTGTTCGGTCAGTCGGTCTTCCTGATTCGCTTGCTGTTCTGGTGGACGGCGACAGCGAACATCCTTCCGGCGACCGTCTTTTCGCTGCTTGCGATCGCCTGCTACGTGGGTTGGCGCGAGCGTCGTTCGCGCGCGCTCGCGGTGGGATCGGTCCTCGCCTATGGCGCGGCGCTACTCGACTACGAGACGGCGATGCTGCTGCCGCTCTACATCGCGCTGATCAGCCTGCTGGTGCTCGAGCGCCAGCCCGGTCCACGCGCCTGGCTGGCGTCGCTGTGGCGCGAGCGCTGGCTTTGGCTCGTCTACGTGGTGATGGACATCGCAGCGCTCGTCAACTACTACTCCTTCTACTACTACCGCAAGACAAAGCATCCACCGTTTGGTGCGCTGATGCACTTCATGGAAATCGCGCTGTTCCAGACGTTCATGCCCGGCGTCGTGGGCATCCAGTACGCGAAGGCGTCGTTCGGCAGCCACCTGTTCGCCAATCTGGCGGCAATAGCCGTGGTGGTCGCTGCGGTGGCCGTGACGTGCTACCTGCGTCCACGGGCCTGGCGCTGCCTTTTGGCGTTCGCAATCGTCTTCCTGGTCACGATGCTGCCGGTCGGACTCAACCGCATCGTTCACTACGGCCTCAGGGATGCCTACGTTCTCTACTACCAGCAGGCGGTCCAGCTCATGTTCCTGGTGCTGGCGGCGTTCGCCGTCAGCCCGCGCTGGAGCGGGCGGCGACCGCCCGCCGCGGTCGGCCGGCGCCGACCCTCGCGGCGCCTGCTGGGGGCGGGGGCGGTGGCCGCCGCTGCGCTGTACGCCGCGCTGTACCTCAGCTCCCTGCACGCGTTGATCAACACGACCTGGGAGGCGAGCGCGGATCGGAGCTACCTGAGCGCCTATCTCGCAAGCGTCAAACGGGTCAAGCAGGCGACGGGCCGGGAGCCGGTGCTGGACGATCTCGCGGTTTCAGCCAGGCTGCTGCCGGTCGCGCTGCGACCGTACGACACCTACGGCGAGTTCTTCGCGCTGTTCAACCACCAACTGCGCGTCGATCAGATCGCGGATCCGGTCTACGTCGTCAGCTCGAGTGGTCGGCTGCAGCCGCTCGCGCTCACGGCGACGACCGGCGGATCGCTCGCTCGAGCGACCGTCAGCCCGGTCGGGAGGCCCGCTGTCGTGGCTGCCGCGGCGCCGCGCGGCGGCGCGATCGCCTGTGTCCCTGCGGGCGCGCCCCTGTCATGGCTGCGTGTGCCACTGGCCCGCCCAGAGCCGATTCGAGGCCAGGCGAGCGGGCTGCGCTACGCGCTGCGGGCTACCTACAGCGTCCCGGCGACGGTGGTGGCTGTGGCGATGCAGCTCCTGGCCCCTGGAGCCCGTCGCATTGCCACCGTGACGAGCACCTGGGATCGGGGATCGGGCGGCGAGCTGCTCCCGCTGAACCACGCCGGCGATCTGCGCGGGCTCGAATTCCGCCTGCCCGCGCGCTCGTGCATCAGCACGCTCGCCGTCGGCCGCCTCGAGCGCCCCAGCTGAGCCAACCACCCAAACACGCGCTCGCGCCGCGAAGAACAAGCCCAGCCCCACACAGACGACCCCAAAAACCCACCAACAGTCCGAGCACCCGCCGGCTGCCCACACGGTGCCGCTCGACGTAGGCGAGGAGGCGGCAAAGCTGCCCCCGCAGCCCCCCTTACAATCAATCGTCTAACCATGCTCACCCCGCGCCAAGAGGCGATTCTGCGCAAGGTCGTCGAGAACTACAGCGCGACCGGTCAACCGGTTGCGTCCAGGACGCTGGCCGCCGACCCCGAGCTCGCGAGCGCGGCATCGACGATCCGCAACGAGCTCGCGTTGCTCGAAGAGCAGGGTTTGCTCGCCCATCCCCACACCTCGGCCGGACGCCTGCCGACCGACGCCGGTCACCGCTATGTCGTCGACGGCATGCTCGCCAGTCCGCCCGGTCGCGCGCTCGCCGTGCCTGTCGCGCTGAGCCCAGAGCGCCGTGAGCTCGATGACGCGCTGCGGACGACGACAGAGGCGCTGTCGGCGATGACGAACCTGCTCGCGGTCGCCTCGGCGCCGGCGCTCGAGCGCGCGACGATCCACCACGTCGAGGTGCTGACGCTGCATCCCGGCGTCGTGATGGTTGTCGTGATCACCTCGGCCGGCGGGGTATCGAAGTTCCTCAGCACGTTCGAGTCGCCGGTTGACTCGGGGCTCGTCGCCTGGGCCGGGGAGTACCTCAACGAGCGCGTCGGCGGACTGCCGATTGGGGCGCGGATGCTGAACCAGCGGCTCGCCGATCCCGAGCTCGGTGCCCGCGAGCGAGTGTTCATCGAGCAGCTCGCGCCGGCCTTTGGTGACCTTGCCGGCGGCGGCGAGGACGTCCTCTACGTCGACGGCACGTCGCGGCTGCTCGGTGCGCACCGCTTCGCCAGCATCGCCGAGGTCAACGAGCTGATGGCGCTGATCGAAGAGCGCGTCGCGCTTGTCGAGCTGCTGCGCCGCGCGCTCGGGGAGCGCGGCGTGTTCGTGCGCATCGGCCACGAGAACGACGTGCCGGGGCTGCAGACGCTCGCCGTCGTGGCCTCGGGCTACGGCGTCATGCAGCGCAAGCTGGGGACGATCTCGGTGATCGGTCCGGTGCGGATGGACTACGCGACGGCGATTGCCAGCGTACGCGCCGTCGCCGGGCAGCTGTCGCGCTTCGTCGAGGACGTCTACGACAGCGTCGCCTAGTGGCCAGCTCAGCAAAGCCACGCGATCCCTACGACGTGCTGGGCGTTTCGCGCGAAGCCGACGAGGGGCAGATCAAGAAGGCCTTCCGCCAGCTCGCCCGCGAGCTGCACCCTGACGTCAACACCGACGATCCGGCCGCTGAGGACAAGTTCAAGGAGCTCGCCGAAGCCTACGAGATCCTCTCCGATCCCGAACGTCGCGCGACCTATGACCGCTATGGCCACGAGGGCCTGCGCTCGGGTGGCTACCAGCCGAACTTCGACCAGTTCGGCTCGATCAGCGATCTCTTCGAAGCGTTCTTCGGCTCGGCCAGCGGTGGCATCTTCGGCGGCGGCTCGCGCGGGCCGGTGAGTGGCGGCGACGCCGCCGCGGAGCTCCATATCGAGCTTTCCCAAGCGGCGAGCGGCGGGTCGTTCGAGGTTGTCTACGAGGCGGTCGATCGCTGTGCGCACTGCAAGGGCAACGGCGCCGAGCCGGGCACGCCGATCACGACCTGTGCGCGCTGTGCCGGCGCCGGCCAGTTGCAGGCGGTGACCCGCACGCCGTTTGGCCAGATGATGCGGACCGTCGTTTGCGACGCCTGCGGGGGCGGCGGCCGTGTCGCCAAGCAGCCGTGCCGCGACTGCCGTGGCGGCGGGCGCGTGCTCGCCGAGCGCAAGGTCAAGGTCGATGTGCCGGCGGGGATCGCCGACGGTCAACGCGTACGGATCCACGGGCACGGGCACGTCGGCGAAGCAGGCGCCGGCGCGGGCGATCTCTACGTGCTGGTGAACGTCGCCGAGGACGAGCGTTTCGTCCGCGACGGCGACGACCTGATCACGCTCGTCGACGTCTCGGCGCCGCTGGCCGCGCTCGGTGTGACGGTCTCGGTGCCGACGCTCGAGGGCGCGGCCGACGTCGTGCTCGAACCCGGCACGCAGCCGGGTGCGCGCGTCATGCTGCGCGGTCGTGGCATGCCGCGGCTGCGTCGCAACGGCCGCGGCGACCTGCAGGTGCTCGTCCACGTGCAGATCCCGCGACGTCTCACGGCCCAGCAGCGTGACCTGCTCGCCCAGCTCAGCGACACGATCACCGAGGACAACCTCCGCGGCGAGGACTCGGTGCGCACCAAGCTGCGGCGCTGGCTGCGCCCGCACGCCGCGTGATTCGCCTCGCGGTTCGCGTCACGCGCGCCCGCGCGCCGGAGGTGCTCGCCGAGCTGTTGGTCCTCTCACCAGCCGGCCTCGAGGAGATCGACGTCGACGAGCAGACGATCGAGTACGTGCTCTACGGCGCGCCGGGCGAGCTGCCCGGGCTGCCAGAGCTCCGGGCGAGCCTCGGCGAGGATCTGGTCGCGCTGGGGACGAGCGAGATCGCCGACGATTGGGCCGAGCGCTGGCGTTCGTTTCACCAGCCAGTCGAGCTCGCCGAACGACTCTACGTGCGCGCGCCGTGGCACCCGCCGCCGCCCGATGAGCGCGGCTTGATCGACCTTGTGATCGAGCCTGGTCAGGCGTTCGGCACCGGCGCCCACGCGACGACCCGGCTGTGCCTCGAGCTGCTGGTCGAGCTGGAGCGCGCCGGCACGGCCCGCGGTGCGCTGCTCGACGTCGGCTGCGGTTCGGGTGTGCTGGCGATCGCCGCGGCAAAGCTCGGCTGGAGTCCGGTGATCGCGCTCGACCATGAGGCCGAGAGCGTCGGCGCGACCGGCCAGAACGCGCTAGCCAACGGCGTCGCGATCGATGTGCGCCGCGCTGACCTGCACACCGACGAACTCCCCGCGACGCCGACGATCGTCGCGAACCTGCTGCGCCCGCTGCTGCTCCTACTCTCCGAGCGCCTCGCGCAGCCGCCGGCGCTGCTTCTCGTCTCGGGCCTGCTGGTCGATCAGGGCGATGAGCTCGCCGCCGAGCTCGCGGCTCGCCATCGCCTGCAGGAGCGTCGGCGCCGCCGTGACGGCGAGTGGCTGGCGCTGCTCTTCGAGCACGCCTAGCCGCGACCCAGTCGGACCGCGTGCGCGGGTTCGGCTCAGAAGGCGACCGGCGCCCAGTGGTGGCCGCCGTCGAAGGTCATGATCATCGTCGTGCTGGCGTCGTTTGCGGAGCCGAGGATGGCGACGCCCTGGCTGGGGCTGGTGAAGCCGAGGTAGAGGGCCTGGCCGCGGTAGACGACGCTCCAGTGGACACCGCGGTCGAAGCTGGCGAGCAGGTCCGCCTGCCCGCTCTGGGTCTGGTGGCCGATCAGGATGGCCGCCGGTGTCGGCGAGGCAATCACGCCAGAGAACGAGTATCCGAGACCACCCAGCTCGGGTCCCGTAGCGAAGCTGCTGCCGCCGTCATTGGAGAAGTAGAGCCAGCTCGAGCCGAGCTTCGCCCCGGGAGGAGCGGACTTCGAGAGCGAGGAGGCGAAGCCGCCCATCACGCACACGGCGACGAGGTTCTGGGCTGTGGCAGCCGCCGGGATCGCGAAGCTGTGGCCGACCGAGGCACAGGGCGGGGTCCAGTTCACCCATCGGCCGCCGCGCACGAGGCGGGCGCTGCCGGTCGTACCGCGATCGTTGCCCTCGACCAGCCAGCCGCTTCCGCCCTGCAGAACGAAGGCCCCGGACTGCAAGCCGCCGCCCGCGGGGTCGCCCAGGGGCGCGCTGCTGGCGGACTGCCAGCTGTCAGCATCGACCGGCGAGCTCTCAACGCTGACGCCGTTGGCGCTGTTCGTCGCCATCAGATAGGCGGTGCCGCCCGCGGCCTCGAGGTCGAAGATCGCGTCCTCGGAACCGAGCCCACGGAGCGGTTGCGCTCGCCAGACCAGGCCGCCGTCATGCGTCGACCACAAGGTCGGCTCGATCGCGACGTATGAGCCGCCCGGCTGCCGAGTCGTCACGGCGAGCCCGCCGTAGATCCAGCCGTTCTTCGCGTCGGCGAAGCGGACACTCAGCCCGGCGCCCTCGTCGAGTGCCGAAGCGACACCGTCGACCTTGCGGTCAGCCGCAGCGATGAGCGTCGCCGGCAGCGGCCTGGAGGACCACGAACGTCCCGTGTCGCTGCTCTCGAGCAGCTCGAGACAGGCACCGCTGGACGCGCAGGGCGTCGTTCCCAAGGCCCAGGCGGTGCGCAGCGAAACGAAGCTCACCGAGCGCGGATCGAAACCTCTTGCAGCTGAGGCGCCATGCGCCGAGGACCCGGCATGCGACGAGGGCCCGCCCGACCCGCCGCAGCCCGCCGCCAGCGCCGCCAAGGCCGCCAACGCCAGTAAGCAGGAACTCCTCCGGGCCAGCGAGAACCGTCGTCGCGCTGCCGCCCGGACCCAGCCCCCCGTATCCATGCGCTAATCCTCGCACGGCACGAGCGCTCCCGATCCTCCAACCACCCCACGCCGGAGTCGCTCGGTCACGCTTTGATCTCCAACGCGCCACGGCCGGTGCGTATCCTCTAATCCCAATGAGCGTCATCGATACCGTCAAGAGCGATCTCACGACAGCGATGAAGGCTGGCGAGAAGGAGCGCGTCGGCACGCTGCGGATGCTGCTCTCCGAGCTGCAGAAGGCGGCCAAGGAGGGTTCCGGCGACGAGCTCGCCGTGCTGCGCCGGGAGCGCAAGCGCCGGGCCGAGGCCGAGCAGGCTTTCCGTGGCGGCGGGCGCGAGGATCTCGCCGAGGGCGAGGCCCGCGAAGCACTGCTGATCAGCGCCTACCTGCCGGCCGAGCTCGACGACGAACAGCTCCGCGACATCGTCGCCCGCGCGGTCAGCCAGAGCGGCGCGAGCTCGCCGCGGGAGCTGGGCAAGGTGATGCCGATCGCGATCGCCGAGGTCGCCGGCCGCGCCGACGGGAAACGGGTGTCCGCGCAGGTTCGCGAAGCGCTCGGCGCGGCGTGAGAACTCAGCTCGATCTGCCCAACGACCTCGCCGCCGCGCTAGCCGGCAACCAGGACGCTCTGCTGCGAGCACTGGAACGCCAGGTCGGCTGCCGCGTCTTCCTGCGCGGCAACCTGCTCACGCTCGACGGCGAGGCCGAGCAGGTTGAGGACGCCAGCGGCATCGTGCACGAGCTCGCCGGCCTGCTCGACGCCGGCCATCCGCTGGCCGAGGGAACGATCGCCGCGATCCGCGGTGCGATCGCCTCCGAGCATTCCCCAAGCCAGGTACTCGACGATGTCGTCTGGAACCACCGTGCGACGCGCGTCGCACCCAAGCCGGTCGGCCAGAAGCGCTACGTCGACGCGATCCGCGACAACACGATCGCCTTCGGCATCGGCCCCGCCGGCACCGGCAAGACCTTCCTCGCGGTGGCGCTGGCCGCAGCCGCGCTGACTCGGCATGAGGTGGACCGCATCATCCTCACGCGCCCCGCCGTCGAGGCTGGCGAGCGCCTCGGCTTCCTCCCGGGCGACCTGATGGCGAAGATCGACCCCTATCTGCGGCCGCTGTTCGACGCCCTGCACGACATGCTCGAGCCCGAGCGGGTCACCCAGCACCTCGAGCGCGGCGTGATCGAGATCGCGCCGCTGGCCTTCATGCGGGGAAGAACCCTCAACAACTCCTTCGTGATCCTCGACGAGGCCCAGAACACCACGCCCGAGCAGATGAAGATGTTCCTCACCAGGCTCGGCTTCGGCTCGAAGATGGTCGTCACCGGCGACATCACGCAGGTCGATCTGCCGCGCGAGCAGCAGTCGGGACTGATCGTCGTCAAGGAAATCCTCAGCGGCATCGACGGCGTCGAGTTCGTGACGCTGAGCGGCGAGGACGTCGTCCGCCACCGCCTCGTCCAGCGCATCGTCGAGGCCTACGACAGCCACTCATTGCGCGCCGCGCCGGACCTCGCCGCAAAGCGCGCCCGCAACTGAATGCTCGAGATCGAGGTCGTCGGTGAGCTGCCCGCGACGCCGACGCGGGCCGAGATCGTCCGCCTCGCCGAGCTGACCGCGGCGAGCGCCGATATCGAGCGGGGCCACCTGGCGGTCGAGTTCGTCGACTCCGGCGCGATCGCCGATCTGAACCGCAGCCACCGCGGCAAGGACGAGCCGACCGACGTCCTCTCGTTTCCGATCGACGGCGCCGATCGCGACGCCGCCGGTCCGCGTGAGCTGGGCGACGTGGTGATCTGCCTCGAGCACACGAGCGATGTCCGCGAAGCGGTCGTCCACGGCGTGCTGCACCTGCTCGGCATGGACCACGAGTCCGACGACGGCGAGATGCTCGCGTTGCAGGCTGAGCTGCTGAGCTGGTGAGCGCCACAGACGACGCTGGCGCGAACACCGCCGAGCCGGCCGCCGCGTCCGTGGCGACGCGCGCCGGCTTTGTCGCGCTGGCGGGCCGCCCGAACGTCGGCAAGTCGACGCTGACCAACGCGATCGTCGGCACCAAGGTGGCGATCGTCTCCGATCGCCCGCAGACCACACGGCGGGCGATCCGCGGCGTGGTCAATGGACCCGACTGGCAGCTCGTGCTCGTCGATCTGCCAGGCTTCCAGCGCCCCCGCGACGCGCTGACGCAGCGCATGGCGAGCCGCGTCGAGCGCGAGCTCGACGACGCCGACGCGCTGCTGATGCTGCTCAACGGCGAGGAGCGGATCGGCGCCGGCGACCGCCGGATCGCCCAGCGCCTCGCCCGGACGGGCATTCCGGTCACGGTTGCGCTCAACAAGGTCGACCGGCTGAACCGCGAGCGTCAGGCCCAGGCCCTGCTCGACGCCGCCGAGATCATGCCCGAGGGCGCCGAGCTTTTCCCGATCTCGGCTCGCACCGGGGCCGGGGTGCCGGCACTCGTAGCCCATCTCGCGGCGCAGCTGCCACAGAGCCCGTTCCTCTATGAGCCCGACCAGCGATCGGACCTGGGGCCCGCCGAGCGGCTGGCCGAGCTGATCCGCGAGCAGGTCCTGCGACGCACCTTCCAGGAGCTGCCGCACGCGGTCGGCGTCGTCGTCGAGGCAATCGAGCCGGACCGCGGCAGCAAGCCGCTGACCCGCGTCGAGGCGCTGATCTGGGTCGAAACCGAGTCCCAGAAGAGCATCGTCGTCGGCCATGGCGGGCGGATGATCAAGGCGATCGGCAGCGCCGCGCGGCGCGAGCTGGAGCGCGAGCTCGACGGCCGCGTGCACCTCGCGCTCGCCGTCCGCGTGCGCCGACACTGGCGCGGCGACGACAGCCTGTTGGATCGCCTCGGCATCGATTAGGGGTGTGGTCGGCAGTCCGCCCCGCGCGCTTCACGACGTGAGCGCCTTAACATCCAGCTATGGACAGCGAGATCGTCTACGACGACCACGGCCTCGTGCCGTGCGTGGTGCAGGACTGGAACAGCGGCGAGGTGCTGACGCTGGCCTACATGAACGCCGACGCGCTCGCGCGCACGCGCGACACCGGTGAGCTTCACCTGTGGAGTCGCTCGCGCCGCGAGCTGTGGCACAAAGGCGCGACCAGCGGCAACGTGCAGGCGGTCAAGGCGCTGCGCCTGGACTGTGACGGCGACACCGTGCTGGCGCTCGTCGAACCGGCGGGTCCGGCCTGTCACACCGGCGAGCGGACCTGTTTTCACCGTGGCGAGCTGACGCCGGCGGCGCCACACGAGGTGCTGCCGGCGCTCGAGCGCACGCTCGTCTCGCGGGCCGCGGATCGTCCCGCCGGCTCCTACACCGTCGAACTGCTCGACGATCCGCCGCGAATCGGCGCCAAGGTGCTCGAGGAGGCCGAGGAGGTGGCGCGCGCGGCGCGCGAGGAGAGTGACGCGCGCGTCGACGAGGAGGCCGCCGACGTCATCTACCATCTGCTCGTGCTACTGGTCGGGCGCGAGCGGCGCCTGCGCGACGTTGAGCGGGTGCTCGATGACCGACGCCGTTAGCCACACGTTCGAGGAGGTCCGCGAGCTCGCGCGCGAGTTCAATCTGATCCCGCTGAGCCAGGAGCTGATCGCCGACTGTGAGACGCCGGTTTCAGCGTTTCTCAAATTGCGCGGCGCGGGCCCGGCGTTCCTGCTCGAGTCAGCCGAGCAGGGCCTCAGCTTCGGCCGCTACTCGTTCATCGGCTTTCGCCCGCAACAAGTGATCCGCTGGTCGCTGGCCCATGGCGGCGACCCCTACGCGATCGCCGCCGAGGCCGTCTCACGCTACCGCCAGGCGCCGCTCCCAGGCCTGCCGCCGTTCGCCGGCGGCGCCGTCGGTTTCTTTGGCTACGACCTGGTCCGCTCGGTCGAGCCGCTCGGACCGGCGAACGAGGATCCGCTCGGCCTGCCCGACATGGCGCTGATGCTGAGCGACGTCCTTGTCGTCTTCGATCACCTCAAGCACACCGTGACGATCCTCGCGAACGTCTACGCCGAAGGCGATCTCGAGGCCTCCTACGAGCGCGCCGTGGCGACGATCGCCGAGGTCCGCGCGGCGCTCACGGGGCCGGTGCCGCAGCCGGACCAGCCGCTGGCGCTGCGAGCGCGCCCCGACTTTCGCTCGAACATGACGCGCGAGCGCTTCGAGGCGACCGTCACGCGGATCATCGAGTACATCTACGCCGGCGACGCCTTCCAGGTAGTCCCGTCGCAGCGCTGGTCAGCGCCGGTCGAGGTCGACGCGTTCTCGATCTACCGCGGCCTGCGCGTCGTCAATCCGAGCCCCTACATGTATTACCTCGATTTCGGCGACTTCCAGTTCGCCGGCGCGAGCCCCGAGCCGCTGATCACGGTGACTGGCCGCAGGGTGACGACGCGGCCGGTCGCCGGCACGCGGCCGCGCGGTGCGAGCGCGAGCGAGGACGAGCAGCTCGAGGCCGAGCTGCTCGCCGATACCAAGGAGGTGGCCGAGCACATGATGCTCGTCGACCTCGGTCGCAACGATCTCGGGCGGGTCTGCGAGTACGGCAGCGTGCGCGTCGAGGCACTGAAGGAGATCGAGCGCTACAGCCATGTGATGCACATCGTCAGCACCGTCTCCGGACGCCTGCGCGAGGGGATCGGCGCGATGGATGCGCTGCGCGCGACGCTCCCCGCCGGCACGCTCTCCGGCGCGCCGAAGGTCCGCGCGATGCAGATCATCGACGAGCTCGAGCCGGTCAAGCGCGGCGGCTACGGCGGTGCGATCGGCTACCTCAGCTACACCGGCGACCTCGATACGGCGATCCACATCCGCACCGTCGTCGTCAAGGACGGCGTCGCCCACGTACAGGCCGGCGGCGGGACGGTGGCCGATGCCAAGCCGGACTACGAGTTCCGCGAGTCCGAAGCAAAGGCCAGCGCCGTGCTGCGCGCGATCGAGCTCGCCGGTGCCCAGAGCGACTGGGCCTGAGCGGACGCCGATCAGGCGGCGACGTCGGCGCGACCGGCGCTACTGCGGCGCACCTGCTCGACCAGCTCGCTGACGATCGCGGCGAGCGTGGCCTCGAGCGCCGGATCGCTCAGCCGCCCGGCTTCGTCGAAGTTCTCCTCGGCGTATGGCAGCGGCAGCTCGCGGTCGATCACGCGCGCGCCCGCCGCGGCGAGCACCTTGCGCGCCTCGGCCTGCGCCCAAACGGCGCCGAACATCGAGGTGCTGGCGCCGATCACCGCGGCGTTCTTGTTGCGCAGCACGGTCGAGTCAAAGGGCCGTGATGCCCAATCGATCGCGTTCTTGAGCTGACCCGGCATCGAGTGGTTGTATTCGGGCGTCGCGATCAGCAGCCCGCCTGCCGCCGCGATCTGCTCGCGCAGTGCGGCAACCGCCGGATCCACAGGCTCTTGCTCGTCGTCCTCGTCGAACGGCGGCACCGCCTTCAGGCCGTCGAAGCGGACGTACTCGACATCCGCCGGAAGCAGCGTGGCCGCTGCCGCGAGCAGACGCGAGTTGTGCGAGCCGCTGCGCAGGCTGCCGGAGATGCCGAGGATCCGCATTGCCGTATGTCAGGCTGCCGGCTTGATGAGTTCGAGCTCGATGTGCAGCGTGACGTCCTTGCCGGCAACCGGCTGGCCGCCGGGCAGCTTGGAGTCGAAGTTGACGCCGAAGTCGAAGCGGTCGATCGTGGTCTGCAGCTCGACGCCGACGCGCTGACCGCCGTAACCGTCATCGTGCGTGTAGGTGAGCTCGCCCGTCGCATGGACGTTCTTGGTTGTTCCCTTGATCGTCAGGTCGCCGTCGACGTCGAGCCTGCCGTCCTCGGCCGCGACGAACTTCGTCGATAGGAAGGTGAACTCGGGGTAGCGCTCGACGTCAAAGAAATCCGGTGACTTGAGGTGCCCGTCGAGGCGCGGCTCCTTGACCTGCACGCTGTCGACCTTGACGGTGCCGGTCAGGGCCAGCGACTGATCCTCGCCGACCGTCAGGCTGGCGTCGAAGTCGGCGAAGCTGCCGCGAAACTTGCCGGCGCCGAAATGGCGGACGCTGAAGCCGACCGAGGAGTGAACCTCGTCGCGTGTGTAGGTGCCCGGCGTGATCGTCGCTGTCGGTGTTGCTGTGGGTGTCATCGGTGGCTCCTTAGCTGAAACTCGGGGGACTATTTAACGAGCATAGCATTTTTGCTTGCGCGAGCAAGCATGTGACCGTTTCCCGCGCCACGAGTCCCGTTGGCTAGGCTCGTCTGGTGCGCGCGCTCGTCATCGACAACTACGACTCCTTCACGTACAACCTGGTGCAGTACCTCGGCGAACTGGGGGCCGAGGTCGACGTCGTCCGCAACGACGGCTCGAGCGTCGATCAGCTGCTCGCGAACGGGCCCGACTGCGTGATCGTCTCGCCCGGACCGTGCACGCCGAACGAGGCGGGGATCTCGCTCGAGGTCGTACGACGCTTCCCCGAGGCCGGTATCCCGACGCTCGGCGTCTGCCTCGGCCACCAGGCGCTGGCGCAGGCCTTCGGCGGCGCGGTGATCCGCCATCAACCGGTGCACGGCAAGAGCGGCACGATCGAGCACGACGGGCGCACGATCTACAGCGGGCTACCGAGCCCGCTGACCGTCGGGCGCTACCACTCGCTGATCGTCGCCGACGGTGTTCCCGACTGTCTCGAGGTCTCGGCCCGCGGTGATGGCGTGGTGATGGGGATCCGCCACCGCGAGCTTCCCGCCGAGGGCGTCCAGTTTCATCCCGAGTCGATCCTCACCGACAACGGCATCGAGCTGCTGCGCAACTTTCTCGAGCGATCGACGCGATGACGCCGGCGAGCGACAGGGCTCCCGCGCCCGGCGCGAAAACGGACGGCGCGAAAACGGACGGCGCGCGAGCGGGCGGCGCCGGTGAGTCGCCGAACGCGATCGTCACCAATGCCCTCGACGCCGTCGCCTCCGGTCGCGATCTGAGCGCCGATGAGGCTGCCGCCGTGCTCGCTGAGATCATGGCCGGCGAGGTCTCCAACGTGCAGATCGCCGGCTTCCTGATCGCCCTGCGCACGAAGGGCGAGACGGTCGCTGAGCTGACCGGGCTGGCACGCACGATGCGCTCGTTCGCGCTGGCGGTGGTCGTTGGACGCGAGCCGCTGCTCGACACGGCCGGCACCGGGGGCGGGCGCTCGACCTTCAACGTCTCGACCACAGCGGCGCTGATCGCCGCCGGGGCCGGCTGTGCGGTCGCCAAGCACGGCAACCGCTCGGCCACGAGTCGCTCCGGCTCAGCCGATTTGCTCGAGGCGCTCGGCGCGCGGATCGACCTTTCACCGGCCGATGTCGCGCGCTGCATCGACAGCGTCGGCTTCGGCTTCATGTTCGCTCCCGGACATCACCAGGCGACGCGCTTCGTGATCCCGGTGCGCCGCGAGCTCGCGGTGCGCACGATCTTCAACCTCCTCGGCCCGCTGACCAATCCGGCGGGGGCCCGCCACCAGCTGGTGGGCGTCGCCGACCCGGCCCACCTCGAGCTGATCGCCGGAGCACTCGCGCAGCTCGGCGTCGAGCGCGCGCTGGTGGTCTCTAGCCTGGACGGGCTCGATGAGATCTCGACGGCGGCACCAACGCGGATCGTCGAGGTCAACGGCGAGCAGATCGACGCCTACACGGTGACGCCGCAGGAACTGGGCGTCGAGCTTGCGAGCGGTGACGGCCTCGAAGGCGGCGACCCCGCGCACAACGCCGCCGTGACCCGGGCCGTGCTTGCCGGCGAGCGCGGTCCGGCGCGAGAGCTCGCGCTCGTCAACGCCGGCGCGGCGATCTACGCGGCGGGCGCTGCGCCGACCCTCGCCGGGGGCGTCGAGCTGGCGCGCGCGGCGCTCGACCACGGCCGTGCGGCGGCGACGCTCGAGGCCTTCATCCGCGTTACGCGAGCCGCTTCGTGAACACGCTCGAGGGCATTCTCGCCAGCACCCGGGCGGAGGTCGAGCGTCGCCGCCGCGAAGTACCGCTCGGCGCGCTCGGCGAGCCCGCGCCGCGGGTGGCTCACGCCTTTCGCGACGCGCTGACGCGCCCCGGGATGTCGGTGATCGCCGAGCACAAGCGCCGTTCGCCCTCGGCCGGCCCGATCCGGCCTGGCTCCAGTATCGCCGAAGTCGCCCAGGCCTACGAGCAGGGCGGTGCCGTCGCGCTGTCGGTGCTGACCGAGGAGCCCAACTTCGACGGTACGCTCGAGGATCTGCGCGAAGCGGCTCGGGCGTGCTCGCTGCCCTTGCTGCGCAAGGACTTCATCGTCGACCGCTACCAGCTACACGAAGCGGCCGCGGCCGGTGCCTCGGCGGTGCTGCTGATCGTCGCCGCGCTCGACGTGGCGACGCTGCGTTCGCTGCAGAGCGCCGCGGCCGAGCTTTCACTTGACGTGCTGGTCGAGGTCCATGACGCGGCCGAGCTCGAGGTGGCGGCGGCCGTTGGTGCCGAGCTGATCGGCGTCAACAACCGTGATCTGCGCGACTTCAGCGTCGACGTCGAGCGCACCTATGCGCTGCTGCCGGCGATGCCGGATGGTGTCGTGGTGGTCTCCGAGTCCGGCATCGCGGGCGCCGGCGAGCTCGCCCGCCTCAGCGCCGCGGGCGTTGACGGCGTACTGATCGGCGAGCTGCTGATGCGCAGCGCCGACCCGGCGCAGGCACTGCGTGAACTGCTGGCCGGGGTCGAGCCCGGCATTTAAGGAGCGTTGAACGGGGAGGATCACACTCCCCACGCGATGCAGAAGATCCCGGTGACGCAGCTGCTTGCGGCGCTCGTCGGCGGCCTGATCGCCGCCGCGCTGCTGTTGGCCCTCGGCTTCACACGGCAACGCACGACGACGACCGTGGTCGACGACGTACCGACGGCAGGAGCGGTAGCGCCGGTCGGGTTGACGGCACACCAGATCTATGACCGCGACGCTCCCGGTGTCGTTTTCGTCAGCGCCAAGGTCGTCGAGCAGGAGAACTCGCCGTTCGATCTCTTCCCCAGCGAGCAGTCGGGCAGCCAGACCGGCTCGGGCTGCGTGATCAACGCCGACGGCACGATCCTCACCAACGCGCACGTGATCAACGGAGCGGTCAAGATCACGGTGGAGTTCGCTAACGGCGACACCGTTCCGGCGAAGGTCATCGGCAAGGATCCCGACGACGACCTCGCGCTGCTGAGGGTCAACCCGAGCGGCCAGCACCTCGTGGTGCTGCCACTCGGCGACTCGAGCACGGTCGAGGTTGGCGATCCGACCGTCGCGATCGGCAACCCCTTCGACCTCGACCGCACGCTGACGACCGGCGTCGTGTCGGCGCTGCAGCGCGAGATAACGGCGCCGAACGGCTTTGCGATCGACGACGTGATCCAGACCGACGCGCCGATCAACCCCGGCAACTCGGGCGGGCCGCTGATCAACGCCGAAGGTCAGGTGATCGGCATCAACTCGCAGATCCAGACGGCTTCCGACGGCAGCGACGGCAGCGTCGGCATCGGCTTCGCGATCCCGATCAACACGGCGAAGTTCGTCATTCCCCAGCTCGAACGCACCGGCCGGGTGACCGAGGGCTACCTCGGCGTCGAGACGGTGACGATCAGCCCGTCCTATGCGTCGCTGCACCTCGGCGCGAGTACGGGTGCGCTGGTCGAAACGGTTGCCAGCGGCACGCCGGCGGCGAAGGCCGGGCTGCGGGGATCGAGCAAAACGGTCACGCTCGCCGATGGCATCACCCAGGTACAGGTCGGCGGCGACATCATCGTGTCGGTCAACGGCGCCCCGATCAGCTCTGCCGACACGCTCGAGAGCGCGATCATCCACGACCAGCCGGGAAAGCGGGTGACCGTTGGCATCGTCCGCGGTAGCAAACACCTCAACGTGACTGTCACGCTTGGCACGCGCCCGCAGAGCGTGCCCGCCTCTGGTTGAGCGGCGGCAGCCGCTACGGTGTGGCGATGCAGCCGCCCCGTGTCAAAATCTGTGGTGTCGCCCGCCTCGAGGACGCGCTGCTGGCCGCCGAGCTCGGCGCCTGGGCGGTCGGGATGGTCTTCTACAGCGGCTCGCCGCGACAGTGCACGCTCGCCGAGGCCGAGCGGATCGGCGCCGCACTGCGTCGCCGCGTCGAGCTGGCCGGCGTGTTTGTCAACGCCTCGCTTGGTGAGATCGCCGACATCAGCGAGCGCGTCCCGCTGGCCCTCGTGCAGCTCCACGGCGACGAGGGGCCGGCCTTCTGCGCGGAGGTCGCACGGCGGACCGGCGCCCGCACGATCAAGGCCGCTTCGGTGCGCGGCGCCGGCACCTTGCAGGACCTCGAGCGCTTCCGCAGTGACTTCCACCTGCTCGACGGCTACGCCGCGGGGCTGCGCGGCGGCAGCGGCGAGCGCTTCGACTGGTCGCTGCTGGCGAACCGCGGCTCATCGGTGCCGCTGATTCTGAGCGGCGGTCTCGACGCCGACCACGTCGGCGAGGCGATTGCGGCCACGCGCCCTTACGCCGTTGACGTGGCGAGCGGCGTCGAGCAGTCCCCGGGGGTCAAGGATCCCGAGCGCATGCGCGCCTTCTTCGAGGCCAGCGCAGCGGTGGCGGTGTGAGCCCCGCACGCCGCCCGCGGGCGCCCGCAGCCGAGCCCGGCCCGACAGGCGTCGCCCACCGCTACGGACCCTACGGCGGCCAGTACGTCCCCGAGACGCTGATGCCGGCGCTGAGCGAGCTCGAGACAGCGTGGCTGGAGGCCTGGGATGCGCCGGACTTCCGCGCCGAGCTCGACACCCTGCTGCGTGACTTCGTCGGCCGCCCGAGCCCGCTCTACGAGGCGCGGCGCCTCAGCGAACGTGTCGGCTATCCGCTGTGGCTGAAACGCGAGGATCTCAACCACACCGGCTCGCACAAGATCAACAACGCACTCGGCCAGGCGCTGCTGGCGCGCCGGATGGGCAAGCGGCGCGTGATCGCCGAGACCGGTGCCGGCCAGCACGGTGTCGCCGCGGCGACCGCGTGCGCGCTGCTCGACCTCGAGTGCGTCGTCTACATGGGCGAGGAGGACATCCGTCGCCAGCAGCCCAACGTGCAGCGGATGGAGCTTCTGGGCGCGCGCGTCGAGCCGGTGCGCGCCGGCGCGCGGACGCTCAAGGAGGCGGTATCGGCGGCGATCCGTGACTGGGTCGAGAACGTCGAGCGTACGCACTACATCATCGGCAGCGCCGTTGGGCCGGCGCCCTATCCGGCGGTCGTGCGGGCGCTGCAGCAGACGATCGGCGACGAGGCGCGCGCTCAGCTGCTCGAGCGCAGCGGCCGGCTGCCGGCGCGCGTGATCGCCTGTGTCGGTGGTGGATCGAACGCGATCGGCACCTTCACCGCGTTCGTCGAGGATCCCGGCGTCGAGCTGATCGGTGTCGAGGCGGCGGGGGAGGGCCTGCAGAGCGGTCGCCACGGAGCACCGCTCACAGCGGGGGGCAAGGCGGGCGTGCTGCACGGCTCGCTTTCGGCGGTCCTCCAGGACCTCGACGGTCAGATCCTCGAGGCCCACTCGATCTCGGCCGGTCTCGACTACCCGGGGTCCGGCCCCGAGCACGCCCACCTGCGTGACAGCGGCCGCGCGCGCTACGTCGCGATCACCGACGCCGAGGCGCTCGCTGCGTTCCGCGAGGTGACGCGGCTCGAGGGGATCATCCCCGCGCTCGAGGCTGCCCACGCGCTCGCCTGGGTGCTCGCCAACCCAGGCGGCGAGATCGACCTCGTCTGTCTCTCCGGGCGCGGCGACAAGGACCTTGCGGAAGTGATCGCGCTCAGCGCCGAACGATGAGCGCGGCACGCGGCGCGGGCTCCGCGCGCGCCGGCGAGGGCGATCGGAAGTCGCTCCGGACGCTCGACAGCGGCCCGCAGCGGATCGCCGCGGCGTTCGCGGCGAGTGGCAAGCGCGCGGCATTGATGCCCTACCTGATGGGCGGCTTTCCGGACGTCGAGCGCTCGCTGGCGATCGGCGAGGCCTGCGTGCGCGGCGGCGCCGACCTGCTCGAGCTCGGCATCCCGTTCTCCGATCCGTTGGCCGACGGTCCGGTGATCCACGCTGCGGCGACGCAGGCGCTGGCCGGCGGTACGACCGTCGAGGACGTGCTCGGCGTCGCCGCGTCGCTCGCCACGCACGTGGCGGTGATCGTCATGGCCTACGCCAACACGGTGCTCATGCCGGGCGCGGAGCGCTTCGTCGAGCGCCTGGCGCAGGCCGGGGTCGCTGGCCTGATCGTCCCCGATCTGCCCTACGAGGAGGGCGAGGATCTGGCTCGTGCCAGCGAGCAGGTCGGGATCGCGCTGGTGCCGTTGATCGCACCGACGACGACCGACGCGCGACTGCGCGAGATCGGCAAGCGCGCGCGCGGCTTCATGTACGTCGTGTCGGTCACCGGGACAACCGGCGAGCGCGGCGCCGGCTCGACCACGATCGCGCCCTTGCTCGCGCGCGCCAAGGCGAGCACCAGTGTGCCGGTCGCGCTCGGGTTCGGCATCTCGAGCCCCGATCAAGCGGCGGCCGCGGCGGCCGCTGGGGCGGACGGTGTGATCATCGGCTCGCGCCTCGTGCGCGCCGCCGGTGAGGCTGGCGACAGCGCGAGCGCGGTCGGCGAGCTCGTCGCTCAGTTCGCGACGGCGCTCGCGCTGTCCATTGCATAGACTGCCGCGGGCATGGGACTGCTGATCGCCACCACGTTCGGCCTGGCGCTGTGGATCGTGTTGTGGGCGCTGGGGACGAGCGGCCTGGACTCGTTCCTGCTCGCGCTGCTCGTGATGTTGCTGGGCGCCGGCGGACGCGTGCTGATTCGTCACCTCCCGGGTGGCGACACGCGCAGCTCGCAACCCTGAGCGGAGGCTGACTAGAATCCTCGACCGCCGGCGCGCAGAGTGCCGCGCCGGTAGCAACGATCACGTCTGGAGCGTCGCGTGCGCCATCCCCGAACGGCAGCAACCGTGGTCGTTGCGCTCGCAGCGGCAGTCGGCGGTTGTGGAGGATCGGGAGCAGCGCAGGGCGGGTTCACCTACCAGAAGACGCTGACGATTTACTCCGACCTGCCGCTACAGGGTCCCCAGGCCGCGCTGATGAGAAGCATCGTCAACGGCGAGAAGCTCGCGCTCTACGACGCCGGCGGCCGCGTCGGGGAGACCCCGATCAGCTTCGAATCGCTCAACGATGCGCAGGCTACGGCTGGGGGTTGGACGGAGATCCAGACCGGTGACTCGGCTCGCGCGGCATCGCAGGACCTCGAGGCGATCGCCTACATCGGCGACTTCGACTCGGCCGCCACGGCGACCTCGCTGACGATCACGAACGAGAACAACATCCTCCAGGTGAGCCCGGCGAGCCCCTATGTCGGACTCACCGATGCCAACCAGTACGACCAGATCGGCGAGCCGCAGCGCTACTACCCGTCGGCAAAGCAGACCTTTGCCCGACTGATGCCGAACGACGTCGCCGAGGCGAAGGCGACGACACAGTTCATGAGCTCACTCGGCGTCAGCAGTCTCTACGTGCTCAGCGACCTCGACGTTTACGACGCCGCCGTCGCCCCGCTGGTCGCGGCGCAGGCGCCGCAGGACGGCATCACGCTGGCCGGTCAGCAGCAGATCGACACCCAGACGAACACCCAGCCGGTCGGCTACGCGCAGATCGCCGCGGCGGTCGCAGCCACGCACCCGGACGCCGTGCTCGTTGGCGCGGCGCCCGGCCCCGGCGTCGAGGCGCTGTGGCAGGAGCTGCACAACGTGCTGCCGGGCGTCAAGCTGTTTGCCCCGAGCACACTGGCAACGGGGTCGTTTCTGCACACGCTCGGCGCGGCGGCCGGCGATACCTACGTAACCAGCCCGATTCTCGAGCTCAGCCAGTACCCGCGCAGCGCGCAGAGCGTGTTGCGGGCCTACCGCAAGCTGTTCGGCCGCGCGCCCACCGCCTACACGCTCTACGGCTTCGCGGCGATGCAGTCTGTGCTCGCGGCGCTACGCGCGGCCGGCAGGCACATCGACAACCGTCTCGATGTTGTCTCTGCCTTCTTTCACCTGGGCGAGCTCGATAGCGTGATCGGCGACTACTCGATCAACAGCAGCGGCGACACCTCGCTCTCCACCTTCGCCGGCTATCGCGTCGGCTCCGGCGGCCGGCTGATCGAGCTGCGCCTGATCAGCCGCGGCTGAGCGCGTCGCGCAACGCCAGCTCGACGGCCGGATAGGCGAAGTTGAAGCCGAGCGCGAGCGCCCGCTCGGCCACGACGTTCTGGCTGTCGGTGACGATCGCCGCCATCGCGCCGTAGAGCAGGTGCAACGCGACGGCCGGCACCGGGGCAACCGCCGGGCGGTGCAGCGCCCGGCCGAGCGCCTTTGCGAACTCCGCGTTGCGCACCGGCGCCGGTGCGACGGCGTTGAGCGGGCCGGCGAAGCGCTCGTCCTCGAGCGCCGCAACGTAGAGGCCAACAAGGTCGTCGCCATGGATCCAGGAGACGTACTGACGTCCTCCGGCTACCGGCCCGCCGACGCCCAGTCGAAACGGCGGCAGCATCATCGCCAGCGCACCGCCAGTTCGATCGAGCACCACGCCCGTGCGCAGCACGCAGACGCGCAGGCCGAGCGGCGTCGCCGCCATCGCCGCCTGCTCCCAATCGACGCAGACGCTCGCCAGCCAGTCCTCGCCAGCGGCTGAACTCTCGGTCAGCGGCTCGTCGCCGCGGTTGCCGTAGTAGCCGACGGCGTTCGCGCTCAAAAGCACCCGTGGGCGGGGCTGCGCCGCCTCGATCCCGGCGAGCAGGTTCGCGGTGCCGACCGTCCGACTGGCGCGGATCGCCTCGCGCGCGGCTGTGGTCCAGCGCTGGGCAATGCTCTCGCCAGCCAGGTGGATGACGGCGTCGCCGGCGAGGGCCGCCGCCGGCGCCGGTTCGCTGAGCGGATCCCAGCGCACGGCTCCGTTCTTGCCGCTGCGGCTCAGCTCGATGACCTCATCGCCGCGCGCGCGCAGCGCGGCCGCGAGGCGGCCGCCGATCAGCCCGCTGGCCCCGCTGAGGGCGATTCGCATCACGCTCAATCCTAGACCGTGCCGCTAGCATCCGCTCGCGGTGTCATCGCTGTTCCTGATCGACGGCAACAGCCTTGTCTACCGGGCGTTCTTCGCGCTGCCGGAGGCGATCGCCACGTCCGCCGGCGAACCGACGAACGCGATCTTCGGCTTCGCCTCGATGCTGGTCAAGCTGATCACCGAGCACGGCGTGACGCCGACCGTGGTCGCCTGGGATGCCGGCAGCTCGGGCCGCGACGAGCTTTACAGCGAGTACAAGGCGGGGCGGCAGTCGCGCCCCGACCTGTTGCGCGAGCAGTGGCCGGCGTTCGACCCGCTGGTCGAGGCTTTCGGTTACGCCAACGCGCGGCTCGAAGGCTTCGAGGCCGACGACGTGATCGCGACGCTCGCCGAGAGCGCGCGCGCGGCGGGGATCGCGGTGACGATCGTGACCGGCGACCGGGATGCGTTCCAGCTCGTCGACGAGGCTGGGCTCGTCAGCGTGATGGCGACGGCGCGCGGGATTACCGAGACGAAGCTGTATGACCGCGAAGCGGTGATCGAGCGCTACGGCATCGCGCCGGAGATGATCCCGGACTTCTACGGGCTGAAGGGCGACACCTCGGACAACATCCCGGGCGTCCCGGGAATCGGCGAGAAGACGGCGGCCGAGCTACTGCAGAAGTTCGGCTCGCTCGAGAGCGTGCTCGAGCGGGTTGACGAGGTGAGCGGCGAGAAGCGGCGCGCGAACCTGATCGCGCACCGCGACGACGCGATCGTCTCGAAGCAGCTCGCGACGATGCGCCGCGACCTGCCGCTCGAGCTGGATCTGGCCGCGATCCAGGCCGGCGAGCTCGACATGGGGACGCTGCGCGAGGTGTTCCGTCGCTATGAGCTGCGCGACCCGCTGCGCCGCCTCGAGGAGGCGATTGGAGCGCTTGGCGCAGGCCCGGTCGCCGCCGAGCAGGCACCGCTCAAGGCGCGCCAGGTGACTATTGCACAGCTCGTCGCGGTTGGCGAAGGGGAGCTGGCGATTGCGCTGCGGGCGCCGGAAGTGCCGGAGGGAGCGCTGTTCGGCGACGCCGCGAGCTGGACGTTCGGCGTTGCCACGGACGGCGAGCTGCTGGGCGGCGAAGTCGCCGAGCCGGCCGAGCTGGTCGGCCTGCTCGCGATGCACCCGATCGTCGTTCATGACGCCAAGGCGCTCGGCTCGGTGCCGCCGCTGTTGGCGCACGACACGATGCTCGCCGCCTACCTGCTCGATCCCGCGCGGCGCGGCTACCCGTTCGCTGAGCTCTGCGAGGACCGCGGCCTGGCCGCGGCGCCAGCCGGTGCGCCGGCAGACGCGCACCTCGTGCGTGCGCTGAGCGAGCTGCAGCGCGCCGAGCTCGCCGAGCGTGGACTCGAAGCGCTGCTCCACGACGTCGAGCTGCCGCTCGTCGGCGTGCTGCGCGAGATGGAGGTCGCGGGGCTGGCGCTCGATGTCCCACGTCTCGGGGAGGTGGGGGCGCGTGTAAACGAGGAGATCACCGCGCTCGAGCAGTCGATCTTCGCCGCGGCGGGCGAGGAGTTCTTGATCGGCTCGCCGCAGCAGCTCGGCGCGATTCTGTTCGAGAAGCTCGGACTGTCGCGCAAGCGGCGCGGCAAGACCGGGTTCTCGACCGATGCACGCGTGCTCGCGGCGATCCGCTCCGAGCACGAGATCGTGCCGATGATCGAGCGCTGGCGCGAGCTTTCGACGCTACTCAAGACCTATCTCGAACCGCTGCCGAGCCAGGTCGACGCCGCGTCGCGCCTGCACACGACGTTCCTGCAGGCGGTCGCGAGCACCGGACGGCTCTCGTCAACCAACCCGAATCTCCAGAACATTCCGATCCGTACGCCGCTCGGGCGCGAGATCCGCGCCTGTTTCGTCGCTGCGCCGGGCAGCGTGCTGGTCTGCGCCGACTACTCGCAGATCGAGCTACGCGTGCTGGCGCAGATGGCCGACGAGCCGGTGCTGAAGGAGATCTTCAGAAACGGCGAGGACGTGCACACGGCGACCGCCTGCCAGGTCTTCCAGGTCGAGCCGCAGGAGATCGACGCCGGCATGCGCTCGAAGGCCAAGATGATCAACTACGGCATCGCCTACGGCCTGACCGACTATGGCCTCGCGGATCGCCTACAGATCCCGCGCGAGGAGGCGGCGGCGTTCATCGCCACCTACTTCGAGCGCTTCCCCGCAGTCCGCGAGTTCATCGAGCGGACGATCGCCGCCGCGATCGAGCAGGGCTACGTCACGACGCTGCTCGGCCGCCGCCGGCCAATCCCCGAGCTCCGCGCGCGCAACCGCCAGCAGCACGCGCTGGGTGAGCGCCTCGCTGTGAACACGGTAATTCAGGGCACCGCCGCCGACATCATCAAGGTGGCGATGGTCCGTGGCCATGCCGCGCTGTCTGGCCTGCGCTCGCGGCTGATCCTCCAGATCCACGACGAGCTGATGGTCGAAGCCCCGCTGGAGGAGGTCGACGAGGCGCGCGGGCTGCTGAGCGCCGAGATGGTCGGCGCCTGGGAGCTCGACCCGCCGCTCGCCGTCGACGTCGGCGTCGGCGAGAACTGGCTCGCCGCTAAATGAGGTCCACCGCCGCGCCCGATCTCAGTTCAGCCGGGACGTGTCTGTAGCTGAGACGGGCCTGCAGCAAGTCGGAGGGGGTGATGGCCAGGTAGTGGTTGAAGGCCCAGTGACTCAGGCGGCGGGAGCGCAGCGCTGCGATCGCCCAGCGCAGCGGGGCGCCGGCGGTAGCTCGTCCGACGAGGTGCTGGCTCGTCAACAGGCAGCCGTATTTCACCGCGTGGCGCTGACTGAAGGCGCTGTAGCGCGCGAGCGCCTGCTCGCGTGTGATCTCCCCGCCGAGCGCCCGGCGCAACTCGCGACCGAGCGCGAGCGCGAAGTAAAAGGCCGGCCGAATGCCCTCCGCGGTGAGCGGCAGGCAATGGCCAGCCGAGTCGCCGACGAAGAACACGCCCTGCTCGGTCGCGGGGCGCAGCTGGTGGGGGATCCAGTTCCCCTGGTAGCCGACGGGCTCGAGGTCGAGCTCGGTGGCGAGCGCGACGGTGCCGTCCTTGACATGGTCGCGCGGCTCGAACGAGCCGACGCCGACGCGCACCTCGTCGCGCGCAGGAAAGCTCCAGCTGTAGCCGGCGCGGACGAAGCGCGGATCGATCCAGACCGCGAGCGTGTCGGCCGACCCCGAGGGGTGGACCTCCAGCCCGCGTGAGAGTCGCGCGCGGGGCGGCTGGATCGGCTCTCCAGCCGACAGCACACGACGCCAGCCGAGCGCGTCGATCACGTAGCGCGCCCGCAGCTCGCCGCGATCGGTGTGGACGGTGTGCAGCTGACCCTGCTCGACCCGCTCGACGGTCGCCGTCTCAAATTCGCTGGAGGGTGATCCGTCGTGCAGGAGCGCGCACAACTCGCGATAGTCGAACGTCGAGAAGCTGTAGGGGAGTGGCCAGCGTGCAGTCGAACGGGTGGTGTGGACGACGAGCTCGTCGAAGGTCTGGCGGATCGAGCTCGCGAGGCCGAGCAGCTCGAGCCAATTCGTCGGGGCGGCGCACGCCGACGTTTGCCGTTCGCCAACCTCATAGCGGTCCACGACCAACACCTGGGCGCCCGCTCCCTCCAGTTCACGCGCCAGCGTCAGACCGGCAAAGCTTGCGCCGCAGACGAGCACATCGCAGTCGCGCGCCAGCGCGGTCCGCGCCTTTCCGCGCTTCGTGGCTCGCGCAGGCATTGCTGCTGATGATACGCGTGCGGCGGGTTGTTGAAGGACGCCGCTGCGCTACGCTCCCTGGCGTGAATGCGGTGATTGACAACCCCTCGGCCAAGGTCGTCGAAGGCTCGGACGGGTTGCTGCTCGAGGTTGATGGGCAGATCGTGCCCAACTATGACGCGACCATGCATCCCTTCGAGGAGGGCGAGGTCGTCACCGGCTTGGTCGTGCGCATCGACCAGGACGAGGTGCTCGTTGACATCGGCTACAAGTCTGAGGGCGTCATCCCGGCCAACGAGCTGTCGATCCGCAAGTCCGTTGACCCGCATGACGAGGTTTCACTCGGCGAGGAGGTCGACGCGCTGGTCCTCACCAAGGAGGACCAGGACGGCCGCTTGATCATCTCCAAGAAGCGCGCCCGCTTCGAGAAGGCGTGGCGGCGGATCGAGGCGGCAGCCGAGTCCGGCGAGCCGGTCGAAGGCACGGTCATCGAGGTCGTAAAGGGTGGCCTGATCATCGACCTCGGCGTGCGCGGCTTCCTACCGGCGTCGCTTGTCGATATCCGCCGCGTTCCGAATCTCGACGAGTACATGGGCACGCAGATCGAGTGCAAGGTGATCGAGCTGAACCGCTCGCGCAACAACGTGGTGCTGTCGCGGCGGGCCGTGCTCGAAGAGGAGCGCAAGGAGGTCCGCCAGCAGATCCTGGACCGCCTCCAGCCGGGTCTCGTGGTCGAAGGCCAGATCTCCAACATCGTTGACTTCGGCGCCTTCGTTGACCTCGACGGCATCGACGGGCTGATCCACATCTCCGAGCTTTCCTGGTCGCACGTCAACCACCCGAGCCAGGTGCTCGAGATCGGCGACACGGTGAAGGTCAAAGTGCTCGACATCGACCGTGACCGCCAGCGCATCTCGCTCGGTCTCAAGCAGACCCAGGAAGACCCGTGGCAGCGGATCGTCAACACTCACAGCATTGGCGATGAGCTGGTCGGCACCGTCACCAAGGTCGTTACGTTCGGCGCGTTCGTCGAGATCCTCGATGGCGTCGAGGGCCTCGTTCACATCTCAGAGCTCGCCGCGCATCACGTCGAGAATCCGCGCGAAGTCGTCCAGCCCGGTGACGAGATCCGCGTCAAGATTCTCGAGATCGACTCCGAACGCCGGCGACTGTCGCTGTCGGCCAAGCGTGTCGAGGGACAGGTGCTGCCGCTGCACCCGATCGAACTCTCCGATGACGGCGACGAGGGCGCCGAAGGCTACGAGGCCGAGCAGGCGACGGCGAGTGTGGCAGCGCCGCCCGAGAGCGACGCAGGCGCCAGCGAGCAGGTCGAAGGCGAGAGCGAGACCGCGCTCGAAGCAGAGGCCGCTGTCGCGGAGGAGACCGTTGCGGCGGAGGTGGAGCCGGCAGACGAGGAAGCTCCGGTAGCGGCGAGCGCCGCGGCCGAGGAGGAGCCTCAGGCCGAGGCCGAGACGCCGGCGGAAGCGCAGAACGCCGCCGCCGTGCAAGCGCCGGCCGCGCCGGCCGACAGCTAGCAGCGCCGCCGCATGGGGGTGCCGTTCGTCGGCTTGACGGGCGGGCTCGGTGCCGGCAAATCGACGGCGCTCGCCGCGCTCGAGCGGCTCGGCGCGGTGGGCCTGAGCACCGACGCCGTGGTCCACGAGCTGTACGAGACGGAGCCGGTGCGTGTGGCGCTGCGCCGGCGCTGGGGGGCCCAGGTGTTCGACGCTGAGCAGATCGATCGTGCCGCCGTCGCGCGGCGGACCTTCGCCGACGACCGCGAGCGGGAGTGGCTCGAAGGCCTGCTCTGGCCGCTCGTCGCCGCGCGCGTCACCGGCTTTCGTGACGAGCTCGAGCTGCGTCAGCCACGACCGCTTGCCGGCGTAGTCGAAACGCCGCTGCTGTTCGAAGCCGGCGTCGAAGGGCGCTACGACGCGACGATCGCGATTGTCGCCGATGACCGCCTTCGTGCCGCGCGGATCGCCGGCCGCGACCAAGCGGAGCTCGGCGCGCGCGAGCGCCGGCAGCTCAGCCAAGAGGAGAAGGCCAGGCGCGCCAGCTACGTCGTCGCAAACGACGGCACGATCGCCGAGCTCGAAGCAAAGCTCGGCGAGATCCTGGCGAGGCTTGCCGCGTGATCTCGCCCGGTGGTTCCCGTGGTGGCGCCGTGGCTCGGCGCCCTGCGGTCGTGCTGGTCGCCGTGCTCGTCGGCGCGGTGGTCGTCCTCGTCGTGCTGGTACCGCTCGTCAAGCACTTCGTACGCGAGTTGACCTATCCACTGCGCTACGCCACGATCATCCGCCGCGAGGCCCGCGTCGAGCATCTCGATCCGGCGCTGATTGCCGCCGTCATCTACGCCGAGTCCAAGTTCGACGCCCGCACCTCGAGCGCCGGTGCGCTCGGCTTGATGCAGATTCTCCCCTCGACCTCGCGTTACCTCGCAAACCTCTCGGGTGGCACGCAGTTCCGCGTCGCGGACCTGACGGAGCCGGCGGTCAACATCGCCTACGGCAGCTACTACCTGCGCTACCTGCTCAATCGCTATGGCGGCAGCGAGACGCTTGCGCTTGCTGCCTACAACGCCGGCGCGACGAACGTCAACAAGTGGCTCGCCGTGGCACGCTCTCGTGGCGAGCCGTTCGATCTGGCGGCGATCCCGTTTTCGCAGACGCGTGCCTATGTCGCGAAGGTCGAGGCGGCGCAGCTGACTTACCGCAAGGACTACAGCCTGTAACGAGCACCGACCGCCCGCGCTGGCCGCGACCGATTCACGACATCGCCTCGAGATGACGACAGGGTAGGTGGACGGAAGTGAGACACCGATGCCTGCGCCAATTTCCCTCTCCCGCCGAACGCAAGGACCAGCATGACGTTGATCGCTCGCGGCCGGGCACAGCGTCCCCGGTTGTTGCTCGCCGATGACGATGTCGTCATCACGTCGCTGCTGAGCGAATCGCTCCATCACGACTTCGAAGTGGTCGGCGTTGCCGCTGACAGCGGCGAAGCGATCGAGCTTGCCAAGGCGAGCCAGCCCGATGTCGCGGTCGTCGACGTTGCGATGCCCAAAGGCGGCGGACCGAGCGCCGTGCGCGGCATCCTCGAGGTGGCGCCCCAGACCGCGATTGTCGTGCTTTCGGGCGACGAGTCTGAGGCGATGGTCCGCGAGCTGATCCGGGCCGGTGCGGTGGCTTACTGCCGCAAGGGCATTGATCCGAGAGAGCTCGCCGAGTTGCTGACGGGCTCGATCGAGGTACGAGCCAGGGAGCGCGCGCTCGCGCCCGCCGACCTCGCCCGTGCCGGCGGCCTAGCCGGACGCCTTGCCCGTTAGGCCAACGATCCTCGCGCGAGCGCAGACGCCGCGGGTGCGCCTAGGGCTCGTCGCGCTGGCGCTTGTCGTGGTGCTGGGTCTGGTGGCGGGCGGCGTCGAGTTCTCGCGCGCCCAGTCGAAAGACGGCATCCTCACGCGACTGCAGGAGCGTGCTGCGACTTCCTCTGGCTTCGTCTCGACGTACGTGTCGCTGCAGGCGGCGCGCGAGAAGGTGGTCGCTCAGCGATTCCTCGCCGGGCGAGCTGGTTTCTCGAAAAACCTCGGCACGCTCGAGTCCACTTTTGGTGGCACCACCGCGCTTCTCGTCGCTAACTCTGGCCGCCTGCTCGACAGCGTCCCATACAACGCTGCTGTCGTTGGTACCGATGTCGCCGTCAAGCGCGCCAACATCAGCGAGGCCGAGTCTGGCCGCGTGGGTGTCTCGGACGTGGTCACCGCGCTGATCACGGGCAAACCGGTGATTGGGATCGCGGTTCGGTTTCCGACACCAGCGGGACATCGAGTGTTCGCGGTTGCCTATCCCGTCGCGGGTAGCGTGCTGTCGATCTTCGTTGAGCACACGATTGCTCAGAAGCAGCACGAGGTTCTGCTCATCGACGCCACCGGCAACATCATCGCCGCCAGCCCGCAAACTTCGGCGAGTACGCTCGCCGAGGCGAGCCCGAGTCTGGCGCGCGCCGTCGCTCGCGCTTCGCACGGCAGCGTCACGCTAGGCGGCCAAGCGGCGCGCTTCGTCGTCGCTCCTGTGCCGGGTACGCCATGGCGCGACGTCATCGCCGAGCCGAACGCGACGGTTTTCGCATCGATCGGTGGCTGGACGCTATGGCTGCCATGGATTGTCTTCGGCGTCATCTCACTCCTCGCCGTCGCCGTTCTGGCGCTCTTTTCGCGTACCCTCGCGGCACGGGCCGAGGCGCTCGAGGCGTCGCAGCTGAAGTCGGAGTTCGTCGCGAGCATGAGCCACGAGTTGCGCACACCGCTGAACGGCGTGATCGGAATGACCGATCTGCTGCGCGACACCGAGCTGGACAGCGTGCAGAGCGGGTATGTCAACGCGCTCGGGACGTCGAGTGAGGCGCTCCTGGGGGTGATCAGCGATGTTCTCGACTTCTCCAAGATGGAAGCCGGACACCTCGAGCTCGACCCGACCAACTTCGACTTGCGCGACGCGGTCGAGGAGGCAACGCTGATGCTCGCCGAGCAGGCGCACTCCAAGGGCCTGCAGATCGGCCACTGGGTCGACACCGAGGTGCCGATCCGCGTGAACGGCGATCGCGCCCGCCTGCGCCAGATTCTGCTGAACCTCCTTTCGAACGCGGTCAAGTTCACGGCGGCGGGTGAGGTGACGCTGCGCGTCGCGGGGCGCGGCGAAGATCGGCTGTACTTCTCGGTCGCCGACACGGGAATCGGGATCGACGAGAAGCACGCGGCGGCGTTATTCGAGGCCTTTGCGCAAGCCGATCAATCGACGACACGCCAGTACGGTGGGACGGGGCTCGGCCTCGCCATCTCCCGCCGGCTCGTGGAGCTCATGGGTGGTGAGATCGGAGCCGCACCCGGTGAGGGTGGCGGCAGCGTGTTCTGGTTCTCCGCGGTGATGCCGGCGGTGGCCGATCTCTCACCGGCGGCTCCCGCGCGCACCGATCTGCAGGCGCGGCGGATCCTGATCGTCGACGACAACGCGACCAACCGGACGATCCTCGAGCACTACGTGCGCGGTTGGGGAGTGGCCTACGAGAGCGTCGATCGGCCGAGCGCCGCGCTCGAGGCGCTGCACCGAGCGTCGCAACAGGGACAGCCCTTCGAGCTGGCGCTGCTCGACTTCAACATGCCGGACATGAACGGAATCGAGCTCGCGCGCGAAATCCGCAAGTCACCCGCGCTGGGAGCGCTGCGAATCGTGATGCTCAGCTCGGGTTCGTTAGGACGGCGGGACCTCGACGGCCTCGGCGTGTCGGCATCGCTGACCAAGCCAGCGCGCCAAGCGGCGATTTACGACGCGATCGCGAACGCGCTGGCTGGCGGAGCTCCGCGAACGGCGCCAGAGCGAGCGAAGCAGCCGAGCCGTATTGAGCGCGACCAGGTTGTGCTGCTCGTCGAGGACAACGAGATCAACTGCATGGTCGCTGAGACGCTGCTCAGCGTGCTCGGCCTGAAGACCGAGGTTGCGCGGCACGGTGGCCAGGCGATCGACATGGCGGCCGCCCGGGACTACGCGGCGATCTTCATGGACTGCCAGATGCCGGTCGCCGACGGATTCGAGGCGACGCGACAGATCCGCGCAGCCGAAAGCGGCCGCCGCGTGCCGATCATCGCGATGACCGCGTTGTCGATGCCCGGCGACCGCGAGCGCTGTCTGGCTGTAGGGATGGATGATTACCTGAGCAAGCCGATCCGACGCAGCGAGCTCGAGCAGGTGATCGAGCGCTACATCCCGGCCAGCGGGTCGCACGCACAGGGCCAGGATGCGGGCGGCGGATCTGCCGCGGATGCCACCGCCGAGCGGATCGACGGCGTGCTGGATCTGGCGGCGCTGGCGCAGATTCGCGCCAGGCTCACGCCAGAGAAGTGCGAGACGCTGATCAAGAGCTTCGATGAGCAGCAGGAGCGATGCGTGGCCGAGATCGGTGGAGCAAGCGAGCGTGGCGACCGCATCGAGGTGAGGCGCGTCGCACACAAGCTCAAGGGAAGCAGCGCCAGTCTCGGCGCGATCAGGCTGGGCGCCTGCTGCCAGAAGTTGGAGTTGGACCAGCACGACGACGTCCCGCTGAGCGCCTCCCAGCTAACCGAGTTGCGTGGCGCCGCAACGCAGGCCGCCGAGGCGCTCCGCTACGAGCTGAGTCACTGATCTGCTCGACGCCGCCAATGGCGGCGTCTGCGCCCCAGCATAGAGGGTGTTGGTGAGGTGGAGGCGGGCGCTTGGAATACTGCCTGTATGCCTCCGTTTCGCCTCGACTCGGCGTTCACCCCCGCAGCCGATCAACCGAAGGCGATCACCGAGATCGCCGAATCGATCGAGCGCGGCGACCGCTATACGACGTTGCTCGGAGCGACCGGGACCGGCAAGACGATGACGATGGCCGGGGTGATCGAGGCGGTGCAGCGGCCGGCACTCGTGATCGCCCACAACAAGACGCTGGCGGCACAGCTGTGCAACGAGTTTCGGACCTATTTCCCCGACAACGCGGTCGAGTACTTCGTCTCCTACTACGACTACTACCAGCCCGAGGCCTACGTCGCGAACCGCGACCTCTACATCGAGAAGGATTCCTCGGTCAACGCCGAGATCGATCGCCTGCGCCACGCCGCGACGGCCGCCGTGTTCGCGCGACGCGACGTGATCATCGTTGCCTCGGTGTCGTGCATCTACGGCCTCGGCTCGCCTGACACCTATGCGCGCAACATGCAGCTGCTGCGCCGCGGCGAGTCCATCGACCGTGATGCGCTGCTGCGCAAGCTCGTCTCGATCCAGTACAACCGCAACGACCAGGTTCTCGGCCGCGGCAACTTCCGCGTCAAGGGCGAGACGCTCGAGGTCTTTCCCGCCTACGCCGAGACCGCCTACCGCGCGACGCTGTTCGGCGACGAAGTCGAGGCACTCAGCGAGTTCGACCCGCTGACCGGCGAGCTGCTCGCGCCCGACCTCGAGCACATCGCGATCTGGCCGGCGAGCCACTACAACGTTGCCGACGGGATGGTCGAACGCGCCGTCGCGGAAATCGGCGAGGAGCTGAACGAGCGCTGCGCGCAGCTCGACGCCGAGGGCAAGCTGCTCGAGTCCCACCGCCTGCGCCAGCGCACGCAGTACGACATGGAGATGCTGCGCGAGGTCGGCTTCTGCTCGGGAATCGAGAACTACTCGCGCGTGATCGACGGCCGCAAGGC
>Ga0302326_10003323_pt1 | contig 37972 bp, 20 predicted proteins | sample Palsa_T0_3_FD_202264 | JGI IMG/M metagenome (GOLD analysis project Ga0302326, IMG submission 202264) | Peat permafrost microbial communities from Stordalen Mire near Abisko, Sweden - Palsa_T0_3 | ecosystem: Environmental > Terrestrial > Soil > Palsa > Peat permafrost | place: Sweden: Abisko... | reverse complement strand
GCTCACGCCGCTGCAACTTCGTCTTCACCCTTGCCGAAGAGGGCCTCGACGAACTCGTCAGCATAAAACTCGCGCAGGTCTTCGGGGCGCTCTCCGAGGCCAATGTAGCGGACAGGCACACGCAGCTCGTCACAAATGCCGAGGACGATGCCTCCCTTGGCGGTGCCATCGAGCTTCGTCAGGACGATGCCGGTTAGGTCGAGCGCCTCCTTGAAGAGGAGCGCCTGCTGAAGGGCGTTCTGCCCCGTCGTCGCATCGACGACCAGGAGCGTCTCGTGGGGCGCGCCGTCGAGCGCTTTGGCGACCGTCTTTCGGATCTTTTTGATTTCATCCATCAGCGGCGCCTTCGTGTGGAGACGCCCCGCCGTATCGATGAGGAGAAGGTCGGTGCCTTCCTTCGCGCGTGTCGTCGCGTCGAAGGCGACGGCCCCTGGGTCGGCGCCTTCCTTGCCGCGAACCACCTCGGAGCCGACGCGCTTGCCCCAGACCTCGAGCTGCTGGACGGCTGCGGCGCGGAAGGTGTCGCCTGCCGCGAGGAGCACCTTCTTGCCCGAGGCGGTGAACCGCGTCGCGAGCTTGCCGATCGTGGTCGTCTTCCCCACTCCGTTGACGCCGACCATCAGCACCACGGTGGGCCGGGCCGTGCACGTGATGGCGCCGCCCCCGATCGACAGGATCCGGATTGCCTCCGCTCGCAGGGCCGTCCAGACAGCGTCCGAATCGCGCAGCTCGTTTCGCGCCAGCGAGTCGCGCAGCCGCGCGAGGATCGCTTGTGTCGTCTTGGGCCCCACGTCGCTCGAGAGCATGACCTCTTCGACTTGCTCGAGGATGGCCGGGTCGATCTCCTTTTTGCCTTGGAAGAGGGCCGTCAACTTCGCGACGAACCCGCCGCGTACGGCTGCGAGGCCTTTTCGTAGACCGGCCACGTCGCGCTTCGCGCCGGCCGGGATCGAGGCAGGTGGCGCGCTCGGGACAACCGGTTTCACCTCTGCGGCCGGCGGCGCGGATGCGATGGCGCCCGTAAGCGGTGCAGAGACACCCTTCGCCGGCGGCGTCGGCGGTGGGGTGCCCGACTCTCCGGGGCGCTTGGCTTCTCCCGTGGCCGGCGCCTCGGGTCCGCCCTTCGGTGGAGGCTGGCCCGTCGGCGGTCGCGCCGAAGTGCCCGGCCGCGGCGGCAGCGACGCGCCTGGAGCCTTGGACGGCGGTGCCTGAAGCTGGCTCGCCCCTCTGCCGCGCGAGACCCCGACGATCACGGCGACGATGAGGACGAGAAGCGCGACGACGATGGTGATGGTCATGGCAGACTCCGCCATTTTCGCGGCGGCGGCCGACTATAGAGACCGGGGCGGAGCGCAGTCAACGTGCCGGCCAGCCAACACGCGCGAACTGCGCGCTGCCACGCCGGAGCAGGGGACGGGGTCACGGGCGTGGGGGCGCCCCCGCATTCTTGGGCTTCTTCGGCGCGGGCAGGTCTTGCCCCGCTCTGTCTTCTGGCTTCGGCGCGTCTGCGGGGCCGAGACGCTCGACCTCTGCCTGCGCGCGCGCGTCGATGGGAAGGCCGCTGTAGGCTGCCATCTCGACGGCGCCCGCCCATTCTTGGATGCGCGCCGCTTGGGCGCGCTGTTCGGGCTCGAACTCGAAGCGGCCCGCCGCGCGCCGCACGTGGCCCGGGGTCGGCTCGGGCCGGCCGTCGAACGGTCTGCCGCGGCGCCGGGCCCACGCGACGAGCTGGTCGACGAGGAGACGCCGGCGTTGCACGAGCGCGACCTCGACCTCGCCGGGTGGGGGCACGGGACGACGTACCGTCGCGTGGGTGGGGCTCTCGATGACGAGTTCGTCCCCGGCGATCGTCTGCTCATACCGAATCAAGAACGCGCCCGCGGGATCGGAAACGGCCTGGGCGACGATCTGCACGTCACGGAACGCCGGCCGCTCCATCGCGATGCGGGCGCCTGCGACGGCCGCCCCATCGTGGGCGTCGACCACGTGACCGGTCCACAGCCCGGGCGCGCCCGGGCGCACGAGTTCGACGCGCGGCGCGGGCTCCCGCACGGCCTCGGGTCGCGACGATTCCTCGAGGAGGCGTGTGCGGCGCGGGAACCGCACGATCGCGAGCCAGACGATCAGAGCCGCCCCCGCGACGACGAGGACGACGTGGCTCCAGGGGCCTTGCGGCCGGACGGGGAGGACCACCGATGGAGCGTTCGAGCTCGCGAACCATGGCCCGTCGGGGACGTAGCGAACGGATAGCGTCACCGCGTCCTCGCGCGCCGCGAGCGGGTCAAGCTGCGCGACGACCCGGGCGGCGCCACGCTCGAGCGGCGCCGCACCCACGATCTGCGTCCCGGCTTGCACCTGGATCGTGCCGGTCGGAACGGCAGTGCATCCCCGCGTCCGGCACGTCGCGCTTGCGAGGACGCGGATCTCGACCTCGTCGTCGATCGCAGCGGGCGGCAGCCTGCCACCTACCGCTTGGCGGACTTCGAGGACGACGCCGGTACGCCGCTCGATCCCTGTCACGGTCGTCGCGGCTTGCGCGTTCGCGCTGCCAGCGAACGACGCGCGGAGCTCTCCGCGACCGGGAGGCCCCAGCCGTCGCGCCGGCACAGCGAAGCGCGCATGCCCGTCCACGTTCGTCCGGGCCTCGCCGAGCATGGCGCCGCTTTCGTCCGACAAGGTGAGGGCAAGCTCGCCCGCCGCGGCCGTGTGGCCGTCCGCGGCATCCTGCTGCTTCGCCGTCACATCGATCGACGTCGTCTCCTCGTCGAGTGCCAGCACCGTGACGCCGTCGAACGCCAGCGACACCGACCGAAGCGCGAGATCGAATGGGAGATCGAGCTTGGCGCCATCCATCCGATCGAAGGGCGTGGTCTCGAGGTGCGCCTCGTACCGATCGATCGGCAGCGTGACCTGGACGCAGAAGCGCCCGCCCGCGTCGGTGCCGAGGAGGAGCTCCTCCGCGGAAGCAAGGATGGGTCGCGCCACGCCGCTCTGACACGACACCGGTGCCGCCGACGCAAGCGAGACGGCGCGCGTCTCGGCAGCGCGAGCCACACGGAGACGCACGCTGGCGGGCGGGCGCGGGGCAAGCGGGGCAGAAGGGGATCGCGCGCCGGCGGCGCTATCATCGGTCACGCGTCCGGCAATGCGAAGTCCTCCAGACGCCGTCCACGCGTGTGCGTCGATGCGGGCGATGCCCCTGACGTGTACGCGCGTCGCGCTCTCCTCCGCCCGGGCGGGATGGATGCGCAAGAGAAGGCAGATGACGAGCCAGAGGAAGAGGACGAGCGCGAGTCGCGGTGACGCGTCGCAGGATAGCCATCGGATCGCCATCGCGTTCGAGACGTGGCGCCGATGGTTCATGGTATTCTGGATAGTCGCATGTCCGTGCGGGTCACGACGACGCCGACGCAGGCCCGCCGCGTTCTCTTGGGACTCTGCTGCGCGCTCCTCTTGGAGCTCCTCCCCTCGTCCGCCGGGGCCGACGGCCGCGTGCAGTTTCTGGCCGACCGGCTGAAGTTTCCTCCCGCGCAGGGCGCGCCGGACGACTTTCGAGTCCGCACCAACGCGGCCCTTGCTCTCGGGGCGACCGACGACGACGCGGCAGTCGCCCCGCTCTGCGGCGGGCTGGACGACCCGAGCGATGTCGTCCGGCAGGCCGTTGCCGTGGCCCTGAAAAAGCTCTCGCGCCCCGTCTCGCTCGAGTGCCTCGGGCGCCGCGACGCCATCGAGCAGAGCGCCTCCGTGAAGCAGCAGATTTCCAAGGCGCGCGATGCCATCGCCGCCGCCTCGGGTCGAACGGCAGCGCCCGCGCCGGCCGCAGGGGCCGCGCAGGGCGAGCCCGACGCGGCGAACGGGAGCGCGAAGTTCTACGTGTCCGTGTCGCACGTAGCGAACAACACGACGCGCCCGGCGGCCGACATCGACCGGGTCGTCCGGGGCGCGATCGCGTCGAAGCTGCAGACGCTGGGGGACTACCAGCTTGCCCCCGATGGCGAGACGACCACCGCCGCCAAAGTGGCGGTCGCGAAACGCAAGCTCAAGGGGTACTACCTGGGAGTCAGCGTCGATAACTTCGACTATTCTGGCGGTAGCCTCCGCGTTCGCGTCAAAATCGCGGTATTCTCGTACCCGGGGAAGGACCTTCGGGGTGAAGTGCCGGCAAGCGCGTCCCTTCCGGGGTCCCGCCCGGGCGATTCGAACGCAGAAGATCAGCTCATGACGGTCGTCGCAGGGCGGGCCGCGGAGCTCTTCGCCCAGAACTTCAGGTGACGTGAGGACGCCCGCGAGCAGCGGCGACGCGAATGAGGAGACGGCAAGGGCCACCACGATGACCACGGCAGTGACGTCGCCCCCAGAGAACACCGCAGCTTACAGGCGCAGCGTGCGAAATTACCTGCTCGATTCGCGTTTTCAGCTCAAGTACTCCGCGGTCTTGGTGATCGTGGCGATCGCGATCAGCGCACTGATGGGGGTCGTCCTCTACACGACGACTCGAGCCGTCGTCGCCGAGAGCTCCGCGGCGGTCGAGGAGAGCCGGAAAGTGTCGGAGGTGAGCCGGATGAATGTCCGCGAGTTCGCTCCCGACAGCCCGGAGCTGATGGCGGAGTTCAACAACGAGGTCGTGGCGCACGACAAGGCCTTCGCCGACCGGCAGGCTCTCTTGATCCACCGCCAGCAGGTGATGCTCGAGTCGCTCGTCGGGGGGCTCGCCCTGATGGTCGTAGCGATCGGCCTGCTGGGCATCTACTTCACCCACAAGGTGGCCGGTCCGGTGTTCAAGATGAAGAAGCTCCTCAAGCGTGTCGGGGAGGGGCACCTGCAGATCGACGCGAGGCTCCGCCGAGGGGACGAGCTGGTTGATTTCTTCGACGCGTTCACCCAGATGGTCTCGGGCCTGCGCGAGATGGAGACGCACCAACTGGCCGATGTCGAGTCGGCGATCAGCGCTCTCGATCGCGGCGCCACGAACGACGCGGCGTCGGCGCTCGGCCGCGTGCGAGCGGCCATGAAGGACGCGCTCGCAAAGTAGCCCCGGACGCTGCGCTCAGGCGACGAACGCGAAGGCGTCGTCGACATAGTCGACCAAGGTCTGTTGGCCACGGAACGTCACGGCGGCGACGTCCACCCGAACCCGGTCGACCCCGGGCATTCGTGCCAGCCGCTGGTGCCACAGCCGCTCCAGCGCCGCGCGAAGTCGATCCCGCTTGGTCCGCGTCACGCTCGCGAACGCTCCCACGAACGACCCGGCGCCGCGGGTGCGCACTTCGGTGGCGACGACGAGCGCTCCCTGGCGCGCCACGAGGTCGATCTCGAGGTGACCCAGGCGCAGGTTGCAGGCCAGCAGCTCGAACCCGCGCGCGAACAGATAGTCGGACACGGCGAGCTCGGCGCGGCGCCCGAGCTCGTGGCTTCGCATCGAACTCAGGTCCCGCCCATGTTGTCGGCGGGCCCGCAGTCGGCCGAGCCGCCTTCGCCGCACGTCGTGGCGCACACGGACGTGGACTGGGTGGTGACCGACGCGCTGAACGCCGTACCGTCGCGAATGCAGTACCCGCCCGTCAACCCCTGATCGAGACCCGCGCCGAGCGAGCTGACCAGCTGCGTGCACGAAAAGCCGCTCGGACACTTGCAGTAGTTGGCGCCGTCGTCGGTACCGCCGCTGAGGTTCTCGCAGCGGCAGGAGCAGTACACGGCTTCCGTTGCCTGCCGGTCGGTGCACTGGGGTTGGACCAAGGCGGACACGTTGGTGTTCAACCCTGGGGTCACGCACCCGGCCGTGGCCGGTGAGCTGGGCGCGCCATTGGCCGCCTGACCGTAAGGGCACGTGACGCGGCCCTGGAAGTGGTTGATGAGGCAAAGGCGCGTGAGGCACTGAAAGCTGCCCGGGACGACGCCAACCTCGTCGTAGTTCGCGCCGGCGTACGTCGGGTCGTACTCCTGCTCGGGGATGCACGGGTCACCGACGCCATTGGCCTGGCAGCCGGTACCCGAGAGGACGGTGACGCCCACAACGGCGGCGAGTCCGGCCAGGATCGATCGAGTCATCGTGTCAGCTCTCCCTCAGGCGGGCGGTAGCGGTAGGTAAGGCGGCACGCGGTGGACTCAAGCGAGGCTCGCTCACGCGGCTCGAAAACGTAGTCGAGCCGCACGAAACGCGTCAAGCCGGTAACATCCTTTGCCCGATCGCGCGGGGCCACGGGGCCCACTAGCGGGGGGCCACGTGACCAAGCACCAAGTGACCAAACTGAAATCGTGACGCGGCGGAGTATGCACGAACTTGCAGCCCGCTTCGTCCCGATGGCGTCCCAGCACGCCTCTTTGAGAGCGCGTACGCGCTCATCGAGAGAGGATGATGTGGAGAGGATGGCGTGCGGCGGCCCCGGCGTTCGGAGAAAGCTTCATGAAGGTTTGTGCTCCCGACGGAGTTCGATCGAATCGGCGCCCTGCGCATCCCAGGTCTTCTGAGACGCGCTTCGGACACGGGCGCGTCCGCGCCCGCACCGGTTACCCCTCTCGGCAGGAGTCGCGCCGAATTGCCGGAGAGAGCAACATCGCGCACGCCGAGGCCGCGCCGAACGCACATGCGACCCGCGCGGCATGCCGCGGCGCGAAGGGGCTTTTCGCCTTGACAATGGTGAATCGCGCTCCGTACCATCTCCGCGCTTGGCGAGACTATCACGTGGACATCGTTGAGCTTTTTGCCGGTTCCTGCTTGGCGCGCTTCGCGCACAGGCCTCGTTCCGTCGGTCTTCTGCGTCCGGCGCGCGGGCTCTTCGGCCGCGAGCCGGTGAATTGTTGGCTTCGGGCTTCTTGCGAGTGATCGATGCACGTGACAGGCGCGTGCCCCCCATGCGGTCGGCGCATGGGCTTCCCGTGGCTTCGATGGGTTGGAAGGCAGCTGCAGAAGCGATGAGTGACGTGGGTTCGGCCGATGCCGGCCGTGGAGTTCGAATCGATGAGGAGCGCGACGATGCGTAAAGTGCTGAGGAGCGTGCGCTGCGTTTCGACGACGGCGTTGGCAGTGGCCATCTGCCTCGTGGGCCCTTCGGCCGACGCCCAGAAGAAGCCGAAGAAACCCGCTGCGGCGCAGCCCGCGCCGGCATCGGGGCCGGTCGACATGGACGCCGACTCGCCGCCGGCGGGTGCGCCTGCGCCGGCGCCAGCGCCCGCTGCCAGTAGCAAACCCACCAAATCGGCACCGGCCGACAACTCGCCGCCGGCCGTCGCGGGGCAGCCGACGCAGGCCGCCGCCCAGGCCAAGCGCCTCTACGAGGGCGAGAAGTGGTGGGACGCCGCGAAGGCGCTCTTCCGCGTCTCGAACGGCGAGACGGGCGACGACCAGGGCAACCGGGAGATCGCGCAGTTCAACCTCGCCAAGGCGCTCTACAAGCTGAGGTTCTATCAGGGCGCCTACTCGATCTTCAGTGAGATCGCCGACCGGCCCAATCACCTCAAATACAACGAGACGCTTCTCTGGCTGGCGAAGCTCGCCACCGACTTGCCCGAGCCCGCCGACATCATCGAGCGCGTCGGCAAATACAACGAGGCGCACGTCGCCAAGTTCAACAACCACGAGCAGCAGGAGCTTTACTGGCAGCTCAACTACCTGCTCGGCCGCTACCGGTATCGCAACGGCCAGTTCCCGGAGTCGCTCGCGCTCTTCGAGAAGGTGGATCGCCGTAGCAAGTACTACGTTCAGGCGCAGTTCTTCGGCGGGGTGTCGAACGTGCAGCTTCGACAGAGCAAGCCCGCGGTCGAGGCGTTCGAGCGGATCCTCGGCGCCATCGAGGAAGGCGACGTCGAGGTGGAGGACGAGGCGCGCATGCGCGACCTCGCGTACCTCTCCATGGCGCGCACCTTCTACTCTGCGAGCGTGAAGCTCGACGATCAGACGAACGCGCCTACGGTCGACCAGACGCGTCTCAGCGCGGCGGTCAAGTACTGGAACAAGGTCGATCAGGGCAGCGAGTACTGGCTCGACGCGCTCTTCGAAGAGTCGTGGGCGTACTTCATGGCCGGCGACTACAGCCACGCGCTCGGCAACATCCACACGCTCGAGGCGCCCTACTTCCCGCACTCGTACTATCCCGAGGCCGACGTCCTCAAGGCCGTCATCTACTTCTCCAACTGCCAGTACGACGACGCGCTCATCATCGTCTCCAAGTTCCGCGCGCACTACGAGCCGATCCGCGACGGGATGGCCAAGGTCCTCGAGAAGTTCAAGAAGGGGACGGGGGCGGAGAACGACTTCTACAAGTTTCTCAAGGACGTCCGCGACGACAAGGCGCAGATCGACCCGAAGATCGCCCCGATCGTGAAGGGGTCCCTGTCGGACCGCCAGCTCCTCCGCAACCTCGAGTACGTGCATCTCCTCGACGAGGAGGACGGACGCTTCAAGAAGGCCCCGGCGTCGTTCCGCGACGCCAAGGTCGCCGACCTCGTGAAGGACTCCGTCCACGACGCGCGCGAGCTCGCGATCCGAAACGCGGGAGACCTGGCGCGCGGCCGTTACGAGCGCAATCTCTCCGACCTCAACGAGCAGCTCCGAAACGGGCAAAAGATTCTCATCGACATCACGGCGGCGCAGCGAAATCAGCTCGACGAGGCCATCCAGGGCGCGCAAGTGACCCAGGAAGAGTCCAAGGCCAACATCGTCCGACCGGACGAGGAGCACGTCATCTGGCCGTTCGACGGCGAGTACTGGCGCGACGAGCTCGGATTTTACCGCCAGACGATCACGTCGAAGTGCGGGAGGTAGCGATGAATCGGGTTCTTTCGGTTTGGGCCTTCGTCATTTCCACGGTGCTCCTCGTCTGCGGGGCGGCCGCGGAAGCGCGCGCGGACACGTCGGACCCCGACGGGCTCGGGGGCGATAGTGCGCCGTCGAAGCCGGCGCCCACGACGCCGTCGTCCTCTTCGTCGATGTCGTCGACCTCGTCGAGCTCCACTTGCGTGACCGACCAGGCGAAAAAGACTCTCGACGCGTGTCCGGGCGGCCCGCTCGCGGGGATGACGCAACCGTCGGGCAAGGCGCCCACGATGTCCTTCCACTCGAAGGTCGAGGACATCAAGAAGGGCGACAAGAAGATCGAGATCGGCGGCCCCGACGTCTCTCAGCTCGCCGGCATGCGCGACCTTCGCGCCAGCGCCCTGAAGCAGCGTGTTCTTGCTCTCCTCGTGCAGGAGATCTCGGGGCTCGAGGGGCTCTACAAGACCACGGACGCCCGCTCCAAGGACCGCCCCCAGCTGCTCCGGCGGCTGGCAGAGGATTACGTCGAACTCGAGAACGCCGCGTTCCGCGAGAAGACCGAGGCCGAGGTCAGGCGCGACGAGATGAAGGCGACCAACCCCACCGGGGCGAGCAAGCAGCAGTCGGTCGCCAACTCGCGCAACACCACGATGAAGCTCGCCCGCAGGCAGGCGATCACCTATTACGGCACGCTCGTCAACGACTACACCGGTCAGCCGTCCGCCACGTTCCCGAGCAATCCGCCGCCCGCATACCCCACCCTCGACGAGGTCTACTACTACCTCGCGTACGAGTACGAGCAGTCGGGTGACACGCAGAACGCGCGCCGCGTCTACCTCGACCTCATCACGAAGACACCGAACTCCAAGTACATCGTGAACGCCTACCTCGCGTTCGGAGAGCTCTTCTTCAACGAGGCCATGGGCGACCCGTCCAAGTGGGAGCCGGCGAAGCAGGCCTACCAGAAGGTGACGGCGAAGCCGCCGCCCGAGAACAAGCTGTACGGCTACGCCTGGTACAAGCTTGCTTACGTCTTCTGGAACATGGGCGACCTGCCCCACGCGCTCGACGCGTTCAAGAAGACGATCGATTTCGGCGTGCAGTTCGGCGGGCCGCCGAACCCGCTCCCGAATGCGAAGAAGCTCGCGGAGAGCGGCCGCAAGGACGTCATCCCGGTGTACGCGCTCGCGGGTAACCCCAAGGACGCCTACAACTTCTTCAAGAACCTGAGCGGCGACGCGTCTGGCGAGAATGCCAAGACGTTCCACATGATGGATGACCTGGGCCAGAACTATCTGGACACCGGTCACTACCCCGAGGCGATCGACCTCTACAAGGACCTGCTCGTCCGCGACAACGGGGGCGATCGCGGGTGCGACTACCAGTCGCACATCACCGAAGCCACGATGGCGATGAAGTCCGGCGACAAGGCCGCGATCATTGGAGAGCTCAGCAACCAGTTCAAGCGCTACCAGGCCTTCAAGGCCGACCAGCACTCGGCCGAGTCCAAGCAGCGGTGCGCGAGCAAGACGGCCGCGATGGCGACGGAGACCGCGATGGCGTGGCACCTCGAGGCCGTCGGCACGGAGGGGCAGCGCGGCACCGGCGACCCCCGCTCGATGGACTTCGCCGCCGCGCTCTACAAGAAGGTGTCCGAGAGCTGGACGTCGGACGAGTTCTCCAAGTTCGAGTTCCCGCGCCTCGTCAAGGACGACTGGCCCACGATCTACAAGATCAAGTACGACATGGCCGACTTGCTCTACTTCCGCGAGAAGTGGGCCGAGTGCGGCCCCGCGTTCGACGCCGTCGTCCAAGAGGACCCGAAGGCGCCCGAGGCCGCGGAGTCCGCGTACGCCGCCGTGCTCTGCTACCAGAACATCTACCTCGCTCAGCACGCGAAGGGCTCCGACAAGAAGGGCAGCGGCAACCTGCCGGGCGTCGGCAAGGACATCAAGCAGGACGACGACGCGAAGTATCGGCCGAAGGACATGACCGACGCGCAGAAGTCGATGGTGTCGTCGTTCAACCGCTACGTTTGCTACATCCACCCGAAGCCGGAAGACGCCGACGGCCAGAAGCAGCTCGCGGAAGTGCAGTATGCGCGCTGCCGCTTGTACTTCGAGGCCCAGCACTGGGAAGAGGCGGCGGCTTGCTTCAAAGACGTCGCGTACAACCATCCCGAGAACGACGCGGCCGTCTACGCGGCGCAGCTCTACCTCGAGAGCATCAACGTCCTGACGTTCCACGGGTCGCCGAACCGCAACTCGTGTCTCGACGACATGATTACCGACGTGCCGAAGTTCTTGGATCTCTTCTGCACGGGCGACAAGGCCACGAAGAACGAAGACACCTGCACGCTGCTCACCAAGGTGCAGTGCGACATCCAGCGTCTTCGCGCTCAGCGGATCGTCGAGGACGCCGACAAGGGTGGGAACAACGCGCTCGAGCTCTTCGAGAAGGGCGGCAACGCGTACTTCGCCCTCTGGGACAAGTACGGGGCCACGCCGCTCAAGGCGGGCCAGACTCCGCAATGCGAACGCCTCGACGAAATCGTGGAGAACGCGGCGCGCGCCTTCCAGGCGGGCCACCTCGTGGCGAGCGCGATCCGCGCCCGTAGGGTGCTGCTCAATCCAACGTACAAGATGGAGAAGACGGAGCTCGCCAAGGACGCCGAGTTCAAGATCGGCGGCAACTACCAGGCGATCGCCGTCTACGACCAGGCGGCAGACTTCTTCGAGCAGTACGCGAGGGACAACCCGCGCCGCGCGAACGCCGACAAGGCGCTCTCGGACGCCATCGTCCTGCGCCTCGGCCTCGGCCAAGAGGACATCGCGGTCGCCGACGTCAAGCAGTACCAGAAGGACTACGGCAACTCGAACGCCAACGAGACGGCGCAGATCGCGTTCGCGATCGGCGCGCACTACGCCGACAAAGAAGACTGGGAGAGCACCCGCAAGGCCCTGACGGGCGCCATGGGGACGCTCGAGAAGGCGCCGCCGGACATCCAGGTGCAGGCCCACGCCACGTTGGCGCGCGCGCTCATGCACCTCAAGGCGGAGACCACGGCCCGCGGCGAGTACGACAAGGTCCGCAAGCTCTGGGGCGACGGCAGCGGCGCGCAGCAGAAGATCAGCGACGCCTACAAGGGCGAGGGCGAAGACCAGAAGGCCCACCGCATCGGCAAGGCGCTCGACGCCGTCGGCGAGGCGCTGTTCTTCGCCGCCGAGGACAAGAAGAAGGAGAAGGTCGATACGCTGCCCTTCCCCGTCTACAAGGGCAAGGGCACCAAAGAGGACGTCCTGAAGTACATGGACAAGTCCGTGAAGCCCTGGGTCGTCAAGAAGCAGGAAGTCATCGCGGAAGTCGACAAGGAGTACCAGAAGATCACGGAGCTGCAGCCCGTCCCACCGCCGCGCTGGGTCATCGCCGCCGCGTCACGCGCGGGTCTCATGTGGGGCAACTTCGTCGACGACTTCCGTCGCGCGCCCTACCCGAAGGACTGGGACAAGAAGGGCTTCGTCCCCGGAACGAACGACACGCTCTCATGGGCCGACATCCGGGCCGACTACAACCAGCACCTCGACGAGGCGTCCGAGCCGATCAAGGTGAGCCGTAGCAAGCCGGCTCTCAAGCGCTGCCTCGACGACTCGGTGAAGTATCAGTACTTCGACGAGTACTCGCGCGACTGCGAGAAGTGGCTCGCGAAGAACTACAAGACCGAATACCACATCGTCGACGAGCTCCGCGGCGCGCCCACGCTGTCGAACGGCGGCCTCGACGACCGTCCGCCGCCGCTCATCATGGGCGGTCTGCTCTGGCACGCGGTCGAAACGGGACCGGCCACCGAGAAGGCCGAGATGGTCAACTCGGGGAGCTCGGGCTCGAGCGGCGAAGAACCCAAGAAAAAGTCGAAGAAGAAGTGAGCACGACCATGAACCATGTCGGAAAGTTGGTGGTCGCGGCGGCGCTCATGGCTGGCCTCGGGTGCGGCGGCGGTCATAAAGAAGCGGAGAGCGCGGCGGACGAGACGCCCCACGGCGGCGGTGGAGGGGGTGGTGCCGCGTCGCCGGCGGCCCCTGTCCAGAGGGCGGCCCAAGAGCGATTCAACGCGGCGATCGACCTGTTGAACGGTCACGACAAGGCGAACGACTGGAGCGACCAGGCGTGCTCCGACACCGCGGCCGCCTTCGCGTCCGCGGCGTCGTCGAATGGCAAGTTCCCAGAAGCGACGTACGACGCGGGGCTCGCCTACCAGCGCTGCAACAACGACAAGGAAGCGAAGGCCCACTTCCAGAAGGCGCTCTCGGACGACCCGAAGTTCCACTTCGCCCGGGCGCAGCTCGCGCTCTATCAGTTCAAGGCCGACGGCAACGTCGACGCGGCGATCAACGCGCTCGAGCAGGCGGTCAACGACGCGAACTTCCAGAACGTTCCGGCGCTCGTCGACCTCGCGATGTTCCAGATGCTGAGGGACTCGGACACCATCGGCGCGAACTGTCAGTCGAAGAGCGGCGACCTCAAAGACTTCGACTGCGCGAAGCTCAACCTGCAGCGCGCGCTCGCGATCGACGACGGCTACATGCCGGCGTTCAACCAGCTTGCGCTCTTCTACTTCGGCAGCGCGAAGAAGAAGGCGGGCGCGAGGAAATTCGGCCGTACGATCGCGACCAACGCAGCCATCGCCAAGCGCGGCGACGTCCAGCAGCTCGAGCTGGCGGCTCTCGTGTGCTCGCAAGCCGTTCGCAAGAACAAGAACTACGCGCCGATTCACAACACGTCGGGCCTCATCCTCAACGAGCTGGGTCAAGTCAACACGGCCGTGAAGGAGTTCTCTGCCGCGGCGCAGCTCGATCCGCACTTCTTCGAAGCGCAGATGAACCTCGCCGCGATCAACCTCAGCTTCCGCGGTTTCGACAAGGCGGAGGGGGCGTATCGCAAGGCGCTCGAGATGCACCCGAACGACTACGACGCGCACCTCGGGCTCGCGCTGGCGCTCCGTGGCCAGATCGACGACTCGAACTACGACAAGCAAGTCGCCGCGGTGCAGTCCGAGCTCGACGCGTGCAAGAAGATCGACGCAGAGCGTCCGGACGCGTACTTCAACGAAGGGATCCTGACGCAGGAGTACAAGGCGAAGGGAGCCGGCGGAACCGAAAAGGCCGTGGTCGTCTACGGGCAGGCCAAGCAGGTATTCCAGACGTTCCTCGAGAAGGCCGGCGACAAGGCGGAGTACGCGGGCGCCGTGAAGAAGACGAGAGAGCGCATGCAGGACATCGACGACACCGTCACCTTCCTCCAGGCCGGAGGACCCAGTACGCCAACACCGCCCCCTGCGGACAGCTCGGCGCCCTCTGCCGGCGGAGCGCCGCCAGCGGCTGCTCCCGCCGCCTCCGGTGCCCCGGCCGCCGCCCCCCCCAAATGAAACGGAACTTTCGAAGGCCGTCGTTGTCACCGTTCTTCGGAAACCCCGCTCCGAGAGACGTCGTGGTGACGAACAATCCGTTGACCCAAAGGCCTTTGGCACGTACACTTATACTGTAATTCCAGCGCATCTTTCCGTTGAAGTTGAATCGCTCAACCAAGCGATCGGATCCGCCGCTGGAGTCGAGATTCCGCTGCAACACCCTCATCCTCCGGAGTGACTCATGAAGCTCACGAACAAATGGCTCCTGGTCATGCCCCTGGCCGTGACCTTCATGGTGTCGGTCGCATCGTCGTCGCGCGCGCAAGACGCCGCGGGCGGGGCTGGCGCGGGGGCGACTTCGGGAGCGTCCGGGGACTACGGGTACAAGTTCGAGGACGATCCGCTCGCCGCTGGCGGGTTCGGCCCCTCCGACGCAACGATTCGGGTTCGGCCCGGGCCGGTGCGCACCACGCTCATCCGACCGCGCACGTCGTTCGTGCCGGAGATGCTCAAGTCGGTCGAGAACATCTGAGGCCCATCGATGGATAGCCAGGGCAAGGCCAAGGTCGCGCTCACGTTCGCGCTGTATCAGGGCGACCAACTCGTTCGTCGCGATACGATCGCGCAAGACATCGTCAAGGTCGGCAAGGACCCGCGCAGTCACCTGCGCGTCGACGACGATCTCGCGTCGCGCATGCACGCCGTGATCGAGGTGGCGTCACGGTCGGACATCACGCTCATCGACCTAGGCAACGAGCCTGGGACGCTGGTCAACGGTCAGCGCGTCAACAAGTGCAAGGTGCGTCCGAACGATCAGATCCAGATTGGTTCGACGCTCATCGTCCTCGAGAGCGCCGAGCTGGCGGGCGCCGCGCCTGCCGCCGAGGCACCGGCGCCGGCCGCTTATGCCGCGCCTGCTGCCGCCGCGAACCCCTTCGCCGGGGCCAATCCGTTCGCTGCCGCGCCGGCGGCTGCCAGTGCCAACCCGTTCGCGGGGGCAAACCCCTTCGCCGCCGCTGCCGCACCGGCGGCCGGGGCCAACCCTTTCGCTGCAGGGCCGTCGCACGGCGCCGCTCCCTTTGCCGCGCCGTCCACGCCTTTCGTGGCGCAGGCCGTCGCGGCCCTTCCGACGGGCCCGGGGTTGGGGCTCGAGCCTCCGATGGACGGGGGCCCTGCCGGCTTCAGCTACTCGATGGTCAAGAGCGGCCCGGACGTCAGCCCCGACGAGGTCGAGGTGGCCCACGTATCGGCCATCGAGGTGATGATCCTCTGGGACTCGAACGTGCTGTACGTGTCGCACCTCACTCCGCCGCGCTCGTTTTACGTGGGCGAAGAGTCCGGCGACAAGATGGGCTGCGACTACTTCATCCCGAGCGAGACGCTCGGCACGACGCGGGCCCCGATCGTGGTGTCGCGGGGCATCGGCGCGGCTCTCGTCATCCTCCCGCGCTCGCGCGGTTACGTGGACGTGCCCGGTCAGGGCAAGCTCAGTCTCGCGGATCTCGTCTCCTCGGGTCGCGCGCGGCCCTCGTCCGAGATGAGCGGCGCGTACGAGTACGAGCTCCCGGCCAACGCCAAGGCGCGCATGGAGCTCGACGGAAGCGCGCTGGTGTTCCAGGTGAGCGCGGTGAACGCGGGCAAGAAGGTCCCCGTCGGCTTCATGGGTACGATGGAGCCCGCGGCGCTGATGTTCACGGGCCTGTCGTTCCTGCTGCACATGGGGCTCATCGCCGTCTTCGCGTTCTTCATGCCGCACATGAGCGGCGACGACAGCGAAGACATCGATCGCGATCAGATCCTGATGATGCAGAAGCTGCTCAACGCCGCGGCGGACCGCGAGCAGGAGGAGCGGCAGGATCAGGACGTCAACGAAGCCCAGCCCGACCAGAAAGAGGGCGGGACGGGGACGCGCGCCAAGGGTGAAGAGGGCTCCATGGGGAACCCGAACACCAAGGACAGCGGCCACAAGTACGGCGTTCAGGGTCCGAAGGACAACCCCGACCCGCACCTCGCGAAGCAGGCGGCGCTGCAAGAGGCCGCGCAGTTCGGCATGATCGGCCTCATCTCGACGATGGGCGGCGGCGATCCGAACGCGCCCACGGCCCCCTGGGGTCGCGAGGAGTCTTCGGGCTCCGACGAGAAGAGCGCGCGCGGCAACATGTTCGGCGACACGATCGGTGACTCGTTCGGCGCGGGCGGCCTCGGCCTCTCCGGGGTCGGCGAAGGTGGCGGCGGGCGCGGTGAGGGCATCGGCCTGGGCAATTTCGGCGGCCTCGGTCACGGGGCCGGCACGGGCACCGGGCAGGGGATTGGTAACGGCCGTGGTCGGCTCGGGGGCGGTCACAAGGTCAGTTCGCCGCGCATTCGCGAAGGTGCGACGCAGGTCAACGGGCGGCTGCCCCCCGAAGTCATCCAGCGCATCGTGCGCCAGAACTTCGGTCGCTTCCGCCTCTGCTACGAGAACGGCATGCGCGCGAACCCGAACTTGCAGGGTCGTGTCAGCGTGAAGTTCATCATCGACCGCAGCGGCGCGGTGTCGATGACGGCCGACGGCGGGAGCGACCTACCCGATCAGGGCGTCGTGCAGTGCGTCGTGCGCGGGTTCGGTAACCTCTCCTTCCCGCAGCCCGAAGGCGGCATGGTCACGGTCGTGTACCCGATCATGTTCAACCCAGGGGATTAGGCCACGGCGGAAACGTGAAGCGCGGTCACCCGCGCTCACGCTTCACGAGGCTTGTTGCAGTGGACGGCTCGCATTCGGTTCCCGTAGACTTCCGCGCCATGAGTCACGCAAAGGTGCTCGTCGCTGCGGGCTTGGTGGTCGTTGCGGGGTGCAGTCGCAACAACATCGAGGCGGTCAACCTCGCGAACGAGGGCGATCAGGCCAAGACCGCAAACGTCGACGAGGCGATCTCCAAGTACGAACAGGCGACGAAGCTCGACCCGGACAACGCGCGCATCTGGTGGAAGCTCGTCCTCGCGTACGAGAAGAAGGAGGAGTGGCAGAAGGAAGCCACCGCCTGCGCCCACGCCGAGGAAGCGGCGGAGAAATCCGACGGCAAGAAGACGCACGCCGACTACTACTTCCGGCAGGGCTACGCCCTCGAGCAGCTCGCCGAGAACGGTGGCAACTGGGCGGACGCGAAGGTGCCGTTCCAGACGGCGACGCAGATCGACCCGAACTACGCCGAAGCCTACGGCGAGCTCGCGTGGGTCCTTCTGCACTCCGACGACGAGGTGGGCGCCATGCAGAACTGGACGAAGGCCCTCCAGACGAGTCCCGACCGCACCCAGTACTACGTCACGCTCGCCGACCTCTACCGCAGGCTGATGTTCTACGACCAGGAGGAGCAGGTCCTGAAGGAAGGGTTGTCTTACGCCAAGGAAGACGACAAGCACCTCTTCAACCTGCACACCTTGCTCGGCGACACGTACGAAACGAAGGGCGACGTTTCGCGCGCCGTGACCGAGTACGAAGCGGCCAAGAAATCCTGCGACAGCAACAAGTGCAACGACCACAAGGAGGCGTATTTCTACCTCGGGTCGGCTTACGCTGAGCTCAACCCGCCCAAGAAGAACGAGGCCATCCAGCAGCTGCAGTCGTTCTTCAAGATCACGTGCAAGGGCTCGAACGCGGCAAAGTTCGCGGATCAGTGTGCGCAATCTCAGGAGATCGCGCGCCGCCTCGGCGGCTCGCTTCAGTAAGCAACGCGCACCGGGTAGCTCTTGGGGAGGCGCCTCGGGAGCTCTCAGGAAGAGAATGTGCGAGAAACACGCGCCTGGGAGGGTCTGCGGGTCCGTCGAGAGACGGGTCATCGGCGAAAGATCGCCCGCGGGTACAACACCCTTCGGCGGTATAGTGTGGGCGCCGTGAGGCAACCGGGAAGGTCGCCGTCTTCCCGCTAAGCGGTCGAACGAACCGAGGCGATCGATGGAGTTAGAGGAGCGTCTTTCGTATCTGGAGCACGTCCAAGACTGGCAGGGCCTCGTCGACGAGCTCGAGAAGGGGATCGCATCGGCCAGTGCGCAGGCGGACAAGGCACGGTTTCACCTGAAACTGGGGCGGGTGCTCGAGATAAAGTTTCTCGCCGGGGTCAAGGCGCTCAAGCATTTTCAAGACGCCTACAAGCTCAATCCCGCGCTCGTCGAGAGCCTCGAGTCCGCGCGCCGCATCTATTGGGGCCTCGGAAAGCTGAACATGGTCCAGAAGCTCCTCGAACTGGAGCTGAAGGCCTCCCCGGAGGGTCCGCGAGCGAGCGCTCTGCTCCTCGAACTCGGCGACGTCCTCAGCGACCAGGGCGAATGGGAGAAGGCCGCGGCGGCCTACGCGAAGAGCCTCGGTGCCAGCGGCGGCAAGAACGCCGGCGCGAGCGCCGCCTTGGAGGACGTGCAGCTCGAAGCCGTAAGATGGCAAGAGCACCTCGCGGAGATTTTGCGCGCGAGCGCCAAGGACTCGAACGCGGCGGGCAAGGCGCGCGGGTTCCTGCGCGCCGCCCGGATCGCGCGACGTTTCGCGCCGGAAGAGGCCGAGGCGATGCTCGCGCGGGCCTACCTGGCCGACGCCGGCGACAAGCAGGTCGCAGCCCTCTACGAAGGCGTTCTCGCGGAGCAGGGGCGCTTCGACGCCTTGGAGCAGACGCAGAGGCAGATCCTCGACGAGCTCGATCCGGCGTCGCGCGCCCAGGCCGCGCTGCTCTTTGGTACGCGCTGGATCCTTCGGCACCAGAACGTGGAGCTCGGAGCCCGCTTTCTCGAGGAGGCGCTTCGACTCGATCCGCGCAGCGAAGGGGCGTTCTTCTTTCTGCGCGACGTCTACGGCAAGAAGGCAGGCGACTGGGGCCGCGTGCTCGACCTCGCCGAGGCCGCAGCCACGCGAGCCGAAGACGGAACGAGCACGTTCCTTTTGGCCGAGGCCGGGACGATCGCATGGCGCGAGCTCGGGAATCTGATCCGGGCGCGCTCTTCGTTCGAGCGGCTGAGCGCGGTCTCGCCCGAGCATCCGCAGCTTCGCGCCTTCGAGGCGCAGATCGGTGAGACGCTGAAGCCTTCGAGCTCTCCGAGGCCGACGGACACCGTGACCGCGCCCGCGGTGCAGGCTCCCGTGTCGGAACCGCCGGCCGCTCCCGCAGCGGCAGAACCTCCACCGGCCGCAACGCCGTCGCCTGTCGCCGCGGCGCCGCCTCCTGCTGCCCCCCCTCCCGCACCTCCGCCCGCTCCGTCGCGTCCCGCGGTCGTGGTCGACGAAGCGAAGATCGCCGAGCTGCGCCAGCTTGCCGACAAGCAGGAGGCCGCCAAGCGGTACAACGAATACGTCAAGACGCTGCTGCAGCTCGCGGGCCTGGTTCCGGACGCCGACGAAAAGGTCGCGCTCTACACGAAGGCCGCCGACCTCTACGTGTCGAAGTTTGCGAACCAAGCCGAGGCCGTGAAGGCCTACGAAGCCGTGCTCGCCATCGATCCGGATCACCCGCAGTCCGTCGATTACTTGCGGCAGATGTACGAGAAGCGCCGCGACTGGGAGAAGCTCCTCGGTCTGCAGCGCCGGGAGGCCGAGCGCTTGCCCGCCGGCTCGGCGCGGGCCGCCAAGTTCCTCGAGATCGCCAAGCTCGCCACCGAGCGCGTGAAGAAGCCCGAGGTGTGCGTCGACCTCTGGCAGGAAGTACTCGCCAACGACGACTCGAGCGCCGAAGCGCTCGCCGCGCTCGCGGGGCTTTACGAGCGCGCCAAGGACTTCGAACGGCTCGCCGCCGTTCTCGAGCGGCAAGCGGAGGTCACGTACGACGCCCCCGCCAAGATCCAGGTGCTCGCGAAGCTCGGCGCCATCTACGGCGATCGCCTCAACAACGACGACGGCGCCCTCAACGCTTGGCGGGCGTTGCTCTCGCTCGATCCCAACGATCGGCGCGCGCAGGACGCGCTGAAGAAGAAGTATCTCGCGCTCGGCCGCTGGGACGATCTCGAGGTGTTCTATGCCGAGAGCGGCAAGTGGGACGAGTTCATTCGCGTCCTCGAGCAGCAAGAAGCGAAGGAGACGAGCCCGCAGCCCAAGATTTCGCTGCTCTTCAAGATCGCCCAGCTGTGGGCCGACAAGAAGCAGAAGCTCGATCGCGCGGCCAAGGCCTACGAGAAGGTCCTCGAACTCGAGGCCGACAACCTGCACGCGGCCGAAGCGCTCATCCCGATCTATACGGCGGCCAACAACTCCAAGGCCCTCGGCAATGTCATCGAGGTCAAGCTCGCCCACGAGCAAGACCCGGCCGCGAAGCTCGAACTTTACCGAGAGGTGGCCGCCCTCTACGAGACGAAGGTGCGCGACCCGCAGCGGGCGTTCGATCGCTACCTTGCTGCGCTCGAGATCGCGCCTGGCGACCCTCGTACCGGAGAGGACATCGAGCGGGTTGCGAGCGCCATCGGACGCTGGGACGAGGTCGTTGCCGCTTACCGTCACGCCATCGAGTCCGCCGATACCAACGGCGATCACGAGGGAGGGCAGGCGCTGCGTCTTCGGCTCGGGCGTGTGCTCGTCCAGAACCTCAACAAAGTGGACGAGGCTCTCGAGGCCTACCGCGCCGTGTACGACGCGGACGGCGAGAACCTGGAAGCCATCGCGGCGCTCGAGCACCTCTACAGGCACGCCTCGCGATTCTCGGACCTGCTCGGGATCTACGAGAAGAAGCGCGACCTCGCCGCGAGCACCGAAGAAAAGAAGGCCATCAGCGCCGAGATCGCCCGTCTCTACGAGAACGAGCTCAAAGACGTCGATCGGGCCATCGACACGTACGTGCAAGTCCTCGAAGACGAGCCGAGCGACGCCCAGGCGCTGACGGCGCTCGACGTGCTTTACGGTCGGCTCGGGCGATGGGCGCCGTATGTCGACGTGTTGCGGCGCCGTCTCGAACTCGACATCGGCGAGCAAGAGCTCATCGACCTGAAGTTTCGTCTCGGCCAAGCGCTCGAGAAGCATCTGGAGGATCCGGCCGCAGCCCTCGAGAACTATCGAGAGATTCTCTTCGTGGAGCCGGCGCACGACGGCGCACGCAGCGCACTCGAGGCCATGCTCGAGGGCGATCTGCGCGCGGAGGCGGCTTCGATCCTGGAGTCGATCTACGAGGAGCGCGGCGACTGGCAGAAGTTGATCCAGTCGCTCGAAATCCTCGCGGCCGGCGAGGGCGACGTCGAACGGCGTGTCGCGCTGAAGCGCAAGGCCGCCCGCATCAGCTCCGAGCAAGCGAGCGACGCGGAGCGAGCGTTCACCTTCCTCGCTTCGGCCCTCCGCGACGAGCCTTCGCTCGCGGAGACGCGCGAGGAGATCGAACAGGTCGCATCGACGTCGGGCTTCTTCAAGGCCCTCGTCGACCTGTACGGCGACCTCGCGGCCGATCTGAGCGACGCGGTGCTCGCCCGCCAGTACTGGATGCGCATCGCGGCGATCGACGAACGTCTTGGCGACGTCGACCAGGCCGCGCAGGCTTTCACCAAGGTGCTGGCGATCGACGCCGGGGACGCCGAGGCCCTGGCCGCGCTCGAGCAGCTGTTCACGCGCACCCAGCGCTGGGTCGACCTCATCGGAGTCATCGAGCGACGCATCGAGCAGGCGGCGGACGCCGCCGATCGCGAGGGCCTCTACGCCTCGATGGCGCAGATCTACGATCAGCGGCTCGGTCGGCCCGAGGACGCGGTCGCGGCCTATCAGAAGGTTCTGGATCTCGACCCCGGCAGCGATCGCGCCCTTCGCGCGCTCGACGACCTTTTCACCCGTCAGAAGCTCTGGGACAAGCTGGCCGAGAACCTCGAGGCGCAGCTCGCGCTCGCCGCCACCGACGAAGTCCAGCTCACGCTGATGCTGCGGCTGTCGGCTCTCCGCGAAAGCGAGATGGGGCTCGTCGACGTCGCCATCGAGGGGTATCGCCAGGTCCTCGAACGGTCGCCTGCGAACGTCGAGGCCCTCACGGCGCTCGAGCGTCTCGGCCGGAACGAGCACTACGAGCTCACGATCGCCGACTTGCTGGAGCCGCTTTATAGGCAGGCCGGCGACTGGCAAAAGCTCGTCGGCGTCCACGAGGCGCAAGTGCGGCGGACGGAAGACGTCTCGCGCCGCGTCGAGCTCCTCCACCAGATCGCGCAGCTGTACGAGGACGCGGCTGGAGAGCTCGACCCGGCGTTCGCCACCCTCGCGCGAGCCTTGAAGGTCGATCCCGCCAACGAGACCACGCAGCAGCAGCTCGATCGCGTTGCTCGCGCGACCGGGCGCTTCGCCGATCTGGCCAGGGTGTTCGAGGATCTGGCCACGGAGATAGAAGACGCCAGCCTCTCCAGCGCGCTCACCATGATCAGCGCGCGCGTGCAGGAGAACGACATCGGAAACATGGGCGCGGCCGTGGCGCTCTATCGGAAAGTCCTCGAGATCGATCCATTGAACCTCGGCGCCACCGAGTCCCTCGAGCGGTTGTTCCGCGCGTCCGAGTCTTACGCCGATCTGGCGGTCATTCTGCAGAGAAGGTCGGAGATCCTCGACGACCCTCGCGACAAGAAGGAAGCGCTGTTCCAGGCGGCGGCGATCGAGGAAGACGTCCTCAACAGGCCCGAGGCGGCCATCGTCGTCTACAACAAGGTGCTGGAGATCGACTCCGACGACGTGCGCGCCGTGGAGGCGTTGATCCGTCGGTACCTCGATCTGTCGCGGTGGCCGGAGCTGCTGGCCGTCTACGCCAAGAAGGCGGATCTCGTCGCCGACGTCGACGAGAAGAAGAGCATCTACTACCAGGTCGGAGCGGTCTACGAGCGCGAGCTCGGCGACGTCGCGCGCGCGATCGACACGTACGCGAAGATCCTCGAGCTCGATCCGGACGATGTCCAAGCGCTGTCGCGGCTCGACGTTCTCTACGAGAGGGCCGAGAACTGGTCCGAGCTACTCTCCGTCCTGACTCGCGAGAGCGAGATGACGAGCGACCCCGTCGAGGAGTCGAGCTACAAGTACCGGATCGCGGACCTCTACGAGAAGCACCTGGACGACGTCCAGCGGGCCCTCGAGCTTTACGGCGAGATTCTCCAACAGCAGCCCGATCACGAGCCGACCCTGCGCGCCCTCGAGGGCTTGAAGGACGGCGATCGGGACCCCCTCGGCGCAGCGGCCGTTCTGGAGCCGGTGTACGAAGCCGTCGGCGACTGGCCGAAGCTCATTCGAGTTCACGAGGTTCAGGTCCGGCGCTCGACGGACGCGTTCCAGAAGGTGGATCTCCTCCATCGCATCGCGCGTCTCTACGAAGACGCCCTCGGTGACCACGCGTCGGCGTTCGAGACGTTCTGCCGTGCCCTCCCGATGGATGACGGCAACGATCAGACCTTGGGCAACATCGAGCGGCTGGCAAATGTCGTGAACCGATGGCCGGCCGTGGCGTCGCTCTACGATGCGCAGCTCGACGACCTCGCTCAGCGCGGCGAAAACGACCGCTTCGTCGATCTGGGGCTGCGCAACGCCCAGCTCTTCGAGGTGCAGCTCGAGGACGTCGACGGGGCCATCGCGCGCTACCGGCGCGTGGTCGAGGCCGCCCCGGAGAACATCGTCGCGATACGGGCGCTCGACCGGCTGTACGTGCAGGCGGAGCGATGGCCGGACCTGGCGCAAGTGCTCGCCCGCGAGGCCGAGATCGCCGAGTCCCCGGACGAAGCGCTGGAGCTCAAGTTCCGGCTCGGTCAGATCCAGCAGACGAAGCTCGGCGACGTCGATGGGGCCCTCGCGGCGTACCGGGACGTGATCGCCGCGGCCCCCGAACACGAGGCGACGCTGGCCGCGCTGGAAGCCCTGTTCAACGAGGGCATCAAGCAGGCCGAGGTGGGCGAGATCCTCGAGCCGCTTTACCGCGCCGCGGGCGAGTTCGAGAAGATGTCGCTCGTCTACGAGGCGCAGCTCGCGCAGACGGAGGGCCAAGAGGAGCGTCTGGCAGCCTACTATCGCCTCGCCGAGCTCTGGGAAGACAAGCTGCTCGACACGGTGAAGGCGCTCGGAGTCTACATCCGCGCCCTCAAAGAATATCCGCTCGACGAGAAGTCCGGCGAAGAAGCCCCGCGTCTGGCCGGCGCCGTCGACGGGGGCTGGGAGACGCTGGCCAACGCGTACGCGGACGTCATCGGTCTGCACAACGACGTGGAGGTGCAGAAGTCCGTGGGGCGCAAGCTGGCACGGACGTTCGAGGACGAGCTGGGCGACGTCGGCCGGGCCGAGGAAACGTACAAGTACGTCCTCGGCATCGACCCGAAGGACACGGAGGCGCTTGCGAACCTCGATCGCATCTATCTGTCGATCGAGGCATGGCCCGACCTGGCGCGCACGCTCGAGATGCGCGTGCAGGCGTCGACCGATCGTGTCGACCTCGTCGAGCTGTACCCGCGACTGGGCGAGCTTTACGAGACGAGGCTCGGCGACGTGCCCAACGCGGTGCGGGCGTACCGGCACGTGTTCGACGATCTCGACAAATCGCACGAGGGCGTCATCGCGGCCCTCGCGCGGATCTACGAGGCGCAAGGGTCGTGGGTCGAACTCGACACCGTCTACCAGCGCGAGCTCGAGGGAGCGTCGGGTGACTCCGCAGAGGCCGACATCCGGGCGAAAATTGCTCACCTGGCGGCCGACAAGCTCGCTCAACCGGATAAGGCGATCGAGACGTGGAAAGTCGTGCTCGACCTCCGCGGCGAGGACCCGGAGGCCCTGCACGCCTTGGCCAACCTCTACTCCGCTCAGGGCCAGTGGGCAAAGCTGGTCGACGTGCTCGAGCGCGAGTTCGACATCGCCACGAGCGACGAGGATCGGGCAAGCATCCTTGCGCGTCGCGCGCAGACGACGAGCGAAAAGCTGGGGCGCGACGACGCGGCGATGGAGGATTGGAACCGCGTCCTCGACATCGACTTCGCCAACTTGACTGCTCTGCGCGCGATCGTCGGGATTCGACGCCGGCAGGGTGAGCCGAACGAGCTCGTTGCCGCGCTCCATCAGCTGGTCGACCGAGCGGCGGCGTTCGTCGAGGCCGACGAGCTGAAGGAAGTGTTCCGGGAGCTCGGCCGGACGTACGGGACCGTTCTGCTGCAGCCGTACGATGCCGGCGAAGCGTGGCGCAAGCTGCTCGATGTCGGGCCCGACTTCGAAGCGATCGACGCGCTCGAGGCGATCTATCGCGCCGACGAGCGCTGGACGGACGTCATCGACGTGAAGATGCGGCGGGCCGACGCCCTCGCCGAGCCGGGCGACAAGATCACCGAGCTCCGCAGCGTTGCGGCCATGTGGCGCGACCAGGCCAACGACGCCGACGGAGCACGCGCTCCGTTCGAGAAGATCCTCGAGATCGATCCCGCGCACGACGAGGCGTTCTCCGAGCTCGAAAAGCTCCACCAGGCGGCCGGACGCTGGGAACCGCTGCTCGAGCTGTACCTGGCGCGTCTCGAGACGCGGGAGGAGACGAGCCAGAAGACGGAGCTACTGAGGAAGATCGCCCGCGTCTTCGAGGAGAGGCTCGACGACAAGAGTCAGGCGCTCGACGCGCTCGTCAACGCGCTCGAGATGGATTTCCACGACCGCGAGACTGCGCGTTACCTCGAGCGACTCGCGCAGGCCACCGGGCGATGGAACGAGGTGATCCACACCGTCAACGGATGGCTGAAGCGACAGACGGAGCCCAAGGAGAAGATCCGCCTCTGTCTGCACCTCGCCAAGTGGTACGGCGACGACCTCGGTCATCCGGAGTACGCACAGCCGTACTACGCGCAGATCATCCAGCTCGATCCGCACAACGTCGGGGCGATGCGGCAGCTTGGGAGCCTCTACAAGAAGGCCGCCAACTGGCAGCAAATGGGGGCGACGCTGACGCGCGCCCTCGAGGTGGCGACCAACGACATCGACCGCAAGGAGACGCTGAACGATCTCGGCGAGCTGCTCGACGCGCACATGCAGCAGACCGATTCGGCGATCACGCACTTCCAGCGCGCGCTCGAGGTCGACCCTCACTTCGTGCCGGCCCTCGAAAACCTCGAGCGCATCTATTCGGCGCGCAGCCAGAACCGCGAGCTGGTCGACATCCTACAGCGCAAGGTCGCGGCGCTGAGCGATGCCGCGGAGACGGCGACCACTCGCTTGCGCATCGCTCAGCTCTACGAGACGAGCCTGAACGATCCGACGCGCGCGGCGAGCATGTACCGCGAGGTCGTCGATGCCGATTCGGCCAACCTCGCTGGCCTGCGGGGCCTTGGCCGCGTCTACGAGGTGCTCGAGCAGTGGGCAGAGCTGGTCGGCGTGCTCGATCGGCAGCTCGAGATCGTCACTACGGAGCGCGAGAAGATCGAGGTGCTGATGCACCTCGCCACGCTTCACGAGGAGCACTTCCTCAAGGCCGATCTCGCGGCGAAGCGGCTCGAGCAGGTGCTGGAGATCGATCCCAACAACGAAGCGGCTTACGTCAAGCTCGCGCGCGCGTACCGCAAGCTTCGCCAGTGGCACGATCTCGTCAACGCCTACGAACGGCACATCTCGGCGACCCTCGACCGCAAGACGAAGGCCGAGCTCTACGGCTCGATCGCCCAGGTGTTCTCGGACGAGATCGAGGACTCCGAGCGCGCCATCGACGCGTACAAGAACATCATCGACATCGACGAGCAGAACGTCCCCGCGCTCGAAGCCCTCGCAAAGCTTTACGAAAAGACGGGGGACGCGGCCCAGGCTATCGAATACACGACGCGCGTCGCCGACCTGACCCAGGACACCAAGCAACGGGTCGAGGCCTTCTATCGCATCGGCAAGGCGCTCGACGAGAAGCTCGGCGATCGCGTCTCGGCCCAGGAGAGGTACGAAACGGCGCTCGACCTCGACCCGACGCACCTGCCGACGCTGGCGGCCCTGCGTCAGATCGCGCTCGACGCGGCCGACTACGACAAGGCGGCGCGCTACTACGATCAAGAGCAGAGCGCGACGCAGTCGCCGCGGCAGCGTGCCCGTCTGCTCATCGAGCTCGGCAAGCTTCGCGACGAGATGCTCGGCGACCACGCGAGCGCCGTGCTCGCGTGGGAAGCGGCGTACGAGGCCGATCCGGAGAACGAGGACGCGGCCCAGCCGCTCGCCGACGAATACGTCGTCCAAGAACAATGGGACAAGGCCGAGCCGCTGCTCGACTTGCTCGTTCGCAAGAGCGGCAAGCGCGAGCGCGCTGAGCAGCAGGCCCTCCAGAACAAGCTCGGTCGCGTTTGCGCCGCGCTCGGCAAGGACGACAAGGCGCTGAAGGCGTATACGGCCGCCCATCAGCTCGATCTGACGGACCAGGCCACCATCCGCGGCCTCGCCGAGGTGTGCTTCCGTCTGAAGGACTGGGGCGCCTCGCTCACCAACTACCAGAAGGTGCTGACGTCCCTCGGCGAAGACGAGACGGCGGCCCGAGCCGAGGTCTACTTCAAGCTCGGGTGCATCAAGCGAGAGCAGGGACAGGCGAAGCAGGCCGTCAACAACTTCGAGAAGTCGCTCGCCGTCGACGCGTCGTACGCCCCGACGCTCGAGGCGCTCGTCGCGCTGTACACGGAGCTCAAGGACTGGAAGCAGGTCGTCGCCTACAAGCGCCAGATCCTCGACAACGTGATGGACGCGGACGAGCGCTTCCGCATGCTCAACGACATCGCGACGGTATGGAACGACCAGGACAAGAGCCCTCTCCGCGCGATCGAGGCGCTCGAAGAAGCGCGCGAGCTCCAGCCGACCAACACGGGCCTGCTGCACAAGCTCATCGCCCTCTATCAGGCGACCGAGAACTGGTCGAAGATGGTCGACACGCTGCAGGCAATCGCCGACGGCGAGAAGGACCCGGGCCGCAAGAGCAAGTTTCTCTTCACGATGGCCCAGCTGTACCGCGACAAGGAGGGCGACCAGGACCGCGCCGTGGAGCTCTTCGGCGAGGCGCTCGACCTCAACCCGCAGTACCTGGAGGCATTCGAACGGATCAACAAGATCCTGACGGCCAAGAAAGACTGGAAGGCGCTCGAGCGCGCGTTCAGAAAGATGCTCCGCCGGCTCTCGACCGCGAACGTGTCGAACCCGGAGCTCGAGTTCAACCTCTGGCACAACCTCGGTCTCATTTATCGCGATCGTCTGAAGGACACGGCGAGCGCCATCGAGGCGTTCAAGATGGCCACGCGCTTCAAGGGCGAGGAGGTCGTCGAACGTCAGATCTTGGCCGAGCTCTACGAGGCCACCGATCAGATCGAGTCGGCCGTCGGCGAGCACTCGCTGGTCCTTCAAAAGGATCCGCTGCGCGTCGACCCCTACCGGAGCTTGTACAAGCTCTACCTGCGCATGCACGAGTACGACCGTGCGTGGTGCATGTGCGCGGCGCTCTCGTTCTTGCGCAAGACGGACGACGAAGAGCAGCGCTTCTTCGAGGACTACCGGCCCAAGGGGATGATCCAGGTCAAGAGCCGCCTCGACAACGAGGGGTGGGTGAAGGGGCTCTTCCACAAGGACGAGAGCCTCTACATCGGCAAGATCTTCGAGATGCTCACGCCTGCCGCGATCGTGGCCAAGACGAACCAGCTGCGCGCGCAGAAGCAGCTGCCGGTGCTCGACAAGCGGTTCTTGCAGGACCTGGCGACGAGCACCGTCACCTTCGCGAAGACGTTCGGATGGGCCGGGCAGGTGCTGGGAATCGTGCAGATGCCACAGCTCTATGTCCGCAACGACGTGCCGGGCGCGCTGATGGCCGTCGCGGCGACCCCGCCGGCCAGCGTGGCGGGTCAGACCGTCCTCACCGGATTCACTCCGCAGGAGCTCACGTTCATCGCGGGCAAGCACCTCTCGGGTTACCGCGGCGAGCACTACATCAAGAATCTCTTCCCGACCCTCGCCGAGCTGAAGGTCATCCTCTTTGCCGGCGTGAAGATCGTGATGCCGGAGTTCGCGGTGCCGGGGGAGATGGCGCAGGCGGTCAACGCGACGGCGTCCGAGCTCGTGAAGCACATGCAGATGGTGCAGCGCGAGTCGTTGAAGATCGTGGTCCAGAAGTGGATGGAGGACGGCGCCACCGCGGACTTGAAGCGGTGGATGCAGACGATCGAAGTGACGGCGTGCCGGGCAGGACTGTTGCTCTGCGCGGATCTGGAGATCGCCAAGAAGATCATCGGCGCCGAACCGCAGCTCCCCGGGGACCTGCCGCCGCCGGACAAGATGAAAGAGCTGCTGATCTTTTCGGTCAGCGAGCAGTACTTCAGCCTGCGCAAGGCGCTCGGCATCGCGGTCGGGTAAGCCGTCCCTTTTTCGGTTTCCTGGCAACCCTCGGAGGGATCGGTCCGACGGGGTGGCATGGGTGCCGTCGAAGAGGTGTCCCCGCCGTCCGCGGCGGCGACGATGGAGATCATGCCCGTCGCGCCGGCGACGAAGTGGTTCGTGGAAGTTCAGGACGAGGGGCAAGCGCGCCGGATCGGCCTCTCGCGCGACAAGGCCGTGGTCGGCTCCTCGCCCGAGGCCGACGTGGTGGTTCGTGACGCAACCGTCAGCGCTCGCCATTGTGCGCTGAGCATCCTCGGGGGTGGGGTGGCGATCGAAGACCTGGGATCCAAGAACGGGACGTACGTCGGCACGGCGCGCGTTCGCGAGGCCTGGGGCCAGGCGGGAACGGCGATCGCCGTCGGGCGGTCGACGCTCGTCATCGTGCCTGGCGACGATCTCGCGGAGACTGCGCCGGGGCCCCCCCTCGTCGGAGTGGCTGGAACGTCGATCGCGATGCGGCGCCTGGCGGATCAAGTGCGGCGGCTCGCGCGTCACGCCCTCCCGGTCCTCATCGCGGGCGAGAGCGGTACAGGCAAGGAGCTCATCGCGCGATCGCTGCATGCGGAGGGGCCCCGGCGCGCGCGTCCCTTCGTGGCGCTGAACGTGACGGCCGTTCCGCGAGAGCTGGTGGAGAGCGAGCTGTTCGGACACGAGCGCGGTGCCTTCACCGGCGCTCACGTGCGGCGCGAAGGCGCCTTCTCCGACGCCGAAGGCGGGACGCTCTTTCTCGACGAGATCGGCGACTTGCCGCTCGACGCGCAGCCCAAGATCCTGCGCGCGCTGGACGGGTACGAAGTGCGCCGCGTCGGTGGGGCCGGAGGTGGCAAGCGGGCCGACGCGCGCGTCGTCGCCGCGACGCACGCCCGGCTCGAAGAGAAGGTGACGCGTGGGGAATTTCGCAGAGATCTCTTCCACCGTCTCGAGTGCCTCGTCGTGACCGTGCCGCCGCTGCGCGAGCGGCGAGGCGACATCGGGGTCATCGGCCGTGCCCTCTTGCAGCAACTCGAACCGGACATCGGCGAGCGGATTCTGACGCCAGGCGCCCTCGCGCGTCTGGCTGCCCATGACTGGCCCGGCAACGTCCGAGAACTGCGGAACGTGTTGTGCCGCGCCGCGGATGCACGGGTGGGGAGCGCGCGCATCGATGCCGAAGACGTCGATCGCGCGCTCCGACGCGACGGCCCTCCGGTCCTCAAGCGAGTCACGCCGCAGCGGGCCCGGGAGTTGATGAACGAGACCTCGGGCAACCTCAGCGCCGCCGCGCGCGCCGCCGGACTGCCTCGGACGTCGTTTCGAAAGCTCCTGTAGTCTTCGGGCGTGACTCGGCGCGGGTGGGTCGTCATCGGCTTGCTGACGGGTGTCGTTACGAGCTGCCGACGATCACCCGAATCGGCTCCTCTGAAGCCGCCGGCGGCCGACGCGCAAAGTTCGACGGAGAGCGGCGCAACGGTGACGGGCTCGTCGAGCGCAGAGCCGCGGCAGACCGAAGCGATGTTCTCCGCGCCGATCGCCGGGACGCGGGTCGGCACGACGACGATTGTTGCCGGCCTCGTCTTGCCCCAGGGCGTGTTGCGAGTCGTCGGTTGGCCGGAGGTTGGTCCGGCCTGGACTACGGATGCTTTGCAAGACGTGGGGTGGACGCCCGACGCCGATCTGCACGTGGACCCCGCTGGCGATGGGGTGGCGCTCGTCTGGCGCGGCAACTTGGCCGGCAAACCGGCGCGGACCGCCGTCGTGCTTGGCCCAAAAGGCGAGCGGCGCGGCGACGCCGTGTCCGTCGGCGGCTCGTTCTGCGCGACCGGGTCCGGCTTCGCGTGGGTCGATCCGCCCGCACATGGCCCCGCGCACGTGCGCGCGCGTTCGTGGGCCGACGTCGCGCCCCACGAGGTCGCCACGGTCCCCTCCGATCGCGCAGCCTCCGTGCTCTGCGGCGACCACGACGTGTTTCTCCTCGGGGACGGAGACGATGACCTCACGTCGACGACATTCACGCCGGAGGATACGAAGGCTCCGCCGCCCGTCGTCGTCATCCGAGACACCGACTTCGGCGATGACGACGAGCGCGAACACCACGTCTACACGGCCGGCGACACTCTCGGCCTCGTCCGGGTCTCCGGGTCTGGCGCCGTCGCGCTTCGCGACGTCTCCCGTGGGACGGTCTCCCCCTGGCGCCGGCTCAAACACCGGATCGGACAGGACGACGACGTCGTAGCCACCGACGGCGATAGCGTTGCTACTGTCGTCGTTTTCACCCACGACGTCGAGGACATCTGCGATGGCGGATCCACGGCGGAGAGCCTCCGGGCGTTGCGCGTGGACCGCGCGACAGGACAGGACGCCGTCGTGTCGCTGGCGCAGCCCGATTGCCGCAAAGGACGGGGACCTTTCTGGGTCGCTACGCCCCCGGCGGGGCCCCTTGTGGCGTGGGTCGAGCGCGCCACGAACGCTTCCGGCGGCGGCGCCCCGATCGATGCGCTCCTCTTCGGCGGTGTCTCCGCCGACGCGGGTTCTGCCGGCCGCGCCGAGCTTGCCGCCGACGCACTGGCGCAGGTGGGATGCGACGAGACGTGCTGGATCGCAGCCTTGGTCCGAGCGACGGACACCGATGGCTCCCAGCCCGAGGCCATCGTCGTGCGCTCCTACCCGTGAGAGGCGTCGGGCGCGGTCAGAAGGTCGTCGTGAGCGAGAGGCCGCCGGTGGAACGCCCCACCTCGGGCGTGAGGATCGTGTGCTTGAACAGCGAACCGCTCGACTGCGCCGGCTCCCCGCCTTTGTCGGCCGCGAGGTAGTAGATGAGCGTGATCGCCAGAGCGCCGGCCCCGACCCCGATCGCGACGTTGCCGATCGTGGCGTCCGTATTGATGTCCTGATTGTCGTTCTTGTACGCGGTGCACGCGCCGGCGAGACCCTGGAGGCTCATCGGAGTCGGCGGAACGCAAGAAGTGCCACCGGCTTTGGTGATGCTTTCTTCGGCGGCGTTGGCTTTGCTCTGCGCAGACTGCTTCGAGTTCGACATCACGATGGCCACAACCCCGCCCGCGACGGCGAATATGCCGCCGATGACCACCGGCACCATGTTCGACGGCGGGGCAAAGATCCCCGGATGGCCGCGCGACTCCGAAGGCTCCGGCGGCGGCGGCGATGGGGCTTCGGCGTGGTCTTCCACCTTCGGCGCTTCTTCGGGTTCCTCTTTTTGGGCGGGTGGCGGCGGAGGCGGTGGCTCCGGAGGGCTTGGCGGGGGCGCGGCGATAGGCTTGGCCAGCCGCGCAATCGCTTTCTCGCCAGCCAACACGGTGACGCTGTTCGTATCCGCGGTTCCGTCCGGCCCTTTGAACTTGACGGTGTGAGCGCCCGGTTCGACGTAGATCGCATCCGGTAGCGGTGTCGTGCCGGCATGATCGCCGTCGACGGCCACGTCGGTCCCCGGCGGGGCCGCGATCTCGATGCGGCCGAGCTTTGCGTGTGCCTGGTTCAGGCCGTCATTCGCGTCGTTTCGCTGCTTGTCCGAGATGTCCTTGCTCTCGCTGAGGAACTGCCTGAAATAGCGTTCCGCCTCGAGGACATGCCCGCTCTTGAGGCAACTCCACGCCAGGTTTAGCAATACGGCGGGGTGCTTCTTCAGCGCGTACGCCTGCAGGAACGACGCACGTGCTTGCTCGAAGGAGCCCTTGTCGAAAAAATCGACACCCTCCTTGAATCGGGCCCTGGCCATGCCCGTGGTCGGGTCATCGGCCGCGCTCTGAGCGACGACCGGAGAGGGGAACGCGACGGGCGCGAGGGCCAGAAGCAAAGCAGCGGCGATCGGACGCGTTCTCATTCGTAAGCTCTACGAGGATCCTCGCCGTACCGCGCAGCCCATGTAAAGGACGTTCAGAACGGGACGTCGTGGACAATCGTCGAGCCACCCGATTTGGGCCGCGGGGCGGGCTTCGGGGCAGGTGTCGGAGCCACGTAGGGGCGGGGGGCAGGCGGCGTTGGCGCCGTGTAGTGGGCGACCACCGGGGGGGGGGCTGCCGTGGGCAGCGCCGAGACTTTGATCGGCGATTGTGCAGGCGTGGCGCTCGCGATGGGGGAAGGCGGCGTTGCGGCGGTGAGCGCCGGCGTTGCCGTGGACTTCACCTCGGGTGGCGGAGGAGGAAAGTCCGGGCCCGTATGCGCTGGCTTGTCGGCGACCGTTGGCGAACTCGGTAGGCCCTTGTCGGTGGCGGGCGACATCGACAACCATGCACCGACGCCCCCGGCCGCGAGGAACGCCACCCCCAGCCCGATCCAAAGCGGCTTTCGTGAGGGCCGGGCCAGGCGAACCATGTCCGAGCTGACGGACTCGACCCGTGGCCGCATCGCCGGCGCCGGCGGCCCCACAGGAGCGGCACGCCGCGGGATGATTCGCGTCGCCGCCAGAGCCTCGAGAGAGGCCGGAGACGCGGACGACTCTACGGGCACGTACGGCGCCACCACGATGGCGGCGGCAGGCTGCGCCACGACGGGTGCCGGCGCGGGTGCAGGTGGAGCGTTCGAGGGTCCGGGAGGCGCGTGCGACGGTGCAGGTGCACCGTACGACGGTGCTGGCGGAGCATGCGACGGCGCAGGGGCAGGGTATGACGGTCCAGGCGCAGCGTGTGATGGTGCCGGTGCAGTGTACGACGCGATTGCCGCGGGCGAAGCCGGTGGCGCCGCGACGGCGGGCTCTGCCACCACGATCGACTCGACGGGCTCCATCGTGCCGACGACGCGCGACGGCGGGAATGAGCCGCCCGCGATCTTCGCCGTCGTGCGCACGTCGACGTGTGTCCCGCCCCCCTGGAGTGCCTGCATATCGGCGGGCGAGAGGCTGCCGGCACCCGTGAACGGAGCTTCGTCGAGCTCCCACGAAGGGCGAAAAGCCGTCGCGAGCCGCTCGAGGTCATCCGGGGTGGGCGGGGTGTTCTCGAACCCCGGCGGCCCCTTCGAAACGGGGTCACCTTGATAAGCCATGCTGCACCCGAAAAGGCTAACACCTGCGCCGCTGTCCAACAAACTCGTGAAGACGCAGCAAATGCACTGCCCAAGTACCTAAATTTCCAATGACGCGCGCGTTTCAGCTGTAACTTTTTCGGGCAGGGAAGGCACGTTTCGCGCCGCTCGAGCCGTCGCCCGTCACGCGGGGAATTGCTCACGCAGCGTGTCGTCCCACTGGTCCGCCACCTTGCCCACCGTCTCGAGCAAGTCCTCGAACTCCTCGTAATCCAGCCCGGACAGGCGTCGGAGCGCGCGCACGACCACCTCTTCCCGTTCGGCGTCGATCGCGAATGCGGCGTCCGACGTCGTGAGAAACGAGAGCTCGAGCAGACGGCGATACAGATTCTCCCGTTCTCCTTTGGGGACCGGCATGACCGGCGCCACGAATAGGAGCACGCCATGGTCTTCGAGGACGTTGATCCCGACGCCCGCGGAGCCCTTTCGAACCAGCGTGTACCCGGCCGGGTCGAGCGGCTCGAGCTTCGCGCCCGCGCGCTCCCCGAACCGTGCGAGGTAAGCGTTGACCATGGCCCGCGCGTCTTCGTACGTTTGGCCGCTGGCGCGATCCGCATACGTCGGTTGCATCGTCAGCTGAGGCTCGGACACGTGGCACCTCTGTCTTGCGGGCGTTCCTCGAGCGAGCTTAGCGCCCGTGGGCGGTTCGTGTCTCGCGTCATGGCCCCGCTCCTCGGGGCCCTCGTGGCCGCGCCGGCGACGACCGGGTGTCGGGTCGGGCCGGTGGGCGCCGATGCAGGGGCGGACGTCGCGGGGGCTGGCGGCGGCAACGAACTCGCCCTCGTACGACGTCTCTCGATGGGCGGCCTCGGCGCGCCTCTCCTTCCGCCTCGCGCAGACGCCCTCGCCCTCGCCGAGTCGGTCGAGGCGCGCGCGGCTCGCGAGGGGTCCGGTATGCGCGCGGTCGAGCTTCACGCGGCGGCAGCCGCCTTGCTCACCCGCATATGGCGGATCGACGGCCGCGATCGCGACGCCACCGAGGCCCTCGAACTCTATCGCGCCGCCGCGCGCGACGCGAAGGTCACGGGCGCCTGCGAGGCGGCCGTCGCCGCGGCCGAGCTGGAAGGCGACGTGGCTCGCGACGCCGAGACGACATACGCCGCGCTCTACCGCGCGCAGCGACGCTTCGCCCCGGCATCGGAGCCGGTCGCCGACGCGGGCCGATCGGACACGGCTTGCCGGCGCGCGATCGACGACGCGCTCGCCGACGTTGCCGCGTTCCGCCCCGCGCAGCGCACGCTCGACGCCATCGACGAAGGGCTCGACGTGGCGGGAGAGGCCGTGGTCCCCTTGGCCGCGGCGCCCATCGACGCGGGCGCCAGCGAACCAGCCACGCCTCCTCAAGTCGTACGCATCGAGGCTTGGCCCGGCCGCGACGCGGCCCGAATCGTCGTCGTCCTCGATCGACCGGCAGCCTATCGCGTGGGCGACGAGCTGCTCTCGGCACGCGCCGCGCCGAGTACGTTCCTGGACCTCGACGGCGTCGACCTCGGCGCGACACCGCGCGACCTGGCGGAGTCAGGGGTCGTCACGCGCGTGCGTGCCGAAGCCTCGAGCACCGGATCACGGGTGTCGATCGACATCGACGGGCGCGCGTGGCGTCGTGTATTTTACATGTACGACCCCTATCGCGTGGTCGTCGACGTCGCGCGCCGCCTGCCCGGATCGGTCGGTCGGGTCCCGCGCGACCTGGCCCGCGTGGTGCTCGACCCAGGCCACGGCGGACGCGACACGGGCGCGGTCGGTCTGGGAGGCCTCCGCGAGAAGGACGTGACGCTCGACATCGCGCGGCGCGTGTCCGTCATCCTCGCCGGGCAAGGCCTGCGAGTCATCTTGACGCGAGACGACGATCGCTTTGTCTCGCTCGAGGAGCGGACCGCGCGCGCCAACGAGTCGGCCGCGGATCTGTTCGTCTCGATCCACTGCAACGCGAGCGAAAGCAAAAGCCGCCGCGGAGTGGAGACCTACGTGCTCGACACGACGCGCGACGAGATCGCGGCCCGCGTCGCGGCTCGCGAGAACGCCACGACGCAGGCGGCCACGGCGGAGCTCGCGTCCATTCTGGGTGGCCTGCGGCTGGCCGACCAGGGGCAGCGGTCGCGGCGCCTTGCCCGCCTGCTCGATCGGTCTGCGTCCTCGGCGTTGCAGGCAAGGTACGGAGACGTCGTGGACGGCGGCGTCCATCCCGCAGGCTTCTACGTACTCGTCGGCGCCGCGATGCCGAGTGTCTTGTTCGAGACCAGCTACATCTCGAACCCCGTCGAAGAGCAGCGCCTCGCGAGCGAAGACGGACGACAGCTCTTCGCCGACGCGGTCGCCAATGCCGTGAAGGCGTACCGCGAGGGTCGCTAGAGCGACAGGTCTGGTGACCCTTCACCCGCGTGTTTCGGGGCGCGGGGCCGCGCTACTCGAGGCCCGCGAGGAGCTCCATCCGCTCGCGCAGCTCGCGCAGGTCGAGCGGGGCGGGACCTGCCAGGACGACGCGGACGTGCCGGGTGGCTTCGGCCTGCCCGAGCCGCGCGGAGACCGTCTCCGCGCCGAGCGGCGCGAGGTCGCCCAGGACGACGATTTCCGGGTCGAGCGCCGCGAGGCACAGGAGGCCATCGACGACGTGGGCAAACGCGGTCACCTCGAAGCGACGCGACAGGGCGCGAAGCAGCGCGTCCGCCGCGCGCGCGTCCGACTCGACCACGACGACCCGTGGCCGCGCCTGACAAAGGGCCGCCGGAATACCGAAGCCGTAGGCGCGAAGGAAGTCGACGACGTCCAGGCGCCGGAAGCGCAGGTGCCGCCCTACCGTTCGGACTCCGCGGATCTTGCCGCGACTCTCCCAGTTGTGGACGGTCTTCAAGTCGACGCCGCAGAACTCGGCCACGCGTACGGCCGAGAGCATGCGATGGCGACTCTCCGGCTCGCTCATGCGGGCGGCGCGCCCTCCGGGAGAAACCGGCCGTCTCGCAGAACGTACCGCGACGGCCCGGGCGAGCGTGCGGCGCGGACGCTGTGCTGCGGATCGCCCGGCAGCGCCAGCGCCATCGCGTCCCCTTGCGCCACGAGCTCCGGACAGATCGGCTCCAGACACGACTGCCCCGCGATGGCGGCGGCAGCGACGGCATTGGGGGCCGAAGCCAGGATCTCGAGCGTGCGATGCGTCGGCGGGGCGAGCAGCAGTTCGCCGCGATCGAACCGCTCGAGGACGCGCGCCGGCGTCGACCAGAAGCTCGCGGTCGTCTCATGACCGTCGTGCCGACCCTCGAGCGCGGGCGTCGCGACGAACAGGAAAAACCGCGTATCGAAGCGTCGCGGCTCGGTTACGGGCGTCACCCACCGCGCGAACGCGTGGAGCGCGAAGAGATCGAGCTTGCGCCCCGCCTCCGACAGCAGCCCGCGCAACGACGTCGGCGTGGGGCGCCCACGCAAGGCGGCGCGCCCCCCCAGGAGTTGTTGGTGCGCCCGGGCGGGGGCGGGGTCGGGCCAGATGTCCGCATCTTCGAGAGCCGCGCGGCACGCACCG
>Ga0302326_10003322_pt1 | contig 37976 bp, 32 predicted proteins | sample Palsa_T0_3_FD_202264 | JGI IMG/M metagenome (GOLD analysis project Ga0302326, IMG submission 202264) | Peat permafrost microbial communities from Stordalen Mire near Abisko, Sweden - Palsa_T0_3 | ecosystem: Environmental > Terrestrial > Soil > Palsa > Peat permafrost | place: Sweden: Abisko... | reverse complement strand
CCAAGCCGGGAAAGGACCCTCTCGAATTTGACATCCAGCAGCTTCGACTGACTTCCGCCGGCACCGACGACGCCCTGGCATTCCGTGCAGCCCTCACTAACCCCAGGCCACCCGGAGAAATCGTTTCCTTCGGAGTTTTCGGCCCCTGGAACGCCGAGGTTCCAAGCCAGACGCCTGTTTCCGGCGAATACACTTTTGAGAAGGCCGACTTGGGCGACTTTCCGGGCATCGCCGGAATCTTGTCGTCGAAAGGAAACTATCAGGGCGTTTTGGATCAAATTCGCATCGACGGAACGACGGATACTCCCGATTTTCGCGTCAATCTCGCCGGCCATCCCGTGCACCTCACCACCACATTCCATGCGACGGTGGACGGCACGGATGGCGATACATTTCTCCAGCCGGTGGAAGTTCATTTTGGACAAACGGTTTTGGTGGCGCAGGGAAGCATCGAAGGCAAGGCAGGGACGAAGGGAAAAACAGTTACCCTCGACGTAAGCGGAAGCCAAGCGAGGATCGAGGATTTGCTCTTGTTCGCCGTCAAGGAGTCGCCGCCGATTTCCGGGCCGATTCGTTTGAAAACAAAATTCATCCTCGTCCCTGGACCGAAACAGGTTCCGGATCGTCTGAATCTGAGCGGCTCGCTCGAATTGGATCCCCTGCACTTCACGAACAGTGCCGTGCAGCAAAAGGTCGACAATTTCAGCAAACGCAGCGAGGGAAAACCCAGAGAGGTCGTGGATCCCAAAGAAGCGATTAAGACGGACGATGTTGCCAGCGACGCGAAAGGAAATTTCCGCCTCGAAAATGGAACCCTCACGCTTGACTCGGTCAATTACGGGATTCCGGGTGCGAATGTCCAGCTTGCCGGGACGTATGCGCTCGATTCCCAAACTCTGGACTTGCACGGCCAGCTCAACATGCAGGCGAAACTTTCGCAGACCATGACGGGTGTGAAATCATTCCTGCTGAAATTCGCCGATCCGTTTTTTTCAAAGGGCGGCAAGGGCACGGTTCTGCCCTTTATCATTACTGGGCCAGTTCAGCATCCGCATTACGGATTGGACCTCCACCACAAGACCGAGGCTGCGAAAGAAAAGTAAATAATCGCGGTCGAGGACCTACTGTGGCGCCGGCGTCTCGCCGGCGATATTTTAATTCTCGCCGCGAGCCAAAATGCTGGCCGGATGCTGGCGCTAACCAACCGCCGATTCGCTGGCAACTAGAGAACGAAGAAGTCCAGCAAGCGCCGCACGCCTTCTCGAAATTCTCCTTCCCGAGAAATCAAGCTCAAGACCAGAAAACCGTCTCGCACAAAATTGAAGAAGTGGCCGGGGTGGACCAGGACGGAACAGCGCTCGAGGAGCGCAACGGTGAGGTCATCATCCGTTGCCGTCACCGGCACGCGAAGGACGGCGTACCAGCCGCCCTCGCGATCCAGGCGCGCGACCGGATTCGATTCGCGCAACATGCCGTCGAGGGCGGAGAGGTTTGCAGAAATTCTTTGCTGCAATTGTTCCAGTAGCGTGTGCCGGAGCGGAAGAAACTTAGGCAAGGCGAGCTGCACTGGCGTGCTCGGCGACAAGTAAGTATCCGCAATGATTTCGAGGCGATCGACCGCGGTCTGGACGACGGCCTCGGGGCCGCTCACGACTGTCCAGGCAAGCTTCATTTGCGGCAGCAGAGAAATTTTTGAAAGCCCGCTCAGTGTGAACGCGAGCGCCGGGCCGGAAATCGCGAAGCTACGCGCTGCCAACGCGCTGCTGGTGTAATCGAGGAACACTTCATCGGCCACAATGGCCATTTCCCGCGCGGCACAAATTTCCGCGAGTTCGGCGGCTTCATGCGGCTTCACGAACGAGCCGGTGGGATTGTTGGGATGCACCACCAGCACGGCGCGGGAATGCGCCGTGATCGCCGCGCGCAGCGAGGCGAAATCGATTTGCCAGCCGTGATCGTAGAGCAGGGGGTAGGGAACGAGACGAATGTCGGCGAGATCGGCCAGAAATTCAAAAAGGGGATAGCTGGGCGAGGGAACCAGAATTTCGTCGCCCGCCTCGCACAGCAGGCGGAAAATGTGGCTGTAAGCTTCGCTGGTACCCGAAGCAAGTAGGATGCGTTCGGGATCGACGTGTGCAATCGGCGCGGAAAATCCGGGGCGCCCGGAGTAATATTCGGCCACCGCTTCCCGCGCGTCGCGCAGGCCCTTGCTTTCAGGGCGATAGACGAGCGCGCGCGGATCGGCGAGCGCCGCGAGAATTTCCTGCTGCGGATAGGCAAACCCGCACGTGGTGGGATTCGACGCGGTCAAATCGAAGAGTTCCTTGCCGCTTCGCCGGTGCTCTTCCAGAGCCCGGGTCAAACGGTTCGTTTCCAGCCGCCAATTCGTACGCGATGCAAACATGTGGGCAAAAAAGGGCATTGAATTTATACCACGTCAGCGCGGTTCTAAACGTAAACGAGCACGGCCACAACAAAAATATGGACGCGCCTGCCCTTCAAATTTCGGAATTGGTCTGTGCCCCCCTTCAGGCGGGCAATTTGAAATCAAGCAGATGCCCGTACGCCGCGGCGGACGGGCCCTACAGGGATCCCCCAGGCTAAGCCACCGGGTGAACACCGGGAAAATGAAGGAGGAATTATATTTTTTCGCTTTTATGCCGCGGCCGTTTGCGCCTGCGGGTATTGTGGATTTACGGTCTTTGTGTTGCCCGTCTGTTGCGGCGCCTGCACTTGTATGGTCTCTCCGTTGCCATTCGTCAGAGTGATTTGCACCTGTTGGATTTGCAAATTGGCCGCCGCCGTTTGGCCATTGTTCGCCCCGGATTCCTGGCTGCCGCCATTTGCCGCGGCGCTATTCGCCGCTTCTGGCGGCGCCGCAAAATGGATCGATACGCCGTTGACCTGGAAGTTGCCACTGTTTGCGTTTGCGCCCGTATTTGTGTTCGCGGATGTCTTCGAGCTTGCGGTGGCGTTTGCGCTACCCGCGATGGGCCCAGCGTTTTGCCTTGACGCTTGCTGCGCCGCCTCTTGAAACTGGTTGACGAGCGCGGTATATGCGGCTGGACTGAAATTTTGAATGACCGTAGCGATCCGGTCGATCTGCTGGATGTCGGCGTTGCTCAGGCCGAGGGCCGCCAGCGCCGTGTTGAGGGATTGAATTTGATCCTGCACGCTTGGCGCGGCTGTTGCCACGGGGGTCGCCGCTTGCACCGCCAGGGCAGACTCGGCAGGTTGCGCAGTAATGGCGGGTGCGTTCGGGTTCACTCCAGTTGCCACTTGCGCGGCGCCGGCATTCGTTGTTGCACCGGTCGAGGCTTGCACGGCAAGCGCATTCTGGTTCGCGTTGGGAGTCGTCTGTGCGGGCGCGGTGTCGGGAATTAGACCGGCCTGGTTCACCTGGAATATCCCCGCGGCCTGCGCGGTCGCTAGGGCCGAATTCGTTTGGGCCGACGGTGTAAAAGTATCCTGGGACACTGCCTGATTTGCCGCGTTATCCGTCGCGGTCGTTTCAGACGGCTTCTCTTGCTTTTGTCTCAACTGCTGGTTGACGATATTCTCGATATGATTTGCGATACCCGGAACCGCCATGGTCTACCTCCGCGGCGGGAAGGTCTAGCTGAGGGCCTCTACGAGCCGCTAATTTCTGATACTTCGTTAGATACCATCGGCGGGCGTATTTAGGACTTTAGGCGCAGTGAGCGGGTTTCTTGGCTTTCGTGTACCGATGCGGAACAGCACTTCGTAATTCCGCGACGCTTCGCGAGCGACGCTCGGCTTCATTCGAATTGAATCAGGACAATTTCGGGGTTTGAGCCCAGGCGCATCGGCGGGCCCCACGTGCCGACGCCGCAGGAAGTATAGACTTGGAGGTCGCCGAAGCGATTCAATCCGTAGGCGTACTTTCCATAAATGCCATCGACGATTGCCGTGAAGGGGAAATACTGTCCGCGATGGGTATGTCCGGAAAGCTGCAGGGAAATGCCGGCCTCCGCCGCGATCGGCAAGCGGTTGGGATTGTGAACGAGCAGGATGCTGGCCGCGTTGCGGTCCAGGGCCGCCTGCCGCAGGATCGAGCGAAACCTCTCAGCGCTCGCGGCATCGCGATCGCCGACACCCACGATCTGCAACCCGTCGAGAACGATTTTTTCGTTTTCGAGCACGTGGATTCCGGACTGCCTCACGGCGTCGAGATATTTCGCCGGTCCGGTGAATTGTTCGTGGTTTCCAGTAATGAAGTAAGCGCCAAAAGGGGCGGAAAATTCCGCCCAGGGTTTGGCCAGGGGCGCGAGGTCCAAGGCTGTCCCGTCATACATGTCTCCCGGGATGAACAGCACGTCCGGGCGCAGCTGCGAAAGTTTCCGGACGATGCGGCGGAGAAAGCCGATGTTTCGCACGTGGCCAAGATGCAAGTCGCTGACCAGGGCGGCGGTGCGTCCGCGCCAGGAGGAAGGAAGGTTGGGCAGCTTGACTGTTACGCGCACGACGCGCGTCCACGCCGCATTTACTATAGCGTAAATTCCTGCGAGCAACCCCGCGCCGAAGCACACGGCTGCCAGCGCGCGCTTTTCCAGGTGCACCCCAAACAGGAGCGGCACGCCGTAGACGATCCAGCTTGCGCACGCGGACAGAAAAAAGAAACTTACCAGGCCCAGCCAAACCGAGGCGATGGTGTAGATGGCGCGGACCAGCGGATTGAAATACCGGTGCGCCAGCAGAGACGCGGCGACGAAGCTGACGGACAAAATGACCCACGCGATCCGCTGCTCCACCACGCGCGAAGGATCCGGCGCGCCCCAGAAGAACGTCCAAGTCCCGTAAATGGCGAGATGCACGAGAAAAAGAATTGCCTGGATGGTTGAGACGAAGATCGGAATTCCGGCGCGCACGCCGCGGGAGGAGCGTGCCGACGATTGCGAGGCGGCGCTGAGTTCAGGGGTGCTCGTTTCCATGATAAAGATTAGATGCGCCTCCGTGGGCTTCGATACACCCGGGATTGTGGAATTCGAAATGGCACAGGCTTCACAGGGCGTGGAAAAAGCCCCCAACATTTTTGTCATTCCGAGCGGAGCGAGGAATCTCTCATTCTTTTCGTGGGCTTAATCCTTGGAGAGATTCCTCGCTCCGCTCGGAATGACAAAAATGATTACCATTTCCGCGACCTGTGAAGCTTATGGGAGGTGATCGGAGCGCGGTTATTCCTGCCGCGGCCAAAACCCACAGGCTGAATCCTGTCCCACTAGGGATGCTTGATCCACTAGTGAACGATTGGCTCGTCGGTTTCGACTTTGCCGTCGCGCACGTGAATGATGCGGTCGGCGCGACGGGCAATATCGTTCTCATGAGTGACCAGGATAATGGTATTGCCCTCGCCGTGCAGCCGCGCGAACAGGGCCATGATTTCATCGCCGGTTTTTGAATCGAGATTTCCGGTGGGCTCGTCTGCCAGCACGATGGAAGGGGAATTCACCAGGGCGCGCGCGACGGCCACGCGCTGCCGCTGTCCGCCGGAAAGTTCATTGGGTTTGTGGAACATCCTCGTGCCGAGATCGACGGCTTCGAGCGCGCGTTTGGCTCGCGCCAAGCGTTCTTCCGATGGAGTGCCATTATAAATCATCGGTAGTTCGACGTTGTGCAAGGCGGTGGCGCGGGGCAGCAAATTGAATGTTTGAAACACGAATCCGATTTCCTTGTTGCGGATGGCGGCAAGCTCATCATCGTCAAGATCGCTCACGAGCCGCCCGGCCAGCCAATATTTCCCCGAAGTCGGCGTATCCAGGCATCCGATCAAATTCATGAGCGTGGATTTGCCCGAACCTGACGGCCCCATGACGGCGACGTACTCGCCGCGCCGAATCGTGAGATCGATGCCGCGCAAGGCGTGCAGCTTTTCGCCGCCCATCTCGTACGTCTTCCAAAGCCCTTCCGTAAGAATGGCTACGCCTCGATCGACGAGGTCCTGGCGGAATGTTTCAGGAGAGGCGACTCGCTCGAGCATTCCTCAGTTCCTCATTCCCGCTGGAGGGTTCATTTAGTTTTCGTCCGCTGCTTTCGGTGGGGAATTGTCCACTTTTACGCGCGCGTCAGGTTTTAGCGTGCGCAGAGCCTTGTAGCTGCCGGTGATGATTTGATCGCCTTCCTGCAAACCGTTCAAAACCTCGATATCGGTGACGCCCGTGATTCCCGTGGTGACCGGGACGAATTGAGCGCGTTTGTCCCGAACCACAAAAACACCCTGAATCTCAGGATTTTTTTCGAGCGTGGAAGAAGAAGCGGATCCGTCGGCCGCGGCGCCCGGAACGGGGCGTCCGGCAGCCAGCGTGACGGAATTTTGCCCGTTTTCCTTGGCTGCCTCGTCCAGATCCTTTTTGGTACGTTCGGCGAGCGCCTGAATCGGAACCGTCATGACATTTTTCTTTTGCGCCGTGGTGATCTTGGCTGTTGAGGAAAGGCCGGGACGAAGTCCATCCGGCGGATTCTGCAGCGTCACCACGACCTTGAAATCCTTGGCTTCCTGGTTGCCCGTGGTGGATTGCGTCGAGGCCAGGCCCGAACTGCGCAGCACCGCTTGCGTCCCGACTTCGGTCACTTTTCCTTTGTAGAATTTTCCGGGAATCGCGTCGATGGTGACTTCCGCATCCTCGCTCAGCTTCACGCTCACAATGTCGGTCTCGTCCACCATCACTTCCGACGTCACCACGGACATATCGGAGATAGTCATGAGGTAACTCCCGGTGGCATTCTGGATACCGGGAACGACGTTTTCGCCGACACGAACGGCGATATAGGTGACGACTCCATCGATCGGCGCGGTGTACGTCGTCTTTCTCAAGACGTCGCTCAGGCGGCCCAGCATCGCCTGGTTCTGCGTCAAGGAGGAACGCGCCTGGCTGAGTTGCGCGCGGGCCTGCTCGGCGCGGGCCTGTGCTGACGCCAGCGCCGCCACGGCGCTATCGTACGTGGCCTTGCGAGAGTCGTAATCCTGCTTGGGAATCAACCCTTCCTTGAACAGGAGCTGCCCGCGGTCGAAGTCGAGCTTGGCATGCTCCAAGTCTGCCGCGCGCGACTTGATGTCCGCCTGCGACGAAACATCGTTGGCGTCGGCGGACTTCACCCCCGCATCGGCGGCGGCAATCCCGGCGCGCTGCGCATTCACGTCGGCCGCGGGCTGCACGCTTTCCAGGCGCAGCAGCACGTCGCCCTTCTTGACGTGGTCCCCTTCCTTCACCACGATTTCGGTGATTTTGCCGATCCCCTCCCCAAGAACATTCGTGTACGTCAGCGGTTTGATTTCGCCCGAGGCCGTCACGACGGAAGTCAGGTCCTGGCGAACCGCAGGAGCGGTCTGAACGGTGACGACGTCCTTTTCGATCTCCCAAATGGCGAGCCACGTACCGCCAGCCAAAACCGCGGCAATACCCGCTCCCATCCCGATTTTTTGCCATGTGTTCAAGGGTTTGCAGCTCTGGTCCCTATTTCGAGTAACTTTCTCCGACCGCCGGCTCTAGTTCTTACGCAGAGAAAACCTCAAAAGTTTCCAGAGGGCTCACAAACCATGGGGCAAGTCACCCGGCGTGCCCGGCAAGCGAGCAGTTTTCGAAGTATTGGCGCGTGAGGCCGGATTTTTCCCGGCCTGGGAAGGCGCCCGGATCTCGCCGCTCTAGATAGAGAATTTTACAGTCATTTCGTTGCAGAAGAAAGTTATTTGCCTTTTGGGTAGTGGGCCAGTTACTGACAATGCCGTTTCTCAGGCCCTATCCGGTACAGGTGGGGGATTACTTCCGGTTACTTCGTAACACAGGAGTGACGCCGTCGAGCCGGACGACTGGAGGGGTTTGGCTGCCGGGCGCTGAGATCATACTCTCAACTTACCCAGTGCGTAGATGAAACTGAGTCCGAAGTGCGTCTGGCTAATATAGACAGCTCCGTTGCGGACAATCAACAACCACACGATGGCGATCGCCGTGCAGTTTTCCAGGCGTTTCCGAGAAACCACATCGTAAACCGCCACCGCCGCAATGAGCGACCAGATCACCACCGGGATAAACGGCCCCTGTTCGCCACCCATTCCCGGCCAGTGGGAAATGCGTGCCAGGGCCGGCTCGAGAACGCTGATGGAAGCAAATATCATGAAGCGTTTGTGGATTTGCGGACGGCGTCGATAAATCACTGCGCCTGCCACAAACAGCGCGAAGCTCACGGCGTTGACGATATTGCCCCACACCACACTCGAAAAAAATTGCGCGACAGTGATTCCCGTAATGCCACTTCCCATGACACTGGCGGGGGCATTGAGGTCGAGACCCGTCCTTGACACCGAACCGAAACTCGCCATCAGCGCGGCGCAGAAGACAACCACGGCGAAACTGGCGAGCGCCACGCCAAAGCGCCGATGGTTTGCTATTTTTCCTGCGCTAATCAGCAGCGCCTGTACCCAGGCCAAGGCAAACCAGGTGGTCATCACAATTCCGTGCACGTAAAGATACGGCGGAATGGGTCTAACATGGAAAAGCGGCCTTGCATACAAGGTTCGCGTGAAGCCCGTCAGCACCAAGAGGAAAATCACTCCCGGCATCACCGTGAAGAACCCGATTCGCCAGTGCCGTTCCCTGGCCACGGCGCCACGGCTGAGCTTGGCTTCCACTGGGCTCGTTTGAGTGATGTGACTCGCCATATTGTGAGGGATACTACAACAACCTCCAGCCAAGAGCAACGATCGGGCGGCCCGTCTTTTCCCGTTTTACCTGTTTGGCCGATCAGGTCGAATATAGACTACCGTTTGCTTCCAGTTTGCCGGTCATTAGGAAATTATTCTCATACCTGAGCCAAGTCTTGATAAGCCGGCTTATAGCCATGTGGAACCGGACGGATTCCCAGTTGACGATATGGCGGTTTCTTGGGACTGAGGAATCGCAGCTGGAAAAAAATGTTTTTCGGCTAATCTCGCTGGATGTCGTGAAAGGAAGGTCGAGGACTATCATCCGTGCGGTACAGGCTTCGGTCCGGGAGAAGCCCTGTAATTGAACTTAGGATCGACCACTTTGCGGGCGGTCTCGGCTCCGAAGACCGGAAGTGTCGGGTCCGCCAGAAGCCCTATTTGCTTGAGCACGGACGCTTGGTCCCAGTAGATGTGCTCATGTGCGAGCTTGCCTTCCCGGAATCGCACAATGGCGACCAGGGGTATTTCGACTCGGCGATTCGTGGGAGGAACTCCGGGCAACATCCAAGGAATTTCTTGTGTGTGGGTGAAAGAGAAGATCATTTCATCCACAAGTTGGTCCTCGCCGATGGTGCGTGAAACGGGCGTGAGCGTAGTGTCGGGCGGCATAGCCGGAATGAAATCCCGCGAATAAAAAACTTGCAGGGCCTTTTTCCCTTGCGCACCGGTCATCACAGGGACGTGGTTGACATAGGCATCGTCGACCATGGTGGCTAACGTCGACTCGGTATCTCGTGTCACAAATTCGTGTTTTGTATGTTCTTCCCAAAGTCGCGCAAGGTCTCGTTGTGCCATGGAAAGAATTGTATACCTCCTCCGATGTCCCGTGCCGCCGATTCAGTGGTCTTGCGAATCTCTGCCGGTTCTGCACGAAGCTCGCACAGCGATTGGAGCCAAGTCGTTTTAAATCGGCTTATCGTCATCTGGGATTTTCGGGATTCCCACATGACGATAATCCCGTTTCTCAGACCCCGGCCGCCGGTTCGTTGCGTCGAGGTCAGGGGAAGCGTATGATGCGCGAGTTAGAGGCCAAATCGGAAACTCCGGGCAGAAGGAGTCACATCGAAATGAAGAATTTCGTACTCGCCTTCATCGTGATATTTGTTGCTGTACCCTTGCCTCTCCGCGCCCAAACGAAGCCGGACGAGGAAGCCGTTAGAAAACTTCCACGGGTCTTCTGCGATGCGTGGGACAAGCATGACGGCCACGAAATGGCGAACATTATGGCGGACGATTTGGATTACGTTACAGTCGGGGCCACATGGATTCATGGCCGATCCGATTTTGAGAAGTTCCACACGCGGCTTCTTAGTGGGCGCTTGAAACAGTCGATGATCTCACCGCTCCAGATAGAGGTACGCTTCCTCCGTCCAGATATCGCTGTTGTTCACTGGAGCTGGACGATGACGGGGGATAAAAACCCGGATGGCACAGCGAAACAGCCACGTTACGGCTTGATGACCTGGGTCGCGGAGAAGCGGAACCCCACGTGGCTTGTGGTCTCTTCTCAGAATGACAACTCCTTTCCTGGTGTAGCGCCTGAGTTTGACGGGATTCAAAGCCCCATGCCAATGCCCGACCAAGTTGGGACGCAGCCATCAAACCCGAAGTAGGCAATAGAAGCTGGGATGGATACGGAAGGGGAAAGGCCAAGTCCTTGTAAGTCGGCTTATGGTCAAGTGGGATTTGAAAAATGTCGAGTGGATGGGAAGCCCGTTCATCAGGACTGGGTCCAAGGTGTGAATTTTGTCAATTTGCTGAGAATCCCGTCTCCCAGGACTCGTGCGAGTTCGGCGTGTGGAAGCATTGATTCAGCCTGGATTTTGCCAATATTATGGACAAAACACTGATGCTCTTCGGCGACGCCAAGAAATTCGTTGGTCCATCGTGCGTGAACTCACCGGCAACGGTGGCCGCTCTTAGTTTCCAGCGCGGCAGTGATTCCGAGACTGGGGCTGACAGTGGTATGATCCAGGACGTACCCCAACCAAATGGGAACTGCATGCAAATCCGAGAACCGGAGAGTGCGCAAATGAGATCTCGAATTACGATCGCTTTTGGATTCGCCTGCCTGCTGACGGCATGGATGATTGCTTCCGCCACGCCCGCCTCCGCACAGGCGCCCGCTCCGCTGTCCGTCAAGCCTTTGAGCGGAGGCGTTTACTACGCCGCAGGAGGAGACGGCGGGAATACGGGTATCATCATCGGCAAAGACGGCGTTATCGTAGTCGACGCCAAAACCACCGCAGCTTCAGCTAAGGAAGTTCTTGCCGAGATCGCCAAGCTCTCGCCGAAGCCCGTGACAACCGTCATCCTTTCGCACAGCGACGCAGACCACGTTAACGGGTTGGCGGGTTTTCCGAAGGGCTTGACCATCATCGCGCAAGAAACCTGCAAGAAGGAGATGGAAGAATCCCTGAAGGGCCCGCAGCCCGCCCCGCGCGATTACCTTCCCACGCACACCGTGAAGATGAAGGAATCGACCACCATCGACGGCGTGCCCGTCCAATTGCTGCACTGGGCGCCGGCGCACACCGGCGGTGATTTGATCACTTACCTGCCGGACCAGAAGATCGTGTTCGCGGGCGACATCCTCATTCAGCAAATGCCGTTCACCTTAATTCACGCGGAAAAGAACGGCACGTCGGCGGGCTGGGTCGAAACGGTTAAAGGGATGCTCGCGCTGAACGCCGACACCTTCATCCCCGGGCATGGGGATGCGATGACCAGAGCCGACGTGCAGAAGAAGCTTGCCGCCGTGGAGAAAAGGCGCGCGGACATCAAGGCTCTCGTGGCCCAAGGGAAATCCCTGGACGAAATCAAGAAAGCCCTGAACGACACGGAAAAGCCAATCGTCTTGCCGAACGGCATTTCGTTCCCCACATTTACGGATGTGGTCTACAAGGAAGATACAAAGAAATAACCGGCGGCGAAGTCCGCGGTGGCCGAACGAAAACACGCTCAGCATGTTTCGGGCGCGCGCCTGATTTGGGGTAGCCAAAGCTCATGTGGCTGCGGAGATCTTCTCCGTGACGGGGATCAGGTGATGTCCGCTGACCGCTGCGCCGGCGTTCGGTTCGAGGATGAAGCAGTCCAAAGTCCTGATGAGTCCGGTGGTTTCAATGGGTCGATGCAACACTTGCTCAAGATCTTCTTATACGCGTCTTGGAGGGTAAATTCGTTCGCCGGCACCGATGCAAACAAAACAAAAGCCCTGCTTAGGTTTTGATTGAATACAGTTGCACTGATCGATTCTCGAAGGGAAACGTTGTCAGATCAACTGTTTATAAGGTGTTGCATCGACCGGTTGAGCCGGCACGGCTTACCGGAATGTGGCGGGCTAGCCGGACCAGTCTACCCATTTTCGATTTGCTCGGGATTCAGGCTCCGGGCACTGAAAGCACTTGCGAGTGTCAAACCAATCGCCGCCCACAGAATGATCCGGTAGCCTGCCAGGAACGAATCGGCGATGGCTCGATCCACGAGCGGATTGCCGTTGCTGGTTGCGGCAAGGCTGGGACGTAGCCGGTCCACGTTTTGACGCTCCGCAGAAGAAAGGGAAAGTGCGTCGAGGCGGTGATCCAAAGCGCGGTTGAAGCCTGCGTACAGCATCAGTCCGAAGAGGGCAATGGCAAGCAAGCCTGCAGTTCGTGATACGGCATTATTGATCCCCGAAGCGACGCCTGCCTGACTTTGAGGTACCGCGTTCATGACTGTCGTAGTCAGTGGGGCAACACTGATCGCCATGCCGAAACCCAAGACGACGATAGCTGGAAAGAATGTCGTCCAATAGGAACCTCCAATTCCTGGACGGAGCAAAAGAGCGAAGCCAAGTGCGGCGATCAGTGGACCGATCGTGAGCGGGGTTTGTGGTCCATACCGGGCGATCAACCCTCCTGACCAACGAGAGAGCACAAATATCATCAAAATTAAAGGCAGCAGGGCGGCTCCGGCTTCGGTGGCTGAATAATGTTGGATTTGAATCAGATTGAGAGGCAGGAAAAACAGGATGCCGCCAAAAGCCGCGTAGAGAAAAAACGTGAGTAGATTGGCGCCGCTGAAATTGCGCGACCGGAATAGCACCAACGAAACCATAGGCGAAGACGATCGAGTCTCAACCAAAAGAAATAGGGCAAGTGTAACGATCCCGATGACCCCGGCCAGGCTGGCAGCAATTCCGCCGCGTGGCGCTTCAATCAGCGAGAAAGTTATCGCGCCCAGGCCCACCGTGGCCAGGCTGGCGCCTTGCCAATCCAACTTACTTATCATTCCCTCGTTGCGGCTCTCCGGCACGCGCCACAGCGTGACACCGATCACCACTACTGCAAGCGGAAGGTTGAAGAAGAAAACCCATCGCCACGAGGCATGATCCACAAGCCAGCCGCCAAGAACGGGCCCGATTGCCCCAGTGATTGCAGTGAAGCCTGACCACGTGCCAATCGCGCGGCCTCGCTCGCTAGCTGGAAAGGATGCACTGATGAGAGCCAAGCTCCCTGGCACAAGCAAGGCGGCGCCCACTCCTTGTGCGCCTCGCGCCAGGATCAGCAATGAGATGGATGGTGCAAATCCGCACAACATGGATGCCACAGTAAAAAGCAGAACCCCATAGAGAAATATTCTCTTTCGTCCGTAACGATCTCCCAGCGATCCACCTACGAGCAGCAAAGACGCGAGAAACAGCGCATAACACTCGATCACCCACTGAACGTCGCTGACAGGAGCATGGAAGGCCGTTTGCAGGGCAGGAAGCGCGACATTAACCACCGTTCCGTCAACAAATGCCATGCTTGAGCCAAGGATTGTGGCAGCCAAAATCCAATTGCTATTTCCCTTTGTGGGCGCCGCTAAGCGTTCAGCGAGAATCGCCCTTTCATCGCGTGGTGGTCTGATTGTCACCGTCGTTGCTCTGCGCTCCGCATGATTCGTTCACAGGGATCATGCCTCACTAAGTTGTTTGACTGAAAGGATGTCTTCAGAAGTTGCGCTATTGCCCCACCTCGCATTTAGGACGCAGCTCTGCCGCGATGGCCAGCACCATCCGAGCCAAGCGCATAAGAGAGATTCCTTGACTGAATGCAGCACAACCAGGTGACTCCTGCGATGAGTTGCTCTATATATCATCCGAGTCTCTGTGCCAAGTCCTGTGAAGTTCTATAAAAGGTAAAGTCAAGAAAAATACTTCTCCCCCCGCCAGAAATTTTCTTACTTTCCAGCCCCTGTCAATGAGCGAGGTTGGTTTTGGCCTTCCGCCCCATTTGCTCGGTTCGTTGCACAGCCAAGCATGGCTGTTTGGATTTTCTCTCTGAGCGGTTTTCATCGCGTCGTTGCGACGAAGCCCATCCGTTCTGAGACCGACAAGCAAACCGGTTGTCAGGTGCCAACCATGGTTCTATCTGAGGCTCGTGGCCTATCGCTTTTTCGGGTTATCCGAGAGGGCCTAGGGTCGGCTGTGAGACTGGGTGCCCGAGGCACGCAGCGCCTAACTTATCAGTGGAGACTCGCTCTCGAACCCGAGCGTCGGCTTATCGCCGTGTGGGACCGGACTGATTCCCAGTCGACGATAAGGCCGTTTCTCGGGACTTGGGCTGTCAGAACCTCGCGACCAGGCCTTCGTTGGGCGTGCTCCATTGGTGAATGCGTTTTGCCCAGGGCCCGGAGAGTCGTACGATCCACATGACAGAAGTCCAATTCGAGAATTTCGGATAATAGGCGCGCGCGTGGACAGGGCCCTTAGGAGGAAAAACTGATGAAAATTCTAGTGATTGGTGCGACGGGCACCATTGGTGCCCCCGTTGCAGAGGCGCTTGAGGCGCGGCACGAAGTGATACGCGCAAGCCACACGCGCTCGGTGCTTACGGTAGATTTGGCAGACCCCGTGTCGATCAAGCGTCTTTACGAAAAGGTTGGTCGGGTGGATGCCGTGGTCTGCGTTGCGGGCCATGCCGTTTTCCGTCCCCTGCTCTCGCTTTCTGACGCCGACTTTGCGGTCTGCGTAAACAACAAGATGATGGGACAGGTCAACCTGGTCCGCCTCGGCGCCGACGCCGTCAATGACAAAGGCTCTTTCACGCTCACATCTGGAATTCTAAGCCGGCAGCCGATGCCGGGAGGCGCGGCCATCAGCATGGTTAATTCCGGCCTCGAAGGTTTTGCGCGCGGCGCAGCCTTGGAACTGCCCCGCAACCTGCGCATCAATGTGGTCGCCCCGGGTTGGGTTACCGAAACGCTCGTCGCCTTCAAGATGGATCCCGCTCCCGGCACGCCGGCCGCTCAAGTGGCAAAGACCTATGTGAAGGCGGCTGAAGGGAGCATGACCGGTCAGGTGCTCGATGCAGTTGGAGGCGCGGGCTAACCGGCCTCCGGTCCATCCGCGCAGAGGCCTTCCTGCTCCGCGCTCATTCGAACAGTTACGTTGCCCTCACCTTGTGCCAACAAGTGAGCCAAGTCCCGGCACGGCTTATCGGAATGTGGCTTTTTGCCTCCCACGTCAACAACATAGCGCTATGAAGAATGGAAAAAAGGGATTGGTCAAATCGCGGTTCTTGACACACAATCTGAATCGGACTTCCGCGAGGGTTTCAATCTGCCGCACCCTGCGATCGAAACGATCAAGTGGGCGTGGGGTATTCTCAGTAAGGTAAGCGGAATCTGTTCAGCGATCTTAGAACCAAAGAAAGAGCGACTTGTGAAAAGGCACATCTCGATTCTAATTCTAATTGTGCTGTGGCCGCTTTCTGAATCGTGGGCTCAAGTGCTTGCTCTAGATGGTGCGGGTGTGGCGTTAGGGCACCTGGATACGAATGTTCGGGACGTGGAATCTACCAAGAAGTTCTGGATTCTACTGGGCGGTAAACCTATCAAAGTAGATGGAACCGATGTTGTTAAATTCCCCGGAGTCCTTGTTTTTTTGAGGAAGGGCGAAGTTTCCGGTGGCTCTACCGGAACACCGGTGGATCACGTCGGGTTCTGGGTGCCGAACGGCCAGGAGGTTGTCGCGAAGCTGAAGGCCGCGGGTGTGAAGGCGAGTCCCACAGCTGGAACAAGAAGAGAAGGATATCGCGGGTATTCTTGGGGCGACGTGTACTCTCCAGACGATCTTATGGTGGAGATCATGGAGGACAAGAACCTCACTCGACAGATTGAGAGTGACCATATCCATCTGTTTGGTTCTAATGGAGTCCCCGAGTCGGAAGTCCAGGCCTGGTACCATACGGTGCTCGATGCTAGGTTAATTCTGGATCCCGTACCCAACTCAGCCAACCCTATCGTGGCCGCCCTAATTGGGGACGTGGAACTGAAATTTTCAATATCCCCCGATCCGCTGTTGCCGACGAAGGGACGGGCGTTGGAACGCATCGGTTTCGAGGTCAAGAACCTTGAGCTGTTCTGCGAAAAGTTGGAGGCAAGCGGAGTGAAGTTCGATGAGCCTTATAGCAAGTCGCGTCACGCCAGCTTTGCGAGTGCGGAACTTACCGATCCGTGGGGAACGCCCATCGAGTTAACCGAGGGTCTGAACCGGTTTTGATAAAGTTGCCGATGTGACTGGCTGATTTCATCCCTGGAAAGCCAGTACAGACGAAATCGCACTCCAGACACATCGCCCCTACTGTCCCGGTGGTGAGTGATCGTCGCTTCCATTGACTTTTACCCGAATCGGCTTTGCGAGAAGCCCGAGCTTAGTGTTGTGCGTTTGGTACACTTTGCACGCGATTCTGAACCGCTCGTGAACCAAGAAGGTGCCATCGAAAAAGGCTACGTTGTAGTGCTATACTCCTGCTTTCAGCATGTGAAAATCGAGCGCATCCCAATTGGAGGTCTCGCATGAGACGCAATGCCTTGTTTGTCTTGGGTGTAATGGTAGTTTCTATCGGCGCGATGGCGCAATCGCCGGACGCGGCCGTCGACACGGCCTTGCTCGCCGCCCCGGCCACTCTGCGCGATGGTGCGACGGTCATCAAGTGGAAGCCTGACTTCACGTATGACACGCTAAGAAAAGGCACGAACCGTCTGGTCTGCTATGACCGAACGGGCCTTCCTGAGCAGCAGCCATTCTCGGTTGAGTGTACCAGTCTCGCGAACCTGGACCGGGTCGCTCAAAATCTGAAGTTTGAATCGGTCGGCGACAAGATCAAAACACAGGCGATGCTCGATGCCGCGGAAAAAGACGGAACCCGAGTCAAGCCCGAGTACGGATCGGTGTGGTACCACATGCTGGGCCCAGACCGTGAGCACGCTCACACACACGTGACCATCGCGGTGCCGGGCGCTACGACACAGTCTCTCGGACTGCCGGACAACAATAAGGCAGGAACCGTGTGGATTATGAATGCGGGCACGTCCACTGCCCACCTCATGACTCCAGGCGCTTAGAACGCATCTGGCGGAATGAAGAAATGGCCGGGATCCTTCGACCTGACCCCGCCTGATTTCCGATAGCGGCGTGGGATGCGGTACCAGTTTCAGCACGGTCGTCGTAAAAACTAAACCTTGCGCGGTCGATTTCACTTAGATGCCGCGGAAATTAAAAAGAGCGATTAGGTTATGAAGCATCTGACTTTAAATCTTCTTGTAGTTGCGGCGCTAGCCGCATCTCCAGCCAAGCAGGCATTCACCGGCATCATCACGGACGACAATTGCCCTAGAGCAGATCATTCCCAAATGCGAATGGGCCCTACGGACGTCGAGTGCGCCATGGCCTGTGCCGAGGCCCATGGCGCCCAGTACGGTCTGTATGACGGCAGTAATTTCTACACGCTCAGCGACCAGCGTGCTTCGGAAAAATTGGTGGCGAAAAAAGTGAGGGTAGTAGGCACTCTGGACACCAAGACCAAGACGATCCAAGTCGACTCGATCATAGTGGAAAAATAAGTCCCTCGTTTGTTCGTTGCAGTGCGCAGGGCGTGATCAAAGAATCCCGCAACATTTGATCCCGGTTCACTGAACTCAGGAGACGGACCGGCATGAGCCAGTAGAAGCGCGAGATACGCGCCTGGTCATGTTTCTATTCGGACCAGTTGAAATTCGGGGAGTACATAGAGCGGAATACGGAAAGAATCGCAGGCAACCCGGCAACGCCCACATAGTTCTTACACTTCACCGATCCAAGCCACACGTTCTATCCGCCACGGAACAGAACGTCTGGAGGGCCGGTACGAATTCTGGTGATTCCTTGATTGACGATCGCAAGGGCTAGGGATAGAATCGACCTTCCGAATCAGGGGCGAGGTACGTTTATGAACCGCTTGGGACGCATTCCATTCATGCTACTGGTAGGCGGAGCATTCCTGCTGCCTTTGTGTGCGCCTTCCCACGCGCAGGATCAGGATAAGGATCAGAACGCCACTCCAGCCGCCAATTCGCAGGACTCCGGAAAGAAAAAGAACGACAACGGCAAAAATAATAAGGTCAACCTGAGGAAGCGTCTGAAAGAGCTCGACACTCCCTACAGAAAATGGCTGGAGGAGGAAGTTCCTTACATCATCAGCGATGAAGAGCGCTCGGCATTCCTACAATTGCAGACCAACGAAGAGCGCGAGCAGTTCATCGAGGCATTTTGGCAGAGGCGCGATCCCACACCGGACACCGTCGAAAACGAGTTCAAGGAAGAGCACTATCGCCGAATCGCCTACGCCAATGAGCGTTTTAGTTCCGGCATCCCTGGCTGGAAGACGGATCGCGGCCGGATTTACATCATCTGGGGCCCGGCCGATGAGATCGAAACACACTCCCAAGGCAGCCAATATGAACGTCCCATGACGGAAGGCGGCGGTTCGACCACCGTCTATGCATTCGACGATTGGACCTACCATTACATGGAAGGGATTGGAAATAACATCACCATCGAGTTTGTGGATCCCACCGGCACGGGCGAATATCACATCACCATGGACCCCGGCGAAAAGGATGCCTTGTCTAAGGTTCCGGGAGCCGCGCCCAGCTTACTCGAAGAGATGGGTTTGTCCACTCAGGCCGCTCGTTTCCAGCAAACCAATGGTTCCACCGCGCCCCTCGGCATCGCCCAGATCAATGGTGGAGGCGGGCTGGAAAGCCAGAACGAATTTACGCGGCTGGAGCAATTCGCAAAAGTGCAGGCGGCGCCGCCGGTTAAGTTCAAGGACCTCGAAGAAGTAGTCAGCTCGCGCATCCTTCGCAACCAGATTACGTTCGATTACCGGTTCGACTTCATGCGGATTACGGGCGATACGATTCTCGTCCCGGTAACCGTGCAGATTCAGAACAAGCAAATGACCTTCCGCGATCGCGACGGCGTGGAATCCGCCTCGCTCAATTTGTTCGGGCGAATCAGTTCGATGACTGGACGAGTGATCCAAACGTTCGAGGATGTGATCCAGCGCGATTTCCCGGATTCGCTCCTGGAGCCTTCGCTGAAGGGTTTCTCGATTTACCAAAAGGCCGTGCCTCTCCGCCCGGGATTGTACAAACTCGACCTGGTAATCAAGGACGTAAACAGCGGGAACGTGGGCGTGGTGAATACGCGCCTGGCGGTTTCCCCCATTCCGGACGACAAAATGGAAGCCAGCTCGCTGATCCTAGCCGACCAGATGGAGCCTGTTTCATCCAAGGACGTGGGGGTAGGCCAATTCGTGATCGGCTCGACCAAAGTGCGCCCCAAGCTGGATTCCGAATTCCATGCCGATCAACCCCTGGACGTTTATCTTCAGTTCTACAATTTGAAGGTGGATGACAAGACGCACAAAAACAACGTGTCTCTGGACATCAAAGTGACTCAGGGGGACCAAACCCTCGAACACGCGGTCAAAACAAGCGAACAACTCCAACAGACTGGCGAGCAGATTACGTTCCAACAGGTGATCGCACCCCGGACGCTGGCCCCTGGCAAATATAAACTGGAAATTCTAGCCACTGACTTGGTGGCCAACCAGACGGTTTCGCGTACGGCGGATTTTGTCGTCACTCCACCGTCCGTGAATGTGGCGGTGAACGGAGCCGCAGGAAGGTAACCAGTCCCCATGAAGTCGATCCGTCGAACATTGGGCTGGGCCGTGGTTGTTGTCCTGGGTCTAGCCGCTTCAGCCGCAGCGAAGCCCGGCCTCGGCACGATTTCGGGTGTCGTTCTGGACCCCTCCGGAACTCCGCAGATGGGGGCCAGCGTCTGGCTGATTTCCGAAGATGCCGGCGATCGAATTGTCTCGCAAATCCTTTCCAATCAGCATGGTGCGTTTTTCACGGATCGCCTCAAGCCGGGCAATTATGCCGTGCGCGTTTCCGTAGCAGGATTTTTGCCTGCGATGGAGCGTCATGTGGCCGTGATGTCCAATCTCACTACCCTCCTGCGCGTGCAAGTGGAAACACTGTTTTCTTCGCTCGATACCTTGCGCCGGAAATCCGATGCGCCCTCCGAACAGGATGACTGGAAGTGGGTGCTGCGTTCTTCGACGGCGACTCGCACAATCCTGCAATGGGATGATACTGGCAACCAGGTCGCTTCCAATAATCTGGGCGAGGATCTCCCCAGCGTGCAACGCCCTCGCGCCCTGGTCGAGTTGACGAATGGGGCGTTGCGGCCCGGATCGGCTTCGAATCTTCCCAATGCCCCCGCCACCGCTGTTTCTTACGATCAGCAGATCGGCAGCCTGGGGCGCCTCTTATTGGCCGGCCTGATGAGCTACGACAGAGGAACGTCCGGCTCATTTGCCGGTGTTTGGCTCCCTTCCGGCGTCGCTGAAAACGGCCCTGAAACCGTATTTATTTGGCGCCAATCCAGATTTGGCGCCGAGGGTATGGAGTTTCAGGGCATGCGGATCGATCATACGGAACAGATCGCCCTGAGCGACCGCTTGGCATTGCGAGCAGGCGCGGAATATATTCACGCAGGCGTCATTTCTTCGACCTCTTCATTGCGTCCCCACGCGCAGTTGAATGCCGAGCTTGCCCCAAGCTTGACGGCTTCGCTGCTGGTTGCGGCTAACCCACCCTCCGAGCAGTGGGGGCGGACAGGCCCGCTGGAATCGGCAATCGATGAGCTCAATAGCCTCCCGCCGGTTCTGTTCCACGATGGCAGCCCCGTTCTCGAGGGCGGCTGGCATCAGGAGCTTTCGGTCAAGCGGAAGATGGGTAGCCAGTCGACACTTGAAGTTGCCGCGTTCCATGACTCGACGCGAAATCAAGCCATTTTCGGGACCGGAGCCGCGGCAAACCCTGAATTCATCCAGGACGCATTTTCTCCCGCCTTCCTCTACGACGGAGGCAATTCCAGTTCGTGGGGTACGCGGGCGGCGTACACCCAGAAGCTGTCGGATGACTGGGAGGTGGCCGCTATCTATGCCTGGTCGGGCGCTCTTACCCCAGGGAGCGAGTTGGACGCTGCCTCGCCCGAATTGCGCGATAGCTTTATGACCAGCAACCATCACAGCGTAGCGGGCCGCATTTCTGGCAAAATTCCGCGGTCCGGGACGCAGTTTTCGGCCAGCTACAAATGGGTTTCCGGCACGGTCTTGTCGCGCACCGACCAATTCGGCGAGGCGGCCTATCAGATGGACCCCGATCTGCACCTTTCCGTCCGCCAGCAACTGCCCGGATTGAATGGACGCTGGGTTGCACTGGCCGATTTCAGCAATCTTTTGGCCCAGGGATACGTGGCGGTGAACGGACAAGATCCTCGAATGATGCTCGTTCCGGTTTTGCGGTCGTTCCGGGGCGGGGTAAGTTTCCAGTTTTAGTTGAGCCGGCCCTATTAAAATCAGGAAAGCACCTTCCATAAAATGGAGGGTCGGAAGTACCGTCCCCCTTCTCCCGCTTAATTTAAGCGTACTCGGTTTATTTTCATGTGGTTATTCCTTTGAGATAGCTTATATAATTTGGAAGCAGGGTTGCATAACAACGCCCTTATCTGAGGATTTTTGTAGGGGTAACCGGTGAGCGCTCCGATTAACGACAATCTTCGGGTTCGGTTGGGAGCAGCCGTCCTCGCTCTGGCAACCCTTGCCGCCATCGTCTTTGGGGTCATCAATTTCCAGCAGCGGTCCATGTTTGCCGCACCGGATGATGGAGTCTCGTGGATCGATGTGCAGCCCGGAGTCGTCGCCTGGCATATCACCCCGCATTCCCCCGCCGCAAACGCCGGGCTCCGCGCCGGCGACCGGGTACTCGCGATTAATGACGTCCCGATCCACAACTCGATCGATGTAACCAAGCGGCTATGGCGAATCGGACTGTGGTCGCTCGCTCACTACCAGGTCGATAGGGGCGGAAAGGAATTTCAAGTTCAGCTCGTCGTTCAGCCCGCCGAGCGGCCCTCTTCGATCGAAAATTATTTGAGCGTTGTGGGCATGCTCTACCTCTTCATCGGCCTCTTCATTTTTGCCCGGCGATGGAACGCGACGCGCGCCGTCCATTTCTACATCTTTTGCCTGGCCTCCTTCGTCCTATATACCTTTCAGTACACAGGAAAACTCACGGCTTTCGACTGGGAAATCTATTGGGCCGCCATCGTAGCCAGGCTATTGCAACCGGCCTTGCTGCTGCATTTCGCGCTGGTCTTTCCGGAGCGCCGCCCGGTTTCCAAGGGGCGCGGCGCGATCCTGGGCGCCATTTACGGCGTGCCCGGAATTCTCTTGCTGGTCCGTGTATTAGTTGGACTTCGCGAGTTGGGCTTCATGCCTTCGATCGAGGCTCGAAACACATTGGATCGGCTGGACCTGGCGTGCCTGGGTATTTACTTCCTGCTGGCCGCCCTTGTGTTCGTGTTCAGCTATCGCCGCGCATCCTCCGGAATCCTGCGGCAGCAGTTGAAGTGGGTGACTGGAGGAGCGCTGGCCGGCATCGTTCCATTTCTGCTGCTTTATATCGCGCCCTTTTTCCTGGGAATCGTTCCGCGGCCGTGGATGAATCTTTCCGCGATTTCGCTGGTCCTCATTCCGCTGAGTTTCGGTTACGCCATCATTCGCTACCGTTTGATGGATGTGGACATCATCTTCAAGAGGGGCCTCGCCTACACGGCCGCGAGCGGCGGCGTGGTGGCCGTCTACATAGCGATTGTGGCGACGATCGGAGCGCTGTTCCATACCGCTTGGCCTTCCGGGATGATGGGCGGAGTGATCGCCATTGTGGTGGCTGCCTTTTTGTTCCAACCGTTTCGCGATTGGATTCAAGCGCGCCTGGACCGCTTCTTTTACCGGGACCGCCTGGACTACCGCCGCACGCTGATCGAATTTGGCCGCACGCTGACGTCGGAAGTGCGCCTCGATCCCATGCTCGCGTCGGTGATGGACCGCATCTCGCAGGCGCTGCTGGTGGACCGATTGGCAATCTTCGTCGAAGACGAGAGCCGTCCCGGATCGTACCGAATCGCGCGCTCGGTGGGCGTGCGCTACGCGGGCGCCCTCGACCTGAGCTTTCTGGACGGCGGCGCAAAACCGTTTGCGCAGGGTGTTCTGTTCTACGAATCGGCACGCGCGGCGCGGGAATCGTCTCCCTCCGTGCGCCAGACGCTCGAGCAGCTGGATTTGAATTACTTTATTCCCTGCCAGATACGCGACCACGCCATTGCCGTGCTGGGGCTAGGGAAAACGGTCGACGGCGATTTCTTGTCGAGCGAGGACGTCGAACTGCTGCACACTATCGCCGGATATCTGGCCATCGCGCTGGACAATGCCCAGCTCTACAGCTCGCTGGAACAAAAAGCGGCGCAAATCGAGCGGCTCAAGGATTTCTCGGAAAATATCGTCGAATCGCTGAACGTCGGCGTCCTGGCGGTGGATTTCGGCGGAGCGGTGGAATCCTGGAACACGCAACTCGAGGGGCTGGTGGGCGTCCCGCGGGAGGAAGCCGTCGGCCGCAAACTCGAGGACGTGCTTCCTTCCGACCTGATGGCGGAAATCACGGCGCGCTCGGCCGATGAGCGCGTCTCCAGCCTCTACAAATTCCACATGCAGAACCGCGAGGGGCGTAACCTTGTGGTAAATGTGTCGATCGCGCCGCTGGTCGGAAAATCGGGAGAACGGATCGGACGCCTGATCCTTTTCGATGACGTCACGCAGCGCATGCGCCTCGAGGAGCAGGTGTTTCAGAACGAGAAGCTCACCTCGCTCGGCTTGCTTGCCGCAGGCGTCGCCCACGAGGTGAATACGCCGCTGGCGGTGATCTCGAATTACATTCAAATGCTGGCCAAGCAGCTTCCCAGCGGAGACCCGCGCCACCAGTTGATCGAGAAAGTGGTCAAGCAGACGTTCCGCGCGAGCGAGATTGTGAACAACCTTCTGAATTTCTCGCGCACGGGCGCGACGGAATTTACCGAAGTGAATTTGAATGCCGTGGTGGAGGAAGTGCTGACGCTCGTCGCGCACCCCTTCCGCACGGCGCGCGTTCAGGTGACGAGGAACCTGCAGCGGGAATTGCCCGCTGTGCTGGGATCGAACAACAAGTTGCAGCAGGTTTTTCTGAATCTTTTCCTGAACGCGCGCGACGCCATGCCCTCCGGCGGAATGGTGGAGATCCGCACGGCGGCGCACAACGGATCGGTGGAAGTGGAAATCATCGATACCGGCGGCGGAATTCCCCGCGAAAATCTGCATCGCATCTTCGATCCCTTCTTCACGACGAAATCCTCGGGACGCGGCACCGGCCTGGGACTCTCCGTGAGCTACGGCATCGTGAAGGAGCATGCCGGAAAAGTGGACGTGCGCTCGACGCCGGGAAAAGGCACATCGTTCCGGCTGGAATTCCCGGTGGCGCGGAAAGCCGTTCATGTCTAAGGGCTCCATCCTGGTAGTCGACGACGAATCCGAAATTCGAGAGGGCCTGGAACTTCTGCTGAACACCGAGGGCTACTCGACGGCCAGCGCCGAATCGGGCGAAGCGGGCCTGACATTGCTCGAGGAAAATCCCTTCGATCTCGTCCTGCTGGACGTCAGCCTTCCCGACCGCAACGGACTCGATTTGCTGCGCGAAATTCGCCGCCGCGATCCGAATCTTTCCGTCGTCCTGATCACCGCCTATGGCTCCATTGATATGGCGCGGGCCGCGTTTAAGAGCGGCGCGCAGGATTACATCACCAAGCCGTGGTCCAACGACGAATTGCTCGTCCAGGTAGCGCAGGCCGTCGAGGGCCGCCGCCTGCGCGAAGAGAACGTGCAACTCAAGCGCGCCCTGAAGCAGCGCTATAACTTTCCGAACATTATCGGGAAAAGCGAAAAGATGCTGGCCGTGCTCGACTTGGTCAGCCAGGTGGCCCCATCTCGCTCCACCGTGCTGATTCATGGAGAGAGTGGGACGGGCAAGGAACTCATTGCCAAGGCGATTCATTCGGCGTCCACTCGCGCGGACAAGCCGTTTGTACCGATCAATACGGGCTCAATTCCCTTGGACTTGCTCGAATCGCAGCTGTTCGGGCACGTGAAGGGCGCGTTTACGAGCGCCGTGGCGTCGAAAAAGGGGCTTTTCGAAGTCGCCGATCAGGGGACGATTTTTTTCGATGAAATCTCCACGATCGGGCCGGAGACGCAGGCGAAGCTCCTGCGCGTGATTCAAGAGCGCGAATTCATGCGCCTGGGCGGCACGGAAACGATCAAGGTCGACGTTCGCATCATCGCCGCCTGCAACGTGCAGTTGCTCAACCTCGTGCGCGAAGGCCGTTTCCGCGAGGACCTGTATCACCGCTTGAACGTGATTGCGGTTCCGCTGCCTCCTCTTCGCGAACGCAAGGAAGACGTTCACCTCCTGCTCGACCATTTCCTGCGAATTTTCTCAAAAGAAAATGACCGGCCCTTGGGGCGATTTACCCCCGCAGCGCTCCGGCTGCTTGTGGATTACGAATGGCCGGGGAACGTGCGGGAACTCGAAAACGTGGTCGAGCGGGCCGTGGTTCTATCCTCGCAGGAATCGCTGGACGTCGATCTCTTGCCCGAAAGCGTGCGGACCAAGGAACTCCTGGGCGGCATCCGGCTGCAACTCTCCGAATTCATGCCGCCGCTGCCGGGCGAACACGGCTCGCGCGACGGCGCGGACAGCTCAAGGACATCCCTGTTTCAAATCATGGATGAGATCGAGCGGCGCGTGATTTGCGACATGCTGGAGCGCACCGAATGGAATCAAACCGAGGCGGCGGAAAATTTTCAGGTCCCGCTTTCCACGCTGAATCAGAAGATCAAGCGGCTCGGCATTGACGTGCGCCGCCGCGGACCTTCGCGAGCTGCCGAATCCTCCGCCTCTGCTTCAGGGAAGTAGGGCGGTTTTTAAGTGGCGCGGGCTTCAGCCTGCGGGGGTTTTATCCTTGCGAGCAATAAACCCGACAGGCTGAAGCCCGTCCTACTTAGAGTCAGCTTTTTCGATTGTCGCGGACCACGGCGTCCTTGAGGTCCGCGCCGTCCAACTTCACGTCCGTCAAATCGATTTCGCGGAAGCTGGCAAGCGCCAGGTCCGAGCCGGAAAAATCGGCGCCGCGAAGATTCGCCTGCCGCAAGACCGTCCCCCGCAAAATCGTTTTGTGCAATTTGGCGGAGCGCAAATCCCCGCGAAACAGTTCCGTGCCGCTCAAATCGGCCTCGCTCAGATCCGCGCCTTCGAGCCTGGTTTCCGTAAAATCGCAATTCCGCAAATCGGCGTGGCGCATGTCCGCCCGGCTCAAATCCGCGTGGCTGAGCTTGGCTCCGCGCAGGTCGGCCTTGCGCAGGTTGCTTCCCGCGAGGTTGGCTCCGGTCAAATCGCGTTTCTTCAAATCCGCGCCCGAGAGATCGGCACCGGAAAGATCGGCGCGTTCTCCGCCCGGATACCCCTTGTGAAATTTCTCGTGCGCGTCGAGGATGTCTTTCAGCTTCTTGCCCTTGTGTCGAATGGTCTCCGCCTTCCCCCGCGGGCGCCGCCTGGCAACGATGCCAGCAGCTCCATCGCCTTATGACGAATCGATTCGCGTGAGCCTCCATTCTACAGAATTCGGAGAGGCGCGCAAACTACGGGAATCGTCTCCCGGGAGCGCCGTTCTCCTGAATGGCGTTGCATAGCGGGCCAATCGGGAGATTGGCGTTCCCGGGTGGCCGAAGGGGCTAACCACAACGGCGCAACCTTCATCCCCTGCCTTCGCGACCGTCACGGCGCACAAGTATAATTTTAGATGTCATGCCATCGTCACCGCGTATCACTCCGGATAGAGCCGTCTTGCTTGGCGCCCTGCTGGCGGGGCTTGTTTATTTTCAGGACGTCCGGTACGACTTCATTCTGGATGACATTCCGTTGATCCTGATGGATCCAACGATCGGATCCTGGCGGAATTGGAAAATCGCATTCACGAACCAAATCTTCACGGTGAAGAATTCCACGTTGCCATTCGATTTCGCGGCGCTGCTGTATCGCCCCGTGTACAAGCTGTGGCAAATGTTAAATGAGCAGTTGTTCGGGTCGGTCCTGCCGTGGTGGCATCTCACGTCGCTGTTGCTCCATCTTGGGGCGACTTTGCTTGTTTACCGACTAGGTATAAAGTTGCTGAAGCAGCGCTGGACCGCGGCCCTTGCCGCGCTGCTGTTTGCCTTTCATCCCATCCACGTGGAATCGGTGGCCTACGTCACCGCGTCGACGGACCTCCTGGTCACGGTGTTCGCGCTGATTTCGTTTCTCGCCTACTTCCGCTTCCGCGAGGAAGGCGCTTCCCCGCTTTATTTCCTGGTTTCCGTGTTTGCGGCGGCCCTGGCGATGCTATCGAAGGAAACAGCAGTGATGTTCCCGTGGCTGCTGGTGGCGTATGAAGGGCTGCGTGAATCCCCCTCCGGCGCCCAGCAAAGCTGGAAGCGATTCTTCTGGACGCTGCCGTTTTTCGCCGTCGTCGGCGCGTACATCGCGATCCGGACTGCCTTATTCGGCCTGAACGCCGGGGAAGGACCGGGCGGCAGCCGCGTCGCTGCTTTCCTGGATATTCCCGTCGTGCTGATCGCGTACCTCCACAATCTTTTCTGGCCTTTCCGGCTGAGCTTTTTCTATCCCGTCGAGTTGGGCTCTCAATGGACCTTCTGGAAGGGAGCTGCGGCACTATTGTTGTTGGTGGTGACGGTTTTCTTGTGGCGCCGCTATCGAGAGCGCCCGGGCTTGCGGCTGCAGCTCTGCTGGGCAGCGATTCTGTTCGTGCCGTCCACCTTGGGAATTTATGCGCTGGTGCGCGAAGACTGGATCCATGACCGGCATATGTATCTGGTCTCCGTGCCGATTTGCCTTGTCGTTGCCGCGCTCCTGACGGATCCGAAGCTTCCGGTGAAGGCCGCTATACTTGCCAGTTCATTGGTGCTGGCGGCGCTGCTGATCGATCTGGCCCTCCAAGTTCCGAGATTCACCGACGACACCACGATCTACGCCAGCGCGCTGAAAGTGGCTCCGCGCAGCGTGCTTGCGAACGGCTATTACGGAGAGGCGCAGTGGGCGTACGGACGGTATGAGGAGGGTCTGCGCGAGTTTAAGATCAACACGGAATTGTCGCCGAAATCGGCGGCAGCCCACGAACGATACGCGGCGGCGCTGGCTCAGCTCGGCCGTGAGGAGGAAGCCAGGGCGGAATTTGCCACGGCAATTCAGTTGTCCGTGCGCCCGACGCCGTTTCGCGCATTTCTCTTGTCCGAAATGGCGGAGATTGAACTCAAGCGCTCGCAATTCCCGCAGGCCGCCGATCACCTGCGCGAGGCGGTACAAATCGCCCCTCAAACCATGAACTATCACGCCCTGCTGGCTCAAGCGCTGGCCCCACAGGGCCGCACCAAAGAGGCGGACGAAGAAATGCGCATCGAGGCCGGCATCCGGCAGCGAACGGCTCGGGAGCAGCGCGCTTCCGTCAATTAGGTTTCCCGGCAACGCCATTCTTCTGAATGGCGTCGTCGAGCAAATTTTCGACCGCGAAATCGTTGTTCCCAAGAGAAAAGCAGGGGCTAACCATTACGGTGCGGCAGCCCGCCGCGGGGAGCGTAAGGGCATTACCAGGCCCGTATAATTTTAGATAGCATGCCTTCCCAAACGCGCATCACGCCCGATCGGGCCGTCCTGGTGGGCTCTTTGCTGGCCGCCTTCGCTTATTTCCAGGACGTTCGGTACGACTTCATTCTGGATGACATTCCCCTGATCCTGATGAATGAGTCCATCACATCGTGGCGAAACTGGAAGATGGCCTTCCAAACGCATATCTTCGAGGTAAAGAACCCCACCTTGGCGATCGAATTCGCGGCGGTGCACTATCGTCCCGTTTATAAATTGTGGCAAATCTTAAACGAGCAGATGTTCGGATCGGTGCTGCCCTGGTGGCATTTGACCTCCTTGCTACTGCATACCTGTGTGATCCTTTTAGTTTACCAACTAGGAATTAAGCTGTTGAGAGAGCGCTGGACCGCCGCATTGGCCGCGCTGCTGTTCGCTTTTCATCCGATTCACGTGGAATCGGTGGCCTACGTCACGGCCTCGACGGATCTCCTGGTTACCCTCTTCGCGCTGATTTCCTTTCTGGCCTATTTCCGATTTCGCGCGGAAGGAGGCTCGCTGCTTTCTTTCCTCGTTTCCGTGTTTGCGGCGGCGCTGGCCATGCTGTCCAAGGAAACGGCCGTGATGTTTCCGTGGTTGCTCGTCGCGTATGAGGCGCTTCATGAAAACCCGGCCGGCATGCGGCAAAGCTGGAAGCGATTTCTCTGGACGGCGCCGTTTTTCGCTGTCGTGGGCGCTTATCTCGCGGTGCGGACGGCGCTCTTTGGCCTCAACGCCGGCCAGGGCCCAGGCGGCAACCGCCTCGCCGCTCTCCTGGACATTCCTCTCGTGCTGGTCGCATATCTCCGCAATCTTTTCTGGCCCTTCCAATTGAGCTTTTTCTATCCGAGCGAATGGGGCACGCAATGGACTGTGTTGAGGGGCGTCGCTGTAGTACTGGCGATGGTGGCGGCGATTTTGCTGTGGAATCGATATCGAGAGCGACCCGGAGTGAGGTTGCAGCTTTTGTGGGCGGCAATTCTTTTTGTGCCGGCCGTCCTTGGCGTGTACGCGTTCGTGCGCGAAGACTGGGTCCACGACCGGCACATGTATCTGGTCTCGGTTCCCATCTGTCTTATTGCCGCTGCGTTTCTGACCGATCCGAGATGGCCGGCAAGGGCGTCCCTGATTGCAAGCTCGCTGGTGCTGGCGATTCTGCTGATCGACATGGCCGTTCAAGTGCCCCGGTTCAGCGATGACGCCACCATTTATGCCAGCGCGCTGAAGGTGGCTCCTGGCAGCCTGCTGGCACATCGCTCCTACGGGGAGGCGCTGTGGGGGTATGGCCGCCAGGAAGAGGGCCTTCGCGAATTTAGGATTGTTACGGAGCTAGCGCCGCAATCCTTCGCCGGCCACGAAAGGTATGGGGCAGCGCTGGCCGAGGTTGGCCGCGACGACGAAGCCATGGCGGAATACGCGAAGGCATTGCAATGGTCCGCGCGTCCCACACCGCTTCGCGCATTTCTGTTGTACGAAATGGCGGAGATCGAATGCAAGCGCTCGGAATTTCCGGAAGCCGAGGGCCACTTGCGAGAGGCCGTGCAGATCGCCCCGCAAACTCTGAACTACCATTCCTTGCTCGCCCAGGCGCTGAGCCGGCAGGGGCGGGCACAAGAAGCTGAGGAAGAAATGCGCCTCGAGACTGGGCTGCGCCAGCGAGCCGTTCAGGAGCAGCGCGCTTCCATGGATTAGGGGCTTAGTGGCACATGCTTCAGCCTGTGGACTTTATTCCTCGCTCATGCCAAAACCCACAGGCTGAAGCCTGCGCCACTCGAACGATTCCGCGCCGTGAGGTACCCCCCTGCGCGAACCTGTGATAACTTGGGCGAGTTATGACACTGGTCGAGAAAATCAAGGGCCGCGCTCGCGCGCGCCTTCAGCGCATCGTGCTGCCGGAGGGCGAGGACCCGCGCGTCGTTTCCGCGGCGGCGGCAATCACGCGAGAAAGCTTCGCAAAAATCACTCTGCTTGGACGGAAACACATCATTGAGTCGGTCGCCGCGGATTTAGGTGTGGCGCTGGGGGACGTCGCCATCTTGGATCCCGCGGCAAGCCCGCGCGCAGCAGATACCTACGCGCAGATTTACTGCGAGCGCCGGCGCGCGCGCGGCGTTTCGCCCGACGAAGCAAGAGACATCGCGCGGCGCCCGCTCTACTTCGCAGCGCTCAGCGTGGCTGCCGGGGATGCGGACGGATCCGTGGGAGGCGCTGCGAACACTACGGGCGAAACCGTGCGCGCGGCGCTGCACGCGATCGGCCTTGCACCGGATGCGAAGCTGGTTTCCAGTTTCTTCATCATGATCATTCCGGACCGCCCGGGGCTGGACGTAGGAACCGCCGGCACGTTGCTGTTCGCCGATTGCGCGGTCGTGCCCGCCCCGAGCCCCGAGGAGCTTGCCGAAATCGCGCGCGCCACGGCGGAAAATGCGCGTGCGATCCTTGGCGCGGAGCCGCGCGTCGCGTTGCTTTCCTTTTCCACCAAGGGTTCGGCCAGCCACGCGCGCGTCGAAAAAGTGAGGGAGGCGCTGCGCATCCTGAAGGCGCGCGCGCCGGAACTGGCGTCGGACGGCGAACTTCAGGCCGACGCTGCGCTGGTGCCACGCGTGGCAAATGCCAAGGCCCCAGGCTCGCCTGTTGCGGGACGCGCGAATGTGCTGATCTTCCCGGACCTGGATTCCGGCAACATTGCGTACAAGCTGGTCGAGCGGTTGGGCGGCGCACAGGCGCTCGGCCCGATTCTGCAAGGGCTGGACCGGCCGGCGAATGATCTTTCGCGCGGCTGTTCGGCCGACGATATCGCCAACGTCGTGGCCTTCACGGCGCTACAGGCCATCACGCGAAAAGAAAAAACTTTGGAACCGCAGATGCACACAGATCGACACGGATAAAAAGATTTCTGTTTGCGGGAATTAGGACAATGGAAGCGCGAAACCACAATCGTTGGGTTTCTTTCTCTTTGTTTCTTTTGTTTTTATCCGTGTTCATCTGTGTGCATCCGTGGATCCTCGATTCGTCCGCGTTCGCGCAGGAGGCGGGCGATCAGGAAGTGGCGGTGAATCTGGTCGAGGGGCGGGTCGTGATTTGCCCGGCGAAAGACGGAATCATTTTGGCGGCGATGGATACGCACGGCGAGACTGGTTCTTTGCCTCCCGCTATCACGATCCTTTCCGCGGATCGAATTGGCGTGATGCTCGGCGCCGTCGAGTGGGTGCAGCCGGAATCCAAGGACAAGCCCGTTCGGCTGGATAACGAATTCCGCGGACTCATCGCCGCGGCTCTGAATACCGGCGGCCAGCGAGTCAACGGCTTTGGCGCGACCGACATCGAATCCATCGGCATTGCCGTGCTGGAGCGTGTGCGCATACTGGCCGGATTGTTGCACCACAAAATTAATTTGGGCGAGGATGAACCGTTGATCCGCGTCGTCCTCACAGGATACGTGCAGAATTACGGCGCCGAGGCCTGGACGATCGACTACCACATTCGGCAGGACAACCTCGGAAACGATATTTGGCGGACGCGCGTTCTCCGCCCGAGCTACAACCAGCTTTATCCACCGGAGAAGGGCATGCCGAAAACGCTAATGGAGGTCCGCTACCCGCCGGAGAATCGCGCCACGGGCGAACCCGAACTTCTCGACTTGCTCCAGCAGAACGATACGCGCCTGGCGAAAATTCGCGCGGCGAATGAAATCGAGGCGAAATCCGTGACGCTTGCCGTGGAAGGGCAGAGCCAGAAATCCGATGAAGCAAGCCTTGTGTATTTCTTGAAGGCGGCGCTTCCGGCGGTCACTCCGCCGGAGACGAAGCTGACCATGGCGATGATCGACTTCGACCGGGGATTTCAGTGGATCCTGGAGCCGCCCAAAGCGCCTGCCCCGCCGCCCGGCCAAACGCCAAGCAATCAAACGCCGGAGGAACCTGAAAGGCCCACCCTCCGCCACAAATCTGAAAATTGATTACGGGTAAAACGTAAAATGAGTTCCTCGACTTCTTTTTCTTCGATGCAAAAGCGACCGGAAGTGACGGTTCGCCTGCTCCGTGAGCAGGATTTACCTGTTGCGGACCGAATTATGCGGCTTGCCTTCGGGACATTTCTTGGTTTGCCCGATCCGCTGAAATTCATGGGTGACGCTGACTACGTGCGGACGCGCTGGCTGGCCGACCCCTCCGCCGCGTTTGGCGCGGAGATGGCGGGAGAACTGGTGGGCACAAACTTCGCCACGCGATGGGGGAGCGTCGGCTTTTTCGGCCCGCTGACGATTCACCCCAATCTGTGGGATCGCGGCATCGCACAGCAATTGCTGGTCCCCACGATGGAATTATTCGACGCGTGGGGAATTCGTCACGCAGGTCTCTTCACATTTGCATCCAGCACGAAGCACGTGAGGCTGTATCAAAAATTCGGTTTTTGGCCTCGGTTTCTCACCTCTCTCATGGACCTTCCGGTGGGGGCGGAACCTGCATCCGCTTTCATACAATTTACGCGGTTTAGCGAACTTTCTGCAGGCGAAAAACAGATCTCCCTGCAAGCTTGCCGGGAGCTGACGAACTCCATCTATGAAGGGCTTGACGTGGAGCGAGAGATTCGCGCGGTGGACGATCAACAGCTAGGAGACACGGTGCTGACCTGGGACGGCGCGACACTGGCCGGTTTTGCGGTTTGCCACGTTGGAGCCGGAACGGAAGCAGGCAGCGAAAAATGCTATACCAAATTTGGCGCTGTGCGCAGCGGTCCCGCTGCAGCGCAGGAATTTCGCAGTCTCCTCGATGTGTGCCGTCAATTTGCCCTTTCGTGCGAGGCTAAAACGCTCGCTGCCGGCGTGAATCTCGCGCGCCTCGACGCCTATCGCGAAATGCTTCAGGCCGGGTTCCGGACAACGACGCAGGGCGTCGCCATGCAGAGGAATGCCGACCCCGGCTACAACCGGCCCGATGTGTTCCTGCTTGACGATTGGCGGTAGTTGCGCGGCTTGGGAACTAGGGCGTTCCTTTGTTCTCGGAAGGATTTTTCATCACGGGTGCGTCGTCCGCAGGCTCGCTTCCCAGCGGTTTGAATTCGCTCCACTTGATGACGACGCGGATCGGGACGTAGGATTTGCCGGTCTGCAAGGTTTCGTCCGAACGCGAGTAGGCGGGGAACCACAAATTTTTGCCGACCTGCTGGCGGTAGGTTTCGAAGACTGTGAACGGCAAGTCGGAAGCGGTGACGTCGCCGAGTTCGGTGACCCACTTGCCCATGGTTTTTACGATGACCAGATCCTGCATGTCCACCCACACCACGCCGGAAAAATAGGCGTGGGTGCGCTCCACGGTACGAGGTTTTATGGTGAAAAAGTAGGCATTCAGCTCGTCGAGCGGCTGCTTTCCGCCATACGTGATTTCGTACTTTGGAAGCATTGCCGTGGTGAGCGGAAACATCGGCACTGGGGCGAGAAGATCGGAATCTCCTCTCTGCAAGTCTAGATATTGAAGCGTCGATGGCGCCCGGGTCACAAACTTTTCGGATAATTTGCCGTCCGGCGTAAACCGCTGCTGGGTGACGATCTCGAGCTGGCCGGCGGGCTTGTTATTGGAGCCGATTTCCTGGATACGCACTTCTCTCTGAAACGTGTAGCCTCTGATTTCGCGAACCATTTCGTCTTCTTTTGCCGCGAATCGGCGGATGATTTCGTCGGGCGGCAGCGTGGGCGGCTCCGGCTTCGCGAGCGGCGGAGGCGTTGGAAACTTCGCGGACTCGGGCGGCTGCATCGGCCCGGCCGCCTGCGCGCGCAGCGAGCGAGGCGAGCAGGAGAGAGCCAAGACAAGCGCGCAACATGCAACCAGGATGTGCAATCTTGGAATCATGGAATCGGCTTCCATCTGTTGGATGCAACCCGCCGGTATTGTGCAGCACGGCTTGGTGAGAAATCCAGCGCGTCTTTTTTTGGTCGCTGCGGTAGGACGGGCTTCAGCCTGTCGGGGTTTATGGCGGCACCGTCGGCCTCGCTGCAACTAAAACCGACAGGCTGAAGCCCGTCCTACTATGTTTCCATCCCGCGGAGGGCGGAGCTTTGCTACAATCGCGCGGCTGCAAAACCAAGTCCGTGCGTGAAGTGTTGCCGTGGAAACGCAGGCCAAGCGATTTTACATAACCGGCAGGGTGCAGGGGGTAGGGTTCCGCTTCTTCGCCGAGCGAACAGCAGCGAGCCTGGGTGTCGGCGGATATGTGAGAAATCTGTTCGACGGGCGCGTGGAAGTCTACGCCATCGGCGGCGCGGAACAGATGGATGCGCTGAGAGACGCCTTGCGGCGAGGCCCGCGCATGGCTGCCGTATACCGGGTTGACGAACTCGACTCGGAGATCCTACAGCATTATGCGAACGTGTTTTCCATCGAACCCGATGGATGAAATCGGACAGCGGCGCAGGCGGCGGCCAACGCGGTTCATTTACAGATAGCGATTCGTTTGGAAAGGCGGGGCAAGCGGAATGAACCATTTGAAGGAATTCATTCGAGAAGTTCCAGATTTCCCGAAGCCGGGGATCCTCTTCTACGATCTCACCACGTTGCTGCAGAACGCCGCGGCGTTTCACAGCCTGGTTGACGAGCTGTGCGGCCACTATGAGGGACAAAAAGTGGACGCGGTCGTGGGCATCGAAGCGCGCGGATTTATTTTGGCGCCGGCGCTGGCGTACCGGCTGGAGGCGGGATTCGTTCCCGTCCGGAAACCCAATAAGCTGCCGTCGAAAACCGCTTCCGTCACCTACCAGCTCGAATACGGCGCGGACACGCTCGATATTCACGCGGACGCGATCAAGCCCGGCCAGAGTGTGCTCATCAGCGACGATTTGCTCGCCACCGGCGGCACCGCGGCAGCCACCGTGGAACTGGTGCGCAAGCTGGGCGGGAAAGTGGTCGGCGCATCCTTCGCCGTCGAACTCACGTTCCTGAACGGCCGCGCAAAACTACCGGGAATCGACGTCTTCACAATGATCCAGTACGATAAATGAAAACGAACCTTTGGAACCACAGATGAACACAGATACACACTGATAAAACCTCGGAAGGAAATGGATTTCTTTTTGCGGAATTAGACGCGCGGCGGCATTCCATCGCAATCGGTTATTTGCCTTACACTGATCCTCTTCGTTTTTATCAGTGTTTATCAGTGTTCATCGGTGGTTGCTTTCCGCGCTGGCGGACGATCTCGAAGAGCACGACTCCGGCGGCGACGGAGACGTTGAGGGCGCGCACGGGACCGGTGGTGGGAATCGAAACCAGGAAATCGCAACGCTCGCGCACCAAGGCGTGCAATCCCTTGCCTTCGCCGCCCAGGACGATTCCCACCGGGACTTTGAAATCCACCTCGGTGTGGAGCTGTTCAGCTCGCTCGTCGAGTCCCACGAGCCAGTAGCCCGCTTCCTTCATTTCCTCCATGGCGCGAGAAAGATTCGTGACGCGCGCCACGGGCAAGTGCGCGAGCGCGCCGGCGGATGCGCGCGCCACGGTTTCCGTAAGCCCGGCGGCGCGCCGCTCGGGAATGACCACGCCCTGCGCGCCGGCCGCGAGCGCAGTGCGAACGATGGCGCCCAAGTTTTGCGGGTCTTCCACTCCGTCCAGCAGAACCAGCAATCCAGGAGCGCTCGAGGCCGGGCGCGGTTTGAGCAAATCGTCAAAACTCGCTGCCGGCGAGGATGCAACAAAGGCGACGACGCCCTGGTGCTCGCGAGTTCCCGCGGCACGATCGACCTGGATGCGCTCCTCAAAACGCACGGCCACATCCTGCTTGCGCGCGAGCCGCACCAGTTCTTCAATGCGGTTGCCATGCGTGCCCTTAGCGACCAGCAGGGAATCGAGCGGCCGGTTTGCTTCCAGCGCTTCGCGCACCGCGTGGATACCGGTAAGACGATCCATTTCGAGGGGTATCTCCTTCTAGTCGGAACGAGTCCGCGATAAGGAATCGAAAATCATGAATCGAGCAGCGCGCCGCGGGCTCAGCGGTCGAGCGTGGCGATGGCCTGCGCGGCGATGGCTTCGCCGCGTCCGATCGCGTCGACGGATTCGTTGGTCTTGGCCTTTAAATTGATCGTGGAGGGAGGGATGCCCAGCGATTTCGCCAGCGCCTCCCGCATGGCCGGAAAGTGCGGGCCGAGCTTCGGCTTCTCCGTGATTACTATAGCGTCAATATGAACGATACGAAAATGATGTTCGGCGAGCAGATCGCGGACATGCTCCAGAAATCGCAGGCTGGACGCGTCTTTCCATCGCGGATCGGTGTCGGGAAAATGCGTGCCGATGTCGCCCAGTCCCGCGGCGCCCAAGAGCGCGTCGCAGAGCGCGTGCGCCAGCGCATCGCCATCGGAGTGGCCGACTGGACCTTTCGGAAACGGGAGTTCTACGCCGCCAAGGATTAGCTTGCGCCCTTCAGCAAGACGATGGAGGTCGTATCCGATCCCCGCGCGGGTCATCGGCCCGCTCGCTCCACGCGGAGATAAAATTCGGCGAGTTCCATATCGCCGGGCCGAGTGATCTTCAAGTTGCGCTCGGACCCGACGACCACGTGGACATCGCGCCCCATGCGTTCCACCAGGCCCGCTTCGTCCGATGCCGTCACGCCGTCCTGGCGCGCGCGCGCAAAGGCTTCGAGCAGCAAGGCGGCGCGAAAGACTTGCGGAGTTTGCGCCAGTACCACGCGCTCGCGCGGAATCGTGGCCGTGACGAGGGCAACGTCGGCCGGCAGGCTCGCGCGTTTCACTTCCTTCACCGTGTCCATCGCCGGAATTCCAAGGATGGCCGCGTCGCAAGCGGCTGCTTCCGCGATCACGCGTTCGATCTGGCCGAGAGTCACCAGCGGCCGGACGGCATCGTGCACCAGGATCAAGTCGGCATCGGGCGGGACCTCCACCAGCGCGTTGGCCACGGAATCCTGGCGCGTATCGCCGCCGCGAACCACTCGAACGGACCGGCCAAGATTTTCCGCCGCGACGCCGGCCGCCACGGAATCGATTTCCTCGGCTCGCGTCGCGATGACGAAATCCGTGATCGCGGCGCAGGCCGCCAGGCGCCGCAGCGTGAAGAGAAGCACGGGAACGCCGTCCAGCGAGAGAAATTGCTTCGGCGTGTCGGCGCCCATTCGCGTCCCTAGCCCTGCCGCAGGGAGAATGGCTGTTACACGATTCATCATAACCTCAGTGATGGAGCGAAAAAGCTTACACTAAATGGTAGCACTTATAAACAGCACCTATTCACAGGTGAAGTGGCGCGGGGGTGAGCCGGCGGGGTTTTGTTTTTGGCGGCCCCAGAAAGAGCCCCAG
>Ga0302326_10003321_pt1 | contig 37994 bp, 25 predicted proteins | sample Palsa_T0_3_FD_202264 | JGI IMG/M metagenome (GOLD analysis project Ga0302326, IMG submission 202264) | Peat permafrost microbial communities from Stordalen Mire near Abisko, Sweden - Palsa_T0_3 | ecosystem: Environmental > Terrestrial > Soil > Palsa > Peat permafrost | place: Sweden: Abisko... | reverse complement strand
CAATCCCGTTCGGCACGGCAACTGCGATCGCTAACATAATCTTAATTTGCGCTTTTCTGGGTGTTTGGTAATAATCGCCCGTGATGGATCGGCCGCCGGACAGCATGGAGGTCCAAGGGCTTAAGCATTTCAAGCGCATCCTCTCGTTGCTCTGGAGGCTCCATGACGCGGGATGCGAACGCGATAGCGCCGGCAATCGTCGGCTTTTCATGGACGATTACTGTGCCGTTGTCCTGCTGTATCTGTTTAATCCCCTGCTTCACTCCATCCGCAAGCTGCAAAAAGCCCTGCAACTGAATCACGTCGCCAAGGCGCTGGGCATCAGGCGTTTTTCCCTGGGCAGTTTCTCCGAATCGGCTCGCGTCTTTGATCTGTCGCGGCTCACCGCCATTATCAACGAACTTGCCGGTGAACTGGTTCCTCTCAGTCGTGATCCGCGTCTTTCGGAACTCAAACGCGTTTTAACGCTGGTGGATGCGACGGTTCTACGGGGAATCTGCCGCTTGGCGCAGGCGACCGCTTTGCAAACCCGTTACAACACCGCCAAGGATGGGACGGCCATGCACGGCTGGAGGGCGCACACGCAGTTGGACGTGGAAACCTTTTGCCCCCACCGCGTCGAGCGGACCGGCGCACGCAACGCCGGCGTCAACCGCGAACACAACGTGCTGCGGCGATCGCTGGAGCCGGGCCGCTGTTATGTCGCCGACGGCGGCTACGCGGATCGCACGCTCTTTGAGGACATCGTGGCGGCGCAAAGCAGCTATGTCATCCGCATCCCGGAAAACCGCGTGTTTGGAGTGATCGAGGAGCGGCTGCTGAGCCGGGAGGCGTTGGATGCCAACGTCGTCCGTGACGCGTGGGTCCGGCTGGGGGGCGGCGACGCGAAAGAGATGAATCACACGGTGCGTTTGATTACGGTGCACGTGGAGCCGCACCGTCGCCGCACGCGCATCAAGCAGGAAGGACGCAACAAGAGCTTCCGCCACACGGAACGGATCGTGATCGTCACCGATCTGCTTGAGTTGCCGGCGGAACTGGTGGCGTTGATTTACCGGTATCGCTACACCATCGAGTTGTTCTTCCGCTTCTTCAAGCAGCTCCTGGGGATGCGTCATCTGCTGAGTCAGCGGCAAGAGGGGATGGACATCCAGATATACTGCGCGGTGATCGCCTGCATGCTGATCAATCTTCAGACCGCCAGGAAGCCCGATTCGATGATGGTGTTCATGCTGGGCATGTATCTGATGGGCGTGGCCACGGAGCAGGAGGTTCAAAACCACTTGAACGAAGCGGACAGGAGGGGAGTGAAACTGAGGGCCAAAGAGGAACTCTGGAAAAAACTGGGAGCTTGATCCGGGGGAATCCCCGGCCGCAGGCAACCCGCCGTTGATGCTGCGCGCCATCCGGCGCACAACCCACGATAAAATCTCCGTCATACGCCGCCAATGACTCGACCGCCGCCGGTCTGGCCACAACCAGGCCCAAGCCTCCCGGATCAAACACTGGGCCGAACGGGATTGACGAATGTTACACTCTTTGGCGGATATCTAGTATTTACTAACTAATGGACTATTGGTTTTCCATTGGTTTCAAAGGGTTAGGGCAATTCGGCGATTTTGTTCGTTAAACGGGCGAGCGTTGCGTGTAACATCGGGTGTAAACGAGAAGCGGAACACGTGACAACGGAGGCTCAGTCTTATGGGATCGAATGCCTTCCTGATACTTTCAGGCGAATCGGGGGATATGTACCGGAAGATGCTTCAAATCGATCTGCTCCCGATTGTCGAACCTGTGCCCTCGGACATTGATGGTGGGGAGCAGTACGGCAATCTGAGGGTTTTCGATATCGACGCATCCCGACTCAGCGAAGCACAGAAACAGCGGCTCATTGACTGGATTTGCAGGGACGGCGACGATCAGAATCGCGAACGGGTGACGTCTAATGTTGAGGCAAACAAAGCGACTTATAGAGTTGGCGATGATGAGCAGCCATCGTAAATCGCCACTGCCAGATCGCTGCGGATTTGTACCCAGTTTTCGGCGCTGTTAGTCCAGGCGTGCAGTTCGTAATGGAACGTATCAGCGGAGAAATCCGTCAGGAAAGCCTCGGGGGGCGGGGTATCTGTAATCTGTTTGTGCGCGGCGGCGGTTTTCTTGAGCAGGTCGATGACCTCCATCGGCTTGGCAGAGGGGGCTACGGCGAGCTTGATCTCGATGCCGCGCTGGCGGTTGGAGAAGGTCCAGTTGGTGACCTGGTTGGAGATGAGATTGCCGTTGGGAATGATCACTTCGGCGCTGCTGGGGGTGCGGATGATGCTGGCGCGAATGCCGATGTGGCTGACGACGCCGGTGGTGTCGCTCATTTGAATGACATCGCCGACCTTGATCGGCCGCTCAAAGAGGAGGATGAGGCCGGAGACGAAGTTGTTGACGATGTTCTGCATTCCGAAACCAAGACCGACGCCGAAGGCGCCGGCGAGGATGGTGAATTTCGTCATGTCGTAACCCAGCGCCGAGACGGCCACGAAGAAGCCGATCAGCAGGATCACATAGTTGAGCATCTTGGAAACGGCGTAGGGAATTCCCGATGGGAGCGCGAAGCGCTCGTAAACATCTTCCTCCAGAACGAAGCGAATGAAGCGCGACATCTGAACCGAAAGCCAGACGGTGAAGGCGAAGATCAGCACGTTGCCGAGGGAGAGGCTGATCTGGCCGTAGTGGAGGTTGGCGGTGAGGATGCGATGGCCCAAGTCCCACGCGGCCGGCCCGATGGAGAGGATGGAGAGGACGCTCCCAAGCCACGCGGCCGAGGCGAACCAGATTAGGAATATATTCAACCGGCGGAGGATGAGCGGGTGATGCTCGCGAACCAGGCGGAGCCGGGTGAGGAAGCGGCTGTGGAGAGCGATGGTCAGGAAACCGGTGATGATGCGAGCACAGGCGTAGATAACGACGGCGACATAGGCGCTGCCGAGGGCCGCGTCGCCGAGCAAATTAGCGAGGCTGACATAGCCCACGACGTCGGCGATCAAAGCCGCGGAAAACACGATCAGCAGGAGATAGGCGACCCATCGGATGGGTTTAGCAACGGGTGGTGTTTCCGATGCGCGCCGGAGCGGGTGGACGATTGCGACAATGAGCGCGGCCCCACCGGCCATTTCAACCAGCAAAAGAGTTCTCGACAGCTCGGGCATTGCCGCGGCGATCAGGCGGATCTGATCGAGGAAGTAGAAGACGACGAGGGCATCGAGCGCGGCGAACCATCGGCGATCGATCAGGCGGCGGAGAATCAGCACGGTGGGGATGAGGGCCGCGGCTTCGATCGCGGCCGAGAGAAGCCGGGGAGCGCGGGGAAAAATCCAGGCGCCCACCAGCAGCGCCAGGACCAGGGCGGTGGCGATGGGGGAGGCGAAGACACGGGTGGCTTCGCCGAGCTGCGGGGTTTTCTCGCACCATTTCCGGATGCGGCGATGAATCCAAAGCAGCGCGGATGCCAGGACGAGCAGCAAGACCGCCAGAGCCGCGAGGATTTCGAGGCGCTGGCTGAGGTAGTCGCGCAATTCGCTGATTTGCCGCTTGAGTGAATCCTGGCCCTGGAGGGTCAATTTTCCGCCTGCATTTTCTGAGCGGAAGAGATTCCACAGCGGGGGACTGTCGTGAACCAGCAGCCGGTTGAAAGCCTCGTCGCGGGCCTGCCGGACGGAATCGAGAACGTCGAGCACGCGGGCGTCCTGGGTGTCGATCGCCTGTTCGATGGTAAACAATCTGATCCTGGCGTTGAGAAGATCGTTGCTGGTTTGACCGATCTGGGCTTGAGTCTTTGCGACCGAGGCCTGGGCGGCTAAGAGCAGCTCGGTGTGTTTCGCATGGATGTGCCAGTAATCAACGACCTGCTGCTCCTTATTCCAGGCGCCGGCCAGATCGGAGATTTGGTCGGCTGCCTGCTTGAGGCGATCGCCCCGCTGCTGCAGGACGACCTTCCAGTCGGCGAGCGTATGCTCGATCTCGGTCCAATCGTTTTCCTGCTGGTGCAAAAGTTGGAGAGAGGGGTGAGATGCCAGGAGGGAAGGGCTTTCGCCCAGTCGGTTGTTGATCTCATCGCTGAGCAGGGGCGCCTGCTGCTCGATGTCTGCGAGCTGGCCGCCGCTATTGATTTGCGCGTTGATGCCGCGGAGGGTGATGGAGGCGGATTCGCCCTGTGTGGCGGCTTCGGCCAGGGGAAAGGCAGGCTGCGGCGGCGGCGGGGCCGCGGGCTGCGTGGAGGGGGAGGTGGTGGCGGAAGCAGTCGTGGTGGGGCTGGCGGGGGCGATTGCGGCGATCGCGAAAGCAATCAAGAGCACCGTGCAAATGACGATGCGAGTTGAATGGAGTGCGTGAGATTTCCGCGGCATGCTTTGTCGCAGGATACAGCAATGGCCTGGATCGGTCAGTGCGAAAATTAGACAAACTATAAAGCCGGGCAATTTTCGAGATTTTTGAAACGGATATGAGATCGTGAGCGCCAATTGGTTCAGTTCCACGTGCTTTCGGCACGGCGTACCCCCCCCGTTGACATAAGTTAGTATTCACTATATTATTCGGATTGTCCGTAGCCGACTTCCCGCGGACGCCGTCACAAGGAGCCGCGCCATGCGACGCTTTACGGTGCCATTTGTCGTTCTCCTGCTGACAATTGCCGGATGTATCCCTGTCCCGCCATTTGAAACCTCCGTCACCAAGCCAGATATCCGCGCCATCGTCGGCGACCAGACCAGTGGCAAGCCAATCCGCCCCGGCATCCCACGCGACCAGATCGTCTCCATTCTCGGCCAGCCCATGGACGTGACAGACGACGGAGCCAACCTTTATGGCTTCCTCACGTACCAGGGCAACGTCATTGGAAGCTATGCGCCGGCCGCGCAGCGTCTCTATTGCCTCCGCCTCCGCTATGGCTCGGACAATCATTTGAGCAACTACGAGTTATTCCGCGGCCCCTGGGATAGCACCGGCGCCGGATTTTCGGAAATCGACGCCAACGAATTCACTATCGGAAGCCTTCTCCGCAGCAACCCTGAACTCGTTTCCAGCGCGCAGCGGCACAAACAAAACTAAACGTGTCGCGAACTGCTCTAAAGAAAACCATCCATAAAAATGCAACCGGGCCGGAAGTCTTTGGCTTCAAAGACTCTCGACCTCGTTGTCTAAACCGTGAACTTCAATTCCCCGGATTAAGCTCCGCCTGCACGCCGATGAGATTGTTCGGCGAATCCGCACTTTCCCAGTAGTAATAAACCTCACGAGAGATGTCGGAAGGCTGCAGCCCCCGCCGGCCGATTTCGCCGTAAAGCTTCCCATACGCTTCCCCCAGCCGCGACGCGTCGCCGGTGTAGAGAATTGTAGCGCAAGTGGACGCCCCCACATTGATGAGCTGAATTCCATCCGGCGCGGTCGTCCCATCCTTCACCATCAAGCCGATGTCCAGCGTAAATTCCTTATCCGGATCGGCACTCGCGCCGTGATAGGTGAAGATTACCGGCCCCATGACCCGCAGTTTGCCGGCATCCTGAGCCGCGTCCAGCTTCGGCATCAACTCTGCAATCGCCTTTTGCAGCGTATTCAATGTGGCATGCGTCGAAACAAATGCGTAGCTGTAGGGCTTCAAGGTTTGAATGCGGACATCCCCAATCGTCCCCGCCGATGGCCGCGTGTCCGGCGAGTCCGCACGGGCCCCCGCAGCGAGCATCATCCCGAGCGTAATGGCCACCGAAAGAATTGTTCCGCGCATGCCTGTTCTCCTATCAGAAATCGGACCGCCATTATCACACCGCCATCGCCGGATACAAATCCCTCGAATCGATCGGAAACGATTCGGGATTCAGATCCGCCCACATCGCGGCTTCGCCGTTGAGGGGGCTTTTGATGTTGTAGGCCTGGTACGCGATCATCTGCCCGATGCGGATCACCAAGTCGGTCAGGTGCTCGCCGGCGGCCCAGTGGTCGCCGACGCAGATGGCGGAATCGTCGATGTTCGGATGGTAGATCGGCGTGATCATACGGCACGCGGGCGACAGGCGCGGATAATCGCTGATGAGGCGAATCTCGGCGATGTGCTTCTCACGAATCACCGGCGTTTGCGATTGAAGCGATTCCACGCCGCGGATGTTGAATTCGATTTTGTACGACTCGGCCGGGTCGCCGGTGGTTTCGAGGATGCGGATCAGCGGGCCATCGGCGAAGGCTTCGCGCATTTCGCGCAGGTCGGCCATGAGTCGCCGGGTGCGCACCGGAAGCCTGGAGATGGGCGGAGCGGGCAGGCGGGCAGGGGGCGGTTCGGGCTCATCGGCGCGGGCGCGCGGGTCGGGCACGAGGATCATCTGCCCGCATTTTTTGCAGTTGGCTTTTTTCCCGGCGTAGTTGTCGGGCACGTTGAATTTCCGCCCGCACCCCGGGCAGGAGAAGCGAATCATCGGATTCCCCACATCGGAACCTTGAAGATAATGCTGCTGGTGAACACCCCCAGCGCCACGCCAACGAGACAGATCACCGCGGACAGCGTCGCCAGCCGGTGATTGCCGTCTTTTCGCCGAATCGCGTAAATCACCGCGCCGATCCCAACGAGCAGCGCCGACAACCCGAAGGTAAACGTGCCGATCACAAACCCCAGCACACTCATGCCCAGCAGTGCGAAATCCCAGGGAAATGCTTTTTCCTCGGGCGGCTGTTCGATCGAATCGGGCTCCGCCTGCGGCGCGGCGACTTCCGTTTTCGCGGCGACCAGTTCCTCGGGAAAGCTCACTGGCGAAGGCGCGCCCACCGCGACGGCAACCGGCGGTGGATCGAGCGAGCCGACTTCCGGGCAGCCGTAGGCGGCGCATCCGCGGTTTTCGTTCCAGCATTCAGCGTGATAGGTTTGCGAGCAGCTCGCGCAGGTTCGCGTCGAATCGCCGGGCAGGATGGGGCTGCGGCAGATGCCGCAATCGCGCGCCGTGGCGGAGGGCTGCGGCTGGGGCATTTCCGCCGCCAGCGGATCGAGCGGCCGGGCCGCATCGCCCAGTTCCACCGCGCCGGTGATCGCGGGCATATCGACGATCGAATCGTTGGGCGTCAGCGGCCGGCGAATCCCCGACGACGGCTCGCCCGGCACCGTGATCGCGCCCGCGCAGATCGCGCACCTGCCGAAAGCCCCGGCCATCGTCGCCGGCACCCACATCGGAGCGCCGCACGATTCGCAGGCGATGAGAATCCCCGGATCTTCGAAATCAGGATTCGAACCATTTTCGGCGATGTTGAACGCGATCGCTCCCTCAGGCAATTGATCGCTGGCGTGAAACGTCATTTTCGACGTTCCGATTTTGATCTCATCGCCGTCGCGCAGCAGAACCTTGCCGTCGGTGCGGACGGAATTGACGAATGTTCCACCGCGGCTGCGGGCGTCGCGGATGTAGAAAGAGTCCCCGTCCTTGTCGATCCACGCGTGGATGCGCGAGACGATGCGCTGACCAAGCTGGATTCCGTTGAACGGCTTTCGGCCGATGAGCGCGCGATGAGAAAACGATCCCGCCTGGATCGGCTCATCGGAATGAATGATCACGCTCGCCATGCAATTGCCAGAGATCGCCAGCCGGCAAGGCCGTCGATCCAGCCACTGCCGTCACAGGCGGCTTATCATACAGTCGCGCCAATCCATTGGAGCAGAAGAATTCACCCGCGCACCATGTTCTGAATCCAGTCGGGGATTTGCAAGTGCTGCATGCGGATGAGCAGGCCCGCCAGGGCACCCATGCAAGTAAACAGCGCCAGCCCGATGATTGCCAGAAAAAACCGTCCGAGGGTCCCAAACCAGCGGTTTTTGCGCGGATTTTGGGGTGCCTTGCCCGGTTTGACAGCCGGCGCGGGGTTGGCCGCGGTGGACTCGGCTCCGAATGCGGTCGGTTTGTCTGACCCGCCGGTCGACGCCTCATCCGCTTCGATCAGATATTCCAGCCGCTCGGCCTGCCCCTGCTTGGCGGTGAAGAGCCCCTCTTCGCCGCTGCGGGGATCATAAACCAGGGCGCATTGCCAGGGCAATCCGAAGAAGCTCTCGTGCAGGAAGATGTCCATATCGGACAGGAAGATTCCATGACCCGGATGCGTGTGATACCAGCCCACGATCCGCAGGTCGGGATACTGCTTGTCCATGAGGAGCTGGATGTGCTGCCAGGTGTCGGCGGTGAAGGTCACCTGCCCGGCGCTACCGGTGGCGGATTGCCCTTCGATGATGTGCTCGACGTAGGCGAACGCGCCGATGTCGTCGCGATACACATCGCCGACCAGCACGCCGCAGATTTCCGCGCGGGGCGATGAATCGCCATGCTCGCGGACATGCGCCAGGGCCGACTGACGGATCACGAATTGAAACGCGGCCGTTCGAGGCCCGATCAATTCGCCGATTTTGACCCGTTGAAGGTGTCCAAAATCAATTCCACCGCAAAAGTTGGTTTCATTTTCCACGATTTGGGGTACTCCCAGTTGCATTACTCCCATGACAAAGCCTCCGTTTCAGCAGCAAGCGGACCAAGAACACGTTGCCGGTCGGCGGCCAATTCAAATCCTATGGCCTCACCGCCGCTTCGGGCAATGACGATGTCCAGCGGCGGAATGCCGATCTGGCCAAGCGTCTTGTCCAAAAATCCCCTGTCATTCGTAAAGCTGTCGTTTCCAATCTGGAAAAATGTCTTCACTTCCCGGCGAACTCCGGGGCAATTCGGGCAGGGCGCTTTATCAGCGCGCACTTTGCCCAGCGACACAAACATCGTTTCCGATTGGCCGCAACGCGGGCAATCCAAAGATCGCAACACGTCGCGGCTGAGTTCCAGTTGCGAGCCGGGCAGCAGACGATGCGCCTCCGACAGCAGCTCGCCGATCGGTAAATCATCAACCCCCGCGTCCAGCGCATGGATATGCGACAGCGTCTCGTGGCTGAGGCAGTCATCCTTTCGCTGATATTCCACCAAATACGAATCCGCGGTCAAACCCTCAAAAACCCATCCCCGCCCGGAAATCGTCGGCATGCCATGCAGAAGCTTCACCGCTTCCTGGCACTGAACGGCGGCGATGATCGATGCGATGGTCGGCGTCGTCGGCGTCTTGCCCTGCTCCATGTCCGAGCGGCTCAGCAGGTTGCACGACCGCCGCGCCTGCAGCAATTTCCAGTCCGTCTGCGACATCGTGCATTCGTAGCACGGCCCATCGCCCGGATGGAACACGCGCGCGGTGCCGGCGATCGCCTCGATGGCGCCGTCGATCCAGGGCCGATTCACCTTCTGGCAACAGCGGTTGATCGACAGGCGGGCCTCGCGATTATCCAACCCCGCGATAACAACGTCCGCCCATCGAAACACACCCATGCCCAGGTCGTACACCACGTTGCCGTTGAAGGCCTGCGCGCGGATTTCCGGATAAATTGCGCTGGCGGCTTCCACGGCCACATCCGCCTTGAACCGGCCATTGTCCGATTCACGGTACAGCACCGAGCGCGACAGATTCGAATTTTCCACCCGGTCCATGTCCGCGACCAGGATATTGCCGATCCCCAGCAGCGCCAGGTTCTTCACAATTTCATTGCCGAGCGCGCCGGCGCCGATGACCAGCACCTTGGCCGCGGACAGCTTGGACTGATCCCACCATGCGATGAGGCGGAACCGGTCGAAGCGATCCGACCCGGACAACGAAATGTGAAGCGGCCGCTCAATCATGGCGGATTCCAGACAACCAGGTTAAAAGTTCCTTCACACCCGCGGCTGCGAGGGCCTTCCATGGCGAAGGCGGCCGCTTCTCTGACGAGTTTCCAAGCGCGAATCAGTCTTCTCTATTCGCAGGCAGTTCAGTTCTTTCAGGAAACAAACTTGCCTACGATGGATATACACCACGACCGTCCACTCGGCCAATTTTACCCAAACGCCGTCCCATAACGGCATCATATAGCCAATATTGGCCGATCAAAAGTTAATTTCTTACAGGAGATGTTCAGCGGGAAGGAAAAGAAGTGAATCTTGAATCAAAGCCGCGGGATGGCCATCCCGCGGCTTATTGCGGAAGAAGCTGGATTTTCAGGAGTTCAAGGTCCTGGGCGCCGAGCCGTTTTTTGTATTCCTCGGCCCCCCGAAGCAGGTTGAATATCGGCGCGCCGGCGGCAATCGCATCCTGCAGCGCCAGGCTGAAGCTTACGATGCCGGGGCTCCACTGCTTCCTGGAGAAATCGTAGCTGGTGTTGTAAATCATCGGCCCGCGCGAGGAATTCAGGCACAGCAGCCACGCCGTCGGCGCGTTTTCAAGCGACAGTTCGTGCAGGTAAAAATCGCCCTGCTTCGCCAGCGTCGGCACCAGCCGGCGAAGGAAACCCACCAGAACTTCATCCGTGAAATCCGCCTTGGGCGATTCCGCCTGCCGCATCGCCGACAGCGCGCGCTCCAGCGCCGGAATGATTTCATCCTCGCTTTTCAATGTTTTCCACGAAAGGCTCGCCTTGGTCTGCGCGTTGCGGATTTTCCGTTTGATTTCCTTGCGCTCGTGGCCGTCAATCGAATCCAGATATTCTTCCCACGTTTTAGGCAGCGTGATAAACGGCGCGATCGACGTGACCGATTCAGAATATTCAAATTCAAACATCGGCGCCAGCTCCGGCAGAATCCGCCGCATGGCCGAATCCCCGCGAACGTGGTGGAACTGCACCCCGCCCAGCGACCAGTCCCACAGCGAATTGAGCAGGCTGAGGATCATGCTCCAGCATTGCCGCGTCGCCTGCGGATCGACCAGCGGATCGAGATAATCCGTAAGCCATCTCCCCGGCGTTTCCAGCATCGCCGCGGTGTTGATCCCCAGCGGCACCGCCGCCAGAAGCTGATTGTCGCGCGTCACCGTCACCAGCCGAAACTGCCCGGCCGGGACAAATTCATTCACCACCGCCGATTGCCACGCAAGCGAATTGAACACGGTCGAAGAAGTACAACGCGCCATGAGCTGCTGATACTGCTGGATGAAGCCCGGATCATCCGGCCAGTCGCGATAGCATCGCGCACAAAGCCCCTCGCGAGTAAGCGCCGGCAGCTCGCAACTTGCATGAGACATTCTCAGCGCAGCCGGAACGATCGAGCGCAGCGCGCCGCGCATTCGGCCGGTGAGTTGGAGTTTTCCCGACATAATCTGCCCTGCAATCTGGCGCGATGCTGATATTGATTATCAGCCATCGCGGGCGGTGACTTAATCATATCGTGTGAAACCCAAAAGCCCCACGCCGGCGGCGTGGGGTTCAGGCAGTTTATGGGGACCCAGCAATCTCATCCCGATCAGAAACAACATTCCGCACAAAAAATTTCACCTTCTTTACAGTCCGCTTCCCGCGCCACACAATCCACCCATGGCCGGAGGCTCGTTCGTTCATCTTCACACTCATACGCATTATTCCCTGCTCGACGGGGCCTGCAAAATCCCCGAACTCATCCGCCGGGTCAAAACCCTCGGCATGGACAGCATCGCCATCACCGACCACGGCTGCATGTTCGGCGTCGTGGAATTCTTCAGCGAATGCACCAAAGCCGGCATCAAACCGATCCTCGGCATGGAAGCGTACATGGCCCCGGGCCATCGCGGCGAGCGAAGCAGCGCCAGCGGCACCGGCAGCGATGCGGCCTATCACCTCCTCCTGCTGTGCGAAAATATTCAGGGGTATCAAAACCTCATCAAGCTCTCCAGCCTCGCGTACAAGGAAGGTTTCTACTACAAGCCCCGGATCGACAAGGAAATCCTGCGGGAATACCGCCACGGCCTGATCGCCACCAGCGCCTGCCTCAGCGGCGAGATTCCCGCCTGCCTCACCCGCCGCGACGCCAAAGCCGCCAAAAAAATCGCCGAAACCTATCTGGACATCTTCGGCCCAGACCGATTCTTCATCGAAGTGCAGAAGCACGTCCCCGAGCAGGATGTCGTCAACCCGGAGCTTGCAGAACTCGCGAAAAAGCTCGGCGTCGGCCTCGTTGCCACCAACGATGTCCATTTCCTCGAAAAAGACGACCACCACGCCCACGACATCCTCTGCTGCATCAGCATGGGCAAGCAAATCACCGACAACAGCCGGCTCAAATATCCCACGGAAATTTATCTCAAGAGCCCGGAAGAAATGCGCCAGGCGCTGGGGCATTTCGACCAGGCCATTGAAAACACCGCCCGCGTCGCCGCCATGTGCGATGTCACGCTCGATTTCTCCAAGCGCCACTCGCCCGTCTATCGCGTGCCGAAAGATGCCCTCAAATCATCCGATGATTCGCAAATCGCGGAGGATGCCCGCTATCTTCGCCAGCTTTGCGAGGAAGGCTTACAACATCGCTACGGCACCCGCGAGGTTTCACCCGAGATTCGCCAGCGCCTCGATCACGAGTTGAAGATCATCACCGCCAAGAATTTCTGCTCTTATTTTCTGATCGTGTGGGATTTCTGCGATTTCGCCGCGAAAAATGGCATCCCGGTGGGGGCAAGAGGCTCCGGCGTCGGAACGATGGTGGGATATCTCCTCGGCCTCTGCAACGTCGATCCGATCAAGTACGGCCTGCTTTTCGAGCGATTCATGGACCCCAGCCGCAACGAAATGCCCGATATCGACATCGATATCTGCCAGGAAGGCCGCGCAAAAATCATCGAGTACGTCCGAAACAAATACGGCCACGTCGCACAGATCATCACCTTCGGCACGCTTGCCGCGAGGGCGGTCTGCAAGGATGTCGGCCGCGTGATGGGCGTGCCCCTCCCCCTGACCGACAAGATCACCAAGCTGATTCCCGGCGTTCCGGGAATGAACCTCGCCAAGGCGCTGTCGCAATCGCCCGATCTGCAGAAACTTTACGATGAGGACGAACAGGTCCGGAAAATCATCGACATCGGCAAACGCCTCGAGGGCCTGTGCCGCAACGCCGGCATGCACGCCGCCGGCGTCGTCATCGCCGATCAGCCTCTCGATAATTTTCTCCCCCTCTACAAATCCGGCGACGACCTGCTCACCCAGTTTGAAGGCCCGATCGTCGAAAAAGTCGGCCTGCTGAAAATGGATTTCCTCGGCCTGCGCACGCTCACAACGCTGCAGCGATCGATCGACCTCGTGAAAAAGATCAAGGGAATCGACATCGATATCGAAAACATCGACTTCACCGATGCCAGGGTCCTGGAGCTGTTTTGCCGCGGTGAAACCAAGGGCGTGTTCCAGTTTGAATCCGGCGGAATGCAGGATCTGCTGATGAAGATGCGTCCCGACCGCCTGGAAGATCTGATCGCCGCCAACGCGCTCTACCGCCCCGGGCCGATGGAACTCATCCCCGTTTACTGCAACCGCAAGCACGGCCGCGAAAAGGTTCCGCAGGTCCATCCCATCATCGACCGCATCCTCGCCGAAACTTACGGCATCATGGTCTACCAGGAACAGGTGATGCAGATTTTCAACCAGCTCGGCGGCATCGAGCTGAGCGCGGCCTACAAGCTCATCAAGGCAATCAGCAAAAAAACCGCCGATGTCATCGCGAAATACCAGCCCGATTTTCTCAAGGGCGCTCAAAATAGCGGCGTCGCCCGCGAAAAGGCGCAGGAAATTTTCGACCTGATCCTGAAATTCGGCGGATATGGTTTCAACAAGAGCCACTCGACCCGCTACGCCATCATCGCGTTTCAGACGGCGTTTATGAAAACGTATCACCCGGTTGAATACATGGCCGCGCTGCTGACGTTCGAAATGGGCTCGACCGATAAAGTCGTCGAATACATCGAAGAATGCCGCGCCCGCAAAATCACCGTGCAGCCGCCGGACATCAATGTCTCCGACAAGGATTTCACGCCCGTGTACGTCAAAGACACCGGCGTGATCCGCTTCGGAATGATGGCCGTTCGCGGCGTGGGGGAAAAAGCCGTGGAGGCTATCCTGGCCGAGCGATCCCGCGGAGGGGTATTTTCGAGCCTCTACGATCTGTGCGAACGGATCGACCTGCGACAAGTGACGCGATCCACGCTCGAAGCGCTCATCAAATGCGGCGCGTTCACCTCGATGAAATCCCGGCGCTCCCAGCTTCTGGCGATCCTCGATCGCGCCTTTGAGATGGGGCAGCAATCGCAGCAGGACAAACGCGCCGGGCAGTTAAGCATGTTCGGCGCTGCGGTCGAAAGCGGCGCGTCCAAACCCGCGGGTACGCTGCCGACTCTGGAGGAATTCCCCAGCGCCGATCTGCTCAAGATGGAAAAAGAACTGCTCGGCTTTTACATCACCAACAATCCGCTCACCGAGCACGAGGCGGCCCTGACCAATTTCGCCACCGCTTCGACTCGCCAGGTGAAGTCGATGGCTGAAAACACTGAGGTGACGCTCGGCGGAATGATCAACCGCGTGAAGCGAACGGTCACCAAAACCGGCCGCTCCGCCGGCCAGCCGATGTGCATCGTGACGCTCGAAGACCTCGAAGGCCAGATCGAAGCCACGCTCTTCTCCGACACATTGGCGGAAATCATCAAACGATATCCCCAGGCGATCGCCGAGGAGAACATCATCTTCCTCCGCGGAAAAGTCGACAAACGGCGCGAAACCCCCGGCGTGATCGTGAGCGATTTATTCCCCATCGCCGATGCCCTGCCGCGCCTGACCCGATGGGTTCGCGTGCAGATCGACCAGATCGACGGGGCGACCCGCCTGCTCGGCGAGCTGAAGCCGATCCTGGAAAAACATCGCGGCAACTGCCAGACCTCCCTGAACGTCCCCGCCATCGGCGCCAAGCGGGCGACGATCCGCCTGGACGCATCCTGGTCGGTCCGCCCCACGCGCGAGATGAAAGAGGAATTGGAATACGCCCTCAACGGCCACGGCCGCGTCGAATTCGCCGGCGACGGCACCATGCGGGCGCGTATTGCGAAGCAGACGCCGCTTTTCGAAGGCGCCGAGCCGCCATCCCCCACACCAATCCTCGAAGAAGAAAACCTCCTCCCCGAAATGGAGTAGTCCTCGTTTAGCCGCCGCACTTGTGCGGCGCGTTTCTTCCGGAACAAAAAAACCGCCGCACAAGTGCGGCCGCTAAACGATGAACGTCCGATATTCCCCGCCTCATTCCCTCCCCATCGCCATAATTTGACTCTCTTCCCATTCAATTGGATTTCATTCCTGGAGGCAATGAGAATGATCGCCAACGGGAACCGAAAAGATCGTCGCAGCTCCTGCGGGTTTGAAGCGCTGGAAACCCGGACGCTGATGTCCGCCGCGCCGCTGCTGGCCCCCACGGGGTTCACGGCCCACATCGCTGGAACCTCCATCGATCTCGCCTGGACGGACAACGCTCCCTCCGCGACCGGATATCACATCCTTCGCTCGACCGATGGCGTGCATTACGTCCTCCTGACCAACGCCGTCGGTGCGACGGCCGATACCTACACCCAGCCGTATCCGGCGTATGGCCAGAAATATTATTACGAAGTGCAGGCCTATAACGGAGTTTCCACTTCGGCCGCCACCGCGGCATCGTCGGTGACGACGCCGGGCGCGGCAGTGACCGTCACCACCCGCTATGGCGACGAGCTGGTCATCACCGCCAACGGCCTTGACGATCTGATCTCGATTCTCCAGAACGGCTCGACCCTGACGATCAAAGCCGATCAACAGACCTACACCGACACGGCAACGGCCGGCGGCCTTTTCGTCTATACGCGCGGCGGGACTGATACGATCAACATCGCCGGCTCGGTGACGACCGACACCACGCTGGAAACCATCGACGCCGCCGTCACGACCATCACCAGCTACGGCACGGATGTGAACGCCTGGATCGACGCCACCGACTCATTCACCGGCACCGGATCGGTCCACAGGGTCGCGACTTTCGCCGGCGGGGTCAGCAAGGCCACCGGCGCGGCACTGGCCAATCCCAGCGATGCCGGAACCACGGTGAGGGTAAACGCCTCACTGTTTGGAACCGGCCCCGTGATCGGTGATGTGAACCAGGGCGAAGTCGGCGACTGCTATTTCCTGTCGTCGCTGGCCGCCTTCGCCAAGCAGGATCCCAACCTGCTCGTGCAGTCGGCCGTCGATATGGGCGATGGAACATACACGGTTCAGTTCGAGGAAAACGGCACATCGGAGTTCGTGCGAGTGAACAACTCATTCTCCGCCGGCCCGTTCAACGGACTGCTGTACGCCCATCCGGGATCGGATGGGTCGATCTGGGCGGCCGTGTTCGAAAAGGCGTTCGCTTATTTCCGAACCGGCGCGAACACATACAACTCGATCAACTCCGGCTGGATGGGCGAGGTGTACAGCGATTTTGGCGTCGCCTCCACCAACTTCTGGCCGACCGAATTCACCGCGACTTCGCTCTACAACCTGCTGACGAGCGATCTGGCCAGCGGGCACGAAATCACGCTTGGGACCTATTCATCCGCGCCCAACATCGTCAGCGACCACGCCTATACGCTGATCAATGCTTATGAGGACCCCAACGGCACGATGCACTTCATCGTCCGCAACCCCTGGGGCGTCGCCGGCGATGCCCTGGAAAATAGCTGCGGCTATGCCAGCCTGACCTACGCCCAGCTCGTCGCGAACTTCGAGGATGGCTGCATCTCGGCATGAAGCGATGCCCAAAGCCCCGGATGTACATCCGGGGCTGCTCACTACATCGCGCCTCACTTGGCGGGCACAACATTCGGAAACACCGGCGTCGGTTCCGCCAGTTTCGTCCCCGCCGCGGGGGGATTCGCCTGCAACCAATCCAGCGTCTTTCCCGCGACATTCACCTGCAATTGAGCCAGTCCCGCCGCCGCCTTTTCCGGCAGAATTGGCAGCAAACCCACCAGGCAACGGTGGATCGACACCGCGCACGTGTTCAGCACGGTATTCAGCCGCGCCGCTTGCGAAGCATCTTTCTTCAACTTGAACGGCTCCGTCGCGTCGATGTACCCGTTGGTCAATCTCGCCAGTTGCACCGGGAGCTCCGCGCATTTCTGGAGATCGATCTTCGAATATGCATCCGCCAATTCCAACGCCAGCCGCTCACCTTGGGCAAGCAAATCGCGGTCGATCGGTTCCAATTCACCCGCGGCGGGCAGAATTCCATCGCGATAGAGGTGGACCATTTTGATCGTGCGGTTCAGGCAATTCCCGACGACGTTTTTCAACTCGTTGAACGATTTCACGAAGTCGCCATCCGTCCAGTCCAGATCGCTGCCGAACGGCGCAGCGCGCAGCAGATAGTACCTGAGCGCATCGAGCGAATACGTGCCGATCACCTCGCGCAGCTTGGTTAGGTCGATGTAATTGCCCAGCGATTTGCTCATCTTCCTGCCGCCGCTCGTCCACCAGCCGTGGGCAAAGACCGTTTTGGGCAGCGGAAGATTCAGCGAAAAGAGCATGGCCGGCCAATAGACCGTATGAAACCACAGGATTTCCTTGCCGATGACATGCACATCCGCCGGCCAGAATTTCTCGAACAGCGATTCATCACCCGAGCCATACCCCAGCGCGGTGATGTAATTGCTCAGCGCGTCAATCCACACATACACCACATGCTCAGGATCGTGCGGCAGCGGGATTCCCCATTTCAGCGTCGCCCGGCTGATGGACAAATCCTCCACGCCCTGTTTGATTTTGCTGAGCACCTCGTTCCGCCGCGCCGCCGGCTGGATGAAATCGGGGTTGGATTCGATATACGCCTGCACCCGCGGAATGTACTTTTTCAATCGGAAGAAATAGCTCTTTTCGGAAAACCGCGTGAGCGGCCGCCCGCTGATGACCGATTTATATTCGCTCGCCTTCGCCTCGGTTTCCGTGACGAATTCCTCCTGCCCTTCGTCGTACCATCCCTCGTAGCTGCCCGGATAAATATCGTCGCTTGCGACCAGTCGGCGCACGATCTCCTGCACCGCGGACTTATGCCGATCCTGCGTCGTGCGGATGAAATCATCGTTGGTGATGCCGATCTCTTTCCAGAAATTCAAAAACGCGGCAACCATCTGATCGGCCAGCTCGCGCGGCTCGATATTCTGCGCAGCCGCGGTCTTGACCATCTTGATCCCATGCTCATCCGTCCCGGTAAGGAAAAACGTCTCCTGCCCCACGAGCCGGTGATAACGCGCCAGCACGTCGGACGCGATCGTCGTATACGCATGCCCCAGGTGCGGCTCGCCGTTGGGATAATAAATCGGCGTCGTGATGTAAAATGTCTTGTTCATAAGTCTCTCTTCAATGCAAAAAAAGAACCACCGCTCGAATCGACTGACGGCAACGCATAACGGGGATAGTCGGCTCCGAACGGATCGAAGCGGGCTATCCCAGTCGCATGGCCATCAATCGGGACGAACGGTGGTTCATTAAATATGATTATCGGCGGATCGCGCTTAAGATTCAAGTAATGCCTGTGCTGTCTCATCCCCAGTTTCGGTGGGGTGTCACTCCCCCCCTTTGTGGCGATATCGCGTTCCCCGGTTACTTGCTATTTCCAATTCTGCATGGAATTTTTGAACGCTATACCCTTTCGATGAGTAACGGCGGAATCTTGACCATTCCCAGTTTTCGCGGGGCCTTGCGAGGGGGAACATCGTCGGGCTGTGAGATTGAAATGAGTATGATCGGCTGGCGTGGTTGTGCCGAACGAGGTCCTTTGCTCGAATGATTACGAGGGCGGTCGATTTGGTCGGGCCTGGTGGGCCCGGCAACGTTCGCAACATCCTTCTGCAGAGGGGCAAATAGAGTTCCCGCCTTCGGCGGGACAAATCAGGCTTAATGCGACCGCTGCGCCAGCGCCGCCAGAAGATTCTGCCGGGCGATCGAATTTTGCGGATCGATTTTCAGCGCCGCCTGCAGCAGCGCGATTCCCGCTTCCAGTTGTCCGCGCTGGGCCAGGATCGCGCCGATGCTGGCCATCGTGTTGGCATTGATGGGCTGGATTCGCATCGCGCCCTGATACGCGTGCAGGGCCGCATCGAGCCGGCCCTGGGCGTAATACGCATTGCCCATGTTCATGTAAGCGCTGAACGATTCGGGATTTTCCCGCAGCACGATTTGGCATTGGTCGATCGCCTCGGCATATCGTTTCTGCTCGACGAAGATGCTGGCGAGATTGGTCCGCGGGTCTTCATAATCGGGAAAAAGCGCAAACGCCCGGCGATAAGCCGCCTCGGCCTGGGCGAAATATTCCCCAGACTGCGACGGAAACTCGCCGGCCAATCCCTGATACGCCGTCCCAAGCTGAAATTCATTGCCGGCCATCATGTGCTGAAAGACCGGCTCGCTGGACTTGGGAGCGGCATCAATGGCCTTCTGATACATCTCCCGCGCGCTGCGGTAATCTCCGGCGATGGCATAGCACTGGCCGATGCCGACCCAAGCCGCGGCGGCGGGATCGATCTCCATCGCGCGGCGAAATTGGGATTTGGCCTCCTCAAGCTGGCCGGAATTCATCAATTCGATGGCGTAATTGTTGCGAACCATCGGCGAAAGCGGGTTCTTCGCCAACGTGTCCGCCCAGAGCGTGCGTCGATCGACGAAGACGCGGGCCCGCAAATTGCTGGCGATGCACAGCGCAATGAGGATCGCGATGATTGGCAGCGGCCGCACATATTTCACGCAGGTACCCACAACCAAAGCGATCGGCGCGATGCACGCCAGATATTGAAAGTGATCCGCCACATACGAAAACCGCATCGGGAACACATTGACGAACCCCAGCGCCGGCATGAGCGTTCCCACAAAAAGCAGCAGGGCCACCAGCGGCTCGCGCCCGAATTTTTTTCGCATGATCCAGAGCGCGAAAAATAATCCGCACACCGAAAGAGGAAACAGAATCCACCACGGCCGCTGGAGCGGATCGACATTCCAGTGCGGGTAGATAAACATCAGCGGATTCGGCCACGCCAGTTTAACCAGGTAAAACCAGATCGCCCGCCCGGCGATGCAGCAGCGGTCCAGCGGGGTGAGGAAATCGAAATCCCGGCCGATCGCGCCGACGATGTGCTTTTCCATCCAGCCGGTCAAACATCCCATCGCGATCCCGGCCATGAATGTGGGCACAAGTGGATAAACATCCGCCGGCCGGATTTTCCCCCGCTTCCACCAGAGCAGAACCAGGATAGCGGCGGGCATCGTCGAAACGACCGATTTGCTGAGCAGGGCGGCAATGAAGAGCAGAAGGCTGAGCCAGTACCACCCCATTCCGCTCGGTCCGGTTTCATCGGTTTCGAAAATGCGCCGGCCCCATCGCGTTCGCAGATAAGCCGACAATGCAAGGAGATAAAGGAGCCCGCTGAGGACGTTTTTTCGCTCGGTTACCCACGCGACCGATTCCACCTGGAGCGGATGCACCGCGAAGATCGCCGCGGCCGGCCACGCGCCGGGAACTTTCAGCCTGCGCAGAATTCGCCACAGCACCAGCGCGCCGGCAGAATGCAGAAGCAGATTGTCCAGGTGATACCCGAGCGGGTTCAGCCCCCACAGGTGAAATTCCAACCACAGTGTGCTGTGCGTCAGCGGATAATACTGCGGCTCGGCCTTGAGCGGCTCGAGCCAGATCAGCTTCAGTCCCCGCAGCGTGCGCAGGTGAAAATTGTCTTCGATGTAGCGGTTGTCATCCCAGATAAATCCGTTGTGAACGACAGGAAAATACGCGGCGAAGATCAGGGCGACCAGCGCCGCAGGCTGAATCCACTGGCGGGAAATTGAACGGTTCAGTGTCAGGGCTGCGTCGCCGGCATTGTGGTGGCGCGGGTCGATGGGCGCGAGGTGGCCCACATGCGCATCGCCAGCGCCAGGTTTCTTTGCGCATCGACCAGGTTGGGATTCAGCTTGATCGCTTCCTTGAACGACTCGACCGCCGCGTTGAATTCAGAGACATCCGTCACCCTGCTTTCGAGGATGACCCGGCCGATTTCGTTGTAGGCGTCGGCATTATATGGATTGATGTCGCGCAGGATGACCATGAGCTGCTCGCGCGCCTCGTCCAGCTTGTTGATATTTTCCAGCGCGATGGCCAGGTGGAAGTGGGCTTCCTCGCTCCGCGGATTAAGCCGGGCCGCATTGGAATAATCGGTGACGGCGTCGCGGCTGTAGATGTTTTCGGCCCTGGCGTCGCCATGCTGCCGGGCAAGGCCGGCCAGTTTCCAGTCGATGTTTCCCGATTCCAGCGCCGCCAGCGGCAGCACCTGCGCCGCCTCGGGGGCGATGGTCGTCGAACTGGCGGCCGCCTCTGCAAGCTGCTGGGCATTGCGGAACTGGTCCCGCGCTGAAATGTACAGATCCGTGTATTGCTGCTCGGCGGGTGTATTGGGCCGCGTCGTCGCCGGCGCTTTCATCGGGCGGGTCGTGGGGGTTGTATTCTTCAAAAGCAAATCGGCCCGGTCGCGATCCACCAGCGCCAGCGTGTAATACGGCAACGGATCGCCCGTCGCCGCCGGCGATGCCAGGGCCGTCTCGGCCTCATCGCGGGCATGTGCCAGCACCGCATTGGCATCGGAATCGGGCGACCGCAGGCGGAGAATATCATTCTGCGCCCACAAATCGTGCGCCTTGTAGAGCACATCCGGAGGCGTGGCTGAATTGTCCATCACGAGTTGCAGCAGACGATTCGATTCGTTCAGTTGCGCCATCGCATCGTTGCCCATGTCGTTGGCGGCATCGATATCGCGCTGTTCGATCAAGTCGCCGGCCTGGTCGAATTCCGATTTTGCATCGCCCTGCCGGCTGTGCGCCAGGTTATAGGCCGCGAGCCAACTGTCGGGATTTTTATCAGGAAGCAGCACATCCTCCCACAGCTTGGCGGGCTCGGAGAAAACATCGGCGCGAATCCACGCGGCCGCGCCCAGAATCACCAGCAAAGCGGCGACCATGATCGCAATCACGGGGGAGCTTTTCGCGGCGGCGGATTGCAATGCGCTCCCGCCGACTCTCCACAGCGGGCTTAAAATGGCCGCAAGAATGGAGACCACCAGCACGATCACACCGATGCCGGCCAGGTATTGGAAATGATCCGCCACGAACGAAAAGCGGAACGGATAGACGTTGAAGAATCCCAGCGCGGGGAAGATGAGCAGCAGATACCAGAGCATCGCCGCCGCCGGCCCCTTGCCGAGCTTGGAAGAAGCGGCAACCAGCACGGCCAGCAGCGCGACCGCCGCCGCCACCAGCAGCCATTGCACCGCATCGCCGGCGCCGGGCACGATTCTGGGATAGACGAAAGACTGATGAATCGGCACAAGGAGCTTGCCGATATAAAACCAGAAATCGCGCCCGGAAATGAGCAGCCGCTGCGCGAAGCTCAATTGCCACTCCGGCCCGTACGCGCCGACGGCGCCGTTGGGATTGGTTTCCAGGCGGGAGGTTACCAGCGCCAGAAGCCCGCCGATGATCAGCATGGGAACCGCCCCGGCGATGCGCGCAAACGTCAGCCGATTTTTCCACCAGAGAATCGCCAGGATCGCCAGCGGCAAAAACACCACCGCGGTTTTGGCGAGCATGGCCAGGATGAACATCGCCGCGCTGATCGCGTAGGGCTGCCAATCATCGGTCAGATTCCACGTCCTGCGCTTGAGGTCCGGATCATAAATCCCCGCGAATTCCAGATAGAACAGCACCGATCCCAGCGCCAGCACGCCCGAGAGGACGTTTTTACATTCGCTGATCCAGCAGACGGATTCTGCCTGGATGGGATGCACAGCCCAGATCGCCGCCGCCGCCCACGCGCCGGGAATTTTCAGTCGCCGCAGGATTCGCCACAGGACAATCGCCGCGCCGGCGTGGAGCAGCAGATTGACGACGCGATACCCCAGCGAATTGTTTCCCCAGATCTGATGCTCGATCCACAGCGCGGTGAACGTCAGCGGATAATACTGGATCGTGCCCGGCGGGATTTTCCAAATCTCCACCAGTCCCTGCGGACTTTGCAGCGCCCGGTTCTGCGTGACATACTGCTCGTCGTCCCAGATAAATGTTCCGTTGATCGCCGGCCAGAACGCCACCAGCGCGATCAGCGCCAGCACCGCCGCCCAGAGATACCAGTCGCCGCCGGACGATGGATCATCCGGCATGGTGATGACAAACGGCTGGATTTCCTCGTCACCGTTTGATTCGGGGGATAAATCGGGCTTAGGCGCTGGATCGCTCATTGGTTCCTCTTCGGGATCAGTGCTGGCGGAGTGACATCTGCAGCGTTTTATGATTACATACAGGCGGCTTTAGGGCAAATCATGACCACAGACATTCCCGTCGCACTGGACGACCCGATCAACCGGCAAATACTGGCCGAATCCGAGGACCGAATCGCCGGCTTCTGCGCCGATCCCATCGCCCAGATCGCCCGGCAGAGCGGAGTAGAAAGCTCGATCGTGATCGAGCGGATCATGGCGATGCTTCGCAGCGGCCATATTCGCCGGGTTCGCCAGACGCTGCTGGCCACCAGTTTGGCGCAGGGGTCACTCGTCGCCTGGGTGGTGGCGGCCGATCAATTGAACAGCGCGTTCGAGTGGATGTTCCAGCGCGATCCGTTTTCCGGGCATGTGGTGATCCGCAGCACAGATTCGGCGGTGGCTGGCAGCAAATATCGGCTGTGGACCACGCTCAAAGTCCCGCAGGGATTTTCCATGGAAAAACATTGCCAGCATCTCTGCCGGCAAACCGGGGCCGAGCGTTTCCGATTGATGCCGGCAAAACGGCTGTTCGTGCTGGGTGTGGGGCACGTCCGCCGCAGGGGGATCGAACTGGGCAGCAAGGCGGATGAGCCCGCGGAAGTCATCGACACCGAAATCGTCCAACTCAGCGATCTGGATTGGCGGGTGCTGATTCCGCTGAAGCGCGAATTCGCGCCGGAGGAAATATCGCGCAATTTGTGGGAAAAGCGCGCCGCCGAGGCGGGGGTTTCGATTGGGGAATTTTGCCGCGTGGCCGAGGACCTCAACCGCCGCGGCGTCATCGGGCGGTTCTCGACATTCCTGGAACATGTGAAGCCGCTCTCCGACGGCCAGCGGGTGACGCGCTTCAACGCCCTGTTCCACTGGGCCGTTCCGCCCGGGCGGGAAATCGACGCGGGGCGGCAGGTGGGGCGATTCCACATCATGACCCACGCCTACTGGCGCGAAGGCGGGCCGGAATTCAATCACGTCAACGTCATGGGCGTCGCCCACGGCACCGACAAGAATTTGCTGCTCGCCCACAAGCGCGCCATTGACGAACATCTGGCCGATCAGCGAATCGCGGTCTCCTACACCAACGTTTTCTGGGGCGGACGCAGCGAGATCAAGCCGAGCGAAATCTCCCCCTTCGAATATCAGAGCTGGTGTCAATCACAGGGATTGGATCCTCAGGCCATGCGGACCTGAGGCTGCGAACATGCCGTATGTCTTCAAAGAACCGCACCGGCCCAAACCGTGGCGGCAATATCGCTGGCGACATCGAAATCCAATCGCGATCCCGTTTCTGTTCGTCGAGTGGACCAGCGAATGGGCCGCGTGGTTTCTGGGGCGCTGGGTCTTCCTGGAAGTCCTCGAATATTGCGGGACGCTCAGCATTCTGGTCGGCGTGATCTTCTACTTTGCCGGCACCCGTGACCGGCGCGAGCAGCGGCATTACCAGGCGTGGCAGGTAATCAACACCGCCCAGGGCAAAGGGGGCAACGGCGGACGAATCGATGCGCTGCAGGATCTGAATGCCGACGGCATTCCGCTCGTGGCGGTGGATTTGTCCGGTGGAGCGTATCTGCAAAACATCAATCTTCCCGGCGCGGAGTTGCTCCGCGCGGATATCAGCGGAGCCGACATGCGGGGAGCCAACCTGCGAAGGGCCGATCTGGGGGATAGCTCGCTGGGCGCGACCAATTTTCGCGGGGCGGATCTTGCCTGGGCGCACCTTGGCGGGGCCGACCTCTTCGGCGCCGACCTGACCGGCGCCAATCTCAGCGGCGTCGATCTCGATAAAACCGATCTTGATCAGGCCGATCTGCGTAATGCCGATTTGTCGGGAATTTCCAACTGGCAGTCGATCAAGTCGATCAAGCTGACCAATATATTGAATTGCAGGAACGCGCCCGACGGCTTTCGAAGCTGGGCGCTGGCGGCCGGGGCCGTGGAGATCGAGTCGGATGACCAGTGGAATAAGATGATCGTCGCCTCCACGCAGCCGTCGAGATAGAATAGTCCAGCATGGGTGGTTTCAACGGCACGATGTTTCGCATTCTGATTGCAGCGGGGGCGTCGATCCTGATTTTTGGCTGCGATAGCGACAAAGCCCAGCCGGTGCTGGCGCAGGATTTTTATGCGCGTCACACGGCGGCGCTGTCGCCGATTTCACCGCTGGATCGCCCCGGGGTGATTCCATTGCCCGACAGCCACACGCCGCCCCCGGTGCAAAACCCATCGCCGGGCGATTTGAATGCGGAATCCTCCATCGGCGATGAGCACGCCCCCGGGACTTCAGCGCTGGCCAGCACCGAGCCCGCCACGATGCCCGCGGCTGCGGAAGCCGCTCCTTCAACCGAGCCGGCGGCACAGCCCGTGATGGCGACCGATCAATACATGATCCTGGGCAGCGTGGTGGAGGTGGTCAACGGCACGCCGATCTACGCCAACAAAATCCTCCGCCTGGATATCGACGTCCTGCGGAATTTCGCCCAGCAGATGGACCGAAACCAGTTTAAGATCGCCGCGCAGTATCAGATTGAAAAAACGCTTCAGGAACTTGAGCGCGACGAGCTGGAAGTCGCCGCCGCGGAGCGGACATTGGATTCCAAGGACATCCAGCTCGCGCACGCGCTGACGACGCTGTGGAGCCAGAACCAGGTCGCCGAGGCGGGCGGCTCCGAGCAGGTGGCGCGTCTGCGGGCCGCGGCATCGGGTGAATCGTTTGAAGATGAAGAGGATGATGTCTACCGCGGATTTCTGCAGAAGCTCTACTTCGCTCGGAAGATCGAGCCGGAAATCAGCGTCACGGTGGACGATGAACTCCGCTATTACCATGCCCACATCCAGGAGTTCACCACGCCCACGGAGGCGTCGATCATTCTGATTGAGGCCGATCCCGAAAAATACGATGGCAACGCCGCCGCCGCGAAGGCGAAGCTGATCGACATCCGTAAGCGCACGCTGGGCGGGGAGGATTTTGCCGATTACGCCAAACGGAAAAACGACCTCCCCGGCGCGACCGGCGATTCCGGCAACGGCGGGCAGATCACTGTCCGGCCCAACGGTCTGGCGTTCACCGATGTCGAGGCCCAGGTCTGGAAAACCGCCCCGGGGCAGATCAGCGATGTCATCGAGGACCAGGGCGCGTATTTCGTTTTCAAGGTCATCACCCGCCAGATCGGCGGCGCCAAGCCATTCGCAGATCGACAGGTGCAGGAAACCATCACCAAGCGGCTCGACGACGTTCAGCGCACGCAGCGCCGCGAGGCGGAGTTCGAGAAACTCGTGGCCGAGTCAATCACATCGAAGGAAAACGTCGAACCGGTTGTGGAAATGGCGATGCAGAATTATTCGCAGTGGTCGAAGAAGTGAAACTCACGCCAGCACCGGCGGGCCGATGGTTCGCACGATGCGCGTGGCGACTTCCACGGCATGCAGGCCGTCTTCGGCGGTCACAACCGGTTTGGAGCCGGTGGTCACGGCATGCACGAACGCATCGAGCTCGGCACGCAGCGGCTCGACATCGTCGATCGGCAATTCCTCGATGTGAACCAGGTCCTTGTAATTGAGCTGCGATAAATCCTGAATCTCGCCGCTGCGAATCCGACCGGCGGCGGCGCGGATGGCGTCGATGTTGCCAGAGCGCCGGATCACCGTTCCGTGCCGCTTCTGATAATCGATAGACACATACGCATCGGGGCTGAACACCCGCAGCCGCCGATCGGTTCGCATCGCCAGCCGGCTCGCCGTCAGATTGGCGACGCATCCGTTGGCGAACGTAAGCCGGGCGTTGCAGATGTCTTCGACCTCGCCGAGCACGCTGACGCCGACGGCGTCGATCCGCGCGACGGTAGAGTTGGCCAGCCGAAGCACGATATCGATGTCGTGGATCATCATGTCCAGCACCACGCCGACGTCGATGCTTCGGAAAGTCATCGGGCTGATGCGGGTGACTTCCATGAAGCGGGGCTGAATCTCCAGGCGTGAGATGGCGCGGATGGCCGGGTTGAACCGCTCGATATGCCCCACCTGCACGGTGATTTTGTTTTCCCTGGCCAGCTCGACGATTTTGTTCGCCTCGGCGACATCCTTGGCCAGCGGTTTTTCAATCAGGCAGGCGATTTGGCGGCCAAGGCACTGCTGGGCGATGGTGAGGTGGAATTTGGTGGGGGCCGCGATCGTGACCGCGTCCACTTCCGGCAGCAACTCGTCCATGCTTTTGCGCAGCGGCGCGGCAAACTCGTCCGCCACCGCCGCCGCCGTTTCCGTTTGCGAATCAAAAACACCCGTGAGTTTGACGCCGGGCATCTGCGAATAAACTCGGGCATGCAGCCGGCCCATTCGCCCGCAACCGATCACTCCGACTCGAAGGGGTTTGGTGGATTGAGTATTTGGCACGGGGCAAATTGTAACCGAGTTGAGGAGTGAGACGAAGAGATTGCCCCATACTCCCAGTTTTACCATCGCGTGGTGCGATAAGAGTTGAGAATATTTTTATCGATAACCGGCTCTGTGCCGAACACGTCGGCCGGCTCGAATAATTGACCCAGCGACCGCTGCGAACGGGTATGGTGGGCCCGTTCACGTTCGCGCGATCCTTCCGAGGCCAGGAATGGGTTCCCGTCGACTCCGCGCGTCTCTCTCCAAAGGATGTTCCGAACGTCCCCCGGCCCACCAAGCCCGCGAGAATCGACTGCCCGCGCTAGAATTCGAGTTGGAGATCTTCATCGGCATGATAACGACAACCGATCAAACTGAATTCAAATTCGCATTACGCTCATCTATTCCATAGCGGAATCTCGTAATAACGATTCAAACGAAGAAACCGGCAGTTTGCCAGCCGTCACTTGATATAATCGATCCGATGTCCCAGCTTCCCGCGCTCACCGCGATTCTTCCCGCCATCGGCGGACGCGCGACGGCGCACGATCGCAGCGGCGATTGGCCGGCGGATGATCTGGCCGATCTCAGCGCCATCGGCGCTTTCCGGTGGTTTGTGCCGGCGAATTTCGGCGGCGAGGGCATCGAGCCGCTTGAATTGCACTTGCGCTACGAATCCATCGCATCGGCTTCGCTGGCGACGGCGCTGGTGGTGTCGCAGCGCGACTCGGCCGTGGGGTTGATCGATGGCTCGGACAATCACGAACTGCAGGAGATGCTGCTGCCGCCGCTGGCGCGGGGGGAATTTTTCAGCACCATCGGCATCGCGCAGCTCACGACGAGCCGCCAGGGTGGACTGCGCGCGCAAAACAGCGGCGACGATTTTATTCTGGACGGCGCGATCCCGTGGAGCACGGGCGCGGCGAAGGCGAAATTTATCGTCGCCGGCGCGGTGCTCGCGGATGGGAACCAGATTTTGTTTGTTCTGCCGACGGATTTACCGGGCGTGAGTGTCGCGCCGCCGATGCCGCTGGTTTCGCTTCAAGCAAGCTGGACTTCGCGCGTCGAGTTGAAATCGGTGCGTCTTGAGCGGCGATGGATTTTGCGCGGTCCGGCGGCCAAGGCGCTGGCCGGGCGAAGCAAGGGAATCGCGCTCGGTCAAGCGTTCCTGGCGTTTGGACTGTGCCGGGGAGCGATGGAAGTCATGGCGTCCGATTCGTCCGATCGCGCGAAATTTCTGGCGGAAAAGTTCGGGCGGCAGCTTTCGGAATTACACGATCAGGTCGTTGAAATATGCAGGCATCAGGGTGATAGCGACTCCGGGCCGAGATTGCGGGCCGCGTGTCACGATCTGACGCTGCGGATCACGCAGTCGCTGGTGGCGCTGCGGAAGGGATCGGCGCTATTGCTGGACGATCCGGCGCAGCGGATGGCGCGCGAGGCGCTGTTTTTCCTGGTCTGGTCGTGCCCCGATCCGGTGATCGAATGCACCGTGGATATCCTCAGTAGAAATTGACTGCGGACGCTTATTTGTTGAAAGTAAAAAAATAGGCCGCACGGCGGAGGGTTTGAGCCGTGCGGCCTGGCGGAGGAGGAAACGAGGCTTATCGGGCGAGGGGAGTCATGACGGGTTTCATCAGCAACCCGCTCGCCTGTGTATCATCAACCGTCAAAAAGCATCCCATATGTTTGTTCATCATTCATGTCCTGACGGTTTGGAGTAGAACAAAAGTTGTGCCAGAGCCCGATTTTGTAGACAATCACCTCCGCTCGCCGACGTTTTTCCCCATGTTAGGGCCGTTTTTCCGCAGAATTTTCTTTGGTTGTACCTGTACATGAATACACGTAAATCCATGCGAAACCGGCGAAAGTTGTGGCAATTGGCATTTCGATGCACACCGACTACGCAGGCAAAAACGGCGTGCTCTGCAAAATCGCCCAGCCTTTGCGCAATACTCATGGTTTCTTTGCTGTTTGCAGGGTGCCAGTCCGGCAAACCGGCAATTCCTGCCGTCGCCTCTCCCGCGGTCGCGACTGCGGTCGCATTGGAATCGGTGGATGTCAATGACGTTCTCCTTCCCGCGCTGGGCGATGCGCCGGTGGCGATCTCAGCCGCTCATGATGAATGGGTCAGCTTCGCGCTGCAGATCGATAATGCGGCGGCCAATCCAAACCTTAACCTGCGATTGACGCTGGCCCCCGCCATTGCCTCCGACAACCTCAGTGCGTTCCAGGCGATTCCCATGGCCGTGGACACCAACCGAGCCGGGTATGTCAGGCAGACGGGTCTCTCCTCCGGCACCCGGCAACTGCCGCGGGCGCTGGTTCCATTGCCGTGCGCGAATGGCATCGTCGATCTGACGGCCCTGCGCAGCCCGAGTCATCCCTTCGATGCCCAGTCCAAACCCGGTGCCGCCGAATCCCCCGTCGTGTGGATTGATCTGCATATCCCCGATGAAGCGGCCGCGGGCGACCACACGCTCAGATGCGAACTCGTCGCGGCCGCCACCGATCAAACGCTGGCGACGCTCACCGGCACGGTGCACGTCTATGATTTCGCCCTCCCGCAGGAGCGGAATCTTCACATGGTCAGCCCGCTGCAATGGGACCGGCTTCAGCAGTTGTACACCGATGCGTTTGAGGCGATCACTCCCCGGCTCATGAACCGCGGCGACGACCGCTACGCCGCGGCGATCCACGTGCTCGATCAACTGGAAGAGTTGGCGCATCTCAATCGGACGGATGTTTTCGTGCCCCGGCTCCAGCCCACGGTGAAATGGTCCGAGGCCGACCGCCCGCAGGTGGATTGGTCGGATTTCGATACGGTGGTTTCACCCTGGCTGGATGGAGACGGGATGGCTGACAAACAGCCCGTCGGCTTCTGGCCGGTCCCGCACGAAGATTATCTCGACAATTACGACGCCCAAAGCCAGCGCCAATATTGGGGCAACGCCTCGACTCATTTCAATCGGATGGATTGGCTGGATCGCTCGGCGGTGATTCTTTCCAAGCGTTCCGAGGGTCGCGCGACATTGCTGGAGAGCGTTCAACTCTCCATGGACGCGCGCGCGATCATGGAATCTCATCCGCTGACGCGCGTGATGTTGCCGCTGGAGGATGATCAGGTTCAATTTGAATCGGGCGACAATCCCGCGGCCATTCCGGTTTCGATGGCGCCGCGGGTCGTGCCGCTCGCCCCGGGTCTGGTCTTTGGCGCGCCCACGCAAACCTGGCCGGACAATGCCGCCCGCCCCGAGCACTGGCTCAATACCGATGCGCAGGGATTGGTGCCTTACGTCGGCGCGGGAACCGATGAACGCGATGTGCGCCTGTGGGCATGGCTGGCGTACTTGCGGCACGCCGATCTGATTCAATGGCCCGGCGCGCTGCCGGATCAGGACGATCCCATCGCCCAGGCCGATCCCGGACGCATCACCTGGTTTTATCCCGGAAGCTGGTTCGGCATCGACGGGCCCGTCCCCAGCGTGCAATTGAAATGGCTCCGCCGCGCCGAGGAGGATTACGAATATCTCCTGCTGGCCGAGCAGCGCGGCATGCGCACCAACGCGTTTCTCCTGGCGCGGCTGCTCACGCGCCAGGTCGAGCTTCAGCCGGTGCAGGCGCCCGATCCGGAATATGGCCTGCTGAGCGGAACCGTCGATGAGCAAACCTGGGACGAGGCGCACGACATTCTCGCCCGATCGATTCTGGCCCGGCCCGTCGGCGCCGAGGCGAGCGATCCTTCCGTCGCCTCGGCAGAGCAGCAACTGAATCTCGACATCATCCGCTGGCAGGCGCCCAAGGAGCGGCCGTATCTGCTGCCGCGTTCAGCCCAGTGGTCGTGGGACGACCCCAGCCAATCCAACGGCGATCCCTGGGTATTTCTCCGCCTGGGCGTGGACATCTACAACGCCGGCGACAACAAACCCGAGGAAAATCAATTGCAATGGACCGGCGCCGGCGATGGATGGGAATTCAAACCTCAGCCGGTGGTGATCGGCGCCTTGCGGACGTATTGGGTGCAGCGATTCACCATGGATGCGCGCGTAAACCTCGCGAACGTCACCGCCAATTCCCGCAAGCCGATGGAGATTACTTTCGTCGACGGCTACACCAAAAACGCCTATCCCGCGCAGGCGATGTTGCCCGTGGCCACCAGCGTGCGCCGGGAGGGGGAGCTTCGAATCGACGGAAAACTCGACGACTGGGCCAAGGAAGATCTCATTCAGGATGGTCCGCTCACCAAGATGGTCGACCGGCCCTCGATTCAGCACTGGCGCATCGAGCCGGCGTCTACGGATTCGAAAATTTACACGGGATGGAGCGACGACAACTTTTACCTCGCGTTCCACGTCGCCGGCACTTCGGCGGTCAGCAACGCGCAGAGCAATTTCGTGGACTACCAGTTCCGCCGCGCCTGGGGCGAGGATCTGTGCGAAGCGCTCGTCCAGCCGATTTACGATGACAACTCGGTTGGACCGCTCACCTATATGGCTTTTAAGCCCAGCGGCGTGTGCGTCGTGAAGCGGCGGCTTGATCCCAGGACCAATGCCGATCCCTGGCGCGACATTGAAGGCACGAGTGTCCGCTACGCCGACATCGCCCAGGCGGGCTCGTGGAACGGCGAAGTTGCCATCCCCTGGCGGCTGCTCTTGGGCGACAGTGCAAAAAGACCGCGCCTTCTGAAGTTCAATTTCATCCAGCATGTTCAAAGCACGGGCGAATCCGACAGCTGGGCGGGGCCGGTTGACTACGACCAGGACGACTCAGTTATGGGACTCGTTTATCTTCAGGAACTTAGCGCTCCTGGCATGCCTCTTGCGCCGTAAACTCGGAAGAGGACTATCATTATCCCCACCTTAACGGCTCCCGCCTCTCCGGGGGTCCGCTGACCACAGATTTGAATTGCATTGCCACGGGGGTGGTATAGATTTGTTCTCACCTCCCTCAGGGGAGAATTTACATACGGAATTCGTGTGGGTTCGGTAAAATGTGGGGGCCGAAGAATGCCCGGATTCCCACGTCAGGGTTTCAGCAGTAATCACGCAAGGAGAGAGACATGTTTGGAATTTCGGGAAAGAAGCTGATCGTTGCCGGCGCGCTTGTCGCCGCCGGAAGTCTTTTCGGCTCCGGCAATGCCGCCCGGGCCGCCACTTATTCCATCACCAGCGGCGATTCAACCATCTCGTACAATTCGAATCTCCAGGCGGTTTCCTGGCTCGTCAATGGTGTGAACGAATTCGGTGGCTCGCCTGTCGGGGGTGATGTCCTCAGCATCTATAATGGGACTGACTTTGTCCCCATTGCCGATGACGGTCTCACCCTTGTGAGCGACAGCTTCACCAAGAACATTGCCTCGGCCACATTATCGGGAACTTACGAGGGCGATAACTTCACGATTACCTTCAAAGGGATTCTCACCGGCGGCGCCAAGGGCAGCGGCACCGCGGGTCTGGCTGAAACGATTACCGTCAATAACCTCGGGCCGTCGGTTACTCCTGGCGTCTCGCCGGCTGTCGTCGCCAGCCCGGTGGATTTCATCATCCAGGATTCGTTCGATGCCAACCTGAACGCCACGCCGAGCAACGATACGCTGAAATTCAGCCCCTCCGGCGCTCCCAACACGGCGACGCAGACTGATCCAACCGGCGTGAAGCTGACCTACGTTTCCACGCCCACCCCGACGCTGATCGACGGCACCGCCGACAGCAGCGTCAGCACCGCCTCGGCCACCGGCAACGAAGCGTTCGCGTTCACCTGGGACTTGTCGCTGGACCCGGGTGACACGGGAATTATCAGCAATGCGATCACCATCAGCGGGCAGGGCGGCGGAGCCGTCGCGAGCGTGCCGCTTCCCAGTTCCGCAGGCGCCGCGCTGGCGACGCTGGCCGGTCTGGGCGCTGTGGCCCTGCTTCGCCGCAAGTTCGCCGCGATCTAAAGCGGAATACTCTTAATCAATCACGGAATAGAAAGCCCCGGATATTCATCCGGGGCTTTTCAATTGCTCTTATCCCCAGTTTGTGGAATAGCGTCGGGATGTGACCGCTTAAATGCGAAATCATTTACATCGTTGCGGGGGCGATGCCGAACACGGGCTTTCGCTCGGTAGCCGATAAAAATATTCTAAACGTTTGATCGCTTATCGCGCACAGATGAAACTGGGGATGAATTTAATGCCCCGAAGAATGCCCATCTGGTTCGCAATCGCCGCATTCGTGATCGGCAACGGATTTGTATTCGTCAATCCACCCCTGAAAGCCCCGGATGAATGCGCCCACTTTGCCCGCGCCTATCAGCTCGCAAGCCTGCAGCTCATTCCGCAGAAACAAAACAACATTCTCGGCGGTTACGTGCCATCGGGAATTCCCCTCCTCGCCATTCGTTTTGCCAAGGTCTCATTCGACGGGGCCCGCGTCGCGCAAATGCTGGATGCACGAAAAATCCCTTTCGACGAACATGACATCCGCTTCATCGTTTTCCCAAGCATCGCAAGATATCCCTGGATACCGTTCATTCCGCAGGCCGTTGGAATCGCCATCGCCCGCCCCTTTTGCAGTTCTGCCATCGCCGTCATGTACGTCGCGCGCGAGGCAAACCTTGTCGGCTACATCCTGCTCGCATCTGTCGCCCTCCGCCTGATGCCCGAGTGTCGCGCACGTCTGGCGTTGGCATTGATCGCCCTGCTACCGATGTCGCTCTTCCTGGCCGCTTCGCTCTCGGCCGATGCGGTCACAATCGCGATGTCGCTCATCGTCGCCAGCGCGCTCTGGCGTCTGATATTTCTGCCCGGCCGCGCCTCCAACGGCGATCTCGCCCTGCTGTTGATTTCAACAATCTGCCTCTCCCTCACAAAAATCGCCTACATGCCGATTTCGCTGCTGGCGCTGGCGATTCCCAAAAATCGCCTGGGAAATGCTCGTCGATATCGCACGCTGATCCTGATGCTCCCGGTTTACAACTGCGCGGCCATCATCCTGTGGATGCTGCAGTTTCACGGCATGCCCTCGGTCGATTTGAACCCCGCGGTTAATCCCGCCGCGCAGGAGCAATATATTCTCCACCACCCGGGCGCGATCCTTCCCATCCTGCTGCACACGATGACACTGCACGGCAAGGAGATTTTTTCCGGCGTGGTCGGCTCGTTCGGCTGGAATGAAATCCTGATGCCGACCGTGCTCGTGGTCATCTATGCTTTCATCCTGTTCATCCCGGTCATCGCTAGCGGCCCCCCTCTCCGCTGGCCCGTGGCAATTTTTGCGATCTCGATTGCCGCTGCCGATCTCCTCGCGATTCTGATCGGCTTCTACATCGAATGCCGATCAGTCGCCGAACCAGCGATCGACGGAGTCCAGGGCAGATATCTCATCCCCCTCCTGCCGATGCTGATTTTCCTCTTGGGTGCAAAACCCCGATTCGCGCCGCGGCTCGATCGTTTGCTGCTCATCATCGCCATCCTGATTTCCATCTTCGCGGTGATCTTCCTCGCTCAGGAGATATATCCCGGCGCGCCCTTCAGCCGCTTCGATTTCCGCTGGTCCGATTGAGCTGCCGCCTTCTGCTTCCATAACGCGAGCAATCCAAGACACTTACTTGCACCTGCCCCTTGCCGCTTGCACTGCCCATCCCCATTTTCTCTTGACAACCCCCACGCTCGGCTTATCCTTCCCCCCTTCGTAAACCGCCTAAGCCCTGGAAGTCATTCCGGGGCGCGGGGAACCCATCGCGGGACGAGTGTTCCGCGCAGCTTGATGGGATGGTAACGGCATTGCGACCGACGAATCCGAGCGGTTCGGATTTCGCACTTCGGCCCATTGCCGCGGCAATCCTCCCAGGCAGGGGCGAATTGGCCTTTTTGGCCGAGGGCGACTTTTAGCGCCCAGCCCGTCAGCTAACCCCGTCGGCTACTGAAAGGGAATTTACGCTTGGGTACATTCGGCCGAATCAGGCCAGCCCGCTTGAAGCGTTCCCCCCTTTGACGAACTGACTCGCTCGATTGCCCAACGGCTCCGGTATTAACCGGATTGCCTCGGCGCGCATTTTGCGATTGACCAACAGTCATCGCGGACGCGCCTTTGGAGTTTGAAAACCTATGGCCCAGCTTCCCACCACCAGCAGCGGATTTGATGTCGCACAGCTTCCCGAAACCGGCACACGCCGCGCCGTTAACGTCCTGGTCGTCAGCAGCGTCGCGCTCGCCTTCATCAGCTTCTGGCGCGCCGCCGCTATCGTCCTGTGCGATCTCGCCAGCACCGCCTACTACATCGGCGGCATCTCCGAGCAGGCCATCGGCAAGGCCGCCCCCTGGTTCATCCTCGGCGTCATGCTCTTCAGCTACGCCGTCCGCGCCGTCTATGTCGAAAGCTGCACCATGTTCACCCGCGGCGGCGTCTACCGCGTGGTGAAAGACGCCATCGGCGGTGGGCTCGCCAAGCTATCCGTCAGCGCCCTGATGTTCGATTACATCCTCACCGGCCCGATCAGCGCCGTCGCCGCCGGACAGTACATGGTCGGCCTCTTCATCGACATGATCAACCTGGGCCTGCGCCACTTCGGTCATCCCCCCATCGATTCCACCAGCATCCCCGGCCTGCGAAACCTGGCCACCGTTCTCCTGGCCATTTTCATCACCATTTATTTCTGGCGGTTGAACATCGTCGGCATCCATGAATCCAGCGACAAAGCCCTGCGCATCATGCAGCTCACCACTATCATGGGCATCGGTATCATCGCCTGGAGCCTGCTGACGATTTTCCTGAAGCACGTCCCCCTCCAAGCCCCGCCGCTGCATCCCGTCTTCACCGATTCCGGCATCGGCGGCAACGAATCCTCCAAGGGGTGGCTCGAAAATTTCCCGCGCATCCTCGGTGCGCTGGGAATCCTCGTGGCCTTCGGACACACCCTGCTGGCCATGAGCGGCGAAGAATCGCTCGCGCAGGTCAATCGCGAAATCGAAGCCCCCAAGCTGAAAAATCTTCTCCGCGCCGGCTTCGTCATCTTCCTCTATTCCATGCTCCTCACGAGCCTCATCAGCTTCTTCGCCATCGTCATCATCCCCGACGGCTGGCGCGTCAAAACAATGGTCGTTCAAAACGGGCACCCCGCCACCGTGCAGGGAAAGGATTACGTCGAGGTCGATTACCTGCGCGAGCACGATGCCAGCCACCCGCGCGACTGGGGCATGCAGGTCAACCGCATCACCGACAGCAAGGGCGAAATCGAGATCATCCCCACGGGAACCACCATCATGCTCGATCCCACCCATCACGTGCAGCGCGATGATGGCGGATACCGCGACAATCTCATCAACGGCCTGGTCCAGTTCCTCTCCGGCCCGCCGCTTCTGAAAATCTTCATGGAATGCTTCGTCGTGACGGTCGGCTTCCTTATCCTCGCCGGCGCCGTCAACACCAGCATGGTCGGCTCCAACGGCGTGCTCAATCGCCTCGCCGAAGACGGCGTCCTCACCCCCTGGTTTCAACATCCCCATCCGCGCTTCGGCACCACCCACCGCCTCATCAATCTCATCATGGTCCTGCAATTGATCGTCATCTTCGCAAGCTGGGGAGATGTCGACACCCTCGGCGAAGCCTACGCCTTCGGCGTCATCTGGTCGTTCGTCTTCATGACGATGTCCATGGCCTTCCTCCGCTTTAAGGACCGATCCCCGCGCCAATATCGCGTTCCCCTCAACATTCACGAGCGCGATAAATCGGGCGAGATCGACATCCCCATCGGAATTTTCATCGTCTTCCTCATCCTCGCCAGCACCGCACTGATCAATCTCCTCACCAAGAAAACCGCCACCATCTGGGGCGTCGGCTTCACCATCACGTTCCTGACCGTCTTCATCATCGTCGAGCGCATCTCCCATCGCCGCCACGGCGGAAAACACGCGCATCTCGAACAGTTCAACGAGCGCTCCAGCGAAGAAGTATCCGTGGCAGCCCTCGGCCTGAAACACCCCAAGCCCGTCCTGATCGCCGCCCGCGGCCCCAAAAGCCTCCCCGTCCTGGAGCGCGTCCTTTCCGAAATCGATACCGACACCCGCGACGTCGTCGTCGTCACCTGCAAAGTTTTGCCGGCAAGAACCCTCGGCGTCACCCCCCACGAAACCAGCGTCGACGACCAGGACCGCGACCTGCTCACGAAAATCGTCACCATCGCCGAGCGCGTCGGCAAGGAAGTTCACCCGGTGGTATTGCCGACAAACAACCCCCTCTTCGCCATCGCCACCGCCGCGCGAGATCTGAAAGCCAACGAGGTGGTCTTGGGAGTCAGCGAAAAAATGCACGCCGAAACTCAGCTCGAGCAATTCGCTCTCGCCTGGGGCAGCGCCACCGCCGACCCCATGTACCACGACATCGCGCACGACATGACCGTGCGGATCGTCGGCCCGCAGGTGGAAATGCGGTATCAGATGGAATGAGATGAGAACGCGAGCGCCGCTTGAAAGACAGCATCCCATTTAGCCGCCGCACTCGTGC
>Ga0302326_10003320_pt1 | contig 38008 bp, 35 predicted proteins | sample Palsa_T0_3_FD_202264 | JGI IMG/M metagenome (GOLD analysis project Ga0302326, IMG submission 202264) | Peat permafrost microbial communities from Stordalen Mire near Abisko, Sweden - Palsa_T0_3 | ecosystem: Environmental > Terrestrial > Soil > Palsa > Peat permafrost | place: Sweden: Abisko... | reverse complement strand
GGTAACCTTCGATGCGCCTCGCCATGGGGTCGAGTGTTCTTCGCCCAAGCACGACGCCAATGCGGCGAAAACCCTGCTTGATCAAATGGACCGTGGCCTCGTAGGAAGCGGCATCGTGATCGCAGTAGACGCTAGGAATTTCCGCCCCCTCCACCGCGCGATCGACGAACACCGTTGGAACGCGGCTTCCGTAAACTTCCTTGATTGCCCGACATGGTTTCCCATCTTCGCCGATCGTTGTCGCCACGATTAAACCGTCCACCCGGTGCTCGAACAAACCCTTGGCGTGCATCAACTCCTTTTCGATATTTTCGTCTGAGTTGCAGACGATCACCTTGTATCCGTGTGGCATCACAGCGGCTTCGATTGCCCGGACGATTGTGCTGAAGAAAGAACTGCAGATATCGCCGATGATGATGCCGATGGTCGAACTGGACCGCTGTTTCATCCCTCGGGCGATCGCGTTCGGGTGGTAATTGAGCTTGCTTGCTGTATCCAGGACCCGTTTACGGGTGGAAGAGGAGACCTTACCGTATCCACCCAGCGCCCGACCGGCGGTGGCCACTGAGGTACCGGCATGTTGAGCAACGTCCTGTAACGTAGCTACTCTTGGCATAGACGGACCAAAAGCCAACATTGGGCCCAACGACAACTGGGATTTCCCCCCCGTCCACACTCGAGCGGCTACTTCTTTAGAATGTTTGCAATTGGATCAGAAATTATAACGCGAACTCGATGTTTGAAAAAGTGAAAAAGAAAATTTCGCCAATTTCGCTTGCCTCCTGACCTAGGAATTGTGAAAAACTGACGGCAATAATGAGAACGCTCTCTCCGAGGAAGAGGTTTTCAGTTCTTAGCCGGTAGAGAAAAAACTCGCAGCTAAAACAGGATCATTTTTTTTCGATTGAGAGTCTCGATTGATAGGCGTTCCCGGCAGAGGTAGGACGATGGGCTGGGCCTAACGGCGCTTGAGTCTGGACAAGATTGGAGAGCGGCACAACATGACACGTCTGGGGACGGATCCTCAAACATCGGTATGATGGCAAGCATAACGATCAACGGTGCGAGTCACGAGGCTGAGCAAGGCGAAAGACTGGTCGACGCGATCAATCGAATCGGGATGAAACTTCCTCAGGTCTGTTATCACCCGCAGTTGGGTCCGATTCAGACGTGCGACACCTGCATTGTGGAAGCGAACGGCAAGCTTGCACGGGCTTGCGGGACAATGGTAGCGGGCGGTATGTCCGTGCTCACAGACTCCTCCAAAGCAAGGGATGCGCAGCGAGAAGCCTTTGACCGGATCTTAGAGAACCACCTTTTGTATTGTACGGTTTGCGACAATAACAACGGAAATTGCACCGTTCACAACACGACCGCCCTGTTGAAAGTTGAACATCAGCGTATCCCGTATCGGACCAAGCCGTACGAGGTGGACAAAACGAATCCCTTCTATCGCTACGACCCGGATCAATGCATCCTTTGCGGGCGATGTGTGGAGGCGTGTCAGAATCTGCAAGTCAACGAAACGCTTTCGATCCGTTGGGAAGATCCGCATCCTAGGGTCTTATGGGACGGTGGCAAACCAATTGGCGAGTCGAGCTGCGTCTCTTGCGGCCACTGTGTCACTGTCTGTCCCTGCAATGCCCTGATGGAAAAGTCGATGGTCGGGGAAGCGGGCTACTTGACCGCGATTCCGCATCGAGCGCTCGGCGGAATGATCGACATCGTGAAAGGGATCGAACCGGAGCTCGGTTACGGAAAGATTCTACAGGTTTCTGAGATCGAATCTGAAATGCGAAAATCCCGGATTCGTCGCACCAAGACGGTCTGCACCTATTGCGGTGTCGGCTGCAGCTTCGATATCTGGACTAAGGATCGCCACATCTTGAAGGTGGAACCGGGCGAAGGCCCTGCGAACGGGGTTTCAACGTGCGTGAAAGGCAAATTCGGTTGGGATTTCGTCAATAGCCCGGACCGATTGACCAAACCGCTGATCAGAGAGGGTGAGAAGTTCCGAGAAGCGACCTGGGACGAGGCGCTAGGGCTCGTGGCGAAGAAGTTCTCCGAGATCAAACGAGAACACGGACCGGACTCTCTGGCATTTATCGCTTCCTCAAAATGCACGAACGAGGAAGCGTTCCTGATGCAGAAACTGGCACGCGCGGTCATCGGCACGAACAATGTCGACAATTGTTCTCGTTACTGCCAGTCGCCGGCCACGATGGGTTTGTTCAGAACTGTGGGCCATGGCAGAGACAGCGGCTCAATTAAAGATCTCGAGCGTGCTGGCTTGGTGATTATCATCGGAGCAAACACCGCGGAGAGCCACCCGGTCCTGGCGACTCGGATCAAACGGGCGCATAAGCTTCGGGGCCAGAAGTTGATCGTGGCCGATATGCGGACGCATGAAATGGCCAGGCGAGCTGACCTTCATTTCCGGCCCAGGCCCGGCACCGACCTGGTCTGGCTTTCGGCAGTCAGTCGCTACCTGCTTGATAACGGTCTTGCGAGCAAAGATTTCATCGATCGCTGGGTAAATGGATTTGAAGAGTACAAAAACAGTCTCGAACCGTTTACGATGGAGTTTGCGGAAAAGGTCACAGGAATTCCTGCCGAAACGCTCGTGAACGTGGCACAGATGATCACCAAAGCCGATGGAGTTTGTATTTGCTGGGCGATGGGGGTTACGCAGCATTATATCGGATCGGATACTTCCACGTCGATCTCGAATCTGTTGTTACTGACCGGCAACTACATGCGGCCCGGTACAGGCTCCTATCCATTGCGCGGGCATAATAATGTGCAGGGTGCATCCGACATGGGTGCGGCGCCCGATCGCCTCCCGGGCTACCAATCGGTAGCCGACCCGGAGGTGCATGACCGCTTTGAGAAGAGTTGGAACGCCAACTTCCCGAGCACCAGGGGCCTCGACAACCACGAGATGGTCGACGCGATCTTCGAAGGCAAGCTGAAGGCGATGTATCTGTTCGGCGAAGAGATGAGCCTGGTCGATGCGAACGCTAATGTGGTTGGAGACGCCTTTTCCAAACTGGAGTTCTTCGTGGTCCAGGAGATTTTTTTCAGTGATACGTGCCGCTATGCCGATGTCATTTTGCCGGCCGCTCCGAGCCTCGAGAAGGAAGGAACCTTTACGAATACCGAGGCCCGGATTCAGCGGCTCTACCAGGTATTCGAGCCGCTGGCTGAGACCAAGCCGGACTGGCGAATCATTCAGGAGGTTGCAAACCTTTTGGGCGCAAACTGGCATTACGCGCATCCGTCTGAAATCATGCGAGAGATCGCTTTGCTTACACCGCTCTTCGCCGGTGTTACTTACGAGAGACTTGAGGGGTACAAAACGCTGCAATGGCCCGTCCATCCGGATGGCACCGACGAACCGCTTCTGTTCACAAACGGTTTTAATTTCCCTGACGGAAAAGCCAGATTCTACCCAGTGGGATACGAAGAGCCGTTCGAGCAGGTCGACGCGGAGTTTGATCTGCAGCTTAACAACGGTCGCTTGCTCGAGCACTTTCACGAAGGCAATATGACCTACCGGGTCAAAGGCATTAAGGAGAAGACGCCCGGCACATGGATCGAGGTTTCGCCCGCGCTTGCGTCCGAACGAAAAATCGAAACTGGTCGCTGGGTGGAATTAACCTCTCGCCACGGACGGATTCGTCTCCGCGCTCTTGTGACGGAGCGCGTGCAAGGGCATCAACTCTATCTGCCCATGAATTCGAGCGAAAACGCGGTCAATCGGCTGACCGGGAGCCACACGGATCAAGCCACGCACACGCCGGCTTACAAAGAGACTGCAGTCAAGATGCGACTGCTAGACGAAAAGGGTGAATCCCCGTTACCACGAGGTAATTCACGCTTCGGAACTCCTACGCCTCAGCGTGGCGTGGAGGTCGAGCGGAAGTGGAAACGAGCGGATTACCGGATGCCGGGCGCCGATTAGTTTTTGCAAACGATAGCGATTCAAACCAGCAACCAGGAGAAAACAATGGCTGTTCCAATCCGCTTTCAACCGTTGCAACGCGACCCGCGGGATGCGCTTCATTCTCGTTTGGAAGGCGCGCCGACGGAGCATGCGGAGGCGCTCCTTGCGGTGTACGATATTCTTCAGGGTTTGCACGACCGTGGCGTCCTTGCCGCGCTCAAAGGCGTTTTGAGCGCCAGCGATTTTGTGCTCGAAACTCTCGTAGAGACCGCCAAAACACCGGACGCTATTCGCAGAATTCGCAACCTGATTTTGTTGAGTACCAAGCTGGACAGCATCGAGCCCGAGTTACTCGGGCATTTGATTGACTCCGTTCCTGAGGGTTTGGCCAAGGCGTCAGTGAAACGCGCGGAACCGCCCGGACTCTTCTCTCTCGTTCAGAAATTCAGCAACAAAGACAGCCGGCGAGGTCTGGCGGCGGCCGCCGAGATCCTTGAAACATTTGGAAAGAGCTTAAGTTCAGGATCCGCCGAGGGCAAAGAAAGCTAAATAGGCTTTCCAGCCTGTATTTTGTTCTCAGCATCCAGCGATGAGGCGCTTGTGACCGCTTCCTGCCGACAAATTGTCAATAATGCTCAGCGCTAAAGCCTGGGCTCTCCTCTCCCAATCGTTCTCGTCGTCCTTATCGATCCCTCGCCGCTCCATGTTTAGAGCCTTATCGGGGCCGCATACACAGCGCTGACCCCAATATTTCATAGGCCGATGTAAATCGCGGGCTGAATCTTCGCTAACTGGCTGATCATGAGCCGCTTCCGTCGGGTACACGGCGACGTTGGCCTTTGGCAGTCTGTTTTTGGGACGGCACAGGGATTTCAACGGCTTGGGTGGCCCTTTGAGTGGCTTGGACTTGAGGCAGTTCTTTTCGTACCAGGTGTAATTCGCCGCGGTCCAGCAGTTCCCACTGCACTTCTTCACCGGCTTCCAAACCAATTGCCGCCGCCAATGGCAAGGGAAAATAGACATAGAGCCGCGCCTGCTGGTTCTTGGAGCGGATGGCTTGAATTTTAAGTGGATATATTGCTTGCATAAATTAGGAGTTTGGACATTTCCAATCCGTGTGCCCTTCTCACGGTCGGTTCGCTGTCACACCCCACTTCCCGCTAAAGACAAACTCTTTTAACGGCTTTCGTGGACGCCGTGCGCCGTCGCGCGCTCGCAACTCCTCTGGCAGATCGGCAGGATCGCCGGCATACCCTATGGCGACTGCGGTCAGAGGCTCGTACCCTTCGGGAATCGAATAAAGTTCACGAACCTTGTCCGGCAGAATCCCGATCATCTGATGGACGGCAAGCCCGCGTGCGGTCGCCTCCAGCACGAGGTTGCCTGTGGCCAGACCAAGGTCATGAATTGCGGCGCGATTTGGTTTATTATTGCGTGCAAAGTTCAGTCTCGAGATACCAAGTGCCAATGCCGAGGCCGCTTTTGCCCAGCCCTGATTTACGTCAACCAGACAGGAGAGTAATCGCTCGAATTCGTCGGTGTCTTCTTTTTTCGCTACAATATAACTCCAGGGTTGCTCATTAAACGACGATGGCGCCCAGCGGGCCGCTTCGAACAGCGACCGCAGATCCCCGTCGCTGATCGATCGGCTCGCAAAGCTATACGGGCTCCACCGGCTCGCGATGAGATCGTGTACTGGAAAATCGGTGTCGGTTTTCATAGGTTGGTGGGCGCAGGGTAACACCGAGCGGAACAGAAGCAACAGGAGAAGGAATCGCTGGCTGGAAGCGTCAAGGGTTGAAGATATTTGGAGATCAGTATGGACACAGTTAAACTCGGAATTGTTGGACTTGGCGCGATGGGTGCGATCCACGCGCAAAGCGTCAGCGATGGCAAAATCCCACGCTGCAAGCTTACCGCGGTGTGTGACCCGAATATTGAACGCCTCAATCGTTTTTCGTCTGCCAAAGGCTTTCTTTCCGTTGATGACTTCCTGCGGTCATCGGGGACCGATGCTGTCTTGATTGCCACGCCGCATTACTCTCACACCGCGCTCGGTATACGGGCACTGGAAAGTGGCAGGCATGTATTAGTTGAAAAACCGATCTCGGTCCATAAATCGGATGCCGAACGATTAATTGCCGCCCATCGCGGCTCCGATCAGGTCTTTGCCGCGATGTTCAACCAGCGCACGGACCCTTTTTTTCTGAAGCTCCGTCAATTGGTGCAGTCCGGCGATCTCGGAGCGATCAGGCGCGTAAGCTGGACGATTACCAACTGGTTCCGAACGGAAGCCTATTATCAATCGAGCAATTGGCGGGCTACCTGGGCAGGCGAGGGCGGAGGTGTATTACTCAACCAGTGTCCGCACAATCTCGATCTGTTCCAATGGATTTTCGGAATGCCTGCGAAAGTCCGTGCGTTTTGCTATTTTGGCCGGTATCACGATATCGAAGTCGAAGACGATGTGACCGCGTTTCTCGAGTACTCGGACGGCATGACGGGCATATTCAGCACTTCCACCGGGGAGGCGCCGGGCACGAATCGACTCGAAGTCGCTGCCGAACGAGGCAAAGTCGTGATCGAAAATGATCAATTCCTCTACACCAGGAATGAAGTGCCGATGAGTGAATTTTCGCGAACCGATCCTGGTCGCTTCTCGGCGCCGGCGATTTGGGACGTCAGGATTCCAATCGGAAGTCATGGCCCGCAACACAACGGAATTCTGGCAAATTTCGTCGCAGCAATCCTGGACGGTGCGCCTTTGATTGCGCCGGGCGAGGAAGGGATTCGCTCTTTGGAACTCGCGAACGCGTTTCTACTCTCAACATTCGAAGATCGATCGGTTCAACTGCCCGTAGATGGTGCATTATTTGAACAGCATCTACGGAGATTGATCGCCTCATCAACCCGAGAAAAGCCAGAAGTTTCCTGGGCCATCTCAGACGACATGGCGAACTCTTTTCGCTGATTAAAAGAATGAACAGATCCTTTATCAATGAGCCAGACAGGTTACGATTACGCGCCAAAAGGGAAACCGAGGCCGGTGTGCCAACCGGGTGATTTCCTATTCGCGGCCGTTGCCCTTGATCATGGGCATATCAACGGTCAATGCAACGCGTTGGTGGAAGCAGGTGGGGTACTGCGCTGGGTATTCGACCCTGACCCGCTGAAGGTCGAGGCCTTTCGGAAAAACTTTCCAGGGGTGGAAGTGGCCCGGTCATTGAGCCAAGTCCTCGAAGATCCGAAAGTGAACCTAGTCGCGGCGGCTGCTGTTCCTTCTGAAAGAGGACCTCTCGGGACGCAAGTCATGAGAGCCGGTAAACATTACTTTACCGACAAGACTCCGTTTACAGAGTTGAGCCAACTGGCGGAGGCCAGGTCTGTTGTGGCTGAGACAGGAAAGAAATACATGGTTTACTACAGCGAACGTCTTCACGTCGAATGCGCGGTCTTCGCAGGTGATCTTGTGCAGCAGGGTGCAATTGGCCGGGTTGTCAATGTATTGGGACTCGGCCCGCATCGCCTGAATGCCAGCGCGCGGCCGGCATGGTTCTTCGAAAGAGCGAAATATGGCGGCATCTTGTGCGATATCGGGAGTCACCAGATCGAACAGTTCCTTTTCTTCTCCGGCGCCTCCGACGCAAGCGTTACTTCAGCGCGCGTCGCTAATTACGCGAATACTCAGTACCCCGAACTCGAAGATTTCGGGGAAGCGACACTGGTTGCTGACAACGGTGCAACCTCCTATTTCCGAGTGGATTGGCTCACACCCGGAGGCCTGCGCACGTGGGGCGATGGCCGGACAGTCATTCTGGGAACCGCAGGCTATATCGAGATGCGAAAGTATATCGACGTTAGCCGCGAGGCCGAAGGGGACCATCTTTTCCTGGTGACCGGGGAGAGAGAACAACATTTCGCTCTGAGAGGAAAAGTTGGCTTTCCGTTCTTCGGCCAAATGATTCTCGATTGCCTGAATGGGACGGATAACGCCATGACTCAGGAGCACGCATTTAAGGCGGCCGAATTATGCCTCACGGCTCAGGCCGTCGCTCGCCGAATCGAATAAATTCAGCCTGCGTCGATCCTTTTTGCGGTATTTCGCTTCCATTCTGCAGACCGATTTGTTATCTAAACCGGTTGGTCTCGCAGTTTTATTGTTTCTGAAGACTGGAGATTCAAAAGGCATTTCGTTTATGAACCCCGTATTGCGCTACTGCGTTTCAACAGGAATCATGGGCCTCTTTCTCGCATCGAACTGTTACGCCGGTGTTGATTCTTTGCCGGTGTCCTTGAGGCAGACCCACGACATACCCTCAATGAACAGCCTCCGGTCAGTGACGATTCTTTCACGACCGGCCGGTGCGAGAATCCTAATCAACGGTGATTATGTCGGCACGACGCCACTTCTCGTCGATGTGGCCATCGACCGGTTCGGACGAGCCATTCGAAACATCGAGATGCGGGCCGTCGCCCCACAGCCAATGGTCACTCAAGGGATCCGATTATTTCCAGCTGCCGGCACCGATGGAGATGCCAGCAGGATTCCGAGCTTGGTCGACTTTGATCTAAATATCCAGCCGGTAGTCGTTATCCGTTAGCCTCTTTAAGTGAAGCGATATCGATGACAAAACGGTATTTTACCTGTCCCTTGATCGTTCGCTCGTAAGCTTCGTTGATCTGTTGGATCGGGATAACCTCCACGTCGGAGGTGATATTGTGGTCCGCGCAGAAATCGAGCATTTCCTGCGTCTCGGCGATCCCGCCGATCATCGAGCCAGCGATACTTCTACGTCGAGGTACCAAGCTGAAGGCGGGCACCGCCATCGGTTCAGGCGGCAGACCAACGATGATCAGCGTCCCGTCGGTTTTTAAGGTTCCCAGGTATTTTTCGAGGTCGTGTGGAGCGGAGACGGTATCCAGGATGAAATCGAAGTACTTGGAGTATTGCTCGAACACGTCCGGGTCCGATGTCAGCGCGAATCGATGCGCACCCAGTCGTCTGGCATCCGCTTCTTTGGAAGGAGAAGTGCTCAGCATGGTGACTTCCGCACCGAAGGCCGCAGCGAGTTTAACCCCCATATGTCCCAATCCCCCCAAGCCGAGGATACCGACTTTATGTCCTTTGCCCACGTTCCAGTGGCGCAACGGCGAGTAGGTCGTAATGCCTGCGCACAGAAGTGGCGCGACGCCTTCCAAGGGCAGCTTAGGAGAAACTCTCAGGACATAATTTTCATCGACTACGATTTGCGTGGAATAGCCGCCCAATGTGGGCGTTTTGCGGTCTTGCTCGTAGCCGTTGTAGGTTGGGCTCATGCCCTGCTCGCAATATTGTTCCTGATCGGCTTTGCATTGCGGACATTCCCGGCAGGAATCGACAAAACATCCCACACCGACTATTTCGTCGGCCTTAAATTTTGTCACCTGACCGCCCGTTTTGATCACGCGCCCAACGATTTCGTGCCCCGGCACCATCGGGTAGATCGAGCCCCCCCATTCGTTGCGGGCCTGATGAATATCTGAGTGACAGACGCCACAATAGAGGATGTCGATCTGCACATCACGGGCTTGTACGTCCCGGCGTTGGAAGCTGAATGGCGCAAGTGCATCCGTGGCGCTTTGTACGGCGTAGGCGTTTGTATTATTCATAAGTAGCTGGTTATTACGTATTGGAAAAATGTACGAATTAGCATTCCCCGCCTCAACTTTTGGTCACTACGCTTTTGTTGAGGATGAGTGTCTTTCCTGTTTGAATTCGAGCGCAATGACTCAGCGAAATTAGAGCAGCGATTCCATTTATCAAGTACTGTCGAATTCGTTCGAGAGCTGATAATATTCCTTTTTCGGTGATGAAACCCGGGTCGCCAAAGATATTTATTCAACGCGCCGCGATCGTTGCCGTTTGTTGCTGTTATACATTCGGTGCTGCGGCTTACGTCTCCACGGCGGTGACGCGTGCCCGCGATCTCGGAGTTCCGTTTGAGGGTACGCCGGGCAAACTGAACGCTATCACGGATGTGCGCGGGGTGGAGGTTGGTCAAACAACCCTCGTAGAAGGGGAGGGGAAACTCGTTGTCGGCCAGGGGCCTGTCCGCACGGGTGTCACCGCTATTTTCCCGCTCGGAAAGGAAAACAGTGATACGCCGGTGCCTGCTGCGGTTTATTCGTTTAACGGCAACGGAGAAATGACCGGCGCTGAGTGGGTGGAGGAATCTGGTTTTCTGGAAGGGCCTGTGCTGCTGACCAACACGCACAGTGTCGGAGTGACGCGCGATGCGGTTGTGGAGTGGGGAACGAGAAAATTTCCGGACACAGAGCATTTCAGTCTACCGGTCGTCGCTGAAACCTGGGATGGCGAGCTAAATGACATCAATGGGTTCCATGTCAAAAAGGAAGATGTGTTCAGTGCCCTTGATCGCGCAACGGGTGGACCTGTCGAAGAGGGCAACGCTGGCGGCGGTACCGGAATGCGCGCTTTCGGATTCAAAGCGGGAATCGGCACGGCGTCGCGGGTCATTGCAATCGGAGAGTATCGTTTTTGCCTCGGGGTGCTGGTTCAGGCGAATTTCGCGAGGCGCGATAACCTCGTTGTGGCGGGCGTCCCGGTTGGGAAAGAAATCATCGATCTTCAGCCGTTGTATCACAAGGAGTTTGAAAAAGAGGGTTCAATTCTGGTCGTGATTGCGACGGATGCGCCGTTACTTCCGGATCAGTTGAAACGGCTCGCCAAACGCGCAGCTCTTGGCGTGGCGCGCACTGGCGGCGTCAGCACAAATTCGTCCGGCGACTTGTTCATCGCATTTTCGACCGCGGTGCCGGCGTCGGCTGGAATTCGGCAGCAGTGGTCCACACTCAGAAACGATGACCTGGACCCTTTGCTTGCGGCCACGCCGCAGGGCACGGAGGAGGCGATTATCAACGCGCTGATCGCAGCTCGAACAATGAAGGGGATTAACAACAACACATTCTTCGCTTTGCCTCACGACCGCTTACGGGAAGTTCTTCGAAAATACAATCGGCTTCTTGGAGAATGAACCGGAGATGCCTGCGCACTTTTGGCAGCAACGCCGCTCCGCCGCCCCGTTTCCCCCGCCCGCCGCCCCTTTTCCCTCTCGCAAAAAAAGAATAGTAAGCTTTGACGTTTCGCCTGCGCACTATTGGCAGCAACGCCGACCCGCCGATCCGCCGACCCGTGTTTCCCCCGCCGCCCCTTTTCCCACGTTTCCCTCTCGCAAAAAAGAGAAGTGAGCTTTGACCTTTTGCCTGCGCAACATTGGCAGCAACGCCGACCCGGCGCCCCGTTTCCCGACGTTTCCCTCTCGCAAAAAAAGAATAGTAAGCTTTGACCTGTCGCCTGCGCACTATTGGCAGCAACGCCGACCCGCCGACCCGCCGATCCGCCGACCCGTGTTTCCCCCGCCCGCCGATCCGCCGACCCGTCGATCCGCCGACCCGTTTCCCCCGCCCGCCGCCCGTTTCCCCTACTGTGCTTCGTTGCGGGTGCCGGGATTGGAAAAAGAAATATTTGGATCAGTTACGTCCGCTTTTGATGTGCCATTTCCTGCTCCTCCGCTCTGGCACGAGGCGAGTGATGCAATTAGCACTGCAAGGATGAATCGTGCGGCCCAGTTGGATTGCTTTCGCATCAGAAATGAATCGCGCACGAAAGCCGGATGTAAACTGCCAAAAGAGTGGGCAACGAAATCAGAAAGTGGCGCACTGGCCTATTTTCAGCGTACTTTCCCGCGTATGGACAACAACGTAAATCAGCCGTGGAATAAGCTGCAAGAACGGATTGGCCGCGAACCGAAGAAGGCTGTGGCGCTGGCGTTCGCAGCAGGATTCTTTTTGTGTTTGCTGCCGCTCGGAAGATTGCTGGGCATCCTGGTGCGGGTGCTATTCTTGCTGTTTAAGCCGGCTCTGCTGATCCTGGGCGTCATAAAATTGCTCGAATATATCCGCCTCTCGTGTGGCGCGCACGAGTAGTGATTGCAGGCGGTTTCAAAGTCTGAGGAAATCAGGTTTGAATTGCGGTTCGAAACTCATCCGGCAAAGCATGACACCTGTTCCGGATGATATTTTCGCCAATAACGAGCCAATCCGGCGACGCTCATCGACGCCGGATCCGCCTGTTCATAGGTCAGCAGATCTTTGCTCGGAGTTCCATCGGCCAGGAGTTCTTGCTCCGTAAAACTCTCGAACTCTGGAACGATCTCCGTTTCCGATTTGCCTTCGAGTAACCGCTGCTTCATCCAATCCGCCCAACTGAACAATCGCTTCTCCAGTTCGTCGAGAGTTCGCACGGGATCATCGACTCTGCCGAAATGCGTGATGTGGATCGAGGCCGGTTTGAGGTCGCGGATCTTGTCGAGCGAATCTTTCCAGGATTCCAAATGAATATCCGGTGGAGGGAACGGCGGAATCGCCGGTCCCCCACGAATGAGAACGCCTGCAACATCGCCGGCAAACACGGTCCGTTCCGACTCCAGCCAATAGGCGTTGTGATGCTGTGCGTGGCCTGGCGTGTAAAGGACACGGAATTGACGGAAACCCAATCGGAGCTCAGCGCGATCCTCGACGGGGATCACAAGGTCTTCTGGAATCGCCCCAGCAGCGCCCCACAAGAAGTCCATTTTGTCTCCGTAGATGCGGGTCGCGCTACCGATCAACCTCGAAGAATCGACGAGATGGGGAGCGCCTCTTGGGTTTACATAAATTTTGGTCCCAAATTCTTTGGCCCATCGCCAGGCGCCTCCGGTGTGATCAAGGTGAATATGAGAAGCCAACAGATGGCGGACGTGGGCGGGTTGAAAGCCGAGTTTCCGGACCGCTTCGACGACGGTGTCAAACACCGACTCCGGTCCGCTGTCCACCAGGAGCAACTCATTTGGTCCGCATTCGACGAGCGCAATGCAAATGACGTCGGGTTTTCCGAGGTGGAGTGCGTCGATCAGGTGAACCATCCTGAGCAGTGATTAACTGGAGAACCGCCCGAAGGCCAGCAATTAGCCCGCAAACCAGGGTGTCGCGACTCAATTTGGCTGACATCGATCGTTCATCCGCTTATTTGATTGATTCGGCGAGAACAAATTCAGTATGCGTAGCCCAGTGATTTCCAGCAAATGAACCACTTATTGCGACGGTTGCAGGGAGGCAGGATGACCTTTGTTGGTTTTCTATGGTTGGCAACCAACTCCGCTTGGGCGCAGGATCGCCATGCGCCCCATGCGACCATGGCATCGCCGCAGCAATTGATCGCGAAACAGGCGCCACCGGTGGTCGACAAGAATGTCTTGGCGCAAACAACTCCGGACAATGCTGTGGTACTCGTTTCGTTGTCCAGACAGCGGGCTTATTTGTACGCGGGAAATCAGCTTGCCATTGACACTCCCATTTCGTCGGGAAAAAAGGCAGGGTTCACTCCGACCGGTAATTTTTCGATCATCCAGAAAGATCCCAACCATCGGTCGAATATCTACGGCAACTTTATCGATTCGAGGGGGCGCGTGGTTCGGGCAGGGGTAAGTGCGCGCATCGATACGGCACCTAGCGGCAGCCATTATGAGGGGGCGCCGATGTTTTTTTTCATGCGATTAACGTCGGAAGGAGTCGGAATGCACATCGGGATATTGCCGGGGTATCCGGCTTCTCATGGATGCATACGTTTGCCGGCCGAAATCGCTCCTCAGATCTACGCGCATGTCAAGGTCGGTACTCCCGTTCAAGTAGCAAACTAGGAATCGCTTTAGAGACATGTCAACGGTCACCGCGGCGCTACGGTTTCTTTGACTTCGCCTTGACAAGCGACTCCGCAAGCATAATAGAGAGAGGTTCTCAATGGCCCCCCCCAGTTCCAGCAAGTTCAGCTTCAGTTTCTCCAAATTCCCTGAAGGCGGTCTAATTCTGGCAATCGTTGTCCTCGGCCTGTTACTCGCCATTTTCGGTGGGTCGGTCTCGCGTCCGAAATTTCAATACAACGCGCAAGGCAAGCAGGAACGCGTCTTTGAGACCGGACCGGACGGAAAGAAGGCACCGGCTTTCGAGACGGTCAACAAATTCTTCAATCCGCAGACGCTTATCCAGATTGCGAAGGACACGAGCTTTTTTGCGATTATGGCCGTGGGAATGACCTTTGTCATTATCACGGGGGGAATCGATCTTTCCGTGGGCGCGATTTACGCAATTGCTTCGGTGTGTGGAGCGTTGGTCCTGTCGCAATATGGGACTGAGGGTGGCCTAGGCGCTGTGGTCCTTGGAATTGTTGTTACGGTCGGAGTGGGCCTGCTGGGCGGACTGCTGAACGGATCGATGATAGTGGCTTTCAGCGTTCACCCATTTATCATTACTCTTGGAACGATGGCGATTTATCGAGGTATCGCGTTCGTCCAGACAAACGGCCAGTCAATCGGCGGCTTCCCAGAGGCGTTTCGCGCGTTTGTCCGGCAAGAATTTAATGGCCTCATTTTGGTCCCGCTTGTTGTGATGATCATCGTCATGATAATTGGCGGTGTCTTTCTTTCGCAAACGGCGGTCGGCCGCAAAATCTACGCGATCGGGGGCAATGAAACCGCGAGCCGCTATAGCGGCATTCGCGTTGGGGCTGTAAAAATTCTCGTTTATACCATTTCCGGATTAGCTGCCGGCATCGCCGCGGTTTTATCGTTGGGTTACTACGGCGCAGGCGCTTCAGGAGACGGTAGCGGATACGAGTTGAATGTTATCGCTGCGGCGGTGGTGGGCGGCGCAAGCCTAATTGGAGGGAAAGGTACGGCGCTCGGCGCGCTCCTCGGCGCCGTCATCCTCCAAATGATTTCGAACGGTTTGGTCATACTCAACATTCCCCAAAATTACAGCCAGATCGTCATTGGGATGGTCGTGATTGCTGCGGTGTTGTTTGACCAGTTTAATGCCTGGATGGCCAATAGACGTTTACTGGCCAAAACAGGCCGTATTAAGAAGGAGGTGCTCGCCTCGAGCGAGACTCCAGTTGCTATAACACCCCAAACAAAATGATCAGGAAAATAAGTCTCACTGTAACAAGCCTCCTGGGCTTGGCGGCCGCTACCGGTTTTGCTGCCGATAAAACCTATACGTTTGGCATCGTTGCCAAATCCAACAACAACCCCGTGTTCCAAGCTGCGAAAACTGGCGCTGAGGACGAAGCCGCGAAGCTGAGCAAGGAAAAGGGAGTGACCATCAAGATCGACTGGCGCACACCGAATGAAGAGGACCCGCAGAAACAGGCTGACGCAGTGGAACAATTGGTGAACGCAGGGGCCAGCGGGATCGCCGTCAGTTGCTCTGACGCGAACAAACTGACCGATGCGATCAACAATGCCGTGGACAAGGGTGTGCCGGTGGTCTGCTTCGATTCGGACGCCCCGAAGAGCAAGCGTCTTGCCGATTTCGGTACGGACGATATTGATTGCGGCAAGAAAACGATGTCCGAGCTCGCGAAAGTGATGGACGATAAGGGAGTTGTGGCGATCCTGGCAGGGAACCAGAACGCTCCGAACCTGCAAAAACGCGTTGAAGGAGTGAGGGAAGAAGCCAAGAAATATCCCAACATCAAACTCCTTGATGCCTATTATCATAAAGAGACACCTCAGGATGCCGCTGCCAAAGTTGAGCAAGTGATGGAAGCTCATCCGGAAATTACCGGCTGGGCGATGATCGGCGGCTGGCCGCTGTTCACCGACAACGCGCTCAAATTCCCGCCCGGCTCTGTTAAGGTCGTCGCCGTCGATGCGTTGCCGGCCGAACTCGGGTACCTGAAGAGCGGTTATGTGCAAGTTCTACTCGCGCAGCAAGTCTACGAATGGGGCACCAAGTCAGTCGATATGCTGTATGACAAAGTTGCCGAGGACAAGAACCCGCCTTCGACCTTCATCAAAGGAGAGCTGATCCCGGTCACGAAGGATAACGTGGATGAGTTCGCCGAGAACTGGAAGAAGTGGCTGCCTAAGAAGTAATCACTAAGAGAATTGAAAAATAGAGCGAGCTCCCGGATTTCCGGGAGCTCTTTTTTTGGCCTCAATTGTTCTTGTTGTACTCGAGCAGATCGCGGCACTCGACGTCTTGTGACTGTCAGCGCTAAACTCCTCGGCTTCAGTCACCTGTAAAATTTGTGCAATCTGTGGTTTATCGCTCATCTCGCTTTTTCGGTTTAAATCCCCAGAATCTTCCGCCGGAGCATCTCCAATGCGTGCTGGGTGCAGATCCGCTTAAAGGAGGGGCGATCTGTCGGAAAGAATTCTTTTTCGATCAGAGTAGCGGATCCGCGACTCGCGAGCCCGATAAAGACGGTTCCAACCGGCTTTTGATCGGTGCCGCCGTCCGGGCCGGCAATCCCAGTGGTGGAGAGAGCGTAGGTTGCTCCACTTCGCTTTAAGGCTCCTTCAGCCATCGCGCGGGCGACTTCCTCGCTGACCGCCCCAACGTTGGAAAGCAGCTCGGCGGAAACATCTAACGTTCGCATCTTTGCATCGTTCGAGTAGGTGACGTTTCCCTCGACAAACACGAGCGACGCCCCGGGGACGTCGGTGATCCGGTTCGCCAAAAGTCCTCCCGTACAGGACTCCGCAATTGCCAGCGTCGCCTTGTTCGCTTTCAGAAGTTCGACGACGACATCCTCCAGGTCTTTCTCCTCGGTCGTGACGATGTAGGGCGCAAGTTCATCCTCGATCAGCTGTGCTGCCGACTCGACCGCGGTTCGAGACCCGATCACGCGGACGTCAACTTCGCCCATGCGCGCGCAGTAGCCGAGTTCCAGTCCAGGGATGGCCAAGAGACGGTTCCCGACGATCCTCTCGACCTGGGATTCGCCCAGCCCTGTCGTCCGATACGTCCTTGCATGTAGATCCTGTTTGCCAGCAAGGGATCGCAAGATTGGTAACGCGTACGTAGTGAACATCGGCCGAAGTTCACGAGGCGGACCAGGAAAGAGAAAAAGATGTGGAATCCCGTTTCGTGCTTCGATGTGAAGCCCAGGCGCCGTTCCGTGGTCGTTCGGAAGGACCGCTGCGCCTTCGGGCACGAAGGCTTGTCTCGCGGTGCGATCCGTCATCGTGATTCCACGCTGCTTAAAGCGTTTGCTGATTTTCTGGAGAATGGAATCGTCGTACCGCAATGGGCGACCAGTCATTTCTGAGACGATTTCTCTGGTGATATCATCTGTGGTCGGACCGAGACCGCCGGTCACGAGAATGACATCGCAACGGCTGGCGGATTCCGTGATCGCATCGCGAATCGAGTCGCCATCCGGTATTGTCGATTGCCTCTGCACCCGCAATCCAATCGGAAAGAGTTGTTGGGCGAGAAAAGAGAGGTGGGTATTGATGACGCTCCCGAAAAGGAGTTCCGTGCCTGTGTTTAAGACTTCAACGCGCGTGACGGAGCTCATTTTGGGTCGAGTAGGTGAATCCATTGCGCAATCATCGTGTGCAACGGCCCGTTTTGTTCTTGTTGAAAAATGTACAAAAGGTTTGCCAGCATGCGGATCAAGATCAATTTGGGTTGAGCTGGCTGAAGGTGATCCCGATGTAGCGTTCGATTTTGACCGGACAAAATCTGTGCGCAATCGCTGGTTGTTAAGATCCGTCCCTCGTGGAATGGATCAAGCAGGACGGTGCCGTGTCGGACCACGAAGTGCCCGGGAAGATTGATTCCCTCAACCGCGACGGCAGCTCTTCGCCCGACGATCATGTACAAGAGCGAGAGCGAAATCGGAATGCCGAGCCGGGAGTCCATCACGCAGGGAAGAAGAGAATTCCGCGCATTGTAGTAATCATCCTCATTGCCGCGTAGCCCGATATCCTTCCCGAAAAGCTGTGCCATGGCGCCGGCCCGCGAGGAATCTGAATCGCAGTGCGATAGGCGATCGCGCAGCTCGCGACTCCACGCGTCGATTGTTTTCTGATAGGGCTCGATATCTACGCCAGGCTGAAAGATCTGGGCTAAATACCAGCACGCCCGTTCAAGGTCGACCAGATCAGAAATTGTTCCGCAGATCTCTTCGAATGCTCCTTTTGCGTGGCGTATCTCAATTTCTGTCAGTATCTCTCGGACATGAAGCGTGACTCGTTGATCATCGGTCGACAACAGATCGCGCAGATCCGGGATTGCTTTGGCGCCTCCCTGAACCAGTTGCTGCTTGGTAAGGTTCACCGTTTCCGCATCACTGTCTTTGAGAAGTCGAATAATGGCTTCACGCTGTTTGAACATCGCGGTAGACGTCAGGAAACCAAATTGAGACGTGGAGCGTCGCTCCACAAACTTTCCAGCGCATAGAACTCGCGTTTCTTCTGAAGAAAAATATGCACAAGAACACCCGAGTAATCCATCACCAGCCATTGGCTCGCCACGGAACCTTCCGATGCGAGCGGGGAGACGTTCGCGTGTTCCCTGATCCCCTCCCGGATACCGCTGTTGATCCCTTTCAGATGAGGTTCAGAAGTTCCCGAGCAGATCACAAAAAAATCGGTGAAAGACGAGATTCCGCGCAGGTCGAGAACCACGATGTCCTCGGCTTTCTTATCTTCGGCCATTCTAACGCAAAGGCGTGCTAACTCGTCAGCTCCGATAGACCTCTCCCCGGTAAAGTTTTCTTTCTTGGATATAACGCAAGACGTTCTCCGGAACCAGATACGAGATTGGCAAATCATTGGCAACTCTGTTTCTGATTTCGGTGGACGACAAATCGAACCGCCGCCGGACGACCGGATACTCGACCTTCAAGGGGAGGTCCGAGCGACTCAGGATCGCGAACTGGACGAGCTGCTCCAATTCCTCGAACTCGTTCCACTGTGGGAAAGCTTCGACATGATCTTCGCCGACCAGGAAAAAAAGGTCGTCGCCCGGATGTCGCGCGCGGTAGAACCTGGCAGTGTCGATCGTATAGGAGGGGGCTTCCCGGCCAATTTCAAGGGGATCGACCGTAAAAGCGGGTTCGCCCTCGACGGCGAGCCGGACCATGGCGAAACGATCTGCGGCTGCTGCACTGGAGTGATTCAGCTTGAACGGAGACTCAGCGGCCGGGATAAAAATGACTCGATCAAGTGACAAATCTTCCAAGGCTTGCCGGGCAAGAATCAGGTGCCCGTGGTGGATCGGGTCGAAAGAACCCCCATATAACCCAAGCCTTAACATTCCCATAACCTACCTCAATAAGACTGCGAACCTGTCATTAGATTTAGCGTCCGGCCCCCCTCAAGGGCAGAAGTTTTGTTACGGATCCGGAAAAAGGGTGGTTAACCAGGTAAGGAACGGTAAAATCCGGGCAACGTATGGAACGAAGCAGCTTAGGTCAACTCTTGCTTGTTGGTGTGCCCGGACCTGAGCTCGATTCTAAAACGGCCCGTCTCTTCCGCAAGGCGCAGCCGGGAGGGTACATCCTTTTTGGACGCAACATCCGTTCTGCGACGCAGCTTCGTAAGCTGATCGATGATCTTCGCGATCTGTCGCAGATCGAGCCGATTGTCACCATCGACCAGGAAGGGGGCCGGGTCTCACGGCTCAAACTGATCGGCAATGAACCGCCAAACGCGCAACAGCTCAGAAAAAAAGCTGATCCGGCCCTGATTCGGGAACATGGCCGGCTTACCGGAGAATTATTGCGCCTTTTCGGGTTCAACCTGGACCTCTGCCCGGTCTTGGACATTTCCTTTGATGACGACGCGGATAACTCGCTCCGCGGCCGGTGTTATGGGACCTCGGTAGAAGAAGTAATCGCTTTCGGCGCGGCATTCAACGAATCGCTTTTGGAGACCGGGATTCTCTCGTGCGGAAAACATTTTCCCGGTTACGCTGCCGCGACGTTGGACCCGCATCACGAACTGCCTCGGATTGATCGGAGCCGTGACGAACTGGACCGGACGGAATTTGCGATCTTTCGAGAGTTCGCGCACAAAGTCAGCAGCATGATGGTCTGCCACGCGTGGTACCCGGCACTCGATCCGGCAAAGACGCCGGCCTCGTTGTCTCGCTCGATCGTGACGGATCTTCTGGTATCAGAGTTCGGTTTCGATGGATTGATCATGACGGACGATCTCGACATGGGTGCAATCGCCAACGAGTCTGGGTTCACGGCGACCATTGAACGCGCGATGCTGGCAGGCAACGATCTTGCCATGATTTGCCACCGGGTCCATTTAATCGAAGAAGCGCGCGCAGCGCTCGAGAGAGTGGCCCGAGCCGATCTCGACCGGGCCTTGGCCGGGGTCGAACATTTCAAGCGCAACATGGCTGCACCAAACCGCTTTTCGGAAGAACGCTTTCGCTCATTGGACCACGAGGTTTGGGAGTTGCGCGTCGCCACCCTGGGGGCGGAGGGCGCGGCCCTGCGGAGTCCGGATGACGGAAAGCGTTCGCCGGTGGAAAGTTACTGAGAATTTCGCACGGCCCGCTTGGAGGAACGGGTCGGGGACGCGTTCCTCCAAGCGGGCCGTGCGAAATTATTTCCACTGGAAATTAGCCGGTGTTCCCGGCTAAGTTCAGGTATTTTCCAATGCTAAAAGAGATCGAGCAGTTGCTACTTCTTCAGGAACGAGACCAAAAAATCAAGATGTACAAAGCGGAACTTGAGACGGTTCCGTTGGAGCAACGGCGGATTGACCAGTTTGTCGCGGCCAAAAGCAACGCTTTTGATCAGGTTAAACAACGGGCTCGCGATGTTGAGGTTCAGCGGAAAATGCTCGAGCTGGACGCGCAATCTCGCCGAGATTCAATTGCTAAATACAAGACCCAGCAGTACCAGACCCGCAAAAACGACGAATTCCAGGCAATCAGCCAAGAGATCCACCGGTTTGAGCAGGAGATCGAACAAATCGAGGATCACGAGATCGAGCTGATGGAACAAACAGAGCAGTTCCAGAAAGAAGCACTGTTTGCGGAGGCAGAATTGATAGCTGCGAAACGGCAATCGGAACTGCAACACACGGATTTGGAAAAGAAAGAGTTCACTTTGGGAGAACGTTTGAAACAGGCCCTCGCCGAGCGCGAACAGTTGTCGCAGGGTTTCGATCCTGATCTTTTGTTTCAATACACGCGACTCTTCGCTACCAAAGAAGGGAACGCTGTCGTCCCGGTCGAGCACGAATTTTGTATGGGTTGCCATATGAAAAACACGACGGCCCTCGTGCACCGGGCTAAATTGGGTCGCGATATCGTCCATTGTCAGCAATGCGGGCGAATTCTTTACTACGCAAACTGACGCATGGCCACGCAGAAGCGACCCGGAGGCTGCGGGTGTTGCGGCTGTTTTCTCGCGATTTTCCTGCTCCTGTTTGCCTTGATCCTCGTCGGAGTCGGCTTCTTCTATTTCAACGCTTCAAATTCTCTGAATCGTATTGCCGCGCCGCGTTCCGTCGGTTTGCCCGGGACGACGTTCAGCCGGCAGACTTACGTCATTGCCAGGCAGAAATTTGACCGCTTTTTTGCCGATCCGGCCCAGCGCAGCGTGACACTGTCAAACGCTGAAGTGAACGCGCTTCTGGCCGACTCTCCTGAGCTGCGCATCTTGAGACGTGACACTACCGTCGTGCTCAATCAATTCTCCGCGGATGTCCAGTGCAGTCTGCCTGTGGGTCTTCCATTGCTGCCTCAGAGGTATTTGAATTGCACATTCGAGATGCGTCCGGTGATGCGCAGAGAGGAATTGGTGCTGGACGTTTCGCGGATCGAACGGGAAGGCAAACCGGTGGGAGCGGCAGAGGTCCGCCAATACCGGTCGGTTGTGGTGCCCCTGATTGAAAAGACCTTGTCGAGTTTGAACAAGTTCCAGGGGGACCGGGCGGTGAGCGACGTTCGCATCGAAAACGGCAACTTGGTTCTTTCCCGATAGGTTCCGCCCGGCACTTCGATGGCGCAATGTAGACAACTCCGTATTTACAGGTCGGAATTTACCGTTTAGGTCTCTCTATTCAATGCCGCCGCGCAAAAAATCAGTCAAGATTTCGGAGCCCTCGAATGTTTTCGCCGTCCTTGGGTCGGACGAAGGGGAAACCAAACGTCGGGCCAAGGAACTGGCCAGTGAACTTACGCCGCCGCAGGGCGGGGACTTTGGTGTGGATACAATCGACGGAATGGCAGAAAACGCGGAACAAGCTGTTCTGCGAATTCGGCAGGCGAAAGAGTCGATCCAGACGCTCCCTTTTTTTGGTCGTGAAAAGCTTGTCTGGCTCAAGAATGTAAACTTCCTGGCGGAGACAGCCACAAGTCGGTCAGCATCCGTGCAAGAGGCTCTGGAGGATTTGAAAGAGGTCCTCAGTCATGGCTTGCCTGAAGGGGTGCGCTTTTTGTTGAGTGCCTCCGAAGTGGACAAACGGCGCAGCTTTTATAAGTCATTGGGCAAGTTTGCAAGAGTGGAGCAGTTTGATAGGATCGACCCGACTCGGCCCGGGTGGGAGGAGGAGGTTCAGGCGGTTGTATACAGGCTGGCAGCTGACTTTAACCTGACGTTCGAATCGGAAGCTCTGGAGAGATTCGTCCGGCTCGCCGGCGCCGATGGCCGCCAATTGCGAAACGAACTCGAAAAGATCGATCTTTATCTCGGCGACAAGCGGACGATCACAGTGGACGTCGTCCGCGCATTGGTCGCGAAATCGGCCAGCGGCGTGATTTGGGAGCTTGGCACGTGCCTTTCAAAGCGGCAGATGGGGGAAAGCCTCGCATTGTTGGACCAGCTGATATTCCAAGGTGAGACACCCGTCGGAATCCTATACGCCGCGATTATCCCGACCGTGCGAAACCTGCTTGTCACGAAAGATCTGTTGCTCAGGCATAAGATCAGTCCGTTGCAGTCGCCGTTTCAGTTCAATTCCATTCTCGCGGACTTGCCGGAAGAGGCGATTCGACACCTTCCCCGGCGGAAGGATGGCGGAATCAACGTATACGGCCTTGGATTGGCTGCGTTTGAGGCGCGCCGTTTTGAATTGGCCGATTTAGTCGAGGACTTCCAAGCTTGCCTGAAAGCGAACATTCAACTCGTGACGACCCAGCTCGAGCCCAAACTAATTCTCAGCCAGTTGCTCGTGAAAATAATTGCTTAGATCTGGAGTACCCCACCGATCGCACTGACACTGCTTCCTGCCTCAACGTTTTCTTGCTCTAGAGGATCGCCCCGATTTGCCGTTACCATATTTTACCGGACGCCGTTTGGGCTCGATCTTTGCGAGGCCGGTGCCGTTTTTGAGTTCCATGATCTGGTCGCGCAACAATGCGGCTCGCTCATACTCGAGATTGGCCGCAGCGATTTGCATCTCTTGTTCCAATTCTCGAAGCACTTCAGTGATATTGAAATCGCCGCCCCCTTCTCTAATGACCGATTCTTCGAGTTCCCGGCCTCTGAGCAGGGTGTGCAAGCTTTCCTGCACGGCGCGGCTGACACTGGTCGGGGTGATCCCGTTGGCGTCGTTGTACGCGATTTGCTTGCTCCGCCGGAATTCGGTGATCGCGATCAGTTTCTGAATGCTCTCGGTGTACGTATCGGCGAAAAGAACGACCTCTCCATTCACGTGGCGAGCGGCCCGGCCGGCCGTTTGGATGAGGGACGTCTGACTTCTAAGAAATCCTTCCTTGTCCGCGTCCAGAATACAAACCATGCTGACTTCCGGCAAATCAAGGCCTTCACGCAAAAGGTTGATCCCGACAAGAATATCAAACTCGCCTGACCGCAGGGAACGGAGAATTTCGACACGCTCGATCGCGTCGATTTCGCTGTGCAAATAGCGCACCTTCAAACCGACATCGCGGAGATAATCGGTGAGATCTTCCGCGGTGCGTTTTGTGAGCGTGGTGATCAAAACGCGCTCGGTATTTTCCGTTCGTTGCCGGCAAAGTTCGATCGTCTCGTCAATCTGATGTTTCAGGGGCCGGACCGTTATTTTCGGATCTAACAACCCGGTGGGCCGGATGATTTGCTGCGCGATCAGTTGGGTGCCCGGCGTATGGACATCAAGCGTTGGAACTGAACGACCGGTGAGCATCGGGACTAAAACAGGTTCAGTCTCCGCTTGGCCGATCCGCGAGCGGGAGTGTGGAATATACGTTGTATTGCCTGCCACACTGTTCTGGATCTCGAATGCGGCGGGAGTCGCGCTGATGTAAAGCATCTGGTGCACCATCTCCATAAATTCTGGGAAATTCAGCGGGCGGTTATCCAGCGCGCTGGGGAGACGGAACCCGTAATCGACCAGTACCGTCTTCCTTGAACGATCCCCTTCGTACATCCCTCCGATTTGCGGGATTGTGGCGTGCGATTCATCGACGATCAGCAAGAAATCTTTCGGAAAAAAATCAAGCAACGTGTAGGGACGCGAGCCGGCCGGGCGTCCGCTCAAATGCCTGGAATAATTCTCGATGCCGCTGCAAAAGCCCATTTCCTGCATCATTTCCAGATCGAACTCCGTACGCATCTTGATCCGCTGCGCTTCGAGAAACTGAGCATGCGCTTCAAACCATTTCACCCGGTCGTCGAGCTCGTCGCGAATCGCTGCGAGCGCGCGCTGCATTTTTTCGTATGGGGTTACGAACTGCTTTGCCGGATAGAAGGTGAATCGGTCGAGCTTTTCCACGGTCTGGCCGGTGAGCGGATCGAAGCGTGCGATTAAATCAACTTCGTCACCGAAGAACTCGATGCGGATCGCTTCCTCATCGAAGGTGGCCGGATGAACTTCGACGACATCGCCGCGCGCTCGGAATCTTCCGCGTGTGAGTGCGATATCATTGCGTTCGTAGAGCATATCGACCAGTTTCGCGAGCAGAAGCTCCCGGGAGATTTGCTGCCCTTTGGCGACAGCACAGACCATGTTTGCGTAATCTTCCGGTGAACCTAAACCGTAGATGCAAGAGACACTCGCGACCACGATGACGTCCTCGCGTGAAAGCAAGGAACTGGTGGCGGAGAGCCGAAGCCGCTCGATCTCTTCGTTAATCGACGAATCCTTTTCGATGTAGGTGTCGGTCCGCGGAATATAGGCTTCGGGTTGGTAGTAGTCGAAGTAGCTCACGAAATATTCGACTGCGTTGTTCGGGAAAAACTGTTTAAACTCACTGTAAAGCTGCGCCGCGAGGGTTTTGTTATGCGAAATCACCAGAGTTGGCTTGTTCAGTGCCGTGAGAACGTTGGCCGCTGTGAACGTCTTGCCGGAACCGGTCACGCCGAGCAGCGTCTGATGCCGATTCCCTGCCTCAAGCGAACGGACGAGGTGATCGATCGCCTGCTGTTGGTCACCGCGCGGCTGGAACTGCGAAGAAAGCTGGAAAGACATTAAGAGCAGGAGGACAGGAGTTCAGGAGTTGCAGGAGTATCCGAAAGAGGACAAAACCACGGTAACACGGAATGGGTTAACTCCGAAAAGGAATGGTGAAGCGCAGATCAGAGTCCTATTCTGCAACTCCTGAACTCCTTCCTCGTTATCCCTCTGTGACTACCGGATTGCTCAGAACGCCGATTTTCTCGATTTCAATCTCCACGAAATCGCCCGGAGCGAGGAATTGGGGTGGATCCATGGCCATACCGACACCCTCCGGGGTCCCGGTCAGAATCACGGTCCCTGGATAGAGGGTCGTGCTTCCGCTGAGGAATTCGATCAGCGTGGGTACGTCAAAGATCATGTCGGACGTGTTTGAACTCTGACGCGTCTTGCTATTGACGCGGGTCCCGATCCGTAGCGAATTCGGGTTGGGAATATCGTCTTTCGTCACGATCGCCGGCCCGAGTGGCGCAAAGGTATCGAAGCCTTTCCCCCGACACCATTGACCGCCGCCGAAACGTTTCTGCCAGTCGCGCGCGCTCACGTCGTTGCCAGCGGTGTACCCAAAGACAACCGAAAACGCGTCCTTTTTCGAAACATTCTTGCATTTCCGGCCGATGACGACGGCTAATTCGCACTCGTAATCGACTTCGCCGCTCCGAAGTCTGGTCGGAAGGACGATAGCGTCGCCCGGGTTTTGCAAGGTGCCCGGGCTCTTCATAAACAAGACCGGACGCTCAGGAATCTTTGCTCCGGTTTCCGCTGCGTGCTTTCGATAATTGAGACCGATACAGAGGATCACCGGGGGTTCGACCGGCGCCAGAAGCTTCACCATGTTCGATTCGCGATCTGTTACTTCGAAATCTCGGAAAATGTCTCCGCGAATATCGAAACAACGCCCGCCCGGTTGCTCAGCTGCAAACCGGATATCTCCCTCTTGCGCAAGGTATCGAATGATCCGCATGAGGAGATTACTAGGCGAGGTTCGTGATGGAAGCAAATCCGCTCAGGCGGAATGGTTCGCAACGCGTTCCAGCGATTCCGGCTCCGTTTCCAGAAGCTCTCGCGGATCGGCTGGCAATTGGAGCGCTGTTTCCGACGCTACCGGCCTCGCAGGTTCAACCGACGATTCTGCACTCGATGCTGGGTCGTCTACATCCATCTCCGAAGGGTGCGCTCCCTGTGCGTCCGAAGTGAGCTCCGGTTTGGATTGGGCCGATATTTCGTTCGTTTCCAACGGAGCGATTGAGGATTCTTCATCCGCCGAGCCGTCGGCTTCCTCACCATCAAGATTTTGCTGGGCCGATGGATGGTTGCCTCCTTTCGCCGCTTCGACGGGCCTCGGCGGCAAGGGCAAGTCGAGTGTCCCGTCGGCGAACTCAATCACGTGGCCCGCTTTGGCCAGCCAAATCAAGTCAGTTGCCAGCATGGTTTTCGCATGCTGGTACTCCTCACTGGATTCGTCCGTTGATTTTGCGCCTATTAGTTTAGCGAGAGCCTTTTCCGCTAACTGTTTTCTCGAAATCTTCGGGTACGATTTTATCGTTGAAAGGATCACCGATAAACCGGTCGAAACGGAGGCTTGATTCGCATCGAACAACTGCGGCCGAACCGTTGAGATATAGAGGATTCGTTTTTTGTGCTTAAACACGTGCAATCCCGCCTGGTTCAACCCGTGCCGAAGGGCGCCGGCGATTTGAGCGGGGAACCGATTTTCACGATCTCTCGCCTTTCGGATGGATGCGATAATCCCACGGTCCGGGAGCTGCCGGGCTGTGTCTCCGGATAATTCTGTTGCCAAACAGCGCCGGACGAGGCCGGGCAGGTAGTTTGCCCTGAAATGCTGTTCGACCGCGGCCAGATTGTCGAATGCGGCGGGGTTTTCCTTGTCTTTCGTTTGGAACGTCACAGACTTGCGCGCTTCTTCTTTCCATTGTTCGACCAGTTGCGGGTCGCTGCTGATCTCGATTGCGCGTCGATAATCGTCAAAACTCATCCGCCGGCTGAATCTTTGGTCGTAGAGGGTCCGCAGGGCCGGTTGAAACGCGTGATAATTGGTAGGCCCGAGCAGTTTGCCGGACAAGGTACAGCGAGCAACGGACGTAAAATTTCCTTTGATCGGCTCTTTTTCGACGATCAGTGTTTCGTAATAGTCCTCCCTCTTTTCATTGAAGGCGTTGCGTTCGAGAGCGGTTGGATCCATGGCGACCGAACCGTCATCGCCGAATTGGTAGATCATCGTATGATTGTCCAGCGAACGAACGCGGATCCGATGGCGTTCGGGGCGTTCCAAAAACATGCGTGCCAAACCGAACAATGGATAGGCAATGTGCCCTAGCTTGATCTGCTGAATAATTTTGGAAAAGGCCCGTTCTTCCGGGAGAAAATCGACCTGCACCGGAGCTGGCTCGGCCTCCGGCCGAATGGCTGGCTCTTCCCGGCGCTGAAGACGGGGCCGGTCGCTCCTGAACGCCTTCGGGCCACCGGTTTCGGCGCTACGTGGGGCTGGAGGCTGAGGTGACCTGTTGTTGGCGGCTGGTCCGCGATCAGATTGTGGCCGCCGGGGCCGGTCATTTGAAGGGCTTGGACGCCTGGGGCGATCGTCCCGTCGGTCCCGCCGCCCGCGATGATGGCGGTCCTGCGGATCGTCACCATCATAATCCGCGTACCGGTTGCCAGGCTCCGATTCCTTCAACCAATCGGGCGTTAAACGTAGATCAAGCGAGGGGAGCGGGTCCGTCATGGTCAGGTTAGGGGTGGCAATATTTAAACCCAAAAATAATACTTTAAACCCGAAAATAAAACGCTCGGCGCGGTCGCCGAGAGATGTTATTGAAACGGGCGTCTAGGTTGTCGTTTCCATCTGGTAGGTCAATACAAAAGTGGTTGCAGTCCCGATTAAACCGGGGAAATAGGGCCGCGGTTGTGACAAACCTTACTCAAAGAAACAAGTTTGTCGGGCAGTTTCGCCGTCGAGTCGTGCCGAACCCTGGATTTGGGCGGACTATTTTTCTGCGCAGACCCGGCAGTTCGGACCAACGCGCGAGAGATAGACGGTTCTGATCACAAGAAAGTAGTTGCTATTTAATTCAATTAATTTAGTTGCCATCACCGGGCTTCGTAATTAACCGTAGGCACGTCTTAACCAGAACCGAGAAGAAACGCGACTTATGTCAGAGAAATCCATCGAAGAAAAGGTGAAAGAGATCATCGTCGAACAGCTCGGCGTGAATCCTGAGCAAGTGACACCTAACGCTTCCTTCATTGAGGATCTCGGCGCTGACTCGCTTGATACGGTAGAGCTCGTAATGGCCTTCGAGGAGGAGTTTTCGGTCGAAGTTCCTGACGAAGATGCCGAAAAGCTCCAGACGGTCGGCGACGTGATCCGATACATTGAAGAGCGAGCAAAATAGGCGCGCCGAAGCAGGAGAAATCTGCGGTCGGCCTTGCCCTGCGAGGAAATGCAAGGGGACCGTACCGGGTACGCAATGAGGTTCGGCGGCGTAGCTGTTTGTGTCCTTCGCGAAGCGGGCCAAAGGAAAGGTTTATCTTATGTATTCGGAGGACGATCTGCAGTATGCCCTAGAGAACACCAAGGTGATTGTTTCACCGGAACGTCGGATCGAGACCTTTGGTGCGACGAGCTTCCATTTTTATCTCGTCACCGAGCTGATGGACGGTGCGAACGAGATTCGTATTCGTGATGGAAGGATCCAGGCGGATCGCCCCCAGATATTGACCGCGGAAAATATCGCGAAGTTGACGCTGGAAGGCTTCGGAGAGAAGGCGCAAAAATTTGCCGAGATCCTGCAGTCGCGGAATACCGCGCTCCTAAAGTATGGATTTCAGATCCGGAAGGACGATCTCTCTGAGAATCTGGTCCACGATTCTGTTGAAGCTGTTCTGGACCGCGTGATGACCCAGGTGCCGGAATCGTTGCGAAGCACTAGCGCCGTCATTCACGGCGTCGACGAGGGCTGGGAGGTTTGTCTGCTGAAGTTTACGGTGGAAATGATCCAACAGTCTGCCGCTCGGAATATTCAGGATTTCCGCCGGAAGGGTCTTCTTTAGGTGCCGGTCCGGAAGCTGTGACAGGCGCTTCCGGCGCAAGTCCTGAATGAATAACCTGGTGAAGCTTCTCGTCGTTGCCTCGCTGGCGATCGGCGTATTTGGCGGAGGAGGTTTCGTTGCCTATCGATTATTTTTCAACAAGCCGGATAGCCGCCGTGGAAACTGGAATGAACCGGTCGTAACGCCGACGCCTGACCCCGGCATCGCGATGTTCGATCAAGCGAAACAGCAGATTGCGAGTGGCGATCAGAGCGGCGCGCAACAGATCCTTCTGGCTCTGGTCCAGAGCTTTCCTGATTCGACCCGAATTAATGACGCGAGAAAACTGCTGGGCGACCTGAATATTAGCGCTTTCTTTTCACCTGAGCCGGGGCCGGACAAAATGGAATATGTGGTCGCACGCGGTGACTCGATCGCAAGAATCGCTATTAAGACCAAGAATCCGGCTGAACTGATCTTCAAGGCGAACGGCCTTGACAGCCTGACTATTCAGCCGGGAAAAAGACTAATCATTCCAAAAGGTCAATTCAGTCTGGTGGTCAATACGAAAAGAGGTGATGTGACCTTGATGAACAATGGGAATTTCTTCCGTTGGTACAAACCTTTGGAACTTAAGCTGCCGGCGAAAGTGGTTCTCGGGCAGTTCAAGACGCGGGAGAAGATTGCATGGTCTGACGGGATTCGCGTTGCTTTTGGAGAAAAAAAATATCTGGGAAGCAGCCGATGGATTGTCGTCAACGGGAGTGGTATCACGCTCTATTCCGAAACCAATCCCCAAACGCCCAACGTACAGAAGCCTGGCACCGGGATCATGCTCGGTCCTGCTGACATGGAGGAACTGTTTGCCTTGGTAGTGAAGGATACGCCGGTTATTGTCAAATGAAGGTGCAACCCCTGGAATTCGAGAAGCCAATCGTCGAGCTGGAAAAGCAGCTGGATGAACTGAAGAAACATTCGAAGCTGAGTTCTGTTGATCTCGACCGCGAAGCGCGAGCGATGGAAAAGAAGATTCAAGAGACAAAGCGGGAGATTTACGGGAAGCTTACCGCTTGGCAGAAAGTGCAGATTGCTCGCCACACCGCACGCCCGTTCGCGCTCGATTATTTGAAATTAGCCTTTTCGGACTTTGTCGAACTGCACGGCGACCGGCTGTTTGCGGACGACGAGGCGATGCCTTGCGGATTTGCCACGATCGGAGAATACCGTTGCGCCATTGTCGCGCATCAGAAGGGACGGGATACAAAGGAGAATATTCGGAGAAATTTTGGGAGTGCGCATCCCGAAGGTTACCGGAAGGCGCTGCGCGTCATGCGGTTGGCGGAGAAATTTCATCTTCCGGTGCTCGCGTTAATTGATACTCCGGGCGCTTACCCGGGGGTGGGAGCGGAAGAAAGGCACATCGCGGAATCGATCGCCGTTAACTTGAGCAATATGATGTCGCTGCGCACGCCGATTGTCGCGTCGGTCATTGGCGAAGGCGGATCCGGGGGAGCTTTAGGGATCGGGGTCGCCGATCGCGTGCTGATGCTTGAGAACGCATACTATTCGGTGATCAGTCCGGAAGGTTGCGCTGCTATTCTTTGGAAACACCGCAGCCACGCGCCGGAGGCGGCGGAAGCGCTGAAGCTGACAGCGCCAGACCTGAAAGAGTTGGAGTTGATCGACGAGGTTATTCCTGAACCGGTCGGGGGTGCGCACCAGGATCACGAATTAGCGGCCCAAAATCTGCGCTCCGCGCTCATGACTCACCTCGATCAATTGAGGAAAAAACCGATCGATACCCTTCTGAACGAGCGTTACGAAAAGTTTCGCCGGATGGGAAAGGTTTTCGAAGGGTAAGCGGGGCTCACCCCGATCGGTCTCGTCCGTCGTTCTCCATCGGCTTCGGTCATCTGTGAAATCTGTCGTTTAAACCGTCCGGATTTACGTTTGCCACCCTTCTGCTTCCGATCGCCGCGACCGCAGGCTATTATTCTACACTGCCGCGTGTGCGGTCGATATATGCACGGGCCGCCTTGCGGATCTCTCCGGCCACGTTGCCTTCGGGCTTCGCGTGTTTCGGCTTGAACCACGGGAAATAACCCACGAGATCGTGAAAGACGAGAATCTGGCCGTCGCATTCCGTCCCCGAACCGATGCCAATCGTTGGGATGGAAACGGTCCGGGTGATCTCCGCGGCAGCCGATGGGTCAATCAACTCGAGCACCAACGCAAATCCTCCATTTTCTTCGATCACTTTAGCTTCATCGAGTAAGAAACTCCGTTCCTGCGCTGTTCGCCCTTTCGTCCGATAGCCGCCCTCTTCCCGTACGTGTTGCGGGAGCATCCCGATATGCCCGACAAACGGAATGCGTGCGTCAGTGATCGCGCGGATCTGTGCGGAACAGGCCTGCCCACCCTCCAGTTTGACCGCGTGAGCGCCTGCGTCGATCAAGCGTCCAGAGCTCTGGACAGCGAGTTCCGGGCTATCGTACGTATGGATAGGAAGGTCAGCCACGATGAGTGCAGAGGAGACACCGCGCGCGACTGCGCGCGTATGATGGAGGACGTCTTCAATTTGCACATGCGTCGTGTCGGAATAACCGAGCACTGTCATCCCAAGCGAATCGCCAACCAGGAGCAGATCGATACCCGATTCGTCCAGAAGCCTTGCCGTGGCGAAATCGTAGGCCGTCAGTGCGCTAATTCGTCGGCCGGTTCCTTTCCAACTTCGGATCGTATCAGGAGAAATTTTATTCACGATTCGAACAATGGAACGCCGAGTCGGGAGACCTGACCCGGATCGTCGAGTTCGGCAAGGAGCTTCCGGACCGCATACATCTGACCAGGAAGAACGAGATCGGGCGAGATTTCCGCCAACGGGGTTAACACAAATCGGCGTTGGTGAAGTCTCGGATGCGGAATAATAATCTCAGCGTTATTCAGCACAAGATTGCCTGCGTACAGGACGTCCAGATCGATGATTCGGGGAGAGTTTCTCGGTCTCTTCGACGGCCGGCCCATGGATTTTTCAATCTCCAGCAACCGATCGAGCAAAGCAACCGGTGGCCCCGTGAAATTAATCTCCAGTACAGCGTTGAGATAGGGCATTGTCCCCGGGGCGCAGGCTACCGGGGTTGTCTCGTAGATCGACGAGACCCGGATCGGACGGCCAGACTCATGGAGTGCGCAAGCCCCTTTGCATCCTTCGCGAAGGTTCACGAGGCGATTCTCGATATTCGAGCCCAAGGCTATTCCACACCGCATCCGGGCATTCTCCTTCTCCCCGGGAATTTTAACCACAGATTTCACAGATCAGAGAAGGAAGAGAAGTTAATGGGTTTCTGCGGTTCACATTTCTGTCGCCGACGAGTTGGTTCGATTAAATGCAAGTTCCCCGCTTTCGTTAATCTGTGTAATCTGTGAAATCTGTGGTTTGCCTCTTGGTTCTCATCGTCCACTGATCGCTCCTCCTCCCTCGTGATCGTTCCTCGACACGCGCCTTACCCAAGCCCCAAGACATCTCGCATCTCGTACCACCCTGCAGGTTGGCCAATCAACCAGTCCGCGGCTCGCAAGGCGCCTTTGGCAAAAGTATCCCGACTCGAGGCGCAATGTGTCAGTTCGATCCGTTCCCCCGAGCCCGCAAAATAGACCGTATGTTCGCCGACGATATCGCCTCCCCGGATAGCGTGAACACCAATCTCGCTTCTTTTTCGCTCGCCCACCAATCCTTCCCTCCCGTGCCTCGCTGCTTTGTCATAATCCAGCGATCGCGTTTTCGCGATAATTTCGCCGAGCCGCTTTGCTGTTCCGCTCGGCGAGTCTTTTTTGAGACGGTGATGCAATTCGACAATCTCCGCGTCGAACTCCGGGCCGAGTATCTCGCTCGTCCTTTCGGTAAGCCAGAAAAGCAGATTGACACCGACGCTGAAATTTGGGGCAAGCAATAGCGCGATTCGCGCCGCGTCTATCCGCAAATTGTCAAGCTGATCGATCGAATGCCCCGTTGTTCCGATCACCAACGGGATTCCATCCGCAGCGCAGCGGCTTGCGATCGAGACAGACCCTTGCGGTTGGCTCACGTCGATTGCCACGTCCCAAGCGGCCTCCTGTCCCGCAAGATCCTCTTTTCGTCCGGAGACCGAAACCTCGTAGTCACCGGACGCCACGGCGATTCGAACGATTGCCTGCCCCAATCGTCCTTTCCCTCCGTGGACGTGCAATCGGGTCATACCAACTTCAGTGCCGCTACCGTCTCGTGGAGTTTGCTCTGGTTTGTTTTACCCATTTCGCACAACGGCAGCCGAAACTCGTTTTCGATCATTCCCATCAAATACAACGCGGTTTTCACAGGGATTGGGTTTGATTCAATAAAAAGATCTTTGAAAAGCTGAAAATAACAGAGGTGTATTTTCAGCGCATCGGCGGCTCGGCCTGCCAGGAAGGCGTTGACCATATCCGCGATTTGCCTCGGAATCACATTGGAAGCCACGCTGACGACGCCAACGGCGCCAACGGCCATGAAAGGTAACGTTAAACCGTCGTCACCAGAAAGAATGGTGAATTCCGGAGGAAGAATCTTCTTCAATGCTGCGACACGTTCCGCCGAGCCGCCCGCCTCCTTGATCGAAACTATATTTGCACAATCTCGCGCCAACCGGGCGCAGGTCTCGAGTCCAATTTCGCCCGCCGTACGACTCGGAACATTATAGAGCATCAATTTCAGCGAGGTTGATTCGGCGATTTTCTTGTAATGCCGGTAGACCCCCTCCTGAGTGGGTTTGTTATAGTAGGGACTGGCAAGCAGAACTCCATCGACGCCCAGTTGCTCCGCTTTCTGGGTGAGTTCCACCGCTTCTTGGGTCGAATTTGAACCGGTCCCTGCGATGATCTTGCACCGGCCGCGCGCTTCCTCAACGGCGATTTTGATTACATTCAGATGTTCGTCAAAATCGAGTGTCGCCGCCTCGCCGGTCGTTCCTGTCGGGACGATTCCAGCGACGCCGTTGTCAATCTGGAATTCGATTAGATTGCGAAACGCGGTTTCATCGACCTGACCGTTTTTGAAGGGCGTGACAATCGCTGTGTAGGTGCCTGTAAACATGAGTATGGGGGAGTTATGGAATTTCGATGGAACCTTCAAAAACAAAGGTGGCCGGACCTTTCAGAGTGACATCTTCGAAGCCGGTTTCGGTTCTTCGAAAGCCAACCTCCAGCCAATCGCCGCCGCGCGCAAGAAGGCGCACCGGAGATGTTGCGTCGTTCAGTGCCGCGTAGATAAGTCCAGCCGCGGTTACGCCGGTGCCGCATGCCAGCGTTTCGGCTTCCACGCCGCGTTCATAGGTTCGGATGGCTATTTTTCCGGGTTCAAATTCCTTGATAAAATTTGCGTTTGTCCCGCTTGGCTGAAACGCAGGATGATACCGGATTTGCGCCCCCCAATGCTGCACCGGCGTCGATTCAATGTCGTCCACGAACGTGACGACATGTGGGACCCCTGTGTTCAGGGAATGGGTCGAGAGTTTTACGCCGCCGATATCGAGGGTCCGGCGCAGCACAAGATCATGCGGCGAACCCATCGCAAGCTTGACAAGTTCGCCGTCGGTCTGGGCTTCGATGATTCCGGCCGGAGTCTCGAAACGGAGGGGGGAGAACGCTCCGGTAATATTGTTGACAAACCGCGTGAAACATCGCGCCCCGTTTCCGCACATCTCCGCCTCCCCGCCGTCACTGTTATAGTATCGCATCCGAAAATCGCTTTTGCCCGCGGGCGCCTCGACCAGAAGCACCCCGTCCGCGCCGACGCCTCGATGACGGTCACACAAGAACGCGATCTGTCCCCGCGAGAATTTGTGGACGCCTAATCGATTGTCGATCAGCACGAAATCGTTGCCGGCACCGTTCATTTTCGTAAACCGCAGCATAAACGCTCGCTAACATACGCCCATTTGCTGCGCAAGGCGATATCGGGAGAAACGTGTCGGCGTATCGGCGTATCGGCGTGTCGGCGTAAGGGAAGCGTCCCGCTTCCTTCTTAGAGTCGAGCAACCCAGATTGCTTTGACCGGCCCCGCTGAACGCCGAACGCCGAACGCCGAACGCCGAACCGCCGAACCGCCGAACGCTGAACGCTGAACGCTGAACGCTGAACGCTGAACGCTGAACGCTGAACGCTGAACGCTGAACGCTGAACGCTGAACGCTGAACGCTGAACGCTGAACGCTGAACGCTGAACGCCGCCTTTCCCCTAGTCCGCCAGGATAGAAAAATCCGGTCGCCATTCCGACTGCAGCACTAGACGCCACGGTGGCAGGCTATGAGCTTTGCGACCCTGCAAGAAATCGGTACACGCATCGCTCAAAGTTTCAGAGAACGCCTTGGCAGCGCGGGTTTCTCGTGACAAGTCGAATGGCAACGCGTTCAGGTTCGCAACGTGTTGGTAACGTCTCACGAAATCGTTGGACACCGTCTCGTAGGTCTGCACGACGCTTTGCAGAATTTGGGCATCGAGCAAAGATCCTTCCCGCTCCAGATGGGTCAGAAGTGAACCGGCGATTTCGGCGGCCATGCGCAGAAGCCCTTTCCCTGGCTGCGCAGGGTCGAGGTTCTGATGCTTATGGTCATAGAGCATCGCGAGGTCAACCTGGCAGATTGTCTTGGGATCAAGATTTCGATGTAATTCGCAGAGGGACCCGATCTCAAGAGCCCATCCGCTCTCGACGGGCAAGTTCATCGCGGTATCAAGGGTCATCGAATATTCGCCGGACAGAGGATAGCGAAAACTATCGATAAAATCGAGTAGCGGCATGTGTCCCAGCACACGAACCAGAGATCGAACCAACGGAATAACGAAGAGCCTCGTGACCCGGCCAAACAACTCTTCGCGGACCCGGCTGTAGTAGCCTTTGCAGAACCTGTAGCCCAGTCGCGCGATCGGGAGCGCCAGAGCCAGCGTTAGTTCCAGATTGTAGTTCGCGATATCGCAATCGTGAACCAGAACCGTCCCGGAAGATTGGTTCGCGCCAAGCCATCCGAATGCGAGCCAGAGATTTAATCCTTTGCCGGGATCGGACCGTAACCCCTGGTTCTCGAGTTGCCGTAGGAGGGTCGGAGAATCATTCCACAAGACCACATGCGGCTTCTTTAATCGCGACCAGAACCGTTGCACTTCCTGGGTGAGGTGATCTGGAATCCCGTTCATAGAGATCACCACGCGCGACAAGAATCTTGCGCCGTCCAGGCTATCGATGATGCCGCGCAACGCGGCCGTTCCTATTTCGGCGTAATGACATGGCAGGATCAGTACGACCGATTCAGCACCCGGGAACGGTTCGTGGCGATCAAGGACCGGTCCATCGACAAGCCGGTGCAGTGTGCTGATCAAACCGTGCTGGAAGAAGTCGCTCATTGGCGTCGACAGGGTGGCGTAGGGGAAGGAGTTCAGGAGTTGCAGGAGTTCAGGAGTTCAGGAGTTGCAGGAGTTGCAGAATGACCGGCCATCGTACACCGGTGGCCCTTGGTGAGGGTGCAGCCCAGCCCGCTTCGCGCCGACACTACCGAAATTTGCGGTCTATTGATTCCATGCGTTCCCGTGTTAATCGGCATGCCTCTTTTCTCCTGCAACTTCTCTGATACTGCGAGGTCAGCCAAGCAACAGTTTCTTCTCAATTCTTCACGCGCGCCGCCCGTGTCGTGCTCCTGAACTCCTGCAACTCCTGAACTCCTGCAACTCCTGTACCTCCTCCTGCAACTCCTTCCCCCCATATCCGCGCGAGCAACAAATACTCAAATCCAGTTGCGCCCCGGTCGAAATACCTTATCCCTATAGGGAATATCCACTTTCTCTGCTATGGCTGCCAAAAGCGTCGAAGAAATTAAGTCCGAGAGTCATGCCTTGCGAGGGACGATTCAGGAAACTCTGGTCGGGGAGGGATCTCACTTCTCGGACGACGAGTATCAACTCCTGAAGTTCCACGGAACCTATCAACAGGACGATCGCGACCAGCGAGTGCCGCGGAAAAAGAAGAATCTCGATAAGGCCTGGATGTTCATGGTTCGCTCGAAATTGCCGGGCGGGGCGTTGACCGCGGAGCAATACCTTGCGCACGACCAAATCGCTGGGGATCTGGGCAACGGAACACTCCGGATTACCACTCGACAGGGATTCCAATTGCACGGCGTCCTCAAGGGAGATCTCCAGGAATGCATCAGCAGGATCAATAAATCCGGAATCACCACGTGGGGCGCCTGCGGTGACGTCGTCCGGAATACGACCGCCGCTCCCAGCCCGTTCAAAGATGAGGCTCATCTCGATGCCCAGCGACTCGCAAAAGAAATCAGCGACACGTTTCTCGCCAAAACGACGGCTTACGCAGAGATTTGGTTAAATGGCGAGCAACTCAACCGGGAAACGGAGGTTGCCGAGCCAATCTATGGGAAACTTTATCTGCCGAGGAAATTTAAAATCGGAATAGCCATTCCGCCGCGGAACGACATCGATATCTATACGAATGATCTCGGATTCATTTCGAACGTGGAAAATGGGATCGTAACCGGTTACACCGTGGTCGCAGGTGGCGGGTTCGGGATGACGCACGGTAAGACCGAGACTTTTCCCGCCCTCGCAAAGCCGTTATTCTACATTGCCCGGGAGCATGCCGTTCAGGCGGCTGTTGCCGTAGTGAGTGCCCAGCGGGATTTCGGTAACCGAAATGATCGTAAACGCGCCCGGTTGAAATATCTGATCGACGAGCGCGGAA
>Ga0302326_10003318_pt1 | contig 38012 bp, 17 predicted proteins | sample Palsa_T0_3_FD_202264 | JGI IMG/M metagenome (GOLD analysis project Ga0302326, IMG submission 202264) | Peat permafrost microbial communities from Stordalen Mire near Abisko, Sweden - Palsa_T0_3 | ecosystem: Environmental > Terrestrial > Soil > Palsa > Peat permafrost | place: Sweden: Abisko... | reverse complement strand
TTTCCAGGTGCTGTCCATATTGCTGCCGGGATTCAGTCGCAGCGGGGCCACGATCATCGGCGGCATGAGCCAGCGTCTGACGCGGAAAGCGGCAGCCGAGTTCTCCTTCTTCCTGGCCGTTCCCACCATGCTGGCGGCCTCCGTCAAGAGTTTCTGGGATGTCCACAAGGAACATCCCGATGTATTGAGTAAAGATAATGCCAGCTTACTGCTGATCAGCGGTATCGTTACCTTCTTCGTGTCCATCATTGTGATCCGGTTCTTCATCGGCTTTCTGCAGAAGCATGGGTTCAAGGTCTGGGGCTATTACCGGATCGTCGTCGGGCTGGTAATGCTGTTCTTGTTGTGGAGGGGTATTCTATGATAGTGACGGCGCCCAAAAAAGTGATCAATGGCTGGGCCATGTATGACTGGGCGAATTCTGTGTACAACCTCGTTATCACCACCACCTTTTTCCCGATCTATTTTACGAAGGCGACGCACGCCTATTTCAAGAGCGATAATATTCCATTCCTCGGGCATACGTTTGTCAACTCTTCGCTGTACAGCTTTGCGCTGGCGGCAGCCTATCTTTTCATTTCCCTGCTGTACCCCATCCTCACGTCCATTGCCGATACGCGGGGCAGCAAGAAGAATTTTATGCGCTTTTTCTGTTATATGGGCGCATCGGGCTGTAGTCTGCTGTATTTCTTCGATGGGTCGAACCTGTGGCTGGGCATAGGTTGCTTCATCCTGGCCAGCATGGGTTTTGTCGGTAGCCTGGTATTCTATAATGCATATCTGCCGGAGATTGCGGCGCCAGCGGACCAGGATGCGGTGAGTGCAAAAGGTTTTGCCTATGGCTATATAGGCAGCGTGATCCTGCAGTTACTCGGCTTTGCGCTGGTCATGACGATGAAGGACAATCCCTTCAAGGCGATGCAGCTGACCTTTTTGATGGTGGGAATCTGGTGGGCCGGCTTCGCCCAGATGACGTTCGCTGTATTACCCAAACCACAATTGGTAAGTGTTGCGAGAACGAATGTATTCAAAGCCGGTTTCACCGAAGTCCGGAAAGTATATCGACAGGTCAGGCAGATGTCCGTACTGAAGCGATACCTGCGGGCCTTTTTCTTTTACAGTATGGGAGCGCAGACGGTGATGCTGGCGGCTACGCTTTTTGGCGACAAGTTGCTTCACCTGGAAGACACGAAACTGATTGTCACGGTCGTGCTGATCCAGCTGGTAGCCATCATCGGAGCCGTCTGGATGAGCAAGCTGTCAGCAAAGTATGGCAATATCCGCGTGCTGATGGGCGTCGTCGGCATCTGGATACTGGTCTGTGTCTCCGCCTATATCACTGGGGGAAAGGCCGAGCAGTTGCGGCCTTATCATGACAGGATCGCCGAGTTGCAGCAGCAGAAAGACAATCTGCTGGCGCACAGGGCGACGATGAGCGATGCCGACTTCGACGTGCTGGATGCCAATATCGAGGCGGAGTTGTCCCACTGGAAGGCCGACCTGGGACCCCGACAGGAGCCCATCGAATATTCTTTCTACAGCCTTGCGCTGATGGTCGGGCTGGTGATGGGGGGCATCCAGTCGCTGAGCCGTTCGACTTATTCCAAGCTGATGCCCGAGACAAAAGATACCGCTTCCTTTTTCAGCTATTATGACCTGACGGAAAAGATTGCGATTGTTATCGGCATGTTCAGCTTCGGCTTTATCGAGCAATTGACAGGCAGCATGAAGAATTCCGTGATCTTTCTGATCATCTTTTTCGTCATCGGGCTCTTGTGGCTGTACTCGGCGCTGATCAAACAAAAACAGGAAACCGTCGTCCCGTCGCCGGCTCTTTAATTATGCAACTATATTCTATTCCCACCGGTTTTTTTAAGCTTGATGGCGGAGCCATGTTTGGCGTGGTCCCCAAAACGTTATGGAGCAAGGTCCATCCGGCGGATGACAACAATCTCTGTACCTGGGCCATGCGTTGCCTGCTGATCGAGGATGGCGGGCGGCTGATCCTGGTGGACAATGGCATCGGCGACAAGCAGGATGCCAAATTTTTCAGTCATTATCACCTGCATGGGGATGATACCCTGGATAAGTCCCTGGCTGTGCATGGCTTTCGCCGGGATGACATTACCGATGTGTTGCTGACGCATCTGCATTTTGATCATTGTGGGGGGAGTATAATACGATTGGGCGCTGACGCCAAGCTCGTTCCCGCTTTTCGCAATGCCACCTACTGGTCGCATTCCCGTCATTGGAAATGGGCGACGGAGCCGAATGACCGGGAGAAAGCGTCGTTTCTGCGAGAGAATATTCTGCCGATAGAAGAGAGCGGACGGCTGCGATTTGTGGATATGACTGCCGCGGCAAGGACTCACACGGGTGGCTCCGACGGGGGATCGGCGGGTTCACTTAGCGGGTTGCAGTCCGACCCCGTCGGCGTGGTTTCCGGCCAGTTGGAGGCGATTAACGATGTTATTATTCCCGGACTGTCCGTCCGGCTGGCTTATGGTCATACCGATGCGATGATGCTGCCGCAGGTCCAGTACAAAGGCAAGACCGTGGTATTTATGGCGGACCTGTTGCCTTCGATCGGGCATATCCCTATTCCTTATGTGATGGCTTATGATATGTTTCCGTTGACGACGCTAAAGGAGAAGAAGGCTTTTCTCAGTGAGGCCGCGGCTGGGGGGTATGTGTTGTTCTTCGAGCATGATCCCGAGAATGAGTGTTGTGTGGTGGAGACCGGGGAGAGGGGATTGCGCGGGGGGAAGGGGTTTAAGTTAGGGGAGATGTAGGATTTCTCCATACAATTCATAATTCTCCCGGTCAAAACAGACAAAGATCACTTGCTTCAACTCGTCGTGTTGGTCGAGAAATTTTGACACCGTCGAGACTGCAATATTGGCGGCTTTATCTTTTGGAAAATGATAGATACCGGTGCTGATATTGGGAAAAGCGATGGTCTCTATTTTGTGTTCGACGGCCAGTTGCAGGCTATTCCGATAAGCGGAGGCCAGTAGTTCTTCTTCGCCATGCCGGCCATCATTCCAGACCGGGCCAACGGTATGGATAACATATTTTGCGGGGAGACGGCCGCCGGTGGTAATCACCGCTTCGCCGATCTTGCAGCCGCCCTGTCTGGCGCGGATCTTTTGACATTCCTCCAGAATAGCCGGGCCGCCGGTACGATGGATAGCGCCATCGACACCACCTCCTCCGAACAGGGAAGTATTCGCGGCGTTGACAATGGCATCGGCTTCGATTTTTGTAATATCGCCCTGCAGCAATTTTATCCTGGAATGCATGGGGTTCAATATACTAAAAAGTGGTCAATGCTGACCTCATCCATCCCGAGGGGGTTTTAATATAAAAATAATTACTATCCCAGGAGAAATCGCCGGTATTTCCGTTGGTATCGGAAGTAGAGGTCGGAGTATAGCTTGTCCGAAGCCGGAATTGGGAATAGCCGGTTGTCCCGGTGATATCAAGGGAAGAAGTAGGGGTTCCGATGTTGGATAAATTACCAGTCCCGCCTTTGATCAACCAGCGAGTAGTCATCGGATGAATGGTCGTGCCCGAATCCTGGGATGTGCCGGTTGCAAAAAGTATATCACCTGGTGATCCGGCGCCCGTGCCCCGACAGCCGTTAATGGTAAAATCGAATGCGTTGGAGTTACCTCCGCCGGCTGTGCCGCCCTGATTTATTCCGGAATAGCCGCCGTTAATAGTAGCCACCCCATTTCCTCCAGCGACGAAAACAGGATTATCTCCATAGTCCACGATAGCTGTCTCTGCGCTCGGAGACGTACCCCCGAGGATCATTGAATTCATCGGGATGTTGCCTTCATTAGATCTGTTTACTCCGATGAGTGCAAAAACACTACCGAAAGTAATGATGGAACCGATAGAGTTGTAGAAATCACCGGCATACGGGGAAATATTAATATCATAAGCATCACCTTCCGACACATCCAGGGTATAGCCGGTTACACGGGCGGGTCCACGTACATCCAATTTATAGCTTCCGCTTGTGGTCGTTCCCAGCAATAAGTTGCCCAGATTATCTAAACGGGCCACCTGAGTATTATTGGTGTAGAAATCGAGAGGATTATTATCCAGGGTGCCGAGTACCCCCGTAGTGCCGAAGGTATTGCCGCCCTGGAGCCAGGCATTGTTAGGAGTTCTGATCGTGTCGGCGCCTACAAGATACATGCCGTTGCCTATCTGTTGTGCTCCGCGCTGAAAGACTGTACGCCCCCGGCCAGTGTTGAATAGGAAGCCTGGAATGCCCTGAGTGTGGTTTTCAAGGATCAATTCAGCCGAATCGCAATTGGTGATTTTGACGGAGTCTGCTTTGATGGTGTAGACGTATTGGGAGAAAGTGGCGTGGGAGGTTAGGAGACTGAGCATTAAAAAAAGATACTGTTTCATGAATGAGGGTTTAATGGCTGTTGGGTTGTCCAAAGGTTTTTAATACCAGGTATCCGATCCAGAATCATAGGTGAGTGCCACCATTTCCTCGTCGGCGAGGAGCCCGGCACCACCGACTACAATCCCACCCGACTAGGTTATAACGAAGTATAAATGCTATTTTACTGTGTTTGCAAAATCAGGAAAAGCCTTTTTAAGATTTTCCCTTGCTCTAAAATCATCATTGTGATAATCTTCCCAAAATCCATCATATGCTATTAATGTCGGCATGAATATATAATAGCCAGGATACTTATGCCTTAATACCCAATCTGTTCCAATCATATTGTCAACTATTTCAAAAAATTCAGGTTCATAAAATGCAATCTGTCCATTGTCATTAATTACATTAAACATCATTTCCTTAGAATCAAGATTGACAGTTATTGCGACAACACAATATCTATTTCCAATCGTTAAAGAATTGAATGTTTTCCTTTCATTATATGTATTAGATATGCATGCTACAATCATATTATCAGTTTTTAATTAGGAGAGGAAGAGCTACTGTTATTCGGTTTTGCTGGGCGATTTGGTGGATTGGGATTAGGAGGAGTTGTCTCATAATAGTTACCAGGTAATTTGACTTTATAATCTTGATCAAAATAAAACTTTTCTGTTACGCTATTGTAATAGTAGTGAACTTCATACGCTTTTTCACCTGCCGGGGTCTGCTGCCGAATAGTATAAGACATTTTGTTCCAATCCGATAGTTTACTGCCGTCTTTTGTTAGCTCGTTTTTTAAATCCTTATTTAACTCTGTACCATTAATTATCGGGCTGGATTCTTTAACTATTTCTACTTTCAGACTCCCGTCTGCGTTAGTTATAGACTGTTGCTCTTGCTTAGCAAGATCTCGCTTATATTGCTCAAATTTATATGCATTGTGAGCCTCATTAGAGGCTATATCTTCCTCCAGATGATTAATTTCCTGTTCTATTGCTTCTCCCAACCCCGGTGCCTCTTCGTCTAAAGATGAATTCAATATTGCATCTTCTACCGCCTTATAAATTCGCTTTCCTCGTTCTGAAGGTGTTAGAGAATTATAAAAATCTATTCTAATGTCTATTGCATGTTTTACATCCTGGGCTGATTGTTTTACAATCGTAGGTGAGTTCTTTATAACATCTTTATAATAAGTAAGTCTTTTGCCAGCGTTATCAAACCCTTCATCGACGCTAGCTTTAAATCGGTATACCCCCTTCAGAAAATATACACCTTGTAGAAAGAACCATTCCTTTGCTTTATCTCCCCAAGATTTTTCTGCTTCTAAACCATCAAGATCGGTAGCCCATATTGGAGTATTCGATGCGTATTGATAAGGTGTGAGATCGGGGTATTTTGCAGTAATAGGGTCAACACTCAAAAACTTCCCTGCCCTCGGGTCATACACCCGCATGCCATAATCGATCTGATCGCCAACGCCTTTTACCTCATTGTCATTCTCTTTTCCATTAAATCCAAACCTATAATTCCCCACATTCGCCTCGCTGTAGGACCGCGCATATTGCAGCATCCCAAAGGGATAATAGTCATTGGCACTGACGACCTCGGGATTATAGTAAACAACCGTACTATCATCGGTCGTCACGCCGTAGCGCTTGTCGCTGATCGTGGCCAGGACATTCCCCAAATGATTGGTCAATTCAAAGAGCTTGTTGCCTCGCGCAAATGTAATACTATCCCCGGAATTCGGAAAGGGATTGTGCACCGTCGAGTCGAGGTTGGCCACGGGAACTACCCGCTTCCAGATGCCCAGCCGGCTGCTGCCGTATATATCCAGTTCTGTCTGGGTTAGAGCAGTGCCATTGACCGAGGGATCACCAAAGGTATAACTACTCAGGATATTGCCCTGCGCATCCCGGACATACCATGTGACCGTGCTGTCGCTGCCATGGACGACCGTCTTGCTAATCCGATTGCCTGACGGGTCGTAGGTGTATTTGATGACCGTATCCGTGGACTTGGTAATGGTGGCGATCTTGCCATATACCGTCCAGGTGATGTTCGTGATATTGGATGCCGCATCGCCAATGAGCTCTCCGATGGAGTCGTATTGGTAGTTGCCGGCGCTTTGGGTGGCTATATCATTTGCATTGCTGACACCCGGAAAGCTGTCGTAAATATGATCAAGCTGGTTGGTACCGGAAATATAATTGTACTGTAGTTGATCCATCTGGTTGCTTGATCCAACGGTCTCTCGGTTGCGATGATAAGTAAGGATATTCCCGTTGGGGTCATAGGAGACGTTCTCCTGGTAGTCGGTGCTCGCTGTGAGGGCGCTCCAGGCAGTGGACGTCCGCTTCCAGGCATCCATATGCGTAAGCCGGTTGAGCTGGTCGTATTGGTAGCTGTATAGGATGGGCGCATTCAGCTTTTTGATGTTAACGCCCATGCTGCTGATGTTTCCGTTGAAGAGCGGCAGAGAATCTGACCCCAGAGCCGTATAAACCCCATTGTCGGGCCCGGGTACATTGCTGATCGGCTGGTAGTCCCCGCTGTAGTAGTTGAGCAGGAGACTGTAAGCATTATTGGCTACAATGTTGCCCGCACTGTCCGGCTGTAGAGTGAAACCGCTGCCGGTATAAGGATCGGGATTGATTGCTTTCATCCAGCCTTGTAAGGTATAGGCATAGTTGATGCCCTGCACTTGTTGTTGACCCAGAACGGCCCGAGCCAAGGGACCATGTTTGTAATAACTGTAGAAGGCGTCGTTATCCCAGTTGATGCTGTCGGTGCTGCTTTGTACATTGGTGATCCGGTTCTCGGCATCGTACTGGTAGCTGTGGTAGAACGCATCGGCATAGCCGTTCTGGTAGCTGACCTGGTTGACCTTCCCGCTTACGAGATCAAAATCATAGACGATTTTCTTGAACCGGTTTTGGTTCACGTTCATGACATTGGCGACATCGGAATAGAAGGAGCCGAAGCCATAATCCTGCACCAGGGTATCTACGTTGCCCAGGATGTCATAGCTGTAATAGGTCGAGGCAACGGCATTGGGACTACCATTGGCCAGGTCGGCGGCGGTATTGTATAAACTGGTCCAGGAAACTCGGTTACGGGTATTTTGTTGGCTCAGCTCATTAGATATGAAGCCGTTGGGCGCATCATAGGTCGTAATGGTAATCTGGTTGCCAAAAGGCATTGCGTTAGTGAGCCATTGCGTCAGCGAGTCCTGGCTTCGGCTCATAGTGTTACTGATGGTATTGCTGCTGAACAGTTGTCCTACTTCGATGACGCGTCCTATAGTATCGTACTCCGTGAAACTATACTGGCTGTTCAGATTCTGTCGCGCATTCTGGGATACGGCCAGCCTGCCGAGGCGGTCGTACCAGAACTGGCTGCCACCGCCATCCGGGGTCCGTTGGGCGATTACCTTGTTCAATGTGTTGTACCTATAGTTGGTGATCAGGGTATGATGGGGGGTCAGGCTCGTCCCGGCGGCACGGGCGGCAGCTACCTCTTTGAGCCAGTTGGTATCCGTGATCTGCTGAACACCGGCCGGTGGGACGGTCTTGATGAGGTTACCCGCCTGATCATAGTAGTAAAGCGTGTAATGGTATTCCGCGACATGGTGGCTCACGGTGAACGTCTCGTGCTGGTAAGCATTCATACACTTGGCCAGATAACGCTGCTCGAAATTACCGGTGAGCGAGTCCGTATAATTGTTGAACAGTGAGGTAGCTGTACTGACGGTAAAGAACGTGCTGTCCGAGCACGTGGTGATGTCCGCAATGCTCGGTGTGAGCATGGGCGTCGATTTGCCGCAGAGAAGGGGGCCATTGTAGGCCGTATAGCAGTTGGTCGATCCGGGACAGGTAATTTGCGCTGTCGAAATCGAAACCACGTTCGGGCTGAGGGTATCCTGATAGACAGGAGCGCTAAGCGTGACCATAGTCTGACTATAGTTGTATACCGACGTAATGGGTGTATCAACAGCTATCGAAACTGTTTGACCAAAACAGCCAGCTGCTCCATTGGATGATAGCTGGAGCACCATTGCAGAGCCGGAATTGGTTCCTAAAACCGTGTAACTACCGTTCGGGTTTTGGACGACCCCACCAGCAGCCTGGGTTCCGGTCGTCAATGCAGACTGCTGTGTCCACAAGACATTCCCGGAAGAATCGAATTTAACCCAATAAATATTATTCGTTGAAGGTCCGGTCTCTCCTATCACCCATCCTCCATCCGATGTTGGCGTTAGCGCTGCTGAAGAAACTGCAAGACTTGAAGCATTACCCGGCGGAAGAGATAACAGCCTCGAATAAATCACATTATAATTTGTATCAAGGTCAACCACTCCGACGCGACCTTCTGTCCCCCCTCCGTCTGTACTCACATAATCATAAATCCTCAATCTATTGTTAATAACGGCTATTTTTCCGATCTGTAACTCATCTGCATTATTCTCAAGGTAATGATGGTCGATGACATTCCCTGTACTCTCATCGACTTTTAATAGCACGCCCTGCTCCCCATTGTCATTGGTCCCTCCCTGGCGTCCGATGAAGTACAATGCCGTTCCGGACGAATTTTCTGCAGTACCGTACCCATCCGTTCCGTTACCATTATCTGCAGTATTGGCCCAAATGACATTACCCGTGGAATCCAGCTTTACCATCAACATTTGGGCAGGACCGTGATGAGCCAGTGTCAGATTATGATCTCCGATAATAGCATATCCCCCATCCTTGGTTTGTATAATGTCTTGTCCATATTCACCGTTCAGTTCACCGATTGTGCTGTTGAATCTAAATTCTTTCTGCCAGAGCATATTTCCAGCCGCATCAGTTTTCAGGATAAATATTTCCCCACTGGTATTTGTATTAACGGAAGAATAGGCCGTCCCAACAGCCACAAAACCACCGTCATTGGTAACCCTGACTTTATAAAAGTCGCTATGAGCGGAGCCTATATAGGTCTTAGCCCATTGAATGGCGCCGGCACTGTTATACCGCATCAGATAAGCATTGGCGTAAGTGGAATTACTCGGTGTGGTATACCCTGCCAGAATATACCCCCCATCAGAAGTGCTCTCGATATCCGTCATTACGTCTACCCCGCCGGAACTGAAAGTTTGCTCAATCAAGTCGGGCTGACAGCCTATGGAAGTGACGGTATCTGCCGAGTGAGCCTGGCAGGTATCCATGAACTGCATGTACTCCCAGAATTGCAGGTTATACCCCAGCCGGTTGTTCATGTAGTTCTGGAACAGCTGGTTCTTGATCGACTGGGCGGTATCCACGTCCGAACTGTCCGAAGGCAGGATACCCGGATAGGCTACCTTGAAGGCGGCATACAGGGAATCGACGGTCTGACAACTGGAACAGGTCTGGCCGGCATGGCATTGCATCACCGGCGGCAGATAGATCGGCGCTTCATTGTTGTTGCACGAAAGCGAATTAGTGGTGTTGCTGCACATGGATAGCAGCGTACTCAGATCAGCACTGGCCATCGTGACATGCTGCGTACGCAGCAGGAAGGCAGCGAAATTGGCGTCACCAAAATGAGATACCGTATACTGGTTGTACAGGCCGGTGATGATGGAACACTCACAATCGGTCGGACGCCCGAACTCCGGCTTGACGGTGTAGACCGGCTGATTATCGTAAGGCAAAGGGGAGTTGATCAGCTCGGCATTGCAATGCACCTGATCGGTAATGCTTTTGCTCTGGTTGTATAGGTTGATGATCTGCGTAAAACTGGTGCAGGCCACACCGTCGAAGGTATAAGACTCACCACTGGGCAGCGTGCTGGCGCCATAGGGATGGTCACCGTCGCATGCCATGAGGCACAACCCCTTCAGCGCAGGGATAAGGGTTTGCCTGACGTCGTTGGTATCGTATAATATGCAGGATGTAGTCAGCTGCTGGTACCACTGCAGGCCATAGGCGTTTACGTTGAGCGCATAAAAGTTACTAAGCGAATCCTGAACGTTCGACTGGGCGGTACCGGCGGCGGTAGGCCCATTGATATTAGTGAGGTATTTCAGCGGCCCATCCTGCTCATTCAGCTGGTCGGACAACTGGGTAAAGGAAGAGGTATGCTGGGCGCTAAGCAGGGCACTGATTTTGGGAACGCTGGAGTATTGCCGCGAGTTCGCCGGCGTACAGCCGGAGGGGCTGGCCAGCAGGTCTTTATAGACGATATCCTGCTTTTTTTGAATATACATTTGCCGGAAATTCCGCCAGGCCATGTCCTGATCGCCCGCACAGAGCGAGGGATCGTTGAAGCCATAGGGATAGGTACCTCCGGTCGAGTAATTCAGAGTACAGCTGAGGCTATCGGATACACCGTCACACTTTACCAAGGCAACCGCCAATCCCCACATTGTCATGGTCGCGTTGGGGTTTTGCAGGTTCTGGTAGGAAGCCATGGCATTCTTGAGGTCGTTGTAGACATTGGGGTTGTTGGTCGGCAAGGGATCATCCGACCCTGCCAGGGCGATGCCGGTTGCCGTAGAGAAAGGCTGGTAGTTCAATGGATTCACGTAACCGTCCGATACTGCCGTCGCAAAGGTATCCACCGACTGCATACCCCTGTCCCAGGCATAGCCGGCGCTGTTGGCTTCCATGACCTTCAGTCGGCAATAGTCAGGATGGTAGGGCAAAAGATCGCTAGCCCAGGATGGACGGAATTCGGCTACGAACTGTTGCTGCGTCAGGGTATTGGGTGTTACCATCAGCCCGGATTCCGAATCATACACGCTGTCCGGCTTACCATTGGCATCATGGTAGACGATCTGCGGTATTTTGAAGAGCGGTACGTAGCCGGTATCGCCCGGACTTTCCGGCTGCAAATAAAAAATAGAATACTTATCGTAGCCGGGCGCTTCGGAAGAGTCCGCATACTGACCAAAAGGCGGGGTCATGTCCTGCAGCATGGCACTGTCGATGTCAACGACATCCGTGGAAGTCTGGCACACCGCCGCACAGGCCGACAACGCGCTCTGGTATGCGGCGTTGGCCTCCGTCTGATAGGTGGGGTCCGTCGCTGAAAGCCCCAGCGCCGCGTTATAGCTGGCCAGGAAGGTGGCAAAAGAGCCTACATTGGCCAGACAATCCGAACAGCTGGCGGTACAGGAGGTCATCTTCGAGGCAATGACCGACTTCTGCTGGGTGAGCAGTTGGCTAAGGGAGGTACAGGTGTTATTGGGCACGTAGAGGCTGTCCCTATAATAGTTGTAGGCATTCTGGTCGATGGTCAGCTGTTTGGTCACCACATAGCTGCCCTCAGGCAATAGCACTGAGAAATTGAGGTTCGTCGCCGTATCCACGCAGGAGTTGGCCAGGGTAGCCGGCGTGAAGTTCTGCCGGCTTATTACATAGGGCTGGCCGCCCAGCAACTGGTTGTTGCAATTGTCGGTGATGGTGATGGTCAGGTCATAGCGACAGGTGTAGCAGATGTTCTGGTTCTGGCAGTTGGATTGTTGCAGACTGTCCGGCAGGAGGCTATAGCTGAAGTTGTACGTATCGGCCAGCGAGACGACCAGCGACTTTTGACTGATCATGCTTAGCCCCCGGACGGATGCCGTCGCCGGGTCCGCGAGGGTCTCGGTGATGGTCTTGGTATTGTTGGAAGGCAATGGAGACATTCCCTGCGGCTGCGATCCGGCCAGCGCCGTGGCGATCGTTCGGCCATGCATGTCCACATAACTGATGCTGTACTGTCCGTTGGCATCCCTCACCATGTTCTTAAAGTAATGCGACTTATTGCCTACTTCGGTGCCAAACAAGGCATCCAGCTCATACTGGTCGGGCGTGCCATAGTAATATTTGGTCTCATGGCCCGAACCTAACTGGTAGTTCGGCCCTGCCCCGCCCTGACGATTGATTCGCCCGGTGTTATCAGGAGTATATTCGGTCTGGGTAAAGGGATAATTCCCGGCGTTGGGGATGAATTGGTTCAGCCCCTGGTTGGCCTGGGGGTTATTGGGGGAATAGTATTGGCTGGCCCCAGTGGTATAGTTCATCGAGTCCGCATGAGCCTCGCAGTAAGGAACGGTCGCGATCAGGGTGTCATAGTTGGATTGATTGTATTCCGCAGAGTTGAAACTCACATTGAAACCCGCCGTATATTGGATGGTGTTGCTGAGGGTCGGCGCCGGCATCACCTGGATGGAAGGCCGGCCCTGGTAGTCGTAATAGGTTTCGCCGACGATCGTTGTATTCGTAGTATTGTCCTTGGTCACGGTCTGCCGGCTGCGCAGGCTGCCGTCATAATATTGCACCACTACTTTTCGCTTGCCCTCTTCCGCGTAGCTGATATTGGACTGCCAGTTAAGGGGGCGCTCGTGCCCGTTAAAGGCATAGGTGCCCACCACTGACGGCGAGGCATCCGAACTCCAGATGGCATTTGTTACGGCGCCGGCCATTCCCAACATGACAGGCCGGACCCGGATGAATAACGTGCCATAGTCATCATAGATCAGAGGGATATTATAGGATGTTCCGGTGATCGTCACCCGGGTGGAATTGTTCCGGAAGATGAGCGTAGGGTTATAGGGTGCACTTCCGTACCGTCCGGTATTGAAGGCACTGTCATAAATGTAGGTCCATTCCACGTCGTATTGATCCGCTCCTAGCACGGCATTCCAGCTGACCGGCAGTTCGTCAGCCATGGTATCGGTGGAAGGGCTGACAGTGATCGTGCCAATGGTCGTCTGACAGTTGAAGGCAAAGGCCGGACGGGTACTCAGCTGGTTTTCGACCAGCAGTACCGTCGTCGGATCCCAGCCGGTAGCATTGGTGGAGTCCGAGAGCACTTTGACCGTCACCCTGTGGCCGCCCTGGAAGGCATAGGTATTGCGGCTGTTGTAGGTGCCCACGGAGTCATAGCCGACAGTGAAGCTGCGGGTGATGGAATCCACCGTCCCCGTAGAGTCCGTCCAGCTGATGAGTAGTTTCAGCGTAGCCGTCCATTGCGTGTGCATATAGAGGGTGGATGCCTCATTGATCATCACCGTGATGGCATTCTGCACCGTGTAGCTCTTGTTGATGAGCAGCCCGGAGAGCGTGGGGTCGAAAAAAGAGGAATCTACAACAGTAACCGAAGAATCCAGCTGGATCTGGTGTTGACTGCCGTCGAGTACCCCCAGGGCTATTACCTGGCTGGCGCCACCCCCGCCGCCGTTGCCGGCTTTTGCAGTGGCCATGCCGAGGAATAGGATCGCCCAGCCGAAAATTAACCGAGTGCTATAGGTCCGCAATACTTGCATAACGCAGGATTAGAGGTTTGAAGAAGCTAGATAAATATGGTAATCCTTGTATCGAGCGGCCGGCTCAAAGTGACCGGGAGCGATACGGGTAACGAAATTGTCTTCGCGAAACAGACCGGCGTCAAAATCTCCCTGGCGATAATCCGAAAACACGATGTCCATATTCCCCCGGGATCCGTATGGACTGGCGCTACCTGGTCCCTTCATCATTTCCTGGCCGACAAGCCTGTCCGTGTTGAGGGCATAACTGATCCGCTGCAAGAAGCCAGTCTTGGCATCGATCCGGATTGTGATATGGCTATAGGCCTGGGCGGGAGGGAAGTCGAGGGTCAGTGATTCCTCGTGTGCGCTCTTTGTCACTGCCACCTGTACACCCTGGATATGCGCCAGGATGCTATCCACCATACCCACGGGGTTGGCTGCCGCGGCCCTCCGGGACCCCGCCACGTAGATACTTTTATCTAAAGGATTGATTTGGATAGCATATTTGCCCGTTATGATGGTCTCGACACCGGCAAGGGTCATGCGGCAATTCTCCTGATCCATCTGAATCCGCCCCGCCAGCGAATCCAGGTAGAGCCGGGGTTGGTCGGTATTCGCATAGTAATACTGCACGCTGAAATCCAGGAAATGCCCTTTGCCATAAGCCTGCTGGATCTTCGCCAGAAAATCCCGAATGGCAGTGCTGTCTGTTTGGGCAACCGCCGCCAGTCCCGCCCCCAGGCTAATTCCCAGGAACATACCGTATAAGATGATCTTTCTGAACATGGTCAGTTAGTTTTATTGTTTGTTCAATAATAGTGAGCTACGTGTTTCCTTGATGGTCATGACCCCTCGCTCCGTCTCTTTCTTGACACGTATCAGGGTTCCGTCGTCATCGTATTCATAGAACGTGGCATAGTTGTTCTCATCCAGCTCGGCCATCAACCGCAGGTTCACCGAATTGTAGACATAAGATTTCATCTCCGCATTGAAAGGATGGATGCGGATGTCATCGAAATAGGTAGTCGATGAAGGAGAAGCCTGCATCGTAAGGCTCATCGCCGTTGCGTTGGACGGGATCGTCAGGATGCCTTCATAACGCTGCCAGCCTTCGATGATATTACCCGCCGGAGCAAGCGTAACAGTCGTTGTTCCGCCGCCGGATAACGTGAAGCTCACCAGCAGGTGATCGTTGGTGTAGGTCTGACAGCTACAACTGTCTTGTTCTTTCACCCAGGCGCCTACCAGCATTTTCTTGCCGGCGAAAGGCTTGAAAGGTGGAAGGACAGTGTTACCAGATGCATTTTGTCCCGCGAACCGGCTGTTGTTAAAAATGTCGGTGATCAGGGTATCCGTTAATACCGGGTTATTCGCATCGGGGCCGGCGGCCACCGGCAGATTGACCAGGCTGATGGAGCTGTCCGCAGGGATGCGAAGGCTATACAGGCCGGTATGCGCCGCCGAATCACTCATATTGCCGGTATAGGCAGAAAAGTCGAAGGGACGTGTTTCCGCACAGGCGTTGTCACAGGAGTTGGAAACGAAGCCATAGTCTTCGAACCCTTCGAAAGCCGACTCCTGGTACCGGCTGTTTTGCGTCACAGCTGTCGGCACCGTCAGGCCATAGCCGTAGAGGCCTGAATTGTAACGGCCCAGCGGGTCCATATTCTCCAACTCGAAACCTTTCCGGTTGAAGAGGGTGGTCTGGCTGTTCCAGACCCAACGACTGCTGTCATAAGTGGGCACCCACCGGCTGCTATCGGCATTATAGTACCAGAAGGGCTCGAAGTTGGGGATGGTGCCCGCCGTGCGGATACTCACCGTAGTATCCAGTGGATTCGTCTCCTTGCGCTGGTTATAGTATACATAAGAACGAAGGGGCCGGTAATCGCCCATTATCCCGTATTGATAGGCGTTGACCATCGTATCGGTGATGGCGCTGTAGCAGGTCCTGCCGGTCACCGAAGTGCAATTCATAGTCGAGTTATACACCAGGACCGCTCCTGAAGTGTCCACGGGGTGATAACGGAGGTACTTCACCTGCAGCACCGGCCACTTGGTCGGATCCGTATATTTGGGCGAGTAGTAGGTGGCATAGTAATTACCATAGCCCACGGTGAGATAAGGGGGTACAAGGTCGTTAGCCACTAAACTGGAGTCATAGTGATGGGAAGACATGGGGCCTGATCCTTTCGTGAGTGCGAAAGTGGTCGATGCCAAAGGCCCGTCAAGGAGGCTATCGACATAGTTGGTCTCGTCGATATTGACGTCTTCGAAGCCGGTAGTATCCCGCACGCCATTGTACCAGGGAGTATAATAGGCTTGGTACAGGATGGTGTCCAGCCGCTGGTGGAGGAACCAACCGGCGGGGGACGTCAGAGAGACACCCAGGGAATCGACAGGAAGCCTGGAATTCGCGCTATCATAGGTGCCCGGAATATGTCCCCGTGTATCGGCATGGAGGATAAGATTGGCCGAAAGGATAGTCTGATAGGGTGGCAATAGCTGATCCAGCCGCCCGAAGTTGAGCACCGAAACTGCATTGCGCTGATTTCCGTTGACGAGTAAGCTATTCTCCACCAGCAGGTGGTCGGACAAGGAGTCCTCCAGTGTCAGGGAATCGCTGTTGCCGCTACAGGTACTGCCGGTAGAGATCAGGTTGATAAAGGACGGGGTGATATTCATCGTCACAGTATCCGGCGGAGGCATGACGAGGCCTGGCACCTTATAGAGTACCTCGTTGCTTCCGACGCAGGAGCTGACCATGTTCTGAAGATGGAAGGGCAAACCGGTTACACTTTGGATCGTGAAAATGAGATTACCCAACTTGGCCTGGTAAAGATTCGAATCGGCGATAGTCGTCAGCGGCATGAACTCTCCGCCGGCATTGCTTTGCAGCAAGGGACAGCTGCTGAGATTGATACCGGCGTCACTGGCTATCTGCCCGACCGTGTACCGCGGGAAAGTCCCGTAATACAACAAATTATTCTGTTGTAAATAGTCGAAGAAGGGTTTGATGCAGCCGCAGGCCTCATTTGCCGCCTCGGCGCTATCCTGCGATGTATAGACACAGGAATTCTGTACATCGGTTCGCCGTCTGTCCTCCACACGCCAAAGCTGGTTCATTTCAGCCACGCTCGCGTTGACTACGCGCCGGGAAGAGTCCAGCACCAAATGGTAATTTCCCTGCCCGTCGGTGACCAGCGGGTTGGACAAACAAGTGATCGACCCGACGCCATTAGCCATGTTGCGGTAGCCGGAGCGGATCACTTTCAGGCTAACGTTGTTGCTTGAGAAGGGTGTGCCATATTGGTCCACGATATAGGGATTGGGTGTACCGGTATTGCCGGGAATGGAATCCACTACCCATAGATGATAAAAATTCGGGAAGGATTCTGCGACGTTATTCACCGGGTTGCTGTTCGGCGTGATCGTCACCTGGCCTGTCACATACAGTTCGTCGCCCGGCATCAGGTAGGTGGCAGCGGCAATGGGCGCCCCTGTCATGTCTAGCAGATGACCATGGTCTACGATGACGTGGGTCAGTTGGGCGTCGATATTTTGATAGGCCCCGCCGACACCTTTATAAGCCCAGTGAGCCGGATAGGAAAAGGAGAAGATCGAGTCGTTGAACTCATTTTGCGTACGCGTTAAAATAGCATCGCCTGTCTCAGCATCGTACAGCAGATTCTTGGTATAGATGGTGCTGCCTTTATCGATCTTCACCACGCTGTCGAGTATCCCGTAACGCTGGATGACCTTGGTGACGGCCACGGTTCGGAATTGGTTGGTCTGGTGCTGAAAGAGATTGAGCAGGGAGGGTATTGCCAGCGGCCATACGCCAGCCTCGAAATCGTCGACATTGAGGTTGATATTGGCGCCCAGCATCGTGGAGGTTTCATCGCGCATATCGGTCATCAGCTCCGCATCTTTCCCGATAAGCCCGCAGCCATCGATATTGCCTTGTGGGTCGATGGTCGGAACGGTATTTTTGAGATGTTTAACCTGCGTCGATTGATTATCTACCTTGTAGAAATAGCCGGTATAAGAGATGAGGTTATTGCTGTCCGTCTCGGCATAGGTCGCTTCGGATTTAGGTTTGCCATTCATATCGTTCAGCTCGACCTTAAAGCCCTGGGACAGGGCTAGGTAATCCCGTTGGTCTATGCGTAGCAGGTTAGCCAGGATGGGTTTATATCGCTTCTTTGTATCGGGGTCCAGGCGAGTATAGTCCCAGAGGGTTGGAAAATCATAGGTCGTATAGAAAGTGGATTCCGACCAGCCATTGGATGACTTGACATTGGCGGTATGGATGGAACGCACCCTTACCTTACTATAGCCCACGGAAGGCGCCGGGTAAAAAGCCTCGCCCAGCGGCTCTTCTGAATATTGCATGGAAGCCGGCGCCATCAACGAGACCTGGCTGGTATATTCTATGGGCATGTGGAACGGATTCTCTTCTCCGCCAATAGCCGGCTCCCAGGAGGCCACGCCGCTGCTGATACGGGTATCAATGCCGTTGACCGACTGGTCCGTTGAATAATCGTATTGCTGCCCGTAGACCGTTTGTCTTTTGCCCGGCTGGCCATTTTGGGCCGACATCGAGTTCCAATTGTCATAAATGAGGATGCTCTTTACGCGAAGGCCACCACCATATTTTTTGAGAAAAGGATCGTTGAGCCTGACGAAACTCCTGCTGGTGGTGTCCACGACACTAGCCCATCCATTTGCGCGGGCCGTATTCGTGAACCCATTGAGCATCCCGGTGACATTGGTCACCATGCTGATAAGGGCTTTGATCCCATTGGCAACGTCGATGTTATCGTTCAGCTGAGACCCGGGATAGGCCTTGGAACCCAGGTTCATCCGTAGATAGTTGATGGCCGTCAGCGCCAGTGGGCTGTTGGCGCCACTCCCACTCCCATCAGAATTGACGCCTTTTATCTTGATCCAAATGACGCTGTCATTGACTCGGCCATACCAGTTAGGGACCGACTGATCCAGTTGTGCATAGCATGGGATAAATTCTCCTCCGCTGCCCCATATGTCTGTGGGCATGTTGACGAACAAGTGGAAATGGATCGTATCCAGGCCATCCAGGTAGTGTGAATAGAGGTCGGAGCCCCAGCCGACCGCCAGGGGAACCTTCACATAAGCGTACATATAGTCCTGCTTCAGGAAATTGTACAGCCGATTGGTATATGCCCCACTGGTATCCGGCCCCAGACCGGCGATACGACACATCAGGGTCGCGCGGCGGTTTTGTACATAGGCATAGTCGTCGCTTTCGTAATTGACCTTGATACCACCGCCGGATGGCAGTTGTATGGAGTCGAGCATCCAGGCGGAAGCGTTATAGGCAGCCGTGGCGCTGTCCTGCAGGGCATAGGGATAATCTACGTTCGGGAGCGGGTTAGCAGTGGTGGCGCCGGGGTTCTCCGTGTCGGGTTTATAGCTCCCCCATTTGTCGGCCTGGTTGAGCTGATAGTTGGGATTGTTGGGATGATAGTTGAACACATAGGGATTGAGCTTCCCACGGTTGTTTCCATTGTAGGTGAACCAGATCTTCTTGAGCGTGAGCTTTCCCGAATCATTGGCCGGCAGGTTAACGCCGCGGCAGAGCTCGTAGCAATATTCGAAGTGAACGGTCTTGATGGGCATAGCATTGCTGCCGTTGGCCATGAAATCCGCTTTGGAATAGAGGTCGATCTCCTTCAGGCACATCGCCTTGCCGGTGCTGGTTTTATTGCCGTACTCATCTATGTCCAGCATATCGGCCCTGGACTGGAGGGTAAACGTAGCGATCATCGTCTTGGACTCGATGGTATGGAGATACCAGAGTTCCTTGGTGCCATAGATGTAGTGCCCTTTATCGTCCCGGTTATCGGTGCGGAGCCCCTCACTGTAGGAAGCCTTACCCGTCACATAGGGCGCGCGCCAGCCGAAGGGATTACCAATACCCGCTGTTTTGGAATAAGTAAATTTCACGGCATCCCCGATATCATCGTCGCTAATACCGTCACCCGTGACGTCTACGTAGTCGGGGGACAGGATACCGGTGAGCAAAAAGGAATGGGCATAGGCCGGCATCTGTTCTCTACTATAATAGCCATTCTGGCCATTTTGGTTTTGGGTGGAATTGTCTATCCCAAACTGAAAGCCAGTCAGGCCGGTTTCGACGCTTCCGCTGTCCTTAAGCACATTAAAGTTGACCTCGTTCTGGCCGGTGTTATAGACAGGTATGCCATAGACATATTTTTTGCCATCGGGATTGAGCACGTCGATCTCCGAGATATGATTGGCTTTGCGAAAGTCGTTGACCCGATCCTCCTCTGTCAGGTATTGGTTGACCGGGATGGTGTCCGTGGTCACCGGCGGAAAGAAGTATTGGTTCTCCACGCTGTCGTTGTTATTCACGTTAAAGGGAATACCCGGCTGATCCGGCCTACGCCAGAACCACTGGACATAGGCACGACTGGTCTGCTGAAAATATTCAGCGCGAAAATTGTAGAGGCGGCCTGCCACCAGGTTGACGCGGACCGTATCGTAAGCGGCGGCATGGATATGCCAGTCGTTGACTAATAAGGTATCGTTCATCCAAATGCGGAATCCGTCGTCCATATAAAACCCAAACGCATAGGTTCCCGTAACGGGCGCCTGTAACCGGCCCAGCCAACGCATAGAATAGTAGTTACGCGGAAAAGACGGGTCGGACTCATCTTCGTGCCCATCGTGATTGTAATAAAAGGGACTGCCCTGATCGTCTTCGCTGGGTCCCGTAAAAAAGGTGAAATAGATCTTAGGGTCCTGGCGCACCGTATAGGGCGCACCGCTCAATGAATTATTCTCGTAATATTGGCCGGGTACACCGGTACCGATTCCCGCGCCGGTAGGCATCGTGTCGATTACACAAGTGTTGCCGAACTGGTTGACGTTATACCGGTTGATATATTTATCCAGCCCGGTGACAGAGGCTTCCTGGGCCGTCATGTAGCTGATCACCTGGCTCCTTTTATCCCGGGTTGTTTTGGTCACATTGGCCGTGGTCAGTGTATCCGTACCCATCCGCTGGGCACCGTTGTACATACCCAGGAGATTGCTCGGCATGATGGTGGAGCCCCCACCAGGTTGGGAAAGTAGCGGCGTCACCGTATAATCGCCGCCGAGAGCGGCATAATAGGCCTTGGTATTGCTGGTCTTTTCTCCCGGATTACGGAAATAAGCAGCTTCGAAAAGACCGTTGCTATTCTGAAAGTCGACCATATTACGCAGTGGGTTGTCCACCAGCCAGGGGCCATCAGTCGTTACGGAATAGTTGCCGTTGAGGTCAGTACCTCCATGTAGTAACCCTCCACTGCCAAGATCGAGGCTGAGTGCACCGGAATAGGTTTTACTCGAGATTAGGGGATCGGCCATGAAACCGATATCTCCCCGATAGGCCCTGAATTGCCCGCCAATGCCTTCTCCGTTGATGCTGAATATATCATAGGTGTAGGAGGGTATTGCAATGTTGGGTACAGGCGGGTTTTCCCGGTAGGCTAATTCCTTTTCCCGGTTGATGTCAGTCAGCCCCGACCAGCCGCTTCCCCTGTTCTGCGTATTGAGGTAGCCGAAGACCGGCAGCTGCCGGGACGTATCGGCAGCGGCGATATATTCCCGGCCATAATAGCCTTGAAAATAGAGGTTAGGATGGGTGCCCCAGAGCGCAATTCCCGGCTTCATGGTGAAGGTAACATTATAGCTGGTGCGTGCTACCTGCATGTCCGGTGTATAAGAGGGCCACGCAAAGGTGATGCCTGCGCTTGTAACGTCCAAGCTCCTGTTCCTTTGCTGCATGGCCGCGGACTGAATGCTTGCCGTTGCACCAAGCTGAATATCCTGCAGGCCAGTACGGCTATTGTAGGCTGCGAAAGCCGAAAGGCCTACACCGGCACCTGCACGATCAGTAACTTTAGAATAATTACTCTGGTAACTTAATCCCGGAGTAACGGTAATGCCGCTCTGGGAATTGTCGGAAAAGCCCATTTTTGCGGTGAAGGTTCCCATCGATTTTGCGCCCACACTCAGCGAAGGGTTCAACCCCAGCTCGGTACCCCATCCGGTATAGGTCGTGTGGAAAACACCTAATGACGCCCCAAGGGACCCCGACAGGATGGGCAACCCGAATAGTTCAAAGTTGGCGCCCACCGTGACCCCCCAATTGACATTGGGTTTCATGCTCTGTGTCTTTTTAACGGTGTCACTGCCGCCGCTGAAGTCGTCGGGCACGCCACGCATATTACGGGTGATGCTGCCGGGGTTTATATTCCAGCCGAGGCCCACCCAGCTAGCGTCTTCGTCCATGCTGCGGCCGCTGTGATAGGCGATGTTGACGGGATAGCCGCCTACATCCAGCAAGGGTATGTTGTAGGAGAAGTCGCCGGAGAACATGTCGACCATGTTATTAGCACCTACCGGTGTGAATGACTGCATCTCGGGCTGGTTGGGGCCGCCGATGGCAGTCGTCGAATGGGCCGTGCCGGGTAGCGGTGCCTTGGGTAGTTTGAAAGCCGGCGACGCATCGATATCTCTTATGGGACCATTGGGACGACCGGGGACCACGCCGGAATCCGGCGCGTTCTGCATCATCAGCCAATTCCGGGCATCCTGCGGCACCGAGATCACCGGAAGGCGTACCTCCGTTCTTTCTACTGCCGACCGGACCCGCCCGCCAGCCGCATCACGATGATGCAGTTCCGCAGCCACCACCCACTGGGCGTAGATCACGAAATAAAAAAACAAGGCAATATGTCGTTTAAACCGCTGTGTTAAGACTCCTAACATGGTAAAAGGTCTTTTGTCGTTTGAGAGAATCGAATCGATTGATCGTACTTATTTTGAAGCTGGCTTGAATTTGATATTCCACAATTCGTTTCGGCTGTTGTTGAACTGGAAAAGGTATAATTTGTCCGAACTGTATGCGCCCTTGGTGAGTGGGACCGTCAACCAGTTCCGGCCTCGCCGGAGGGACAGCGTTCCTTTTTGCACCACCGGGTTGCCGGCATCCTGGATACCGGATATGGTATAATGCACCACAGTGTCTGCAGCGGCATTGTCATACGTGACGTTGAGCGATGCACCAGCCGTAGCCAGTGAGGCATCCAAGCCACGGCGGAGTTCGATGTAAGCGGCGTATCCGGGGGACAGTGCGGGCTTGGGAGGAACGACGACCTTAAATGTCCAGATCTCGCTCATGGCCGTCGGCTGACCGCTATTCATTGCTACGATCCGCCAGGCATATAACTGACCCGTGTCGAGGGACCTGTAGGAAGAAGGGTAATTCAAAAAGGGATTGCGGAGGAGGCCACCGCTATAAACCGGGATATTCTGTTCGATGGCATCTGCCGTAGCCTGTCCCGGCAACACTGCCACTAATACCAGGAAGTAACTGAGATCGCTGAAAACGCTGACGGGGGCGGGCGGCAGCCAGGTAAACTGCGGATAGGCTGTGTAGATACTCCCTTCATTAGCCGGGGAATTCAGCAATGGCGGGCTGAGGGGATCGACGGCGACGAGGATACAGTTCTCTGCCAATGTGGTGCCTTTTTCACCATTGCCAATGCTATAGCAGGCCTGGTAAGTACCGGCCGGCAGCATTCCGTTGGGGTCATGGTCGGTGAGGCTGGCAGGACCATTGTAGGTATAATTGATCGCTCCGAGATCTTTGGCCTGGATCTGCCTCGCCCCCTTGTCGAGCAGGAAAGGAGTAGTAACAGCCGTCAGGACAGGCTCGTTGGTCTTCTGATCAGACAATACCAGGCTGATCTCTATCAGCTGATTGGTTTTGCCGGAATTGACCAGCAGCATATTCCACAGCTGGTTTTTGACGAGCACACCGACGGGCGGCACCTGGAGCGTCATGACGATCTGCGCCTTTGATAGCAGCACCAGGAGGAGCATCAGGCAGAGCAGTAGATTTTTCTTATACATAAGGATTCGATTCAAAATGTTTTAAAATAGGTCAACCGGCCGGTGTTGTCCGGCACCAATACGTTGTTCATACCAGGAATAAAGCCTTTGTCAGCCGAGAATTGTATTTGTCCAAGGCGGTTCAGCTTAAGGGTGGCCTCCGCCGAATAGCCGAATTGGTCGATATTATACACGGTCTGATGATTGTATTTGATGCCCGCACCCACCGTGAGCCACTTGTTGACCGAATGCTGCGCCTTACCTTCCAGCGTGTAGAGATCATAGTTTTCGTTGGTCGAACCGGTAGCGTTCAGCTGCAGGGTAAATTTGCTGAGGAAGACAGACTGGCTCACCAGCAGGTTACGGGTATTGAAATAGGTGAACCCGGAATCGGCCGCCTTGTTATAGAATTGGGTGTACACGACCGTGGTATTCATCAGCAGGTGATGAAAGCTGTAGGATTGTGTCAGATTGCCGACCAGGGTATAGAAGAGGTTTTCGATATACTCCCCGCTCCCAAGCTTGGTGATCTGGCTGCTGGGGAAATAGCCCAGTGAGATGATCGGCCAGTTCTTTCTGCGGAGGGTGACCTGGATGCTCTCGAACACGGTCTTACTACTGTATTCTGCTCCAACCAGCGGATTGCTGAAATCATTGGTATTGGCGCCCAGCCGGATATCTAACTGTTTTTTGAAAAGCGGCTGGTCCAGGTTTACAGCCCAGGCACTCTGGGCAGACCCGTCGGTGAAGATGCTGAAGGACTGATAATTTTCGGCCATGTGCTTGTAAGAGGCGGTGAGGCGGGTATCGGTCGCCGGAAAGAAGGCATTGATCTTCGTGGACCAGGCTTCGTTGCTATGATCGTTCATCCGGAACAGGTCTGCAGAAGGATTGGCCGATTTCGCCGAGTCGCCCACGTAATAAGGGGATGAAGATTTGGCGATTTCGCCGGTGAAGAGAATATTCTTTGTCAGGTGATAATTGCCTTCCAATGTCAATCCCATCAGGAAGGAAGCAGGTACCTGCGTAGTGCTGAGGGTATCCGAAGTTGTCGCACTGTACAGCTGACGGCGGCCTGAGAAATAGGTCAGGATGACGCTATTACCCCCCTTCAGTCCTTCTCCTATCCGGAATACGCTCATATACTGTTTCGGCTGATCAGGCTGTTGGATAACAAAGTCGCGGAAACGGTAATCGATAGTGCCGGCGGCCACAGCATAATACAGGCCCGGGTTATATTCTGCCTGGCCCCCATTGATGGAGATATTCTTAGCTGAAAGCTCGGAATAGTTGACCACGCTCCGGCCGACGCTGAAAGACTTTATGGCCATCAAGGTCTTATAGCCTTTGGGCAGGGAGGAATCGCTGAGCCCCAAAGCAGACATTTCCTTATGCGCCTGGTCGGGGTTGTTGACCTGGTTGATGCTGGACAGGTCGTGGCCGGCCGCCGTCTGGGACTGTTGGTGAGACAGCTGAAGAAGTTTTTCGATCTTGTCGACCTCCTTTTGCAAGGAGTCGGCATCATGCCGTATGGTTGCGCGGACCGAGTCCATCATGTCGCCGTTTTGCTGTGTAGAGTCGTTTTTCTTGACGGCAGCTGCTGCCTCCTTTTCCTCGACGGCTTTCTGGATGAGTGATGGGTTCTTCCCATATCCCTCGAGTCCATTCAGCCGCGCCAAGTCGGCTTTCAGTACACGCTGCAGGCTGTCGAGGACTTTCTGCGAGGGTAGGGACCGGAGGTATTCCTGGCGTATTTCATTGCGGACAAGCTGGTTGAAACCGTTGTTATTGTAAGAGAAATTGAAATCGGAATAGTTACGGAACAACGGTGAGTTGCTGAAATGGTTGGTCAGGAAAATACGGAAGGGGTACTGTCCTTTGACCAGGACATCCAGCCAGGTCTGGATGGTATGTTGATAGATATTGTGCTCGTTATAGGGTGTATCGATCAGCGAATAGTAATTCAGATTGTATAGGACATTGCCGTGCACCACCAAGAAGGGCACATGCGGTGGTGCGGCAGGCGCCGGACGGGGAGAGGATGGTGGAGTGACCGGATGAAAGTCGAGGGAGTCGGGAGTAAACGGAACGAAAGTGATCGCTTTACAGGAAGCATGGTCCAGGGAAGGAATGAATTTTTTGAGGTCGGGAGCGGCATTGCTGTCCGTGCGGGCCAGGGGAGAAGAAGGTTTCGCTATTGGCAGGCCGTCTTTCTTCCCCGGCTTTTGCTTTCCGGGGTGGACATACTTGTTGGCGGCCAGGGCGGAATCCCTTTTGGCTTTCAACTTTCGTTCATTCGAAGAAAGAGCGTTATTGTTAGTCGACAACATGGAGCCTGTTCCAGGCACCGCTGGCGTCGGAGGAGTAGTTGGCTGCTGTATCTGACCGGCGGCGGTGATCCAGCCGGTAAAACACAGGAACAATATGGTAAATAGTCTAAGCAAGATGCTGCATTTAGTATATCAATAAAAAAATGATGGAATATCCGCCACCACCTTCACGGAGTCTCCTTCCTGAATAATATTGGAAGACGGCGCCGAGTTGGCATGTACATTTTTTATATAGACCGGGATAGTAATACTGCCCGGGTTCGGATCGCAATTGTAACGGAAGTTGGCGCAGACGGTATCCGCCATTATGCTGGGTGTCGTCCCGTCATTGATCAACGTGGCATCAGAGATCGCCAGAATTTTTCCCAAACTGGTGTAAAAGTGCGCTACTGCCTGCCCGGGCACGGCAGTTTCATATCGTCCTGAAAATATATACCGGTTGGGGATAGGGACACTGTACCACTCACTATATGCGAAAATGGGAGGAAAGCTATCGTACGACTTATAATTGCCGGTAATAGTCAATACCAAAGGTTCCGTGCCGGCGTTTTGAGATAGTTCCGAAGTCAGATTGAAGATCCCACCCTGGAATGCAGAAGCATTTTTCACAAGGTTGCCCACGTTCAGATTAAACCGGTTATTGATATTGCCGGAATAGGCGCAAAAGTTCATCATGCCCAGCAGTGGTGCGTCAATGTTGGCAGTTTTGATATTACAGGAGATCGAATTACTGTAGGCCACTCCCGGCCCATAACAATACGTCAATCCGCCGTAATAAGGGTCATACGCCAGATGGCTATCCCGGTGTACCAGGTTCCCGATATTGAGGGTTAATTGAAGACCAATCATCGGCGCCTCGCTGGATAAATTTAACAGGGGGCCGTCATTCGTGGCGAACATATAAATATTATCAATATTGATATCGACAATTGTCCCTTCTATATACTGTTGATTTCCCATTAATATAAAATACCACCAGTCCTGGCTATCCGGATAAGGGGTCTGCCCCTTGCCATATCTGACATTCCGGACTTTTATAGATATTGTTCTGGGCGCCTTTCCGGCTGTACCGGTTATCGGCAGTGCAGCGCCCGGCTGCCCTATATAAAAGACATTCGATTCCGTTGATTCCAATTCATCGGCTTCGATAGCAGCGATGGAAAAATCCCCCATCGTAAATCCTTGCCATTGCTGGATGATAAACCGGTGGGCATGGAAACTTACAGAAGCCTGACGGTTAAGAATGACTGCAAATACTGCGATAAAGGAATTCACTTCGCCATATACCTGCGCAAAAGTTCCATGACCATAGATATTCGAGTGATAGCTGACAGTATCCCTGTCATAACAGCATGGAATGCCATATGCGGAATTGATATAAGTAAACGAGGTGCCGACGTCAAAATACATGTCCATATTGTTCTTCATAATGGAGGCTATGCTGCTGTCATTTTGCAGCACGGTCTGCGGAAACTGAATGTCAGCCACCGTCCCGTTATTGGGGCTCTGACCATTGAGGGAGCCGTTCTCTGCCGAATCATCGGAACCAATAGTATATTGATTCCCCGGCAGAATAATTACCTGGGCATTGGAGATCCTTCCAGCCGCCATGGCATCAAGGGCCGCATTGCGTGCGGAAAAAGGGTCCGGATAGGAGAGAACCATGTTGCCGGGTACTGCTCTTGCCAATTGGCTGTTGTAACCGGCATTTGTAGAACTGACAGATGCCAGGGTATTACCGCTGACCTTCGCCCTTGCCGCACCGGTAAAGTTCCTGTTGACATAAAAGACAGTACTGCCGCTAACGGCTGTTCCGGGGTTAAGATGAAGGGTATCAGCGCCGATGAGATACAAAGAGTCGTTGAGCTTAATCAGCCCCCTGTTAAATTGTGTCCTTCCTCTTCCCGTATTGAAAAGAAAGCCGGGAACGCCTTGGGTATGGTTTTCGATGATCAGCTCTGAAGAGTCGCAGCCGGTGAGTTTGACACTATCGGCTTTGATGGTGTAGACAACTTGTGCCTGAAGCTGTGCAGCCAGAAAAAACAGGAATGATACGGTGAATATTTTGAGCACGATGCTGGATTTATTCTGTGATTTTACTTCGATAATTGATTTATTTTTTCTTCCAATCTCCTGAGCCTTTCCTCCTGGCTTTGAATGGTCGATTGCAGGGTTTCGATCCTTTTCTCGGCGGTCTTCCATTTTTTGTAGAGTTCCTGTACGCCGATCAGCGCAATGCCGGAAGGGTCGATCGTCGAAATGGTCTTATCGTTTTCTCCCACCTGGAAGATCCGGTAGAAGTCCTGGGCGACGGGGCCGATATGTTGTTCGGCCTGTCCCTTGTAATTCCATCGGGTCAGCGGGAGCCGGCTGATCTTTTTCAAGATTGCATCCCCGTCGAGCCGTCGAAAATTTTCCTTTTTATTCCTGTCGGAAGCATTGGTCCAGGTACCACCGTTGGAGAGATAGGCGCCATTACCATTGGAGGAATTCGATCCTACCACCAATGCGGCGCCGGAGACGGGAGAAGCGCCGGTATTGAAATACCAGTTTGTAGTGGCCGAATCGCCAAAGACCATGGAATTAGGGGTATGGACCATGGCCTTGTGGCCGATGGCTGTAGCATTGGCAATGTTAAAGGCTGTGACATCAGAAGAATCGCCGATAAGAGTGATCTCACTAATCCATTGACCATATGGTACTGCTGAATCGGAGTGAGCCGTATAAGTTCCGATAAATACATTATCAGCGCCAGCGTTATTTGCCCCGGAATATTGGCCGATAAAAATATTATTGGAGCCACCGCTGAAAAAACCAGAATTCTGCCCCAGCAAAACATTATTGGCTCCGGTGCTGTATCGGCCGCTTTGGTAGCCAATTTGCACATTGTAACTACCAGGCGTAAATGCTCCAGCATACGCGCCGAGATATGTATTATAGGATCCTGTTGGAGAATACCCAGCAAAAGTACCTAAACATGAGTTGTAATCCCCGCTGCTATACGACCCGGAATTATATCCCACACAGGAGTTTGCTGCCCCCTCATTGTCCACTCCCGCCTGGACACCCACAAATAAATCCGACCCGCCGCTATTGCCGGCACCTGCACTCATACCGATACAAATGTTAGGGCCACCGGTATTGTTAATGCCAGCCTGATACCCTACGAACACCTGACCATATGCTCCACTACTATTAAATCCCGCAGAATCACCTACACCGACGTCCCAAAAACCATAATTACCGAACCAAAAGGCGGGCAAGCCGTCGATCATATACTTAGCGATTGAAGTTGGCAGGCTATTAATTTCCGCGTTCCCATATACATCCAGTGTTTCTGCCGGCGCCGTAAGCCCTATGCCTAACCGGCCCGAATTGGTCAACCGCATCCTGGGCGTATTATTCGTATAGAAATCCACGTGATTATTATCCGTAGTACCCAGTATCCCCGTCGTTCCAAAGGCGTTACCACCCTGTAGCCAGGCATTTGCTGCAAGGTTCAGCGTATCTGCGCCGAGGAGATAGCTGCCGTTGCCAAGATTCAAAGCGCCGCGTTGAAAAATGGTCCGGCCGTTGCCGGTATTGAACAGGAAGCCCGGCACATTCTGGGTGTGATTTTCGATGATCAACTCAGAGGAGTCACAGTTGGTGATCTTGACACTGTCGGCCTTGATAGTGTACACATATTTTTGCGCCGCCAGGTTCAATGATCCGGTCAAAAGGAAAAGGACTAGTGGTAAATGACGTTCCATTCTATCAGAGGTTATTTATCGGTTGTTTTTACATCCCGTTTGTGCAATTCCCGTTTCAGTGTTTTAATTTCCCCGCGCTGCTGCTCCAGTTCTTTCTGTTGTTCAATCACGTATAGGGTGAGCTCTTCGATCTTCTTCATCATGATCGCCTGCATGTCGCCGACATCGGCGCCATCCTTGCGAACGTCGGCCGCTGAGACGACACCGGGAATATGATGCTGTTGGCGGATGTAATGCTCTACGTCGGACAGGGCCGGCAACCGATAGCTGCTGTCGAAGACATAATCCGGCCAGTTATCCTGTCTTAGTTTCAATTGTTTGGCCGTTACGGTGCCGTTAACGGCAAGTGATGAGCGTATGATGTCGTTCATGGCAAGGGAAGACGCGCTGCGATAATAAACGTTACCGGCTGAGTCGCTTACCAGGATGTTCGTTTGAGTATTGTCACCGGTTAGTCCCGCGAATCGGACAGACCCCGTCGTATGGAGTTGGGCGGTGGGTGAAGGCGTCCCGATCCCTACATTTCCTCTCAGGTTGGTGCCGTCATAGGCGATGATGGTATTACCCTGGCTGTTGGAATAGGTTTCCTTGCCGGGGTAGAAATAAAGATCCACTGCCGATGTGCCACCCTGCAGTTCTGCGTTAAAGTCTCCCGTATTGATAATCCCCCGCTTTAATCCATCATTTCTAAGCGCGACGAACGAAAATGTTGTATTGCTGGGATAAGTAGTGCTGGTCGCGCTGACAGTGATGCCGGGACCGGGTACACCACCCGGTATCAAATTGATGACGGAACCCGTGCCGCCGCCAAGCTCAACATTGCCGTCGAAAGTGGCATAGCCTCCAACACCTGAGGTGATCGACATCTGTTCGTTAGGCACACATGAAATGTATCGGCCGTCAAAGTCATCGACCACGTAGATTCCACCTACCGCCAATGTCGTCTTATATGCCATGGTGACATTATTGGCAAAGTTGGACAGACCATTAACGTTCAAAATATTATTGATAACAGTGCCTGTATCTCCCAGGGTAAAGGCCCCCAGGCTATCCAACCGGGCCCTTTTGATATTATTCGTATAGAAATCCAGGTGATTATTATCCGTAGTACCCAGTATCCCCGTCGTGCCAAAGGCGTTACCACCCTGTAGCCAGGCATTTGCTGCAAGGTTCAGCGTATCTGCACCCAGGAGATAGCTGCCATTGCCGAGTTTCAAAGCGCCGCGTTGAAAAATGGTCCGTCCGTTACCGGTGTTGAAAAGAAATCCCGGCACATTCTGCGTATGATTTTGAATGATCAGCTCAGAGGAATCGCAGCTGGTGAGCTTGACACTATCGGCCTTGATCGTGTAGACATATTGAGCCTGCGCCTGCGTAGCCAGGAAGAAAAGAACATATAAACATCCGATATACCGCATAGATGATCTATTAATCGTTAAAATGTACCTAAAGGCGTTCGCTTCCATCCTGATGACGTTTTTACATACATGTAGTTATCATCCCAGGAATAGTCCCCGATACTTCCATTAGTATCCGATGACGAGGTCGGTGTATAGGAAGTCCGGAGCCTGAATTGGGAATAACCGACGGGGGCAGCAATATCGAGTTGTGATGCCGGAGCGGATGTCCCTACTCCAACGCGGCCATTGCCCTTTACATGAAACCTGCTCCCGCCGGTCAGGGTATAAGTGGCATTCGAATCTGACGAGGCGATCGTAGTGGTGGTCATGTCTACGTCGGATAGAATAGCCAGGACAGCGACCGTCTGCCCCGCTATCGAAATGCTATCGCCGACCTTGAACGTATTGGTGAATTGGGTGCCTGCGCCGGACACGGTCGTGCCGCCGGCAGCATTAGATACCGTGCCGGAACCGGCCGTTCCCTGGTCCACTTCGAAGTTCGAGACAGGGGAGGAAGTCTGAATGCCGACATTCCCGTCGACCGTATTGCCCAATAGAATATTCCCGTTAGACCCCCGGGGGCCACCGGCCCCCGGATTGATCATGACATTGCCGCCGCTGTAACCGAGCGGGAGATAACCACCAACACCGGCCACGATATTGATGTTTGTCCCATTTTCGTTCGCGTGGTTGGCGGCCGCGCTTCCAAAATTGATCGTCCTGTTCATGTACGCACTGGGCTCAGTAGAAATGATCGATCCGACATTGGTGAAATTGGTACTGGTGATGTTGACCTTTCCCCCCTGAAGGAAAATAGTGCCTGAAGCATCTACAATTTCAATACCCTCATTTGAAGCATTGTTGAATATCCAGGCAGATTCGCCACCGGTGCCCGGGATTTGCAGGCTGCGTATAAGAGAATTCCCCTGACAGATGTAGGAAGGGTATACTGAATTATCAAAATTCAGGCTTCCCCTGATCATGCTCATAGTTGAATAAGAGCCAAACCTGCCAGTTCCTTTGACATCAAATTTATAACTGCTGTCCACTGTTGACCCGACCAGTAAGTCACCGGAGGTAGCAAGCCTCACCCGATCAATGCTGTTGGTATAAAGGTCTAGGGGGTTATTATCCATGGTGCCCAGTACGCCTGTCGTCCCGAAGGTATTGCCCCCCTGTATCCATGCATTAGAGGGCACTTTTACCGTATCGGCGCCGATGAGATAGGCGCTGTCCCCCAATTTCTGAGCACCCCGTCTGAATACTGTTCGTCCGTTTCCGGTATTAAAGAGAAATCCGGGAATGTTCTGCGTGTGGTTTTCGAGGATTAGTTCGGCAGAATCGCAGTTAGTGATCTTTACGCTGTCCGCTTTGATCGTATAGACACATTGGGCATAGATATGGCCATTCAGGCAAAGAATACCCAACAATAAGAATAAGCGGCTTTTTGAAAAAAGATTCATAACTGGCTATTTTTCAGATTTGGATGTGATCAGTTGCCTGAGCTCCGCCATTTCCTTTTTCAGCGATTCTATTTCATGATCCTGTTGGATGGTATAAAGAGTCAACTCTTCTACTTTTTTCAGCAAGACGGCCTGGTTGTCGCCGACATCGGCGCCATCTTTTCGGACTTCGGCAGCGGACGCAATGCCTGGCAGGTGGTGCTGTTGACGGATATAGCGTTCGACTTCCGGAAGGGCCGGCAACCGATAGCTGCTGTCGAAGACATAGTCTGCCCAGTCTTGCCGGGAGAGGATCAGCTGTTGCGCTGATATGGGGCCGTTGACGGCAAGCGAAGACCGGATCATGTCGGTAGCCGCCAGTGAAGCTGCGCTTCGGTAGTAAAGATTGCCATTGGCATCGGCGACCAGCAACTGCGTCTGGGTGTTGTCCTGCGTCAGACCGGCAAGTTGGACGGCGCCGGAAAAGTAACTCGTGCCATTTACCTGCAGGCGATTCCCATTGTCCGTTGTTGTGCCGATCAATACATTTTGAGCTTCGGAGATCTCTACCGCATCGGTATCCGACGCACCTGTCATCAGATGCAGCGTAACCGCCCCTATTTTCAGCGGCGCTCTCATATACCCTGGCTGCGGTGTCTGCAGCACGGTGCCGAAATAATAATAGTTCTGACCATTGGGATAGTTGTTCAGGTTCTCATTCCACTCATTTGTATTGCTTACGGACGTGATCAAAGCCGAGGCGTTATAGGGTCCACCGGTATTGCCGTAATACAGGGTCGGCGACTGTATGCCTACCGTTCCGCCAGGATAGAGCTGGATAGGAGGATTTCCCACATACCAGCCAGAGGCGCCATAGCCAAGGCCAATGTAGCCTTGCCGCGCGACCAGGATATTATACCAGGAACCGCCGCCATCAGCTGATGCACGGAGAATAGCATCCTGTCCATCGCCCGCGTTCAGGTACCCTCCGATCTTAATAAGATCGCCGGGTATTGACAAGTTAGGGTCAATATATATCCCGCCGGTACCTACCACCTGTAGCGGAAAGCCGTTGTCATAGGTCGAACCGACCACTAAATTTCCTGCACCCGATAACCGTACCCGTTGCTGATTATTTGAATAGAAATCAACCGGGTTGTTGTCCAGGGTTCCTAAGATGCCTGCAGTACCGAATGAATTTCCTCCCTGAACCCAGGCATTAGGAATTTTAACGGTATCCGCGCCGACGAGATATGTGCTGTCATTCAGCCTTAGCGCACCGCGCTGAAAGACGGTCCGACCATTGCCTGTATTGAACAGGAAGCCGGGTATACCCTGGGTGTGATTTTCGAGGATCAGTTCGGCGGAATCGCAGTTGGTGATCTTCACGGTATCCGCTTTGATCGTATAAGTATACTTGCCTTGTGCATACCCAGCCAGAACCGTTGACAACGATAAAACCAGGATGCAAATTGATTTTTGATTTATGCGTAATTGTATATTAAGAAATCCCGTCATTCAAGGAAGAATTTTTATGTTATATGTATCAGTAGACAAAGTGATGGTAGTATTGCTGGCATTATATGCCTGAACCGTTACCGTATTTGTGGCAGATATATAGGCTGTGATAATGATCCCAGGGGGATTAGCCGGCACTGCATTTGAGTTTACCGTTACCGTATTTCCGGGCTGCGCCCCGGTTATCGTCAGCGTAGTTGTTACAGATTGAAACGAAGTCAGGGAAACCCCGCTGAAATTCGTCGTGATCTGACCGGCTAAGGCTCTCACCAATTTATACCGGGTGGTGCCTTCACTTACATAGTAATCTGTGCCGTCATATTCTATTGCGCCATCTTCCGGCGTGGAAAGATTTGTGCCAGCCGTGAGCTTTAGCGGCGCCGAGCCTGCGGCTGATCCTCCGGGAGCTATCTGTAGCACTGCAGTTGGGCTGGTCGCGCCGCCCATATAGGTTTTGCCGGTAACGAACTGGCTGCCATTGATAGTAAAAGAAGCAGCGCTGAAATCACCATAAACGAGCGGAGTTGAAGTAGCCGAATTGGCGACATACAGTTTGTTGGATCCTTGTTCCCAAAAGCCGGCCTGAAAACCGATAAAAACATTATTCGATCCTGTGCTTTGATCGCCGGCATAAGTACCAAGCGCTGTGTTTTCCGATCCTGTTGTCAATCCATTTCCCAATGCCTGGGTTCCGATAGCGGTATTCTCCGATCCCGTGGTAATAGTCTGAAGACAATAGGGGCCTTCGCCTGTATTATTGTATCCGGTGGTTAGGGACTGAAGCGCCTGAATGCCGATCGCGTTATTATTATATGCAGTAGTAAAGTTTTGCATAGCCTGGTAACCCATAGCGCAATTGGCCCCAATTGAATTGTTTGTCAGATTGCCGCTTTCCCGTCCGAAAAAAGCACAGTTGTCATTGGCGGGATCTCCACCGAGCGAGTGATCGCCGTTGTAACAACTGATATACAAAAAGCCATCTTTAAAAACTGTTCCCGTGCCTGTTGTGGTACTGACAGGAAAGTATAATCCACCGTTGACCAATGCGTTGCCAGCCACTTGTAATTTCTGACCACTGTCAGTTGTAGTCCCCAGCAGAAGATTACCAGTATTCGCCAGCCGGGCCCTCGCGGTGTCATTCGTATATAAATCCAAATGGTTGTCATCCAGCGTTCCCAATACACCTGTCGCACCGAAAGCATTTCCACCCTGCACCCAGGCATTGGATGCCGTTCTTATCGTGTCTGCGCCGACCAGGTAGATGCCGTTACCGATTGACTGCGCGCCACGCTGAAAGACCGTCCGCCCGTTGCCGGCATTAAACAGGAAGCCGGGCACGCCCTGGGTGTGATTCTGAAGGACCAATTCTGCGGAATCACAGTTGGTGATCTTCACGGTATCCGCTTTGATCGTGTACACATACTGGGAGAAAACAGGACAGGCAAAGAAGTTCATGGCAATAAGGAATAATAAACTACGCATGACAGGTATAGCTTAGATAAGAAAAAAATCAGGAAAATGATTTCTGCGGAAGATCAATCGCCGGGATCATCCTTTGGCGGATGGACTACAGGGAAGTGCCCGAGGCCTGCAACAGGTATGTAAGAGAAGATCGCTGCGGAAGAGCATGCGATGAACAGTTCGGACAAGCGGGTGCCTGTCCGGCATAAGGATAAAGTGAGCTTCATAAGTTAAGTTCCTTTTCGGTTATGGATAGTGTTTAGTAGCGGGCAGGATTAGATGAAGCCAAGCTAGAAAAAAAAATCATTCGTGCATAGTGACGAAATTGTTAGCGATAGAAAAAATCTTCCCGAATGGGGAAAAATCCGGGGAGTGGAAAATTTGATGAACGTGTTGCTTTTCTCTATAAACGTGCATTTTAAGGAATAATACGTGCACGAAGATTAGTAAACTTACGAGGATATATTAGAAAAAAAACTATGCAAAAATCGAGTACTTTTACTCGGGGTTTATGTGGTTTTCCGAAGGTTAACGGTAACAAAAACTACAGATCGATCAGCGAACTGAGCGGATAGCGTAGATTCCGGTAATAGCTCATGTCCACCGACACCTTTCCGACGGTGATGGGGCTTTCGATGCGGAGGGCGATGTGATTGGGGTCATCGGATACCCAAACGGTCATTTTTTCGCCGCCTTCGAACATCGTGCCTTTGACGAGGAGGGGCTTGAATTTGATCGCATGGAACTTACCGTATTTCGTCCGGATCGTCTCTTTTCCGAGGTAACGGATGTAGAGGTGATAGACCTGCCGGTCGAGGAACATATCGAAGGGTATCTTATCCCCTGCCTTATGGTGATTGAAATCGATATTGCGGGCGTAGAAGATAGCGCTCAGCACGTCCTGGATACAGTCAGGCACCTTGAATACTCCCTGGCTGGTGATCGCCGTGTTGGCGGCCTTGACGAAGGTGACGTTCTCGTTGGTTTTATATCCTCCTTCGTCGACAGTTCGGATGAACTTATACGGTTGTAGCGTGCCGGTATCAATATACGATTCGTACTTGTCTCTTACCCGGAAGAATTTGTCCTCAAAGTTGTAGGTCTTTCCTTCGCCGACCACATGGTAGACATCCTTATTGTTGAATCGTTCGAGGGTGGTTGTAAAACTGGCTTCTCCGGCAGCAAAATACACACTGGCCACCGCATAGTAGACCCGGTAAGTCAACACTTCACCGGCCTGAAAAGCAGTATTGTGAAGTGCCTTACAAAAGTCTTCGGCGGTCTGAATGCTCGTGTCCTGTTTCTGGCTGAGTGAATCTCCGGTCTTTCGTGCGGTACGATGACCATCGTGCGGATTTCCCGCCAGTAATGAAAAAGATATACCCGTTAGCAACAAGATACAGACCGTAATAAATGCTCTCATCTGCTTTTAAAGAATTTGATGCTTACAATTAACAAACTTCCCAGCAAAGCCGGTATGACCAGATTGATCAACCAGATGGCAAAGGAGGCAGCAAAGATACCGACAGTATTGGTACTGAATATTTCCAGCACCTGGATGCTCGCCCCCCACCTCAACCCTAATTCCGTCAGGAAAGTAAATGTAGGGATCACAGCCATTACCAGGAAAACAACACTCATTCCCCCCCAAACCTGGTTAAAACTCAGGAATATCCCAAAAACGGGAAAAACCAGGCTATATTGAATCACAAACACAATATACCGGGCAAAAGATAAGAACAAAATTCTCAATAAGATGTTCGTATCGAAATTTTCTAAAACTTTTATGAAAGCGCCGATCTTCCTGATCCAGGAGAATCTGGACAGATGCAAGGCGACCTGGGGGAGTCTGAAGTAAAGAAAGGCCAATCCTGCAAACAATACCCCTACGCTGCCCGCCAGCATGGTGAAGCCCCATTCGAGCGTGGGGTTATGGTGTGTCTGCCCATGCAAAAAAGGATGAATATAATACAGGCCCGCCGCCCCAATAACCAGCGTGATCAGCAATTGGGAGATACTACATACCATCGTCAGCGATATGGCGGCGATCCGATGGCCTTCTTTGACATATAAGATACGACCAAGATATTCGCCCATGCGATTGGGCGTGAAAGAGGCCAGGGTTGTCCCCGTGAAAATGGCCCTGAATGCATCGGTAAAGGGTATGCCTCCCACCGGCCTCAGCGCCAGCTGCCACTTACGTGCCTCTATCCCCCAATTGACAGGCATTAGCACGATGACGAGCCAAAGCCTCCACTGGCCGGGGCCACTGATCGCACGCACGACCTGGTCAAGGGACGTCCGCCAGTCGGGCTGGTGAACGATTTGCCAGCCGATAAACCAGGCCAGTAAAAGGAATACCAGGGGGCCCAGCACATAAGAAAGGGTAAGCCGGCCGCCGTTTTGCTTGGAGTTGCCTATTATTTTGATATTTTTGTTCAAAGGACGATCAATCGGCGTCAAAAATACTCTTCCTAATGCAAAAGGCGGC
>Ga0302326_10003317_pt1 | contig 38029 bp, 34 predicted proteins | sample Palsa_T0_3_FD_202264 | JGI IMG/M metagenome (GOLD analysis project Ga0302326, IMG submission 202264) | Peat permafrost microbial communities from Stordalen Mire near Abisko, Sweden - Palsa_T0_3 | ecosystem: Environmental > Terrestrial > Soil > Palsa > Peat permafrost | place: Sweden: Abisko... | reverse complement strand
CTCCCAAAAATCGACGAGAGTCTGCATGGAACGGAGTATGTGAATCGCACTGGTAAATTCTCGCTGACGCTGCCCCCGGAGTGGATCATCAATGCCGACCTGCGTCGCAGGCCGGTTACATTGGCAGGGCTGAGCTCTAGCGACAAGACGCGCTTCGCCATCGTGGAGCAAAGGGAATACCCGGGTTCACTCGCAAGCTACAAAGAGTTGAGCATTGCAGCCGTGAGGATCACTTTGAGCAATTTCGAGGAACGCTCGCAGTCCAGCGTTACCATCGACGGAAAGAGAGCGATCCTCGCCCACTATCGTGGAAACATTCCAGTACCGCCCAACACATCCGTCGAATTTGTCACCGCATTCATCAGCCTCTCGGACAACAATTTCACAAAAGTCACCGCCTGGTGCGCGGAGTCGTTATTTCACGATATGCAGCCAGCATTCGAAAAACTCGTCACTTCCTATCACAGTTCACCCCGGCCCGCCGTTGCCGGTGACCGATAGCGAACGCAGTGGCGGCGGCTCGGTCGTCGCCACTGCGCGCTCCGTCCAAGGGAAAGCATCGTGTTCGGCGCGACCATCGCGACCGGCACGGAACTCCCACGGTAAAAGGAGGAGGAACAAGATGCATAACTTGGTAGTGAGCTGTTTGGCGATTGCTTATCTCTCAGCGAACGTATACGCCATCGTGAAGATGCGGGTGTTTGAGTTAGCCCGTTCGCGCAAGCATCTCCTACTCTATGGCGTCCCCTTCATATTGTGGGGCTCTGTCATTCTGATGGGATGCAAGCTCATGGAGATTATGCGCCGATTCGATGAATGGGCAGCCTGATGGCCCATCGAGATGACTTATTTTGCGGACAATGCACTCATTGACCTTGGGTTGTGCTTCGTTTTCAGGATTGGTCCTCATAAACGCGCATGTGGTGATTGGCGATGCCAACTCCAGAATGGTCGGCAAGCCGGAAGTTGCCCAGAGACGAGGTGCTGCGGAACCAATATGGACTCTGGCGCGAGTTTGCGGCTCGTCGAATAACACATCAGCTGGCACCTCGCGGTGACCGACCAAATCACTCTCAGTCCGGTCCTGAGTTTCAATCCACGCGGTACTCCCGGAGGCGGTGGGGATTCCCGTTCAACTCTGCGTCTTTCAGACTGCGCAAATCATCGAAATCACAAGGCTTCGCTGACCCGAAACTTGACCTTGGTAAAAGCGTTTGTTCCGATTGAAGGCTCCTTAACGATATAAGAGATTGAAAACAGGAAACTTTGGTAGGGGCGGTGGGGATCGAACCCACGACCAACGGCTTAAAAGGCCGCTGCTCTACCACTGAGCTACGCCCCTAAAATGGTGTGAACCATGATACCCGAAAATGATTTGACGCACCTCGGCTGCGTGAACAAAGGCTACACGTGAAGCGATCGCGCTGTTTCCTCATCGCGTGATTCCCTGTCGTGTTGGCTACATCCTGGCGAATTCGTGCCCTCGCACAAACCTGAAAGTCTAAGCGAGCGGCAAAATCAAAATCAGCAACGCTGCGGAAGCTTCGCCCGGAAATATCGAAGGCGAGCAATTGCTTCGGCTCCCGCTTGCGAGATTCGCCGCTCTGCATTCATTATGAATGGCATGGAACCGTTGTGGATTGCGAGCGATCAGGCACAGCGCCTGGCTGAGCTAACCGCGGGCACGGCCGATCCTGAAAAGGAGACGCCATTGCGCCGCGACGTTCGCTCGCTCGGCGTGCTGCTTGGCAGAGTTCTGGTCGAGCAAGGCGGCGAAGAGCTGCTGGAAATCGTCGAGCAACTCAGGCATTTGCTAATCCAACGGCGTGAAGAGCCGCCTGGCTCCGCGGCGCAAGACGAGCTGATGACTCAGGCGCGGGACATCATCGGGAAAATGGACGTGAAAGACGCGCACAAGGTGACGAAGGCGTTCGCAATCTATTTTGAATTGACGAATCTGGCCGAAACGAATCACCGCAAACGCCGGCGCCGCGCGGCAAAGCTTCACGCCGAGCAACCGCCGCTGGCTGGATCGTTCCGCGGCACTTTGATTCGCATGCGCGATGCGGGAATTTCGGCGGCGGAAGCTCTCGCTGCGCTTCAAAAAGTAAAGATCACGCCGGTATTCACCGCGCATCCGACCGAAGTGGCGCGGCGGACCGTGCTGATGACGCGCCGCCGCATTGCGCAGCACCTGGAAAATCTGGACCGGCTACCCTTGCCAGAAGCGGACGCGGACGAGCTTGAAGCGTTGATCTTGGCGGAAATCGCCTCCCTGTGGCAGACCGACGAGGTCCGCTTGAAAAAGCCGGGCGTGATTGATGAAGTGCGGATGGGCCTCGATTACTACCCGATGACTCTGTTCCAGACGCTGCCGAAGCTCTACGTGGAGTTCGCGGAATCGTTTCAAGACGTATACGGAAAGAAGCTGCGGCATAACGAACTCGGCGAGGTAATCCACTTCGGTTCGTGGATTGGCGGAGACCGCGACGGAAACCCATCGATAACACCACAGTCCACTGCGGATGCCCTGGAGTTGGCGCGCCACGTGGTTCTCGATTTTTATCTGCAAGAGATTACACGCCTGGTTGACCAATTGAGCTCATCGCTCCGGCAAACGGGGTGCTCGGAAGAATTACGGAGCGCGCTGGCCGCCTACGAATCGACGATGGGAGACGACGCGTCGGTGGGAAAGTGGATCTCCGAATCGGAACTGACCCGTCGGTTTTTGGATTTCGCGCGAATTCGCCTGCAATACAGCCGCGCGCAGTCCAGCCAAGATGATTCGCGAAATGCGCGCGCGTATCAGTCGCCGAGCGAGCTTGTGCGCGATCTCGAATTGGTCCGCGCGAGTCTCGCGGCAAATGGCGGCGAGCGGCTGGCCGAGTTGCTGGTCGATCCGTTCACGCGCACCGTGCGGACATTCGGATTTCACCTTCATAGTCTCGACATCCGGCAGCACACGAAGGAGATTTCGGAAGCGCTGGCGGAAATTGCCATTGCGGGCAGGGCCAGCATTGGAACCGGCCCCTCCGCGATATCCGGGCGTGCCAACGACGTGATCGAGACGTTTCAGATGATAGCCACGCTCAAGAAACGCTACCCGCCCGAAGCGATTCGCTATTTCGTGATCAGCGGAACGGAATCGGAAAACGACGTCTTCGACTGGCTGAAGCTCGCAACAATGTCCGGCGTTCAACCGGCTCTATCCGCCGGCGATCCGGGATTGATGCCAGTGCCGCTTTTCGAATCAATAGAGTCATTGCGCGATGCCGGAAAAATCATGCGCCGCGTATGGACGTCGCAGGAGTATCTGCCTCTGCTCGATTCGTGGGATCGCGAGCAGGAAGTGATGCTCGGCTATTCCGATTCGAACAAAGACGGCGGAATGATCACCAGCACGTGGGAATTGCAGAAAGCGCATCGCGAGCTTCATCAGGCAGCCAGAGAATGCGGCGTGAAGCTGCGGCTATTTCACGGGCGCGGCGGCACAGTGGGCCGTGGAGGTGGTCCCACGCATCGCGCGATTCTGGCGCAACCCGTCGGAGATTTCTCCGGTGAAATCCGAATCACCGAGCAAGGCGAAGTCCTGAACTGGAAGTATTCGGATCCGGTGCTTGCGGAATGGAATCTGGAGCTGATGGTTGCGGCGTCGCTCGAGGCGCTGACGCGGCCGAGCGGGCGCACCCCGCAAGACGATCGAAAATGGGATAACGCGATGAACGAGATTTCCCGCGATGCGTTTACATTTTACCGTCAGTGCATCGCGGAAAGTTCCGACGCGCTGGATTATTTTGAGCGAGCGACCCCGGTGAATGAGCTGGTGCACGCGCGAATTGGGTCGCGGCCAGCCCGGAGGTCGCCAAGCCGCGAGTTCTCGCGCTTGCGGGCGATCCCCTGGGTATTTGGCTGGATGCAAAGCCGCCACGCAGTCCCGGCTTGGTTTGGGGTGGGTTACGCGCTCGAACGATTCGCAGCGAAAAGCCCGGCGCACCAATCTCAACTGCGAGAAATGATGCAGTCATTTACCCTGTTTTCAGATTTGGTGCGCAACGTGGAGACCGCGATGGCAAAGGCGGACATGCAGATTGCACGTCTCTACGCCACAACGCTGGTAGCGGATAGCGGCCTGGGCAGTACGGTGTTCGGCATTCTCGCCGAAGAGTTCAGCCGAACGCGGCGGATGCTGCTGGCGGTGACTGGGCAGAACGATCTACTTGAAGGCAACTCGGTTCTTTCTCGATCAATCCGATTGCGAAATCCGTATGTGGACCCGATGAGCTTGATTCAGGTCGAGCTGTTGCGTCGCAAACGCTTCGGCGGGCAGGCTAATGCTCCGGACGACGCTTTGGGCGCAACCATCAACGGGATTGCCGCGGGGCTGCATAATACGGGATGAGCCAGATCGTAACGAGTGAGAGTCTTCGGGGAATTAATGCGAGGGAGCTTTCGTGCCGCTGACACAGCCGTCCGCTTCCATATCCTGGAGCCGTTGCGCCGCCTCGACACTTGCTCGCTTCGCGGCTGCAGTTAGCAGCACGCGCGCTTGATCGCAATTTTGCGGTACTCCGCGTCCCCAGACGTAGAGATCGGCGAGAATTATCGCAGCCTTCGTATTTCCCTTCTCGACGGAAGCCCAGAGCCATTTCACCCCGACGTTTGTTTCAGTCGAGCCGCTGTCGCCGCGAAGATATTGCAACGCGCTCGCCAGTTCCGCTTCGCCCGTGTCATCCGGCAGCGCAGGTGCATTCGATGGCGGATTGGGATCGGCGGCGTAAATGGTCGGCCGCTGCATTCCTCCCACTTCAACGACGGGCTTCGGCTTGCGCTTCTCAACGACGGGCGCCGACGTTTGAGTACCCGGCGGAGGCTGGAGCAAGGGACTTAGCGTCGAGTCTGGCGGCGGCACAGGGTCGGTGGCGACGGGCTTCTCAATAACTTCGGTGTTTTTGCTCGACATGTTTTGCCCGACCCACTGAACACCCTCGCCCACCTGCCGGTGGAAAATCAGGAGCGCGGCCCCAGCGGCCACGACCAGACCAAACACCACGATCATAATTTCAACATCACGCACGATATCGCTCGGAACGCCTGCGCGGTACAGAAGTCCTGCCAGGAGGCTGACTCTCTCGCGCCTGATTGCCGACGGACCGGATGCAAATGTAGACCGCCACGGCGTCGCATAGTCCGAAGTTCGAACCGAAATTCCGGCGCGCGACTGATCTTGGGAAGTACGCTCGGGCACGCTTGGATACGATTTCGGCTGAGGAAAGTTCCCGAAAGACTGACTGTAAAATTGCACAGGCGGATCGTCATCAAGCCGATGCTTTGCCGCCGAGGCAACTTCGCGCAATACTTCCTCCGATTCGTATCCCGAGTAAATCGGAGCCGGCGCGGCATTCTCATACGATAGCGACCTCGATACGACCGGCTCCTCCTTGATCGTCGAAAACGGCGGGGGAGGAACTCGTTGCGGAATCACGGGAGCGGATTCCACTGGATGAATCATTTCACGGGTGAATATCGCCGGTGCCTCGCTTGCTGCCTCGCGTGTGTTGACCGTTGATGCTGGCTCGGAACCGCGCGGGACGCGCAGCGGAATCACGGGAGCCGGCTCCACAGGGTGAGCCGCTTCAAGGATAGAAATCGCTGGTGGTTCGCTTTCCGTGATTTCTGGCCTCGGCTCGGGGTAGAGCGGTATTCGCTGGGGATACCGCGGAACGAGCGTTGGAGTTGCCGTCGCAGAGGGCATGTTTTCGGATTCAACGCGGTTCAGCACTTCTTCAATCTCAGCGGCCCCCGGCGTTCGAATCGGCGCGGTCCTTTGCTTGTGCTCCGGCTCTTCAACGACCGAGGATTCACTCAAGGAGAGATCAATCGGTGAGGTGTACACGCGAACCGGCAGAGGGCTTCCGTTGAGCTCCAGCCATTTGCGAATCTGCAGCCGCGATTCTCCCTCAAGATTCGTGAATCGCAGGCCGCCGGTTTTTTTGGTTTCGTCGGTCCAGACGACTTCGCCGACGGTTTCAATTCGATTGGCGGGATTCAGCGTAAACCACACCGGCATGGGGCCGTCATCGTGCTCCACAGGGGCGACAGCTTGAAATTGAAGCCCGTCCTCGGAAGCGTCGAGAACGATGCCACCGTTGTCCGAAGCGAGGTTCAGGTAAACCAACCCGAAAGGCTTGCAGCGCGGCGATTGGCGTCGTTCAGTGACCATCGACAAATACTCAGCTTCCGGCTCGCGGTGAGGTGAAGGGGGCTCCCCGCTCCGGGACAAATTTCCTCTTCGGTTGCGATGGGCTCGTCGCATTCGAACGTTCGCGAGTGGCCGAGGGGACGGCAGCCCACAAGAATTCGATATTATAAGTCATATCGCAGGTCGAGGCAGCGGGCAATGTATAAATTCTGGCGCGACGTAGATTGTGACTTTCCCTCTAGCATCTATGGGAGTACTGAATCTTCCAACAAAGGAGCGTGGCGGCACCGGTACCCGGCTCGCCATATCGCTTCTAAGTAGCTGATTCGGGGCCGAAACGACGGCTGCGCCGGGGCGGTCCGCCCTAAACGACGTTTAAACTTAAGTCCGATCAGTACCAGGAAGCTCGCGCGGCCTCTTTCGCTTCCATTCGTAGTCCTTGCGCAGCTTTTCTTTATGTTTCTTGAGCTGGGTCTCCAACTCTGCGAATGCAACTCGCACGCTCGAAGGTGCATCCGGCGCGGTTCCTGTGGCGTGAAGCGTGCCAGTCGGCAGCGCCAGGTTCAGTGAAAAGCTGAAATCTGCTTTGCGCGGCCGTTCTTGCAGACCGCCATGCAATTGCACCAAATCCGGCGCATAACGTTTGAGCAGTTTCTCGAGTTTCTCAAGGTGACGCGCGGACACATGTTCGATGGCTTGACGCAGATCGGCGCGAATGTGACTGAAGGATGTTTTCATCGGAATACCCTGATTGGATTGACGGGGCTCGGGTTGGATCCCGAAAAGTCATTTGGGGAACCGCAATTTCAGGATAGCAATCCGCGCGATTAGTTTCAACCGCATCTCGAGAGCAAACCCGCCTGTACGAAAGTACAGCTATGCCTTACGCATATCCTGTCCACACTGGGCGTCCTATCACTCTCAAAATGTGTACGATAGATTGAAAGCGGGCCTCAAAGCTCGAATGGAATGACCAACTGACTAGGAGAAAAGAATTTATGGCGACAATCGCGGCCTTTCCAGAATCAAGCGAAGCAACCGGGCACTCGACGCCCGTTGCGGTGTCCATCGAATCCCGTACCATCGAAATTCAGAACGGCATTCGCAGCGTACAGAACCGCAATTGGTGGTCGCTTTTCAACACGATCAGCGTCGTACTGTTGCTGACTGCCACGATCATTTGTCTCACGCTGCCGTCTCTCGTTCAAAGTACCGAGCCCCTCGCCGAGCTGAACATTGACCTTGCGGTGCGCGGCCTTGTTGGCATGGTGCTGATCTTCAACGTCTACGCGATTTGGCAACAGATTCGCCTGAAAGCACTGTGCGACAGCATTACGGAATCGGTGAAGGCGATCGCCGGCAAGTAATTGGGACGTTCAGTGCTCGGTACGAGGCAGAGTCATTCGCCGCTTCGATGAGAACGTGCGAAAAGACTCGCTACCAAGTTCGCGCTGCTTAGCACTGCTTGACAGACCGCGGAAACCCGATTGGCATTGGAATATGCGCCGCGCGATTTTCCCCGTATTCGCGGATAAAGTATTCGGCACGTATCCTCAGGCTTATTGCCCCAACGCCTAAGTATTTCTGAATTTCGAGCACCGCCGTTCACTGAAAATTAATTCTGCCAGCCTGTTTTTCTGTGTATCCCAAGTGTTAGACTTTTCTCGAACGTGTTGAAGCCATGATCCTCGTGCCGGAATGTTGGAAATAACCTGGAACGGCATGGCTGGAAATTAGGCACCGTGGCGTCAAGCGATCAAGAATCGTTGCATTGCCCGCACTGTGGAAGTTCAGAGACTCGCCGCTCGAAGCGCCGGGGACTACTCGAGCGACTCTCCTCAGCTCTGGGTTTCTTTCCCTACCGGTGTGAAAACTGCGACCGCTTTTTCAAAAAGAATTTTCCCGGCGCACGCAACCTACGGTCGGACCGCTGAAATCCGGGTTGGACCATTGTTGTCCGGCGTCGCGGCCATCGTCTGAACCTGGAATCACGAAGAGCGCGAGTGGCTTCTCCGTTCGCCGCGCGGAGTTCGGGTTATTGCAGTGGGGGAGAGGTAGCCGAAGCCGTGGTCGTCGCGTTGAACCGAATTACGCCCGTCTGATCGGAATAGAAGTAGCGTTGGCCGGTCGTGCCCGGCGTTACAGGCTGAGCGGTGACCGTGTACAGATTCCAACCGATACAGCCACCCGTCGGCGCCGCATTTGGGGTATCTCCGGTGCCGTCTTTATACGTGAAGCTGTAGCCGCTCTTAACGCCAGCCGTCAGCAGGTTGTCAATCAATAGCCCTTCGCCGCAGCTTGCCGTGGTGTCGCCGGCCGCTGCAGTACCCATCTTCGAGAAACCTGCCGGAAAGCCATTCTCGTACGTCGCCGCGTATTCAACCGAGGAAGTGTTTATCGTGCGAATCGAACCCACCGCCGATGCCTCGTTGGCCGCGATGCGCGCACGTAAAAGGTTGGGAATTGCGATAGCTGCGACAATCAGAATGATCGCAACGACGATCAAAAGCTCGATAAGTGAAAACCCTTTTTGATGCCTGGTCATGGCCCCTGCCTTGAGTTGAAATACCTGCAGTGAACGAGCGTCTCCCGATCTGTTGAAAGAAGCTGTAGTGTATCTTGCAAGCGGGAGTCCAGATGAATGACGCCACGTCGAGCGGCGCAAAGATAATGGTAACAGTCTATATTTCAATACGTTAGAGATTGATTTTCTCGCTTCACAAATCTTTTCGGCGATCAGAGATATCGTCGAATAATGGAATATGACAATATATGTCGTTTCAATTTGACCTTAGTCGCCTACATGCATCTAGGTAGTCCGATTCAAAACGGATAGCGTCTGCCACTTGTGAATTCTCGAATCGCTCGAATGTCTCATTCGATCCAAGTGATTTTGCACTTTCATCGTGAACCGCGAAGCCTATACGGCCGCCATCGCCCGCTCATATTCTGCTCACGCATTCGAACAATATCCTCGGAGAGAGAAATGAATTTGACCGCCAAAAAAGCAAAATTGATCTTAATAAACGTGGCCATCTTGGCGCTGGGCCTCGGCGTTGGCGCGCAACAATCGGCTCCCCAGTCACCCGAAAAAGCCTCAGCGAGGCCGGCCGATTGGACGCGGCAAATGGCCGCGCGCCACGAAGCATTCGAAACCGAGCATATGCGCATTCATGTTTTCCGCCTGCGCCCAGGCGACGATCTCCTCGAGTCCATCCGCGCGTACACCAGCGCGCATCATCTTCAGGCGGCTGTCGTCCTCACCGCCGTGGGCAGTCTCACGCGCGCCTCGATTCGCTACGCCAATCAGCCCGACGCGTCGCAAAGCTCTGGCCATTTTGAGATTGTGTCCCTCGTCGGGACTGTAGAGGAGGGCGGCGAGCACTTGCATCTCTCGCTCGCGGCGGAAAACGGCACCATGATCGGCGGCCATCTTATGCCCGGTTGCAAAATCTACACGACTGGCGAGATTGTGCTCGGGGAGTTGCAGGGCGCTCGCTTCACGCGTGAACTCGATAAAGAAGGCAGCGGCTGGGAGGAGTTGAAGGTCTATCCCGCAGCGGACGAACAAAAGTAGCGCCCCATCGCGGGAACGCACACAGCGCTTTTCAAATCAATCTGGTTGCTTGGGTTTGAAAAATCGGCGGCGCACATCCGGCCAAAACTCTTTCACCACATTCGCGATGCCGTCTGCCGCAACTTCCGTTCCCCAATTTTCGGTGGTCTTGGTAAACGTGCGTTCCTGCGACGGATAGTAAAGATCCGAGACGCTCGCTGCCATTCCGTTGCCGAGAATTTCAGACGTATTAAATCGCGACTTGCCCGAGTCAGTCTTGGTGACGACGAGCCGCGTAATCGCATATTCTGTACGGTGAAAAACGCTGCCATGGCCGAGCGTGTAATAGCGTGGGTCTTCGTGAAGAACAGACGGAACGATCGCCTCTGTGAAGTAATTGCCGATCGCTTGATCCGCAAATGCGCGCCACAGGTACCGCGAATATCCTGCCCACTCCGAATGAAATTCCGGGTACGAGCGCTCGGCGTACTTCCATCCCGCAAGAGCCCCCGCAAAAAGCCCTGACGTGTAATCGAGACTGTCGTGCGTCGCCAGTACAAATTTTCCTCGCGGCGACAGCGGCGGCAAGATGGTATCGGCGCTCACCGCCCGGTAATTCGGCATAACCCCGAGAATGCGATTCGTCTGTTCGCCTTGGGCCGCGCCGCTCTTTTTGCTTTCTGCCGAATCTGGTAGGGCGGAGGGCGCCTGCTGTTTCGAATCGCTCTTCGAATCCGTTTGCGGAGCCGGCGTAGTGCCGCTCTTCGACGGTTGATCTTGCTGAGTTGCATAAGTACTACCTGGCTTGTCAGCAGGAGCGCTCTGCGCGCGCGTGACGCATGTCATAAGTGAAATTAATATGATTGGTGCGACGGCTCCACAAACTCGAGCGTAATTTTGCAACCGGCGTCGTCTCGGAGCAAATGTTCTGGTGATCGATAATTCAGGGTCCGATGGAGAGTTCATTTCGTCTCCGAATCGAGCTTGTTCGTGGGGATGCCGTCGCCGATCTTAAATGGTCACAGATGCGCGAACGCGGAAAACCTGGCAAAAAGGATCGTGGACCCAACCGCGTCCGAGGATCTCGCAGGCTCACATCCCATGTAGGCGGATGATAGCACGGCAAATGACTTATCGCCGACATGGTTGATTTAATGTGCTGTGCCGCCGCACTCCTAGTGTGCCAATCTGCCGGCTCTTCCAGGCTTTCGGGACAACATGGTATTGGTGATAAAATCATTAAATGCGATATCTAGTAAGGGCGCGAGTGAAGCCCGGATGTGAAGTGCCGCTTCTAAACGCGATCGAGCGGGAAACCCTCGGAAAAGGCTCGGTCGCGGAGGGCGAGTATCTGCGCAACATGAGTGAGGCCCGGCTTTGCAAAGAAGGCGACGTTCGCTGGGTCGACGTATGCTACTGCCCAACTCCGCTTCAGGAAGAGCAGCCCTACTGGGAACAATTCTTCGAATTGACGAAGGTTCAGGACGCACATGACCGGCGCCGCTGCCGCGACTTCAATGGCTCTGAACCCTGGGCTTGCGGCGACTGCGACTGCACGGAGAAACTGGAGCGCCGGCTAGAAATCATAGGTAGCCCGTTCCTCAAATCGCTCCGCCCATCGACGTGACGCTCTTGTATCGCCGGCGTCCCGCCGGCGCTTCGTTCGTATGCAAGGTTCAGCCCATCAACCTGCTTCCAGTCGCTTAGGCCAGCAACCCTCGGATTCTCGGGCGCGTATTTACGCGAGACGATGATCTGACGAACTTGAAACGGATCCGACTTTCTCTCAATTCGGTCAACGCAACATACCAAGTAAATACAAAACCAACACAATGAGCAGCACCGTTCCGAAGATTCCAAGCCCGCCGCCGTATCCCCAACGGGAATATCCGTAATAACCGCCGCCCCCGCCGAACAGCAGAACCAGAACAATAATCAGCAGTATCAACATCGAACTCCTCCTTGAAGTGAGTGAAACTGGATTTAACAGCTCATCAGAGGCACCTGCGATCCAGGGCTGAAAGGCCGCCACATGCGACGGCTCTCCACCGTCGCTATAAACAACTTCTGGGAAATTTAGGCCATACTCAGAAATACTTAGGAGCTTGCAATAATTGGTGTACCTGAGAGGTCTGCTGGAGAAGAGGCTGGCGCTTCTTACTGAACGCCCACAAGCCCGCGCACTGCGCCGAACAATTTCTCCGAGCTGTAACCAACGCCCTTGCGAAATACAATCTCGACGTTGCAAATATCGGCAATCCGCGCCGAAGGATCGCCGTCAATCACCACAAGATCGGCTTGCTTCCCCTGCGCGATCGTCCCAATGCGTGCGCTCTGCCCCAAAAAGTCCGCGCCGTTAGCCGTAGCGATGTGAATCGCCTCGACCGGCGAAAATCCCGCGCGCACGAGCAGTTCGATTTCCTCCTGATCGGCGTAACCCGCCAACGTCCCGCCGTCGCCGGTGGGATCGCTTCCCGCCATCAACAATCCTCCCGCCGCAGCATAGTCGCGCTCGAATTGCATTTCCTTCGCCAACAAATTCGCGAACCGATGTTTCTCCAAGAACCTGCGAACCAACCGGAACTTCAGCCAACCCTGCCAACCGAGCGCCCGATGTTCGCGCTCCTCCATCGCCGCGAACGTCTCGCCCCCCGAGGAGAAATCCGCGAACACCGCCAGAGTCGAAGTCATCGCCACATGATGATCCACGAGATGCCGGATCATGCCCCGCACTTCCGTGCTGCGAATATCCAGACGCTGATCGAAATCCTTCAATGCCGCGAGCTGCTCCGGGCAAAATCCCTCTTGCTTTCCGGGGAAAAATTCCTCGTCCACCACAATCCCGTGCTCGAGATTATCGATTCCCAGGTTCGCCGCTTCTGTAAACCCTACCGAGCACAAATGCCCCGTAATCTTCAATCCCTTGGCGTGCGCCTCGTCAATCGCCGCTTTCAATTCCTCAGGCGATATGTGCATATAGGCTTTGAACGAAGTCATTCCCGCCGCGGCCCATTTATCGACGCGCTGACGGGCATCGTCCGGGCCCGCAAGCTCTCCCATCTGCGGAAAAACTGCCGGCTTGCCCTCCAAATACGGCGCCGTGAGAAAGATGTCCGGACCCGGCCGCGCGCCCGAATCGATCGCGCGCTTCAACGCTAAATCCGCTTCGCCGTCGATGCTCCCTGCCGTTCGCATCGTCGTCACGCCCGCCGCTAGATACATCAGCGGAAACGGAACATCCTGCTCGACGGCCAGCAGCGTCTTGCTAAAGTTCGGCGCGATCGTGAACAGATGCTCGTGCATCATCACCAGACCGGGCATCACTGTCTTTCCCGAAAGATTCAGCACGCGCGCCCCGGTTGGCACCGGCACCGCATCCCCAGCCCCATACGCAGCAATCAAGCCACCCTGCAAAATCAAAGTCTGATCGTTCAGCGCCGGCGTCCCCGTGCCATCGATCACCCGCACGTGCGTCAAAGCAATCGCCGGGGCGCTCTCCACAATAAATGCGGCCGGAGTACTCAAGGCCAGCGCGCGGTAATGCGCGCGCGAAACTCGCACCAGACCCCAAAAAACCAAAAGCACCGCGGCAATAACGAGCAAGCCGCGAAGCCCCCACTTCAAAACCTTCCTCAGAACTCTCAATTCATTTCCCCCACCTACACAAATTCAGCGCCAATATAAGAGCAGTGTCTTTCATGTCCCCTAGCGGTGTGGATTTCGTCACTCCGGAGTTGTGCTGACCCAGTCGCTGCGTTAAGCCGTCACCGAAGCCGATGTGGTGACTGGCAGTGACGACATGATTCTGAACGCAAACGAAAAACATCAGAGGTATGGCGCGCCCGAGAGGAGTCGAACCTCCGACCTGTTGATTCGTAGTCAACCGCTCTATCCAACTGAGCTACGGGCGCGAAGTCCTACTTTACCATACGCTTCAGCGAAGGCAATTCTCCGCGCGCGAGTTCTCAGTGACATCACCTAACAATCCGGCTATCGCAACCGCAGTAAAAGTTGTGTGCGAGATTCAGGGTTCATCCACAGGTCAAGCTGTTGTTAAGTGAAAATCAACTCTCCGAAAAGAAGAACCCCGGGTTTGGGGGTGCAAACCCGGGGTTAGGGGAGTGAGAGGGAGTTGGGCCGGAAGCTCGTGTGCGCCCGCTCAATAGTTCCAGCGGCGCGCCAGTATCAAGACTCGCAATGCCAGTCCGTATCCGATGATCATCAAGCCGACCCGCGCGTTTAGCACGGTATCTTCAAGTCGCGCCCAGCCGGAAGGCGCGGGGAGAGCTATCACTGCGGCTTCGCTTCGATCTATCTGCCTTTGTCGTATGGGCGTCATCGGATGCCTCGATTGGCTAGTGCACGACCTGCACAGGTGTGTCCTGCTCGATTGCAACCACCATAGACTTGAAAATATCTACGTCCCAGCTATCGGAGATGCGGAGCCGCACAGCCTCATTCGACTCTGAAACCAGCCGCCCACGCAGTGGAACTCGAAGATTGCCAGCAAGAACTCTCAGAATCACCGGCCGCCCCATCCAATTTATGAATCCGCCTTCCATGGTGTTGCCCCCTTGTGTGTATCTCGTTATCTGTTAACGAGTTCAGTCTGCGGTCATGGCAAGGTGGGGCCAATGGTACGGGGGACCAAACCTTCTGGTAGCAAAGTACTAGTTGATTCCGCGCGCTTTTCGACAGCCCGAAATCACGCAGATTTCTGCTATCGTACTGGAAGGCGCTCTGGAAGACCGCAGCGCGCCGCATCCTTAAAATCTCAATTGGATAGGGTGGAACGGCCGCTCATGGGCGACTTTGTAAAAAACATTCTGCACGCGCTAAACAACATTCGAGGTTTGGTGCAATGGGGCGGACCCGTTCTCGTTTGCGTTATCGTCTTTGTCGAGACAGGACTCTTCGTCGGATTCTTCCTTCCCGGCGATTCCCTTCTCGTCACTGCAGGAGTATTGGCAGCCGCCGGACGCCTCGGCTTATTTTGGCTGCTGATTCCGGTTACCCTGTGCGCGATCGCCGGCGATCAACTAGGCTACTTTATCGGCCGCCAGATGGGACAAAGCTTGTATAAGCGCGAGGATTCGCGGTTCTTCAAGAAGCGCCATCTCGAAAGCGCGCATGCTTTCTATGAAAAGCACGGCGGCAAGACCATCATCATGGCGCGTTTCGTTCCCATCATCCGAACGTTCTGCCCGCCAGTAGCCGGCGCGGCCCGGATGACGTACTCGCACTATCTGACTTACGATATTTTCGGCGGGTTCCTGTGGGTCTGGGGAATGATTCTTACTGGTTACTTCCTCGGTCGCGCAGTGCCACACATTGACGAGCAGATTCACTGGGTCATCGCCGTTGTTATCGTTCTTTCCTTGACTCCCCCAGCCCTTCATGCCTGGAAAGCGCGACGCGCCAGCAGCACGCCTAATACATAGGTTTTCAGCCGCTGAAAATGCAAAACGGGGAGCCTGGCAGCTCCCCGTTTCACGCATTCTTTACGGCCGGGAAGCGTCTAGAAGACAGCGACCCGGTTTCACACCGCGAAAGCGGTGTGTGAATGTTTTTCAGCAATCGTGGCCCGGTGGCGTCATACTTTTCCTCCAAGCTCATTCGTTGCTAATTCGCGTTTTACTCCCGAACAGCCCCGATTGCAAGAGGAAACAAAAGCGAAAAACTAAGGTGTGGCTAAGTGAAACGAAGGAAAGCTACTTCAGAAACAAACCTTCGCGCAGTTGGTCTCGGCCGACGAAGGTCTTCGACGTGCGGAACTTCGCGAAAAGATCCAGCATCTCGCGGTTCTGAAAAATATGAACGTGTTGAGCGATAGGCGCCAAAGGCAGCAATTCGAATGTCTGGTCGGGCAATACGCGGTACCGGCAGAAGCGATCCGGTGTCCGGCTATGAAAGATCGCCAGCACGACCCCGCCGGGCCGGAGTATATCGTGGAGCCGCGCGACCACCCGAGCAAGCATCTCAGGCTCCATGTAATCGAACAAATCCCAGGCTAGAATTCCGTTGAAGCTCGCCGGCGCATACTTGAGCAAATCCTCCAGGAACCGGTCGGCCAGCGTCACCGCAGACGGCCGCTCGATATCTCCCCCGATTTTGCCGGATCGCAGTCGCGGCTCTTCCGCGTCCATGAACTCCCGCCACGAGCGCAGAAAATCTTCGGTCGTTACGCGAAAACCTTTCTCGATAAAAAAATTGAGCGTGTCCTGAGACACCTGCCCCATATCCAGAATCTTTGCCTTTGGAATGTCGGAGAGCAGCCAGAGAAATTCTTTGAGGGCGTTCGAAACACGGCCCGACTGGGAGACAGTTGCCGCTACGCCCTTCACACTTGGGCCAGCGGCGGTGGGTATCGCCGGGGACATCGTGCGCGCTTTCATTTGCCAAGCCATAAACTAACCCGTCACCGTCGAGTCTTTCCGAAGCCGGCGAAAATCACCGGACCGTCTCCGCGAGACGCCCCGCTGCGGCGAGGCGTGCCGAGACAGATATCTGCCATCAGAAAACTTGAACGACTCTTGCGGCGAACCAGGGTTGGGTTGGGTGGTAGCCCTACTAGCAAGGGGCGTACCCAAGCTCGCGTGCAAACTATAATACAAGCCCTATGCCGTGTAAACGTCTACGTTCCCGCGAGGTCTGCAAGTCGCCACCAGCGCTGAGTTTGGGTCCCGTCGACTGCTAAAGCCCTCACAGCCCGGAGGCCCCCTACTCGTCCGGGATTCCTTCGATATCCGTTAATTCAGAGGCCCGTCCGACGCCCACTACGAGAAAAAATCAACGGCATGCTTGCGCGAATGGGCAACCCTGCGACTCCAGAAATCCATTCCCCACATCGGGAGGATCGGTGTCGAGGATGAAAAACTCGCCGCTATTCGCCTGGTAGTAGGTAATGCTGTATACCTTTGCGCCGACCGTGAAGCTGCCGGTGTACCGGCCTAAATTGCTGGAATCCGCTGTGGACGAGCCGGTAAAAGCTACGGCGCTCACAGTCGCAAAATCGTCGTTGAGGGCTACCATCCCGGCAAGATTCCCGGAACCATTGGCGACCGACTGGCCCACGAAGTCCTCTTCGCCAGCGGAATTGAAGGCTTGCAAGTTGACCGCGTAGTTGCCCTGAAACGATTCTAAAGCTTGCGAAACGATCAGGCCGGTACCGATGGCGTTATTGTCAAAATCCAGGATGAGTGCCCCACCGCCTCCAGTTGTGCTGTTCGGATCGAGCAAATTTAGGGAGGGATCCGTGGGAAAGATCAAAAGTGCGGAAACATTTAACGTCGTGGTGCCCGGAAGCGTCAGCGTTCCCGTTCCATTGCCGGGAATTGAGTAAACGCCTTGGCCCGCGATGGAACCACTTTGATTCGTGCCGGAATCGTTCGTATCGGCAAATCCAGCGCTCAGGTTTCCGCTACCATCCGCTGTGAATTGGCCAGCGAGCGAAAGCCGTCCGCTGATCGTGTTTCCCGATTCGAAGAGCGCATAAGGGCCGCTCAGCACAGCGTTCGAGAATGATGAGCTCGCTCCCATTGTGCCTTGGCCGTAGAACGTGCCTCCGGTGAGAAAGTCAGGCAAATCGGTTTCCACGATGCGCAAGACTTCGCCTTGCACCGCGTAGTAGATGAAATTCAACCCAACGCTCGTTCGTATCGTCCCTCGCCCAAACGCATCCGGGCCAGTGACAGGTCCATTCATCTGCGGCGAAGTCTGCGTTGTCCCTCCGTCATTCGCGTAGAACGCGCCACTCGACACGATTCCCGAAGCCGCGCTGAGATTTGCAACCCCTCCAAAGGCAGCAGGCACAGCGCTGTCGAGGTCATAACCATTTAGAGCAAAGGAGAAAGAGCCGGCGATCGAGCTTGGATTTGTCGCGTCTGCCGATTGCGAATCTAGCGTGCCACTCGAAGTAGCCGAGCCGTCGAACTCGATGACTAATGCGTGCGTAGACGACGTAACCGCGATGCTGAATGTCTCGAGGCCACCGTTAGGCAGCGTCGCGTCATTCACGATCAACGTAATGCTGCCTCGGCCGTCAGATCCTAAGCTGTAAATCCCCGTAACCGGATCGAATTTGCTCTTGGTTGCGCCTTGGTCGGCGTAATCTTGCTCGCCGCTGGTGATATTGCCGTTGCCGTCGGTGACGATCGTGCCCGCCGCGACGTAAATGCCGGTGCTATCCGTTCCTTCGACGAAGAAAACGTATGGTCCAATCAGCACGTTGTTCGATGCCGCCGAGATCACCGAAATGGCCGCGCTCGCCGTTGAACTGTTGTCGTCAGAGGCATCCGCTGCGATTGTTACCGTTCCTGCTGCGTTCGGCGCCGTATAGCTCGTTGTCGCGCCATTGGCCGTATGCGTCGGATTGAAAGTTCCGCAACTGCCGCTCGGGGTGCAGGTCCAGTCTGTACCTCCATTCGCCGTATCGTTGGACACTGTGGCTCTGAGGTTCGCGGCTTGGTTCACGCCAAGCGTGGCGGGCGCATTCGTAAGTTCCACGGTAATTCCGGAGTTGGTGGGACCGGTAGGCTGAGTAAGTGCGGGGCCGCTGGTACCGCAGCCAGTTAATGCCAAAATTACAAGTACGAGCAACGCAAACGCGATCGGCTTGCGATTCAATCCAACCCTCCCTGGGACGATTTCGCAGTAGTGAGCGGTGAGGCGTGCTCGTACCAAATCTTAACTTACTATTCTGACCTCATTGAGGTGCAAGTCAACGCGAAGGTCCCAGGATAGAACAGGTTAGAAGCGGTGGCACGGCCGGTCATCCGGCCGTGCCAAGCTTCGGGTGTCGTCCTATTGCGACTGCAGGAATCCATTCCCGACGTCGCTGGAATCCGTGTCGAGAATGAAGAACTCGCCGCTATTCACCTGGTAGTAGGAGATGTTGTACGAGTTTGCGCCAACCGTGAAGCTTCCGGTGTATCTTCCCACATTGGTTGAATCCGCAGTGGAGCTTCCCGAGAAATTTACAGCCGTCGCCGTCGTTCCATTGTCATTGAGATCCACGGTTCCGGTGAAACTTCCACCGCTCTGAGTGGACTGTCCCACGAAGTCAATTTCAGCGCTGGAATTAAAGAGCTGCAAGTTGACCGCGTAGTTGCCCTGGAACGCTCCCGTGACCTGTGGAACGATCAAGCCGGTACCGACTGCGTTGGCGTCATCGTCCAAAATCAACGCGCCACCGCCGCCGCTTGTCGTATTGTTCGGATCGAGCAAGTTCAGCGTCGGATCTGTCGCGAAGATCAGGAGAGCCGAAACATCTTCCGTCGTACTCGGCGTGCCCGGAAGAGTCAGTGTGCCCGATCCGTTGCCTGCAAGCGTGTAAGGACTCGCCGCGATCGAACCTTTTTCATAAGTCCCATCGTCGTTCGTATCGGCAAATCCAGCGCTGAGGGTTCCGCTAGCTGCCGTGAATTGGCCGGCGATCGCAAGGGGGCCGTTGACGGTGCTGCCCGACTCAAAGAACGCATAGGTCCCGCTCAACGAGCTAACTGAGAACGTTGAATTCGTCCCTGGCGCTCCCTGTCCGTAAAATGTGCCTCCTGTAATAAACGTAGGCACGTCGCTCTCTACGACGCGCAGCACTTCACCCTGCACGGCGTAATACACGAAATTCACGCCGAACGAAGTGCTTATCGTGCCTCGGCCAAACGCATCCGGGCCCGTAACACTGCCAGTCGTTCCAGAGTTTTGGGTGGTTCCTCCGTCATTCACGTAGATGGTCCCACTTGTAACTGAGCCGGATGACGCGCTCAGATTCGCAACGCCTCCGAACGTCAAGGAGACTTCGTTTGAGAGATCTTCGCCGCTGGTAGCGAACGAATAATCTCCGGTGATTGAGGCCGCGTTCGTGCCGCTGGTGGTCCCAGTCGTCGTTTGGAAATCGATCGTCCCACTCGAAGTGTCCTCGGCGTCGAACTCGACCACCAATCCATGCGTGGTCGACGTAAGGGCAAAGCTGAACGTTTCGACACCGCCGTTAGGCAGTGTTAACCCGCCGTTAGCGGTGGTTACCGTCATGCTGCCTTGGCCGTTGGCCGCTATGCTGTAAGTACCCGTGAGTGGATCTGCCTCATCTTGAACATCGCCTGCATCGTAAAAATCCTGCTCGCCGCTGGTGATGTTGCCGTTTCCGTCGGCGACAAATGACCCAACTGCGGTGTAGAAGCCGTCAACGTCCGTTCCCTGCACAAAGTAAACGTACTGCCCGGACAGCTGCGAGTTCGCCCCCACCGCAACTATGGTGATGGTCGCCGTCGCTGTTGAGCCCGTATGGTCTGCGTCGGTCGCAACGATCGTCACGGTACCCGCCGCGGCCGGCGCCGTATAACTTGTCGTTCCGCCATTCGCGGTTTGAGCGGGATTGAAGCTACCGCAACTCCCGCTGGGCATGCACGTCCAGTTAACGTTTCCGGTCGAAGGATCGTTCGTGACCGTCGCCGAGAGAGTCACACTCTGGTTCGCCGTAAGCGTCCCCGGCACATTCGCAATTTGCACGATAATCGCCGGATTGCTGCTGCCGCAGCCAGCCAGCACGACAACGCCAAGCACCATCAAGGCGAGGAGGATGTGTTTACGGTTCATGCCCGGCCTCCTTGGGTTGACTTCGCCGGATGAAGCAGGGCGCCGTGCTCGTTCCGAATCTTATAAACATGGCTGCCGGACTGAATCGTGCGCACAAGAAAAACTCGATTCGCCCCGCTGATGGTCATCACTCCGACTAACTGCACGCGCTCGCCGGTCGTGAGCGTGAACGCGTTCGCGCCCTTCATTGCGTAACTCCCCAAATGCGCATCCACATCGCCCGATGGCGTCGCCACAATCACATGCGTGCCAATCAGTTTTCCCGCCGGTGGCTTCGTAACCACATCCAGCACGTTGCCCTGCAGTGTCACTTCCTTGCTCGCTTCGTATCTCGGGGCCGGTACAGCCGCCGGCCGCGCCGTCGTTTGTGCTGCCGTTTGCGCTCTCATCGGAACCGCAATCGCCAATATAGCGATCGAGGCGATTAGAAATACGCCTCCATATAATTTCCTCATTGTTTCCCTCCGTTGTGTCCACCCCTGAATTTGAATCAAGTTCAATCAATTCGTTTTTGTGAAGTGTTGTAATAACGCGACCAAGCCACCAAGTTTCGCGGGAATAATTGTTCGCCGATCCGCCACGGAGAAATACCAGTCCCGCAATTTCTAACCCCGCATTTCTGAAAAAGTTGCGTTACACGCCCGCAACTGCAAAATCCGCGAAATCACGCGAAACGGCGATACGCTTTCACACCACGCCTCTCGATTTGACGCTTCGCGCCGCCCCCAGTTACATATTCCATTGAGAAAGTGAAAAAGTTCCAAATGGTTGGCTGGGTACATGGGTTCCCGGAGGCAGGGGCCTCCGGGCTCTGAAGGAGATCTTCTCAGCTACCGATCAAAATGTCGCGCCAGCCGCCCTGCTCCCAATCCGATGCACCTCCCACTCTGAAACGAAATATCCCACCACTTCATGAAAGAAAAGTTTCACGCCGATCCGGTGTTGCCACCAATCATCCGGATTGTAGTCCGAATCCGGCGCGGCAATCACGCGCACCTCGATTCCCGGCGGAAAAATATTCTCGCAAAGCATGTGCGTGCGACGAGTGTGGTAATTCGAGGTGACGATCAGCACTTTCTTCCAACTCTTCCCTGCCGCCAGCCGTTCGATCACGATCAATTCGTCGAGCGTGTTCGCCGCGCGATGGGTCAGCTTCAGGATATTTTCCGTCGGCACGCCGCGCTCAGTGAGGTCGCGCTCGGTGTACTCGGCCGTACTCGCATAGGTGCGAAGAAATTCGCCGCTCGCGACCACCGTAGGCGCCATGCCCGCCTTGAACAATTCCGCCGCACGCGCCGCCCTGTCGGCCTCGTAGTTGTCACCGCCAAGAACGACGATCGCGTCAGACCGCTGCGGCGCCTCATCCACAATCCAGATTTCCCCCGCCAGCCGCAACAACGGATGCCGTGCAACGTAGAGAACACCGATAACAAACACCAGAAACACCAAAAAAATAAATTTGCTAATGATTCCGCCGCGCTCAGAAACGGTGGACCGCTCCAAGGAGGGAATAGACCGTCGCGAAAATATTCTCATTGCACTCATATGAGAGTCACCGGCCTGAAACCGGCGCCTACAACTCGGGATTGAATTCTCGAAGGCGCTCAGCCGCCTGCTCCGGCTTCTGCGCGTTGAAGTAGATTTCCTTGATGCTGTATGACTTGCTCCGCTTCTCGACGATGGGCAAAATCTCGATGTGCCAATGATAATCGCCGGCGATCGTCTTCCAATATTGACTCAGCTCGCCTTTGGTTAACTGCGTATTCGGCGCGGTATGGAGCACCAGATGGTAATTGTCGGAGATATGTGAAAGCCGCCGAATCGTGCGCCCGAGCAATCTCGCGAGGTCGCGGCGGTTCTCCGGGGTCGTCGCCGACTCAAAGAGATAATGGTGCGTCTGCGGCATGATCCAAGTCTCGTAAGGAACGCGCGAAGCAAAAGGACACAGCGCCACGTAATCGCCAATCGTCTCCACGATTCTCTTCTTGTGCTTCACGTCCTGCCGCAGAATGTCACAGAAAACACAGCGTTCCTTCTCCGCGTACCACTCGCGCGCCGCCCGCAGCTCGTAAAGAATTCTCCGCGGCACAAAAGTGGACGCCGACACTTGCGAGTTCGAGTGCGACCATTCTTCGCCGGCCATGGGCCCGTGATTCTTGAAGACGGTCACGTACTTGAATCGCTTATCGCGCTTCAATTCCACCAGCCGCGCCGCCCAGGCATCGAGCACCAACTTAATTTCGTCGTCGCTCATCTGCTGGAGCGACCGCAAATGGTCGCGCGTCTCGATGACCACCTCATGCGCGCCAAGCATTCCCATGCGATCGTAAATGCCCTCAGCCGTCCGCGCGAATTCTCCGTCCGCGCGATAGAGCGGCCGCATATGCGGAACCACGCGTAGCTTCCAATTCTCTTTGTTCGGGTAGTAAAGCAGCGTCTCGCTTTGCGCCTCGCTCCCAGGACATAGCGGGCAGGGCTGCTCAGGCAGTCCCGCATGATCGGGATGCCCGACGATCACCCAGCTCTTTGTGATCGGATCTTTACGGAGTTCCATGCGCGCGATCGTGTCCGGTTTGACAGGTTGCGGAAAAAAGACGGCGGGCGGACTTCGTCATTCTAACGGGTGTAGTGCGCCGGGGTCGGCCCGACTTCGAGGCGATGCCGGTCCCAGATAGCGCCCTCGCGGGTGAACGACGCCATTTCGAAATCCTGCGTGAGCTCGAGGCAATCGGTGGGGCACGCGTCTTCGCAAAGGCCGCAGAACATGCAGCGCGAAGTGTCGTAGGTGAATGTGGTCAGCACCTTGCGGCGCGTGGCATCGTCACGCTGCCAACCAACCACAATCAAGTTCTCCGGGCACGCCAGCGCGCACAAATTGCACGAGATACACAGCGATTCGCCTGTCTCCGGATTGATATTCAGCCGCGGCGCTCCGCGATACCGCTCCGCAACCATCGGCCGCTCAAGGGGATACTGCTCGGTGTAATTGTATTTGGGAGCCTGATACCGGAACGTGACCCACATGCCCTTCAGCAGGTCGAGGAGAAAAATCCGCCGCAACAAATCGTTCATCGTGAAGTTAGTGTGCCGTCTAGCCCAAGCAAAGTCAAGGCACCGCGACGGCCGGTAGTGACTCATTTTTATTTTAGATGGGATTGCGTTCCGCGCTGATTCTGGCAATATGGCAACATGGGAAACAAGAACGCACCAAAGCGCGAGAAAAAGAAGTCGAAAAAGAAAGTGCGTGAGGACGTAAATCAGGCCGCATATCGGGTGGTGAGAGAATCAACGAAGTAAGCTTACTTAATTGATCGGCGGCTGGGGGGCATAGCCGCTTACTTGCGGCCCTACGAGTCCGAGGCGTCCTAAAATATCTTTGTATTCCCCGGACATCACCAATTTTGTGAAAATCTTATACGGATCGTTGACATCTCCTTCTTTTCGTAATGTCTCCGAAATGAAAAGGATACAAACAGTCCGCTTCTCTGAAGAGGCTGCCCAACAGATTCGATGCCTCCCCTTCTTTATCCGAAAAAACTTCGACAGTGGCCCGGATAGCCCAAATCTCTTATTAATGGGTTCGTGCGGAATGACTTTCTTTACAACTTCCTCAATCATGCGAAAAGTAGTGTGATGGGAACTTGTCATTTCTCCGCGCGCTTCTGCGTCTCTCATCTTTTGATGTAAGTTCGCGTAGGCTTTGGCCGCTATGTCGCTGAACTCAACGTCGTAAGGCACAGGGGGCGTAGTGGGCTGAACCTTAACCCTCTCCGTCCCCTGACGCCTACGACGATGGTGAGGCATGATGTTATTTCTTATTCGCTAGTTCGGCTTCGACTTCTGCCAGCGAGCGAACACGCCCAGCCTGCATATCCTTGATACCAGCGAGCAAGCCTTCCAACTCTTTTTGCTCACTCATCAGTTCAAGAGTATTCAGTACCGACATTAGCCGCTCTTGCATGATAAGGAACTTCTCGTAGCTCAACAGAACAGCCAATGGCGTGTTGTTGTCTTGGATGACAAAGGTGTCCTCTGTCTCCTTCAGCGTGGCGACATTTAGCTCGCGGAGTTTGCTAACTCCAACGTGCTTAATCGTTGGGTCGATGACCGGATATGTTACTGCCTGACCCATCGGTTCTCCGTTTCCATTCTCGCGGTGCCTTCCCCTGTCCTAGTGCCGTGGCCCCACAAGCAACTATGTTTATATATGGTTGCCAGTGTACTGTCAAGAGAAAACTACAAATTGTTGTCATCCATTGTCATTGGATATTGTTTTTTATTGACAACATACGGTCTGTATATGTACAATGGCTACATTATGAACCGCCTGACACCCGCCCGCCAGACCCAAATAATCGCCAGTCTAGTCGAAGGTAACTCCTTACGCGCCACCGCTCGTATGTGTGGTGTAGCCTTCAATACGGTTCTGAAACTCCTGCCTCAAATTGGCCGAGCTTGTGTGGAATATCAGGACAAAGCACTCCGCAACTTGAAATGCAAGCGAATCCAGTGTGACGAAATCTGGTCGTTCTGCTATGCGAAAGAGAAGAACGTACCTGCGGACAAGCGGGACAATTCGGCTTCGGGGTCGTTTGGACATGGGTGGCGATCGATGCGGATACGAAGCTGGTGCCGTCTTTCATGGTTGGCACGCGAGGCTCTTATACAGCCAAGTCTTTCATGGATGACCTAGCGTCCCGGCTTGCCAATCGCGTGCAGCTCACAACAGACGGGCACCGCGTCTACCTACAGGCCGTCGAGGAAGCATTCGGAAGCGAAATAGACTACGCGATGTTAGTTAAGTTGTACGGAAACGATTCAGAGTCCGACTCGCGCTATAGCCCGGCAGAGTGCATCGGCTGCCAGACGGTAGGAATCACGGGGCGTCCTGACCCGGCGCACATTTCGACAAGTTATGTCGAACGGCAGAATTTAACAATGCGAATGAAGATGCGTCGTTTTACTCGCCTAACCAATGCTTTCTCAAAGAAAGTGGAGAACCACATGTGGGCTATCGCGCTTCACTATATGCATTATAACTTCTGTCGAGTTCACCAAACCTTGCGCGTCACTCCTGCGATGGAAGCGGGAATAACCGATCACGTTTGGTCGCTCGAAGAAGTAGCTAGCCTATTGGATTCTCGGAAAGAGATTGCAGCGTAATATTACTCTTGTGGCTATTCGGATTTGACCGCAAGTTGTAGTATGAGGGTTGCGCAGCATGTTATAATCGCGGCGCTGTAAAAGCATGAAGGCCTCACCTTGAGCAAGTGAGGCCTTCGAGTCCCGTTGCTTGACGGGGGATGGTGAAAACTGTTCATCGCCATCCTAAGGCCCCAAGCCTCCCTTGTCAACAGCGAAACACTAACCACGCGACACAGTACAGGTGTGCCCGTTCAACGTCCCCAAGAGGGAAAGGAGAAGGTGATGCAAAGCATAAAAACTTATCGAGACAAAACGATCAACAACGACTCGTTCATACTGGACGAGGTAGTGTTCTTTAACTGCACGCTCAAGAACTGTGATTTGTTCTATTCCGGCGGCGAGTTCCAACTGGTCGAATCACGATTGGATAACTGCCGGATTCACTTTCGCGGCGCGGCGAGGAATACTCAAGGGTTGATGATGACGTTAGGGATGCTGAAGGCACCGTTACAGTTACCAGCTCAGGCAATCCCGGTCGCAAAGGCCAACTGAGTATCTTTCGTGTCATGGGACGATCTTAACCACCAACACCCCGCCCTAGCCAGTAAAATTCTAGGGCGGGGTCAAACTGAGTCACCACCCGACGGCCGCCTACATGAAGGGGCTGCCGTTACGCTATCACCGCTTCGGTCCGCCCGCGCGCCTGCTCCAGCCTGAGTTCTCGCATGTAAAGAAATAGCGGCAATCCGAGTGAGACGCCCACAAGAAGAATCGCCAGTCGCGGCAGCCACCATCCACGCCCACCCAGCCGCGAACTTTCGCGGCCGATGAAAACAAACAGCACCACTGCGGACACGAGTACGTCCATCGCAAAAAATCCGCCGATTCGATTCGCGAAAAGCTGCTGCACAAACAAACGCATATCAAGGCCGTGTGCGGCGACCCATGGAATGAATTGCCAATACGGAAGGACCAGCCCCAGAATGCACAGGATAAGGTACCGCGTCTTCGCTGTCATTTCGGACGCCTCTCGGCTCAAGGAGGTTTAACGCAAACTCATTTGCCATACGATTCAGCCGCCAAAATAGTTTCACCCGGAGTGGGAGACACCCCGGTGGCAGCCCAACTGGGCGCTGTTCCTTTTCGATTCTCCATTCCGACCTTCCCTTTTCACTTTTCCAATTCGCCTCCCTCCGCTAAAATGCGCTTCGTCCCCTTCACCATGAAAGGCTCGAAATGACGGAGAGAAACCACGAGACACCGGAATCGAAACGCATGAGTCTCCATCTTGATCAGGCCGATCCGGAGATTGCCGATGCGCTTCACGACGAAATCCGCCGCCAGGCCACCGGGCTTGAATTGATCGCGTCGGAAAATTTTGTTTCCCGCGCCGTAATGGAGGCGATGGGCTCGGTCTTCACGAATAAATATGCGGAAGGCTATCCGGGAAAACGCTACTACGGCGGGTGCGAGAACGTGGACATAGTCGAGCGCCTGGCGATTGAGCGCGCGAAGCAGGTTTTCGGCGCCGAGCATGCCAACGTTCAGGCGCACTCAGGAACGCAGGCCAATATTTCGGTTTACATGACGGCGCTGCAGCCCGGCGACGTCGTCCTCGGCATGAATCTCGCGCATGGCGGCCACCTCACTCACGGCCATCCGCTGAATTTTTCGGGGAAAATGTACAAGTTCGTTCCCTACGGAGTCACGAAAGAAACAGAAACCATTGATTACGACGAGGTGGAGCGGCTCGCGCGTGAGAATTCGCCGAAGATGATTGTCGCGGGCGCGAGTGCCTACTCGCGCATCATTGATTTCGAGCGGCTCGCGAAAATCGCGCAGTCAGCCGGCGCTGTATTTTTCGTGGACATGGCGCACATCGCGGGGCTCGTCGCTGCGGGCGTTCATCCAAGCCCCGTGCCGCATGCCGATTTCGTTTCGACCACGACGCACAAAACTTTGCGCGGGCCGCGCGGCGGCATGGTTCTCTGCCGCGAAAAATGGGCGAAGGAACTCGATCGGGTGACGTTCCCCGGCAATCAAGGCGGCCCGCTCGAACATATCATCGCAGCGAAGGCCGTCTGCCTCCGCGAAGCGATGCAGCCGGAATTTCGCGAGTATCAACAACAGGTGGTCGCTAACGCGAAGACGCTCGCCGCCGCGCTCGCTCGCCGCGGATTGCGCATCGTTACTGGCGGCACCGACAATCATCTATTTCTCGTTGATCTTCAACCTAAGGGCATGACCGGGCGCGACGCCGAGCAGGCGCTCGAACGCGCCGGAATGACCGTGAACAAAAATGCGATTCCCTTCGACACGCAGCCGCCGATGAAAGCGGGCGGCATCCGCGTCGGTACACCCGCGGTCACGACTCGCGGCATGCGCGAGCCGGAGATGGAAAAAATCGCGGCGTGGATCGCTGAAGTTCTGACGCACCTTGGCGATGCGGAAATAGAAACTCGCGTGCGCGGTGAGATTTTGGTAATGGCATCGCGTTTTCCGCTTTATCTCTACCTGCGAGAAGCCGCGGACGCCCAAGGCTTCGCCATGTCCGCCGCCAGTTGGGCGCGCTCTACCTGACAAAACACTGCCGGCGGAAAATCTTGCAAGTCAGTCGAGCGAATAAATTTCCATTGAGGTAAAACGCGAGACCCCGCCGGGCGCCTGAATTTCATTGCGGAAAATCGCTGGAGTCGTTTAAGGCTGAATCTCCGGCGCGGAATTGATCGGTTCAGTCGAGCGCTTGAATTTCTAGTTCCGTTACTTTTCCATCGCAAATTGAAAACGCGCGTACGGATTTCGGCGCATCGGGCTGCGGCGAAAGAATGAAATATGCCGCGTCTGCGTAGAACGCGCGTTCAATGTCGCGAGGTGAAGGATAGTTGTCGACGGTAGGATGCGAATGATAGATGCCGAGTAGTTCGAGCTTCGCGGCGCGAATCTCGCGCATGATGCGGAAAAGATCGCGCGGAGCCAACTCGTACGAAGTTGCAGGATTCGCCGCGCCATTCGCCGCCGGATAAATCGCAGTGATCGCGCTGTCGCGTCCCGCCAGCAGCCCGCAACATTCCTGCCGAGGCTCGCGTTCAGCTTCAGAACGCATCGCGGCGATCACATCGCGACGAACTTGAATTGTTCCGCGCACGATTGGAAGTTTATATCGAGGATTGGCGCAAGAGCGAAATTCCCGGCGACGAGATCAACAAGAAAATGCAGGGGCGCGGAAAGCAGCGCCCCTACGAGTGCGAACGCGTAATTGCGCTACGCCTTCTGAGCTTGGCGGCGCAGGAACGTCGGCACGTCGAGATCGTCCACGGGAACTTCATTGATCACGTCGGTGACGTTGCGTGAAGATTCGGCGACGATGTTTGGATGCTGCTCGCGCCCGGATTTCCAACTCTTCGGCAAATACGAAGTCTTCGTGTGCGTCTTGCGTTGCGCGACTTCGCGGAATCCCGCGGCGATCACGGTGATCTTCACGGATTCCTTCATCGCATCGTCCTGCACCGCACCGAAAATAATATTCGCGTTTTCGTGCGCGGCTTTCTGAATGATGGATGAAGCTTCGTGCACCTCTTGCAGCGTTACCGAAGATGATCCCGTCACGTTGATCAGAATTCCCTGCGCGCCCTGGATGCAATTGTCTTCGAGCAGGGGAGAATTGATGGCGCGATTCGCAGCATCGACGGCGCGATTCGCGCCCGACGCAATCGCCGTGCCCATCACCGCGTACCCTTGCCCCGACATAATCGTTTTCACGTCGGCAAAGTCGCGATTGATGATGCCGGGAATGGTGATGATGTCACTGATGCCTTGCACCGCTTGCCGCAGAATGTCGTCGGCGATGCGAAACGCTTCGAAGAAACTGGTGCCGTGCTCGACGCATTCCATCAGACGTTCGTTGGGAATTACAATGACCGTGTCCACGCAGTTGACGAGTTCGGCGAGCGATTGCTCGGCTTGCTGCATGCGGCGCTTGCCTTCAAACGCGAACGGCTTCGTCACCACGGCGACGGTGAGCGCGCCAAGCTCGCTCGCAAGATTCGCCACCACCGGAGCGGAACCGCTGCCCGTGCCTCCCCCGAGTCCCGACGTGACGAACACCATGTCCGCGCCGTCGAGCGCTTCGAGAATTTTGTCGGTGTCCTCGAGCGCGGCTTTGCGGCCAACGTCGGGATTCGCGCCCGCGCCAAGTCCCTTGGTGAGCTTCGCGCCGAGCTGCAGCTTCACAGGCGCTTGCGACAACTTCAGCGCCTGCAAATCCGTGTTGGCGGCGATGAACTCCACGCCTTCGAGTTTGGCGCGAATCATGCGGTTCACAGCGTTCGTGCCGCCGCCGCCCACGCCGATGACTTTAATCTTCGCGCCGTTTACCGGCTCTTCACTGAATGAAACCCGCAGTCCCGCTTCTTTCGCTGTCATCGTTTCTCCCCCTGAATATCTTTCCATCCGCCCTCGAGGATGGCCTTGCTAGGATGCTCCTGCGAACAAAGCCTTCAATTTCCCCGTCCATCCAGCCGGCTTCGCGTTCGCGAGGCGCCGGGTGCGCGCGCCGTAGAGGACGAGTCCTACTGCTGTTGCATATTCGGGCTGGGTCATTTCTTCGTTCATTCCGCTGATGCCGCGAGGCGAAGCCACGCGCACCGGCAGATTGAATGTTTTCTCCGTGAGTTCCGGGAATCCTCGCAAACGCGCGCCGCCGCCGGTAAGAATCAAGCCTGCGGGAATTTGTGTGTCGAGCCCGGCGCGGCGAAGCTCGTCTTTAACCAACGTGAGCAATTCCTGCGCGCGCGCTTCGACGATTTCGGCGAGCATTCGCGCGAAAACGGTGCGCGGCGGACGATCGCCGACACTTGCGATTTCGATCGGCCGATCTTGTGCGAGCATCTCCGGCATTACGACTGCGTAATCGCGTTTGATTTTTTCAGCTTCCGGAATTGGCGTTCGCAAGCCGACTGCGAGATCGTTGGTAAAGTGATCGCCGCCAATCGCAACGGCGCCGGTGTGACGCACAACTCCGCCTCCGAAAACGATCATCTCCGTGGTACCGCCGCCAATGTCGAGCAAGCACGCGCCGAAATCGCGCTCGTCCTGCGTAAGACAAGCTTCAGCGGCCGCGAGCGGTTCGAGCACTGTATCGCTCACGACCACGCCCGCGCGATTCACAGCAGTAATAATGTTCTGCGCGGCCATCGCTGAAGCGGTGACGATGTGAACGTTGGCTTCGAGGCGCTGTCCGACCATGCCGATGGCATCGCGAATATTGTCCTGGCGATCGAGGAAAAATTCCTGCGGCAGGACGTGAAGAACTTCGCGATCTTCGGGCAAGGTAACGTTGCGGGCCGCCTCGACGGCGCGGCGAACATCGTCTTTCTGAATGTCGCGTGGGCGCTGGCCTAGCGTGATCCCTCCGCGGCTGTTGACGCCGCGAACGTGGCCGCCAGCGACGCCGATCAGCGCCGTATCCAGCGGAATGCCGACGATGCTTTCAGCCTGTTCGATCGCGTTGCGAATCGAGCTGACGGCAAGCTCGAGCGTGACGATCTGGCCCTTGCGCCAGCCGCGCGATTCCGCTGCGCCGAGCGCGACAAATTTTACCGCGCCGGTTTCTTCGTCATGTTCACCGACGAGCGCGCACGTTTTCGTGCTGCCGATGTCCAGCCCAACAATGTAGCGTTCCTTCTTCCCCAACTTCAGACTCCTCGAATTCGTCGATTACTTGGCACGCTTCGCCGGGCGCTTCGGAATTTGCTGCGCGACGAGCGGCGGAGAAATTTTTGTTTTTGGATCCTGGCGCTGCGCGACGGCCTTGGCCTGACTGCCGTTCGCGTCGGGATTGACGACCACTTCGCCGTCGAATCGCAAATCCACGAGCTCAATTCGCCCGACCTGCGCGCGAATTTCGCCCATTTTGCCGAGCAGCATCTGGAATTTATTTTGAAAATCGCGATCGCCGAAATACACAATCAGCGGGCCGTCGCTCGCGGTCCATCCGGGAACGCCGCTGCCGGGAAGTTTCGAAAACGTCGCTTGCAAATTCTTTGCGTCCGAAAGATCCACTTCGCTGACCAGTTCGCTGGCACCGGAGCGCGCGGCATCAATCTGCTGCAAGAATCCGCTGAACATCTGCATGCGTCGCTCGCGTTCATCCGACGGCAATCCCGGATGAAGTCCCGTCACGACCGGAAAATGAAAATCGCCTTTCAGCGGACGGTCAAGAATCACGCCGTGCATGTCCACAAGCGCCAACTCGCCGTCCTCGCGAAGAAATGCGATGGGAGTGCGCTCGAATAAATCCACCTGGATTCGATTGGGCAAAGCGCGGCGCACCGTGGCGTGTTCGACCCATGGCAGGGATTCAAGCTGCTTCCGGCGCGCATCCAACGGGATGCGCAGGACGCTATGGCCACGATCCACGGAAAATATTTCGAGCACATTCGCTCGCGCAACGTAGTGATTTCCGTGAACGGCCACCTGATCGGGATGCAGCAGCGACATCTGCGGCGAGTTGAGAAGAAAATTTCCCATCGCGAAGAGGGCGCCCGAAACGGCGACGCAAGCGACTATAATTACGGAGACACGCGCGTAAGTCTTCCACGCTTTCTTTCCAAATTTGCGGCGCCGAATTTCCACCGGCTTCTGGCGGCGAAGATATTTCGGCTCTTCCTCGGCCAGAACTTCCTGCGGATAGGCGTTCGCGTCCATGGCTTTCAGTTTTTCCAGAAAATCACCTCGTTCTCGAGATCGAAGCCAAACGCTTTCTTGACGCGCTGGCGAACGTCGTCAACCAGTCGAAGCATATCGTCGCAGCTTGCACTGCCAGCGTTGACGAAAAAATTTGCGTGGCGGTCGCTGACCATGGCATCGCCGACGCGCAGTTTTTTCAAGCCGAGCTCGTCGATCATGCGGCCAGCTGACGCGCCCTGCGGATTTTTGAAAATACATCCCGCGCTTTTCTGATTGAGCGGCTGGCTGGCGCGGCGCTTCTCGTTGCAAACGCGAATGCCGGCGACAATTTCTTGATACGGCTTCGGCGGCAATTCGAGTTTCACGCGTAGCATGATGTCGTCCGGCGCGAACGACGTATGACGATAGTCAAAACGAATATCGTCGCCGCGCAAAGTCTCGTTCTCGCCGCTCGCAGCCCGATAAAGCTCAACTTCGCGAACATAAGAGCCAATCTGCGTGCCATAAGCGCCGGCATTCATACGCAACGCCCCGCCGATGCTGCCGGGAACGCCGATCAAGCCTTCCATGCCGCCGAGATCGCGCTTGGCGCAATAGGTGACCGTGCCGCCGAGATCCGCAGCGGCATCAACGAACGCAGCGTTGCCTTCGACGCGCACGCCGGGATGCGTCGAAGGTAGATGCAAAACGATCCAGGGCAATTCGCCATCAGCAACGAGGACGTTGGTGCCGCCGCCGAGAAATTTGTACGGCACGCCTTCGTTCTTCAATTCGCGAATCACATCCGGCAGTGTCTCGTAGCGGCGGATTAACAATTCATCCGTGGTGCCGCCAATGCCGAGCGAAGTGTGTTCCGCGAGGGAGACACCGGGGCGCAACTCGACGCCAAGTGCGGCGAGACGCGCGGCGATCGGCATGTCGCTAATGCGCATGAGGCTCCAGAATTTGCGAACCGAGCAGGACGGCGAGTTGATCGACGGCGCGGCCTACGCTTCCCGCGCCAATCGTTAGGATTGCATCGCCGGGATGCGCCTCGCGCAGAAGAAATTCAATCGCGGGCTGCATAGTGCTCGTAAAAATCACGTTCTTGTGGCCAGCCGAACAGATGGCGAGCGCTAGCGATTCCCCGTTGATGCCTTCGATGGGCGCTTCGCCAGCCGCGTAAATCTCGCTGACGAGAACTATGTCCGCCTGATTGAATGCCTGGCGAAATTCCTCCCACAAATGTTGCGTTCGGCTGTAGCGGTGCGGCTGGAACAACACGAGCAGGCGCTTGTATCCACATCCGCGCGCGGCTTCGAGCGTCGCGCGAATCTCCGCGGGGTGATGGCCGTAGTCGTCAATCAGAGTGACGCCGCTGAAGACGCCCTTAATCTCAAATCGCCTGCCAACGCCGGAAAATCTCTCGAGTCCTTGCCGGATCAAATCGGCGGGAACATTGAGCGCAAGCGCGACGGCTGCTGCCGCAGCGGCGTTGCGAACATTGTGAATTCCCGGCGGCGAATTCAGATGGAATTGGCCGAGATCGTCGCCGTGATAGGTGAGGCGAAACGTGCTGGCCATGCCTTCGAGCTTCACCTCGCTGATGACAAGGTCGGCCTGGCTCGATGTGCCGTAGGTAATCACCGGGCGCTTTACGTCCGGGAGAATCGTCTGAACGTTTGGCTCATCGAGGCAAAGGATCACGGCGCCATAAAAGGGAACGCGATTCACGAATTGCAGGAACGTGTGCTGAATTTCTTCGAGCGAGCTGTAATGGTCGAGATGCTCGCGATCGATGGTGGTGACGACGGCGATCACCGGCGCGAGCAGTAGGAACGAGCGGTCGCTTTCATCTGCTTCGACGACGATGTATTCGCCCTGACCGACGCGCGCATTCGCTCCCGCATGATTGACGCGCCCGCCGACAACAAAAGTCGGATCGAGGCCCGCGGCAGCGAGCACGGAAGCCGTCATGGACGTGGTGGTGGTCTTGCCATGCGCGCCGGCAACCGCGATGCCGTATTTCAGGCGCATCAATTCCGCGAGCATTTCCGCGCGGGGAATCACGGGAATTTTCAAGCGGTGAGCTTCCACGACTTCGGAGTTGTCCTGCTTGACGGCAGAAGAAACCACGACGACGTGAGCGCCGCGAACATTTGCGGCATTGTGCCCATCGAAGACTTTTGCGCCGAGGCCTTCGAGATGCACCGTTACCGGTGAAGGCTTCGTATCGGAGCCGGATACGGCGTAGCCGCTCGAAAGCAAAACTTCGGCGATGCCGCTCATGCCGCTGCCGCCGATACCGATGAGATGAATGCGTTGAAAATTGCGAAACGTCACTATCATGGACGCGCCACCCCCTCGAGCAGGTCCACGATGTCCTCGACGGCGCGCGGTCGTGCGAGCGCGCGGGCATGCTGCTCGATTTCTGAAATCCTCTGGGGCTGGTCGAGGAGAGAGAAAATATCTTTTGTGAGGCGCTCCGGCGTTAATTCATCCTGCGGGAGCACCATGGCTGCACCGGCCGATTCCATGGCGCGGGCATTGCGAAGTTGATGAGCGTCGGTGGCGGCCCCGAAGGGGATGAAGATGGCGGCACGTCCAGCGGCGGCGATTTCCGCCACGGTGATTGCGCCCGCGCGGCAGACGATTACGTCCGCCTGGGCAAACCGCTCCGCCATACTCTCGATAAAGGGGCTGACCTCCGCATTGAATTCGCGACGCGCATACGCCACGCGAACCGCATTATAGTCGCGTTCGCCGGTTTGATGCACGATGAAAAGCTGGTTTTTTCGAGCTGCGAGGAGATCGAGTGAGTCGACGACGGCGCGATTGATGGGCAAAGCTCCACGGCTGCCGCCGGTGATGAGGATGTTGAGCGGAGGCACATGCTCGCGGACGGGGGTGGTGAAAAACTCGCGGCGGACTGGGATGCCCGTCACCGCAGCTTTTTTGCCCAATCGCCTTGCGGTTTCCTCGAAGCCGGTGGCTACGCGCGTGGCGATTCCCGCGAGGACGCGATTGGTGAAGCCGGGCTCAATGTTGGGCTCGAAGATGACCGTCGGAACGCGATGGAACGCCGCCAGGGCGATCACTGGCCCCGACGCGTAGCCGCCGACGCCGAAAGCGGCGACGAAACGGTCGCGGCGAAGGATTTTTCGGGAATCCCAGGCGCTGGCGGGGAGCATGGCGGCATTTTTCAGGAACTTCACGCCGCCGATGCCTTTGAGGCCCGCGACGCGTATCGTTTGCAAGGGCAGGCCAGCTTGGGGCACGAGGCGCGCTTCGAGGCCGAGTTCAGTTCCGACAATCACGACTTCCCTCTTCGTAATATCTACCGCCGATGTCGGCGTTGCGCCGGGATCGATGCGGCGGAGCCATTCCTGTGCGACGGCCAGCATCGGGAAAACGTGGCCGCCTGTTCCGCCTCCGGCGATCAACAACTTCATCCCGCAGCTCTCAGCAGATTTCCGTTTGCTGCTGCTCGCGCCTTACGCCGATGATCAGCATGGATTCTCAATCGGCGCCTCAATCTTCGGGTTGAGCGTGCTGACTAATGTTGAGGAGCACGCCGGTGGCCAGAAGCATGGCGAGAAGGCTCGAGCCGCCGTAGCTGACGAAAGGCAGCGGAATGCCTTTTGTCGGCACGAGGCCCAGCACCACGCTGAGGTTTACTAGCGCCTGGCCGACGACGAGCGTCGTGACGCCGAGGCCCAGGAGGCGGCCGAATTCATCCGGAGCCTGAATCGCCGCGCGGAATGCGCGCCATCCCCAAAAGGCGAAGAGCGCGATCAGGGCGATGGCGCCGATGTAGCCGAGCTCTTCGGCTAAAACTGCAAAAATAAAATCGGTGTGAGCTTCGGGCAGGTAGAAGAGTTTTTGTTTGCTTTCCATCAGGCCGACGCCGGTGAGGCCGCCCGAACCGACGGCGATGAGCGATTGCAGTAATTGGAAACCGTAGCCCTGGGGATCGGCTTCTGGAGCGCGGAAAGCCATGAAGCGGTGATAGCGATACGGCACTCGGACGATTAATAGGTAGACGACGGGCAAGGCCGCAAGAGCGCCTCCGGCGAGATAGCGCCAGTCGAGGCCGGCGACGTAAAGCATAACCAACGCTACGAACATCACCATTGCTGCGGTGCCCATGTCCGGCTCGAACAATATCAGACCGGCCAGGAAGAATACCGGCCCGAGCGCGGGGGCGAGCGAATGCAAAGGGTCGTTGACGCCGAATGCGGCGCCGAGCGATCGCGCGGATTTTCTCAGCTCGAGGAACCATGCGAGATAGACGATTACGATCAGCTTTGCGAATTCGGATGGCTGGAAGCTCGCGGGGCCGAGGCGGATCCAGCGATGCGTGGCGTGCGAGCGATCGAGGAAGAGCACGCCGACGAGAAGGAGGAAGATCAGACCGAGGCCAGTGAAAATCACGCGCGGCTGGCGTAGACGGCGATAGTCGAAATTCATCAGCGCGAACATTCCCGTGATGCCGAGAGCCAGGCATAGAAGCTGCCGAATCAGGAAACCGTAGCCGCTGCCGCCCTGCTCATGGGCGGTCACCGCCGAGGCGCTGAATACCATGAGCGCGCCGGCAAGGCATAGGGCGATGGTGACTCCGAAGAGCTTGCGATCGGGTTGAATCGAGCGGGGCATTTTTCTCTTAGGCTGACCTTGTGGCGGCGCTGGGCGGCGCTTTGGCTTTGTTTTTTTCGACAAGACGCGCGACGAGTTCTTTGAACACGCGGCCGCGATGCTCGAAATTTTCGAACTGATCGAAGCTGGCGCACGCGGGCGCCAGAAGAATGGTGTCGCCAGGTTGCGCGCGCTCGAAAGCGAGTTCGACGGCGCGGTCCATCGTGCCTGCGTTGGTTATTGGAAATGCGCCTGACAATTCCGCGGAAATCTTTTCCGTTGCAGCGCCGATCAACAGGACGAGGCGCGCGTTCTTGCGAAGCGGATCGACCAGGGGCGTATAGGGGCTGCCTTTGTCTTTGCCGCCTAGAATTACGATCAGCGGCGACGCAAATGCGGTGATGGCTTTCAGGGTGGCATCCACATTCGTTGCCTTCGAGTCGTTGTAAAACTTGACGCCGTTAATTTCGGCGACGAATTCGATGCGGTGCTCAACGCCGGGGAATGTCTTTACACCTTCCGCGATGGCTGAAGGATGCGCGCCGGCGAGGCGCGCCGCGATGCAAGCCGCGAGAACGTTTTCGAGATTGTGGTCGCCGCGAAGGGAGATTTCTTCGCGCTGCATGATCGGCTCTTCGGTTCCGCCGGTACGAACAACAATCAGGCCATCGCGCAGGTACGCACCTGATGCGACGCGCTTCTGGCGGCTGAACCAATGCACTTGGGGGCGCGCAGGAAAGCGCTTGGCGACTTCGGGATCGTCGGCGTTGAGAATTGCGTCGTCGTCTTCGTGCTGATTCTCGAAGATGCGCATTTTGGCGCGAACGTATTCCTCGAATGATGTGTGGCGGTCCAGATGATCGGGCGTGAGATTGAGCATGATGGCGATTTCCGGGCGGAATTCGACGATGGTCTCGAGTTGAAAGCTGCTTGCCTCGACAACACTCACGGTGGAATCGGAGGAAGAATCAACGAGCGAGATTAGAGGGACGCCGATGTTGCCGCCGACCAGCGCGGGAATGTTTGCGGCCTTGAGAATGTGGCCGACTAGCGCGGTTGTGGTCGTCTTGCCATTTGAGCCGGTGATGGCGATCAGGCGGCCGCGCAGGAAACGCGAGGCGAGTTCGATTTCGCTCCAAACCGGAATGCCGCGCAACCGGGCCGCTTCGAGCGGCGGCAATTTAGCGGGGACGCCGGGGCTGAGGACGATGAGATCCTGATTCTCGAATATCTCG